>Ga0075425_100003282_pt1 | contig 16417 bp, 13 predicted proteins | sample SoiMethybrSBSTD4_FD_75300 | JGI IMG/M metagenome (GOLD analysis project Ga0075425, IMG submission 75300) | Bulk soil microbial communities from a Populus tree surrounding site in Tennessee, USA - Soil MetaG P. TD hybrid SBSTD4 | ecosystem: Environmental > Terrestrial > Soil > Tree plantation... | reverse complement strand
CGCCGTCGTAGCCCTGCGCGTCTTTGCGCTCTTTGCGGCCTTTGCGTTCCCGTGGACCGTCCGCTAAAGCTTCGCGCCATGAATGCCGACGCTGTAACATGCTGGGATTCGCAGTGGGGGTTTCATGAAGAAGTTCGTGGTGCTCGCGTTCGCCGTGGCGGCTGTGGTCCTCCAGTCGCCAATCGCCGCGCAGCAACAGGCGCCGCCGTTTGTCCGCGATCCGAAGATCCCGATCGACGCCGAGTACACCGCCAAGATCAAGGAATACACGACCGAGCCGTTCTTCACCTCGCCGCTCACCGACTACCTGCCCGCGTCGAAGACCGTGCCGACGCCCAAGACCGCGCTCGGCGACATCGCCGGCGCGCCGGGCAAGCTGCCCTACGCCGAAGAGGTTTACGACTACATGCGCCGCCTCGAGAAAGCGAGCCCGCGCGTGAAGGTGTTCTCGATCGGCAAGACCGAAGAAGGCCGCGAGATGATCGCCGTCGCGATCGCCGCCGAGCCGATCATCGCGAAGCTCCAGGAGAACGGCGCGCGCCTCGCGAAGCTCGCCGACCCTCGCACGATCAACATGGACGACGCCCAGGCCGAAGCGCTCGTCACCGCCTCGACGCCGATCTACTACATCACCGGGACGATTCACTCGCCGGAAACCGGCGCGCCGACGGCGCTGATGGAGCTCGCCTATCGCCTGGCCGTCGACGACCACGCCTACATCAAATCGATCCGCGACAACCTGATCACGCTGATCACGCCGGTGATCGAAGTCGACGGCCGCGACAAGATGGTGGACATCTACAAGTGGCACCTCGCGCATCCCGGACAGAACTGGCCCGGCCTCGTCTACTGGGGCAAGTACGTCGCGCACGACAACAACCGCGACGCGATGGGCGCAACGCTGAAGCTGACCGAGAACGTTCTCAAGGCGTGGCAGGAGTGGCACCCGCAGGTGCTGCACGATCTCCACGAGTCGGTGCCGTATCTCTACGACAACACCGTCGGCGACGGCCCGTACAACGCCTGGATCGATCCGATTCTCGCCGACGAGTGGGAGATGATCGGCTGGAACAACGTCTCCGAGATGACCAAGTTCGGCATGCCGGGCGTGTTCACGCACGGCAACTTCGATACGTGGTCGCCCGGCTACCTGATGTTCATCGCCGCGCTGCACAACGGCATCAGCCGCCTCTATGAGACCTTCGGGAACGGCGGCGCCGACACTGTCGTCCGCGAACTGCGGCCCGACGAGTACGCGCGCACCTGGTACAAACAGAACCCGCCGCTGCCCAAGACGACGTGGTCACAGCGGAACAACAACAACTACGAGCAGACCGGACTGCTGACGGCGCTGCATTACTTCGCGGCCAACAAGCAGCTGTTCCTCCGCAATTTCTACACGAAGAGCAAGCGCTCGATCTTGAAGGCGCGCACCGAGGGGCCGGCGGCCTACGTGCTGCCGTCAGACGATCCGCGTCCCGGCACGCAGGCCGAACTGCTGCGGGTGCTGCAGAAGCAGGGGGTCGAGATCTCGCGCGCGAACGCCTCGTTCAGCGTCACGGTGCCAGGAAAGAGAACTCCGCCACGGCCAACGCCAACCGAGACGAATCCCGCCTCGGACGTCTCGGGACCCAACGCGCCGACCGACGGGCAGGACAGGCAGGAGGGACGCGACCGGCAGGAAAAACCGGCGGCCACGATTCGTACGTTTCCCGCCGGTTCCTACATCGTCCGCATGGATCAGCCGTACAGCCGCATTGCCGACTCGCTGCTCGACTACCAGTACTGGAGCCCGAACGATCCGCAGAAGACACCGTACGACGACACCGGCTGGACGTTCCCCGAGCTGTTCAACGTGCAGGCGGTCCGCGTGACGGATGTGAAAGTGCTCGACGTGCCAGTCGAGAAAGTCGCCGGTGAGGTTCGCGCGAAAGGCGGCGTGTCAGCATCGGGTTCGGTGTTCGCGGTCAACCACAACGCCGATGTCGCGCTGGTGACGCTGCGCTACAAGTTCAAGGACGCGTCGTTTGAAGCGGCGGAAGAGGCCTTCGACGCCGGCGGAAAAAAATTCAACCGCGGATCGTTCATCGTCAAGAACGTCAGCGGCGGCGACATGGAGAAGGTGGCCACGGATCTCGGCCTCCAGGTGACTGCGCTCGCGTCGGCACCGAGCGTGAAGACGCATCCGGTCCGCGCGCCGCGCGTCGCATTGCTGCACACGTGGCTCAGCACGCAGACCGAAGGCTGGTGGCGGCAGGCGTTCGACCACGCGCAGGTGCCGTTCACCTACGTCAGCACGCAGCAGCTCGCGAAGGACGACAACCTGAATGCGAAGTTCGACGTGATTGTCTTCCCGCCCGTCGGCCGCGGGCCCGAGGCGATCGTCAACGGCATGCCGATGTGGGGCAATGCGCTGCCGTGGAAGAAGACGAGCGACACGCCGAATCTCGGATCGGAAGATCAGACCGACGACATGCGCCCGGGGCTCGGCTGGATCGGCGTGGCGCACCTGCAGGACTTCGTGCGCAAAGGCGGCCTGCTCCTCACCGTGATGGACACGGCGGATCTCGCCGTCACCAGCGGCTTCACGCCGGGGCTCAGCGTGGCGCAGCGGCAGCGCCTGCGGATCGTCGGCAGCGTCGTCCGCTCGAAGACGGTCGACTCGACGAGCCCGATCGCCTACGGCTACACCGACAACCTCGCAGTCTGGTGCGACAACGGCCCGATCTTCAACCTCTCGAACATCTACGGCGCGCGGGGCGGACGGCGGCTCGGTCCCGACGATGGCGGCAACCGCCCGACGGGCCGCGGCACGCAGGACGATCCCGACGTGCCACAAGGCCGGCTCGGCATCGACGTGCCGCGCGAGCCGCGCACCGACACATGGCAGGCTGTTCCGGTAACCGAGGAGCAACTGCGCAATGGCATCAACGTGATTCCGCCGGCGGCGCGGCCGCGCGTGATTCTCCGCTACGCGGACAACCGCGACCTGCTCGTCTCAGGCCTCGTCGAAAACGGCACCGAGATCGCGCAGCACGCCGCGGTTGTCGACGTTCCGCTCGAGAAGGGGCACGTCGTCGCCTTCTCGAACAACCCGATCTGGCGCGGCGAGACGCAGGGCAGCTATTTCCTGGTCTTCAACGCGCTGCTGAACTTCGATCACTTGGACGCGGGCCGGAAACTGGACGCCCGCTAGGGCGGGCAGGTCTGGCGGGCCGGGCAGGTCTGGCAAGTCGGGCGGGTCGGAAATTGGATCATTCGTAGGTGAGGGTTAACCCGGACAGGGTTGACCCCTGATTTAAGATGGCGTGGCCGTTCGACCTGCCTGACCCGCCTGACCCCGCCTGACCTGCCGCGGTCCCGGTCCATCCGCGGCCTGTAGGCGTCTAATTCCACCGAGGTGCGTATGGTCCGAGCGTGCGCGTTTCTCGTGGGCCTCGTGTTCGTCGCCTCACTCAGTTCCGCCCAACCGCCGCCGCCGATGCCGCCGCGCGACAACGCGCAGGCCACGGCGCCGGGGACGGCCGTGATCCGCGGCCGCGTCGTCGCCGCCGACACCGGGCAGGCGCTCCGCAAGGCTCAGGTTCGCATCTTCGCGCCCGAGATTCGCGAGAACCGGCTGGCGACGGCGGACTCCGACGGCAAGTTCGAATTCAAGGAAGTCAAAGCCGGGCGTTACACCGTTACCGCGAGCAAGGGCAGTTACGTGGCGCTTCAGTACGGGCAAACGCGGCCGTTCGAGCCGGGCAAGCCGCTCGAGATCCTGGCCGGCCAGACGATCGAAAAGGTCGACTTCGTGCTGCCGCACGGCGGGATCATCAGCGGCCGCCTCGTCGACGAGTTCGGCGATCCGCTGCCCGACGCGATGGTGGCGGCGCAGCGCTACCAGAATTTCAACGGCCAGAAACGCCTCGTGCCGGCCGGCCGCTCCGCGCAGACCAACGACATCGGCGAGTTCCGGCTGTTCGGCATTCCGCCGGGGCAGTACTACCTCAGCGCGACGCTACGCGGGATGGGCATGATGGGCGACAGCGACGATCGCACCGGCTATGCCCCCACCTATTTTCCCGGGACGCCGAACATCGCCGAAGCACAGCGCGTCACCGTCGGTCTCGGCCAGACGCTCACCGACATGAACATGGCGCTGCTACCGACCAAGACATCGCGGATTACCGGGACGGCGGTGGACTCGCAGGGCCGGCCGATGGCCGGGATGGTGATGTCCGTGCCGCGCGGCGACTCGATGATGATGATGTTCGGGCCGCCGGCGCAGATCAAACCGGACGGCTCGTTCGCGGTCAGCGGCCTGACGCCCGGGCGCTACATGCTTCAAGCGCGCACGATGGGCGGACCGGACGGCGAGGTCGCGTACCTCGACATCACCGTCAACGGCGACGACGTGAACGGCATCAAGCTCGTCGCGAACCGACCATCGAGCGTCACCGGACGCGTCGTCGTCGATCCGGCAGCCGCGCAGGCGCTGCGTCCGTCGACGCTGCGTCTCGGGCTGCAGCCGGCCGAACCCGACATGATGTTCATCGGCGGCGCGCCGCCGGCCGCGGTGAACGACGATCTCAGCTTCGAATTGAAGGGGAATCCGGGCACCATGCGCGTCTTCCTGGCCGGCCCGGCGCCAGGGTGGACGATCCGCGCCGTGCGCTACCGCGGCACTGACGTCACCGATGCCGGGCTCGAGATCAGGCCGAGCGAAAACATTACCGACATCGAAGTCGAGCTCACCAATCGGGTCACCGAGGTCAGCGGACTGGTGACGAACCCGAAGGGCGAAGCGCTGAAGGACTACTCGGTGATCGTGTTTCCGCAGGATCGCGAGAAGTGGACGCCGAACTCGCGATACCTGAAGTCGTCGCGGCCGGACCAGGACGGACGCTTCAAAGTGAGCGCGATCCCTCCCGGCGAGTACTACGTGATCGCGCTCGATTACGTGGACTCCAACGACTGGAACGATCCGCAGTTCCTCGACGGCATCCGCGCGAAGGCGTCGCGGTTCTCGCTGTCCGAGGGCGAGACCAAGTCGATCGATCTGCGAATTACCTCGGGGTCATGAACCTCATCGGCTCGGCGCTCATTGCTGCGGCTGCGGCAAGCGCCGCGCTCGCGCAGGCGCCGGCGCGCGACACGCCCGCGCCGACCGGCACCGCCGTGATTCGCGGCCGCGTGATCGCTGCAGCAGGGCAACGGCCGCTCGCCACAGTCGAAGTGCGCGCCGCGGCTGGCGCGCTGCACGTCAACAAAGTCGTCCTCACCGACGCGAACGGCCGCTACGAAATCGTCGATCTGCCGGCCGGCCGCTACACGGTCGGCACGAACAAAGAGAACTACGTGCGCGCGTCGTATGGAGAACGGCGGCCCCTCGGTCCGGGCACACCAATTGACGTCGCCAACGGCCAGGTGGTGCCGCGAATCGATTTCGTGCTGCAGCGGACGGCGGCGATCACCGGCCGCGTCGTCGACGAGTTCGGTGATCCGGCGCCCAACGCGATGGTGATGCCGATGCGCTACGTGTACGTGAACGGCGAGCGACGCATGCAGCAAACGGGCAATGGCGCGTCGACCAACGACCTCGGCGAGTACCGTGTCTACGGGTTGATACCAGGCCGGTATTTCGTCAGCGCAACGTTCGGTCGGAACTTCGCCGACGACGGCGGCGATCGCACCGCCTACCTGCCAACGTTGTATCCCGGGACCGGCAACCCGTCCGAGGCGCAACGGTTCACTGTCGGGCCGGGGCAAACGATCGCCGGCGTCAACATTCCGTTGCTACCGGTGGTCGGCGCGCGCATCTCCGGCGTCGTGCTCGACATCGACGGGAAACCGCTGACGATGGGCTCGGTAAACGCGATGAGCCGCGGCGCGAACTTCGGCAACGCCGGATACGCGCAAATAAAGGCGGATGGCACGTTCGCGCTCAACGCGATGCCGCCGGGTGACTACACGTTGCGCGCGAACGGCTCCGGCATGACGGAGGCTTACGCGATTGCCGACATCACGGTGAGTGGCGGCGACATCAGCGACGTCCAGCTTTCCGCCGTGCGGCTGTCGACGATACACGGCCGGATCGTCTTCGACGGACCGCGTGAGAGACTACCGGCGTCTTCGTTGCTGCGCGTCAACGTCATCCATCCGTCGCCGTCGCCGCCAATGGTCGGCTATATGCCCGGCGGCGCAACACCGAAGGACGACTGGACGTTCGAACTGAAAACCACCGCGGGACGCAGCATCGTCCGCGCCGGTGTCGCCGGGCCGCCGGGCGACTGGCGTCTCGATCGCATCCTGACGAGCGACGGTGTGGACATCACCGACGCTGGATTCGACCTGCCGGTCAACGGGTCCGTTGACGGCGTCGTGGTCATGATGACGACGCGGCACAACGAAATCACCGGTACGGTGTTCGACGACGGCGGTGCACCGGTTCGGGACTGCGTCGTCGTTCTCTTCGCGCAGGACCCGCAGCGGTGGACGGTCGGGACGCGCTTGCTCGGCGTCGCGCGTCCCGATGTCGACAGTGTGTTTCATCTGCGGGTGGCCGCAGGCGATTATTTCGCTGTTGCGTACGAACAACTCGAGATGGCGGGTCCCTCGTTCAACGACCCCGACATCCTGCAGCAACTGCGCGAGCACGCGGTTCCGTTTTCGATCGGCCCAACCGACACGAAGAAGCTGGATCTGCGCCTCAGCGCGCCGCCGGTGTATTGAAGATGCGTCGCGCACGATCGGACGGAGGTCCGCCCTTTCAGGGCGGACGTCGCGGCGACCCTGAACCGCCTCCGCCAAGGCCACGGCGGTCCGCCGAAGCTTTACGCGAAGGCAGAAGGGTCGCCCTACGGGTAGCAATCGCCCTCTGCTTCGCGACGTCGATCGCTCGCGCGCAGACGCCAACGCCGGCGCCGCCGCCAGCCGCGGCCGTTGCGAACGGGGCGATCCGCGGTCACGTGGTGGCCGCGGATTCGGCTCAGCCGCTGCGAAAAGCAGAGGTGCGGCTGGTGCCGAACGGCCCCGCGCCAGGAAGCGTGCCCGATCGCCAGCGCCAGCAGCGCGTCGCGCGGACCGACGTGGACGGCAAGTACGAGTTCGTCGACGTCGCGCCCGGCCGCTACACGATGTTCGTGAGCAAGCCACCGTACGTCCAGGAGAACCTTGGCCAGCTGCCTCCGGACAATAAGCCGCTCGAAATTCATGGTGGCGAGACGCTCGATCGCGTCGACGTCACCCTGAAGCGCGGCGGCGTCGTCACTGGCCGCGTCTTCGACGAGTTCGGCGAGCCGGTATCCGGCGTCCAGGCGCGCACCGTCCAGGCGCGCACGGTCAACGGCAAGCGCGATCTGCAGGAGATGAACTATGCGTCGACGAACGACCTCGGCGAGTTCCGGATGTTCGGGATCGCGCCCGGCCAGTACTACGTGAAGGTGAGCTGGCGGCAGCACGTGGGTATACCAATGGATGCAGACTCGCCCAATCGGACCGGCTACGCGGACACATTCTTTCCCGGCACGGTGAACGTCGAAGATGCGCAGCGGCTGACAGTGCGGGCGGGCGAGACGATCGCCGATCTGGCGATGGCGCTGTCGCCGGTCAAGACGGTGCGCGTGGAAGGATCGGTTGCCGACGTCGACGGCAAGGCTGCGAGCCAGATGAACCTCATGGTCATGAAAGGCGAGGGCAACGGCAGCATATTCGGTGCGCAGGTGAAGCCCGACGGCACGTTCATCGTCGGCAACCTGACGCCGGGCGAATACACGCTGCGTGCGCAGGCGTTCCCGCCGCGCAAAGAAACGGCGGCAGCAAAGATCACTGTCGGGACGGAAGACATCAAGGACGTCCGGTTGATTGCCGTCCCACCGTCGAAGATCAGCGGCCGCGTCATCATCGATCCAGCACAGGCGCAGTCACTCACCACTCCGCAACACATCACGTTGATGACCGTCGAACGCAACATGTTCTACGGCATTGAGCCGGTGCGAGTGGCCGATGATTTCTCCTTCGAGCTGTCCGCAGCCGCCGGCCGCTATCGCATCAACTGGATGAACCTCCCGCCGGGCTGGATGGTGCGCACGATCCGCATCAATGCCGCCGACGTCACCGACGACGACATCGAGGTGAAGCCGGGCGAGAACATCAGCGGCGTCGACATCGAGTTGACGAACAAGAGCGCCACGATCGCCGGCACGGTGATGGCGAGGTCCGGCGTTCCGAGCACCGACTACAGGCTGATCGTCTTTGCCGCCGACAAGAAACTCTGGACGCCGACTTCGCGCTACTTCCGCATGGGCGGGCCGGACAAGGACGGACGATTCAAGGTTACCGGTCTGCCGCCGGGCAGCTACAGCGTCGTCGCGCTGGAGCGCGTCGAACCGGCGGTGTCGTTCAACGATCCGGAATTCTTGCAGCGGATCAGCGCCAGCGCGGATGCGGTGACCCTGTCGGACGGGGAGTCGAGAACGATCGAGCTCAGGATCACGTCGGTCCAGCCCTGACAACGGCCGCCTGAAGGCGGACACTACCGGAGATCGTCGCGCAAATTCTGGCAGTGTCCGGCTTTAGCCGGACCCTTAGAACCGGTCACCGTTCCAGTACAGAATTTCTTCTTCGCGCAGCGACAAGACCGCGGACGCGTCACCGCTCAGCGCGCGCACCATCATGATCTGCGGCGACGGCTGCTTCGCGATCGCCGAGACCTGCGGCGGCATGAAGCCGTCCGGCAGCGCGGCGCGGATCAGCGGTCGGCGTTCCGCCGGATCGCGCGCGATCAGCACCTGCAGCAGCGCGCCGAGGCGGGCGCCGGCCGGATCGCGGTCACCGCATTCCTCGATCGTCCACTCGCCGGCGTGCGCGCTGATCACGGCGTAGGCGACTGCCGATGCGCCTTCCTCGGCGATGAAGAACTGTACTTCCCTCACGCCGGGCGGTCCGAGACCGGCCAGGAGCCGTCGCTTCGCGATCGCGTAATGAACCAGATCGCGATCGCGGTCGAGGTGAAACCGGTATCGCGCGGCGCGGACGGCACCCATGGCGGCGATATCGGCGAGATCACGCTCCTCCCCGGCCCGCACCATCGTCATCGGCGCGCCGTGGCGTGTCGACTCGGCGACGCGCACCTGCTGGTCATGCGTGGGAATCGACGTGAAGCCGAGGCGCGCGTAATACTCCGGCCCGATCTCCGAAAACAGCAGCGCCAGCCCAACGCCTTCGCCCGACGCCGCAGCGAGGATCTCCTCGACGAGGTGGCGCGCGGCGCCGCTGCCGCGATGCCCGGGTTGCGTGAAGATCGCGCCGAGCCCGATAGCGCGAAGCGGCTTGCCATCGAGCATCGCGTCGAATCGATAACGCTTCGCGCTTGCCAGGAGCGTGTCGCCGTCGACGAGCGCCACGCGATCGAGATGCGACCGGCCCCACGCCGTCCGGCGCTGCGCGGCGTAATAGAGGCCGTACGCCTCGCGGCTCAGCCCCTCATGCCAGATCTCGTAGGTCGCATAAAGAATTTGATCGAGATACGCGCCTTCGGCCGGGACGATTGAACGAATGTGCATGCCGCGGCGCGATTGTAATGGCGATTTGTAAACCACCTGGCCGGTTCGCTGGTCTAATCAGGTTATGCGGCGACTGCTCGTCACCGTGGTTGTCGTTTCTGCGATCGGCAGCGCGGCTGCCGCCGGTCCGCCGCCAACCGATGCGGCGATCACACACGTGCTCAACCGTATCGGCTTCGGGCCGCGTCCCGCCGATGTCGAGCACGTGCGGGCCATCGGGATCGAGCGCTACGTCGACGAGCAGCTTCATCCGGAGCGCATCGGCGACACGGCGTTGACCGAGCGGTTGGCCGGCCTGACGACCGTGCGCCTTTCGCAGCGGGACATCGTCAACACGTTCGAGCTGCCGCAGATCGAGGCGCGGCGCGCACGGAAGCAGGGCGCCGCCACCGGTGCCGACCCCAGTGCGGCTCCGCCCCGCGATTCGATGGCGCAGAAGGCCAACACGCTCGTTGCCGAGCTGGCGGAGCAAAAACTCGTGCGCGCCGTCTACAGCGAGCGGCAGCTGCAGGAAGTGCTCGCCGATTTCTGGTTCAACCATTTCAACGTCGACGCGCGCAAGGGCCGCGATCGATTCCTGCTCACCGTGTACGAGCGCGACGCCATCCGACCGCACGTCCTCGGCAAGTTCCGCGATCTCCTCGGCGCGACCGCGAAAAGCCCGGCGATGCTGTTCTATCTCGACAACTGGATGAATGCCGATCCGAACGGCCCGCACCCGGAGCCGCGGCCGTCGCCGGCGATGCCCGGCCGGTTCGGCAGGCGCGCGCTGGTCCCGCCGGCGCCGCGCATGCCACCGGCGAACACGCAGAACAAGAAAGGCCTGAACGAGAACTACGCCCGCGAGCTGATGGAACTGCACACGCTCGGCGTCGACGGCGGCTATACGCAGAAGGACGTGAGCGAAGTCGCCCGCGCGTTCACCGGCTGGACGATCGAGAACCCTCGCCAGGGTGCCGAGTTCACGTTCAATCGCCGCCTGCACGATCCCGGACAGAAGGTCGTGCTCGGACACGTGATCAAAGCCGGCGGCGACGAGTCGGACGGTGAGCAGGTGCTCGACATCCTTGCGAAGGAGCCGGCGACGGCGCGGTTCATCGCCACCAAGTTGGTGCGTCATTTCGTGAGCGACGTGCCGCCGCCGGCTCTCGTCGACCGGGCGGCGAAGCGATTCCACGACACTGGCGGCGACCTGCGCGACGTGGTGCGCACGATCCTCACCTCCCCGGAGTTCGGGTCGCCGGACGTATACGACGCAAAGGTGAAGTCGCCGTTCGAGTTCGTCGCCAGCGCGCTGCGCGCCGCCGGAGCCGAGTCGATCGACGCCAAGCCGCTCGTCCGCCAGCTGCAGCAGATGGGGATGCCGCTCTACATGTGCCAGCCGCCGACCGGCTACAAGGACACCGCCGACGCGTGGGTCAATACCGGCGCGCTGGTGAACCGGATCAACTTCGCGCTGCAGCTCTCGCGCGGCGATCAAACGCTCGCGCAGACGCTCGGCGCGCCCGAGTTTCAGAAACGTTAGGAGCGCGAAGCCTTTCAGGCGAGCGATAACAGCCATGCCATCACGACGGGTCTTCCTGAAACAGGGCGCCTTCGCGTGCGTGAGCCTCGGGTTCGCGCCGTCATTCCTCGCTCGCACTGTGCTCGCCGCCGGCGACGGCCGGCGGGCGAAACAGTTGATTGCGATCTTTCAGCGCGGCGCCGTCGACGGCCTCAGCGTGGTCGTGCCATTCGGCGAGCGTGAGTATTACCGCACGCGGCCGCGAATCGCCGTGACCGCGCCGGGCCAGGGAGACGAAGCCGCCGTCGACCTCGATGGGTTCTTCGGGCTCAACCCGCGGCTGGCACCGCTCAAGCGGTGGTGGGACGCGCGCCAGCTGGCGGTAGTGCACGCGTGCGGATCGCCCGACAGCACACGCTCGCACTTCGACGCGCAGGACTACATGGAGACGGCGACGCCAGGCCTGAAGAACACCGGTGACGGTTGGCTGAACCGCTATCTGCAGGTACGCCGCGACGAGCAGGCAACCGCGTTCCGCGCCGTCGCCATGACGCCGCAGATGCCGCGGATGCTGCAAGGCGCAGCGCCGGCGCTTGCGGTGAGTCAGATCGGCCAGTTCGACATCCACGCCGGCCACGCCGGCGCGGCCGCGGCAACCTCGTTCGAAACGGCGTATGCCGCGGCGCGCGACCAGGTGCTCAACGGCACCGCGCACGAGGCGTTCGACGCGATGCGCATGCTGAAGGCCGCCGACCCGGCGAAGTATCAGCCGGCGAACGGCGCCGACTACCCGCGGAGTCCCTTCGGCCAGGCGCTGCGTCAGATCGCGCAGCTCACCAAAGCGGACGTCGGCCTCGAGGTTGCGTTCGCCGACATCGGCGGCTGGGACACGCACGTGAACCAGGGCACGACGCGAGGACAGCTCGCCAACCGGCTCGATGATTTCGCGCAGTCAATCGCCGCCCTCGCGATCGATCTCGGCGATCGCATCGAGGACACCGTCATCCTGACCATGTCGGAGTTCGGTCGCGCGGTTGCGGAGAACGGCGGCGGCGGCACCGACCACGGCCACGGCAACGCGATGCTCATCCTCGGCGGCGGCGTTCATGGCGGCCGGGTCTTCGGCCGCTGGCCCGGTCTGGCCGTGGAGCAGCGTTACGAAGGCCGCGACCTCGCAGTGACCACCGACTTCCGCGACGTCTTCGGCGAGATCGTCACCGGTCATCTCGGCGTCACCAACCCGGCGCCGATTTTTCCGGGCTATTCAATCAGCGCAGCGAGATTCCCAGGCCTGTTCGCGTAGCGCCGGAAGCACGAAGACACGAAGAAAGCGAAGACGCACCAAGAAGAACACTGTTGTTTTTACTCCGTGTACCTTCGTAGTGTTCGTGTCTTGGTGGTTCCGGCGCGATAGCATGTAAGGATGCTCGTTTCGGATCTGCCCACACCACAAGTTCTGATCGATCAGCAGCGCGCGCGGCGGAACATCGACCGGGTGCAGCAGCTCGTCGCGGCCGCCGGGATGCGGCTGCGACCGCACGCGAAAACCCACAAGTCGCCGGTCATCGCGCGGTGGCAGATCGATCGCGGCGCGGTCGGGGTCTGCTGCGCGAAGCTTGGCGAAGCCGAAGTGTTCGTCGGCGCCGGCATCACCGACATCCGGCTGCCCTATCCGGTCAACCCGTCGAACGGCGCGCGGGTGCTCGCGCTGATGGATCGCGCAGCGATCTCGCTGATCGTCGATCATCTTGCGGTGGCTCGCGGCTGGTCGGACGCGATGCAGCGCGCCGGCCGCGCGCTCGACGTGCTGATCAAGGTCGACGTCGGTTTCCACCGCTGCGGCATCGACCCGGACGCGGAGGGGCTGTCGTTCATCCAGGCGGTGGCGTCGCTGCCCGGCCTTCGCCTGCGCGGCCTGCTCAGTCATGCCGGCCACGCCTACAACGCCGCGTCCGACGAAGCGCTCTGCGCGGTCGCGCAGCAGGAGGCCGAGACGCTCACACGCCTTCGCGACCAGGCGACACGATCAGGAATCCCGCTCGACGAGGTCTCGGTTGGCACCACGCCGGCGCTTCGCTACAGCGTCCGGCAGAAGGGCATCACCGAGCAGCGGCCCGGAAACTACGTCTACTTCGACCGCACGCAGGTGTCGCTCGGCGCCGCGACGCTCGACGACTGCGCGCTCACCGTCGCCGCGACGGTGGTCTCGACGCATCCGGGCCGGATCATCCTCGACTGCGGCAGCAAGACGCTCACGAGCGATCAGGCGCGCGGCATCACGCCGGCCGGCGGCTACGGCGCAGTGCTCGCCGGCACCGGCGAATCGCCGCGGCAGGTCGACGAAACGTTGACCATCGAGCGTCTCTCGGAAGAGCACGCCACCGTGCGGGTCACCGGCGCGACGCGCCTCCAGCCGGGCGATCGCGTCTGCGTCGTGCCGAACCACTCGTGCACCGTCTCCAATCTCGTCGACGCCGTGCGGCTCGTCGACGGCGACCGCGTGATCGACACGCTGCCGGTCGCCGCTCGGGGTAGAATCCAGTAGCACATGGCGGACAAGGACGGGAAAGAGCGGCGCGAAGTCGGCGACGCGCTCGGCATGGTCGAGACGCGCGGCCTGATCGGCATGATCGAAGCGGCCGACGCGATGGTCAAAGCGGCGAACGTGGTCTTCGTCGGCTGGCAGAAAGTGGACGCCGGCCTGGTGACGGCGATCATCCGTGGCGACGTCGGTTCGGTGAAGGCGGCGACCGACGCCGGTGCCGCCGCCGCGCGGCGTGTCGGCGAACTGGTCGGCGTGCACGTCATCCCGCGTCCGGCCGACGACCTCGAGAAGATTTTCCCGATCCGCTGAGCCGCCGTCGTCGCTTCGGCCGGATCGACGTGCCGAGATCCTTCAGCAACCCTTCATCACCGACCACGAGCAGCGGCTGCGATGGCATGCGCAGCAAGTTGAAGAACGCGCCCGCCGCGGTGCGCGCGTAGATGTCGCGGCCGTCGGTGAGCAGCTGCACCGATCCGCCGCCGCCGGTCGCGTCGAACAGGCGGTGGCCGAACTGCGTCTGCAGGACTTGCAGCAAGTCATGGAGCTGACGAACCGAGAAGCCGCGGCGGCGCAGATCGGCGAGAACGAGCAGCTCGAACAGCTCGATCGGCGTGTAGCGGCGTTCGGTGTAGCCACCGGCCGCGGTACGGTGCGGCGGAATCGTCGGCGACAGCAGACCGCCGGCGTCCCACACCTGCAGCTGACGCGCCGTCAACCCGGTGAGCGCCGCCACCTCGCGCGAGCTGTAGGTTTTTTTCAGCCGCACGAGCGGTTCATGCGAGTCGATCGGCAGCGGCGGCGCCGGCGAAGTCTTTCTCGGTGAGGCCGCCTTCGCTGTGCGTCGAGTAGGTGAGCGTCACCCGCTTGTAGTTGATCAGGATGTCGGGATGATGATCGGCCCGCTCGGCCTCGGGCGCCAGCCGGTTCACGAACGCGATCGCTTCGAGGAAATCCTTGAAGGTGAACTGCTTGCGGATCGCGTCGCCATCGAGCGTCCAGCCGTTCAAGGACTTGACACGCCGCTCGGTATCCTCACGCGCCAGTTTCATCGATCCTCCAATGCTGCGAGGTTCGTGGCCGACCTCTGCGTCCCTCGGGCTGGGCGCCATGTGCCGCTGATTTATTCGGGCTTCCGAGCCCGGATCTCATCGAGGCGAAGACGCGCGGATTCGACCGCATCGAGAGATTCCTTCTGCATCTCGAGCGCGCTCGGCCCCTCGGTCGGGCTGGCAAACGCGCTGCCGGCAATCGTCCGATGATACGCGCGCTCGGCACGCTGCAATTCCTCGAGCGCGGCGGTGTGCTCAACCTGCCACTCGAGCCAGCGCATGAGCCGCGCCGTCGCGTCCGGTTCGCTGTCGCCGGCGCATTCGATTCCGAACGGATCGCCGGTGTCATCGCGCTCGGCCCGGGCCGTCCAGCGGCCGTCGCGTTCGGTGGTCAGCAGACGATATCGACGATCGCCAATGGTGATGTGCGTCATGCCCGGTTGTAGGGGCGCCCTTGCAGGGTGCCCCGTCGCGCGCCCTGAAAGGGCGCGCCTAGGTCAGTCATAAGTCACCGAATCGCGACGGGCTGAGAGCGGCCAGCAGCGGATCGTTTTTGCCGTCGACCATCGCGTCGGCGACGAGCATCGCGGTCAGCGGCGCCAACAACACACCGTTCCGAAAATGACCGGTCGCGTACATCACGTTCGGCGCACGCTCAGACGCGCCGATCACCGGCAATTCGTCGGAGGTCGCCGGCCGCAGGCCGACGCGCACGCCCTTGAAGCCGGCACTCCACGCGTGCGGCACAATCTCGCTCGCGGCGTCGAGCAGATCGCGCACGCCGGCCACGGTCGCACGCTCGTCGAATCCTGCATCCTCCACCGTCGCGCCGACGAGCAGCGTCCCATCGTCCCACGGCACCAGGTAGCAACGGCTGCTCCAGGTCACGCGGCGCAGCGGCGTGCCGATCCACGCGAGCGTCAGCAGCTGGCCGCGCACCGGCCGGACCGGGACCCGCGCGACGATGCCGTCGATCGCGATTTCGCCCGACCAGCTCCCGGCGGCGATCACGACGGCTCCCCCGGTCAGCGATCCCCGGTCGGTGTCGACGGTGACGTCGCCGCCGTTTCTCGCGATCCGCCGGACACGGCTCGGCTCGATGAGCTGTGCGCCGTGACGCCGCGCCGCGGTGGCGAGCGCACGCGTGAGATCGGCGGCGGCGACGAAGCCATGGATGTCGATCAGCAGCCCGCCGACGGCGCCGTCGCCAAGATGCGGCTCCTCGCTGCGCACCGTGAGCGCGTCGAGCATCAGCGCCGGCACGCCGCGCCGGCCGAGCACCTCGGCGCGCGCGCGCAGCACCTGCAGTTCGGAGTCGTTGGCGGCGACATCGATGGTGCCGGTTCGTCGGTACATGACCGGCACACCCGATTCGGCGGTGATGCGGGCGACGAACTCGTCGTACAGCTCGAGGCTGCGCGTCGTCAACTCGAGCAGCCGGCTGCCCTCGCGCGCTTCGATGTAGGGAGCGAGCACGCCTGCCGACGCCTGCGTCGCGCCCATGGCGATCGGCCGTTCGTCGATGATCTCCACCGACACGCCGCGGCGCGCCAGCTCGCAGGCCACCGCACAACCGACGATGCCCGCGCCCACCACGATCACGTCCCGAGAGACGGTCATCCGTATGTCTTTCCGCGCCTCATGCTAGGCCAGAATCGCGCACTCCTGTGCAGGCCGGCGCAACGCGGACCAATGTCCCATGACTACATACATAGTTCGCTAAAGTACCGCCATATCCTTCCAGCAGAGCTCGCCCGATACCTGTCCACAG
>Ga0075425_100003281_pt1 | contig 16417 bp, 19 predicted proteins | sample SoiMethybrSBSTD4_FD_75300 | JGI IMG/M metagenome (GOLD analysis project Ga0075425, IMG submission 75300) | Bulk soil microbial communities from a Populus tree surrounding site in Tennessee, USA - Soil MetaG P. TD hybrid SBSTD4 | ecosystem: Environmental > Terrestrial > Soil > Tree plantation... | reverse complement strand
TTCACGATCGAGCGCGGCCGGCTGTACATGCTCCAGACGCGCGACGCGAAGCGGACCGCCGCCGCCGCCGTGAAGATCGCGGTCGACATGGTCGCGGAGGGCGTCATCAAGCCGGCCGAGGCCGTCGCCCGCATCGAGCCCGCGCAGGTCGACCAGCTGCTCCGCGCGACGTTCGATCCCGCGGCGCTCAAGACCGCCAAGCGCATCGTCAAGGGGCTCAACGCGTCGCCGGGCGCCGCGGTCGGGCGCGCGGTGTTCGACGCGGACACCGCCGTCGAGTGGGTCGGCCGCGGGGAGAAGGTCATTCTCGTCCGGATCGAGACCTCGCCGGACGATTTCCACGGCATGGCCGTGGCGGAGGGCATCATCACCGCCCGCGGCGGTGCGACATCGCACGCGGCGGTCGTCGCGCGCCAGATCGGCAAGCCCTGCGTCGCCGGCTCCGCCGCGCTGGATGTCAACTACCCGGGCAAGGCCGCATCCTGCTCGATCACCGGCATCGACTTCGCCGAGGGCGACTGGCTCAGCCTCGACGGCACGACCGGCGATCTGTACCTCGGGCAGCTGCCCACCGTGCAGGCCCGGTTCGAGGACCAGCCCGAGCTCCAGAAGATCCTCGGCTGGGCAGACGGCATCAGGCGCATGGGCGTGTGGACCAACGCCGACAAGCCCGAGGAGGCGGCCCAGGCCCGCAGCTACGGCGCCCAGGGCATCGGCCTGTGCCGGACGGAGCACATGTTCCGCGAGGGCGACCGGCTCGAGATCGTGCGCGGCGCCATCCTCGTTGCCAACGCCGCGACGCGCGCCAAGGCCAAGGCCGAGGCCGGCGAGGCGCTGACCGCCGACGAGCAGGAGGTGGTCTCGACCTTCGACACCGCGATGGGCAAGCTCGAGGTCCTCCAGCAGGGCGACTTCGAGGGAATCTTCAAGGCCATGGACGGCCTGCCCGTCGTCATCCGCCTGATCGACCCACCGCTGCACGAGTTCCTGCCCAACCTTGAAGAGCAGCTCGTCAAGGTCACCCGCCAGGAGGACGCCGGGAAGGTCGACGAGGCCGACGAGGAGCTGCTGCGGACGATCAAGTCGCTGCACGAGCAGAACCCGATGCTCGGCCTGCGCGGCGTGCGCCTCGGCCTGATGATCCCGGACTTCGTGAAGGTCCAGACGCGGGCGATCCTGAACGCCCAGATCAAGGTCAAGCAGGCGGGCGGCAACCCGATCGCCAAGATCATGATCCCGCTGGTCGGGCACGTGAACGAGCTCGCGCGCACGCGCGAGCTCCTCGAGGCCGAGGCGAAGTCGGTCGAGGCGAAGGCCGGCGTCGACGTCGACTACAAGTTCGGGACGATGATCGAGGTCCCGCGCGGCGCGCTGACCGCCGACGAGATCGCGCGCGAGGCGAGCTTCTTCAGCTTCGGCACGAACGACCTGACCCAGATGACGTTCGGCTTCTCGCGCGATGACGCCGAGGGCGGCTTCCTGCTCAAGTACGTCGAGGACAAGATCCTGCCGGTGAACCCGTTCCAGACGCTCGACGACGCGGTCGTTGGCCTGATGAAAATCGCCGTCGACAAGGGTCGTGCGACGCGGCCGGACCTCGAGATCGGGATCTGCGGCGAGCACGGTGGCGATCCCGAGTCCATCGCCAAGGTCGAGAAGATCGGGCTCGACTACGTGTCCTGCTCGCCGTTCCGCGTCCCGGTTGCCCGCCTCGCCGCCGCCCAGGCGACCCTCTCGGGGGAACGCGACAAGTAGGACTGGCGCCGCGACGGCGCCTGCGGGTCAGCCCCCCGAGCGATCCACGACCGTTGCCAGCACGAGGGCGCCGGCCTGTGTGTCGATCGTGCTCAGGCCGACCCAGGCCGGAAACTCCGACCCATCCCTGCGCCGCGCCTGCAGGTCCGTTCGGAGGTAGAGGGGGCGCGGCACCGGGTCGGCGAGGAAGTCGGCTCGATGGTGGACGTGCTGATCGCGCACGCGCTCCGGGACCAGCACCTCGACCTGCCGCCCGACCAGCTCGGCCCTGCTCCAGCCGAAGAGCGATTCGGCGAGCGAGTTCAGGTGCGTGATCTCGCCGGCTGCGCCGACGGTCAGGGTGGCGTTCGGCGTGGCCTCGAGGATCGCCTCCACGTCCTCGTGCTCGCCGCGCTGTCCCGCGGCAGCCACCTGCCACGCCCCGAGGCTCGCCGCGAGTCGCGCCGAGTCGAGGATCTCGATCGAGCCCGGCGAGGTGGTAATCACGCCCTCGTCGCGGAGGTCGCGCAGCGCCCGGGCAGCGACCTCACGCATCGTCCCCACGCCGTCGGCCAGCTCCTGCTGGGTGATCGGCGCGATCCGTCGCTCCCCGGCGTGACCGTCGCCGCTCAACGCCAGGAGGTGCCGGGCGACCTTCTCGCGCACGGTCCCGAACGCGGAGTCGGCAACGGTGGCGTACACATCCTCGAGCCTCCGGCTCAGGTCGGCGAGGACCATCCGCGCGACGCGGCTGTCGTTCTCGACCAGGCGAATGAACGGCGGGGCGTCGAGCTCGAGGAGCTCCACGTCGGTGACCGCGTGCATCGCGACCGGGGCGTGGCCGCCGAGCAGGTACGAGCGCCTGGCCAGGAGCGCTCCGCGCCGCGCATAACGGACGCTGAGCTGCCGGCCATCCGCCGCGGCAATGAATGCGCGGGCCGTGCCGGCGAGAAGGATGCCCGCGCGCGGCGCGGAATCGCCCAGCCCGAAGATCGTGCCCCGCGCCGGAATGTGGCGAACCAGGGCGCCCGCCAGCATCCGGGACAGGATCGATTCCGGAAGGTCTGCCCAGCGCGTGTCCGCGAGGATTCGGGCGTCGCCGCCCGCTTCGATGATGGTGTCGCGCATGCCCTCTCAAACGCGAGTCGGGAGGGTCCGTCGCGACCTGTGACATACGTCACGGACCGTTGCCGAGCCTCGCGTGCCGTGCGGGGGATACCGGGTCGCTTTGCTTGGCTGCCATGGTGCCACAGCAGAACGCGACATTTCAGCAGCGTTGCAAGTGGGGGGTACTTCGTGAAGCGCGCGCTTGTCCTCGCCCTCGCGGGCGTGCTCACCTTCGGGGCCGTGTATGGCTTCGCCGCGAGCCTCAACCTGACGACCGACAGCCTCGGCGCGGCCAACTCCACGGTCGCTGCGTGCCAGGCCGGCGCGCTCACGGCCACGTACACGAGCACCTATTCGGCGACCACGCCGGGGTACACCGTGGGCACGGTCACCGTGACAGGCCTCGCCTCGACCTGTTACTCGAAGGCGTACAAGATCACGCTCAGCGGCGCTGCCAATGCGTCACTCGGTGAGGCCACCGGCACGACGCCTGCGACCGGAACCAGCTTCGCGGCGACGTTCTCGCCGGCGATCAGCGCGGTGTCGGTCATCGGCATCAGCGTCGTGATCAGCGGCTGAGCCGCGGCGAGCTCGAGTCTTCAAGGCCGGCGGCGACCCTGGCAGACGGTCGCCGCCGGATCCATTTCTGCGGCATGCACGTCGTTCGACGCTCGCTGCTCTCCCCGGTCCTGGCGCTCGGGATCCTGGCGGCTTCGGTCGGCATCGCCCTGGCCGCGTCGCTCACGATGAGCAGCAGCTCGCTGGGCGCAGCGCGGGTCAGCACGCCTCGCTGCACGGCCGTCGGGCTCGGCGTGCTGCAGGTCCTGTCCGGCTCGAACGTCGTGAGCGTGACCGTCAGCAGCCTTCCCTCCGGCTGCGGTGGCGCCGCGTTGCAGGCAACGCTCAACAACGGCACGACCTCGAGCAGCGGCAGCACGACGGTGCCGGCCGGCGGCGGCTCCGTGACGGTGACCCTCGGGAGCGCCATCGCGCTCGGCCAGGTCGATGAGATCGACCTCGTGCTGACCGGCCCATGAGCGGCCCCCGCGTCGCGCTGGCGATCCTCGTGCTCGCACTGGCCGGCGGGCTGGTCGCGACGACCGGCTCCGCCGCGAGCCTCAGCGTGTCGTCGCAGGGCTTCACTCCATACCGCACGTGCACCCTGACCGCGACGACGGCGACCGCGACGGCAGTCATCGACGCCTCGGTCAGGCAGGCCTCCGCGACGAGCAACTTCGGATCGAGCACGACCAACGACGTCGCCTCGCAGAGTGGGGCGAACCGCCGCCTCTACGTGCGCTTCGACCTGTCGCTGTGCAGCCCCGCGATCCCGAGCTCGGCGACCATCCGGCTTGCGACGATGCGGCTGTTCGCCACGGTGCTGCCGACCGCCGTCTGCCGGACGGTCGACATCTTCCGTGTGACCGCGACCTGGACCGAGGCGGCGATCACCTGGAACAACCAGCCCTTCGGGACGACGATCAACAACCCCGCGAGCGGGTCTCGGGTCGATGCGTTCAACGTCGGGACGCTGGCCGGCTGCCAGAACCTCACGGCCAACGCGTACATCGTCGGCGCGGACGTGACGACGGACGTCGTGGCGTTCGTCGCAGGCACGGCCACCAATTTCGGCTGGATGCTGCGCGACGACGCCGAGGGCAATGCGACGGCGTTGACCTTCACGTCCTCCGCGAAGAACCTCGGGACCGCCAGCCAGGGCCCGCAGCTCGTGATCACCTACGTGACGGTCCCGTGAAGCGTCGGTTGCTGCGGACCATCGAGCTCGCCGCGGGCGCTGCATTCGTCATCGGCTGGGCCATCACCTTGCGCCCGGCGTCGCTCGGCGGGCCGGCTACGTACGTCGTCGTGCGTGGCGACTCCATGCTCCCGGGCTTCCATTCCGGGGACCTCGCGATCCTCCAGGCGGGGCACGGCTACGAGCGGGGCGATGCGATCGGTTACCGCGTCCCGGAGGGTGAGGTCGGCGCCGGCCAGGTCGTGGTCCATCGGATCGTCGGCGGGGACGGTCAGGCCGGCTATGTGATGGAGGGCGACAACAACCCTGCGCCGGATCCGTGGCAGCCCCGCGAGGGCGACGTCGCCGGGAAGGTCTGGCTGCTCCTGCCGGGAGTCGGCAGAGCCATCGTCATCGCCCACCAGCCCGCCGTCGCCGGCGCGCTGGCCGTCAGCCTTCTGGTGATGGTCGTGCTCGCGCGCCGGCCCACAACCCGGCTCGCGCCTGGCCCGGAACCCGCGACGAACGGCGGGATCCGGTGGCATCGCCGGCCGCGCGCCGTTTAGCCGGGTCCCGGCCCCTGATTCGTGGCCCCCTAGTACCACTGGGCCTCTCGTCTCGGTGTCCGCGGCACGGCATCGTCAGCGTCGTGGAGACGAGCACCATCGACCACTACCACGTCCTCCAGGTCGACCCAGCCGCGGAGCTCGACGTCATTCAGGCCGCCTACCGCGTCCTTGCCCGCCGCTATCACCCCGACCTCGCCGGCGATGACACGCTCATGAAGCGGATCAACGCCGCCTGGGAGGTCCTCGGCCACAAGGAGCGCCGCGCCGAGTACGACCGATCCCGATCCGGCGGAGGCGCACAGTCCCAGTCGGCCATCGTCACGTCCGAGCCTGCGGGTCGACCCGCCCCGATCGATCACGCCGGACCGCCGCGAGGCCGGCCGTTCGGAACGGTCCTCACCTATGGCCGCTACGAGGGCTGGTCGCTCGGCCAGGTCGCCCTCGTCGACCCCGAGTTCCTCGAGTGGATGCGGTCCGTGCCCGGCGGGCGCTACCTGCGGCCGGAGATCGACGCCATCCTCAAGGACGTTCGCGGGCCGCTCGGGGGCGCGACGAAGTTCGGCGGGACCGCCACGTCCACCGCCCAGCGCATGCGCGAGGCAGGCGTCCTCATCGGCTGATCCCGCGGCCAGGCGCGAGGCGCGCGCCTCGGCCAAGATGATGCCGTGCAGCGGCATCGGGTCCTCATCGTGGGCGGTGGCTTCGGCGGCCTGTACGCCGCTCGTCGCCTGGGTGGCGACGAGCGCATCGACCTCACGCTCGTCGATCGGCGCAACCACCACGTCTTCCAGCCGCTCCTGTACCAGGTCGCGACCGGCGCGGTCGCGCCCGGTGACATCGCGCAGCCCCTGCGCAGCATCCTCCGCGGGAATCGCAATACCACCGTCCTGTTGGGCGAGGCGATCGGGCTCGACCCGGTCGAACGGGAGGTTGAGCTCTCGGATGGCGGCCCGATCGCCTACGACACGCTCATCGTGGCCACCGGGGCGCGGCATTCCTTCTTCGGTCACGACGAATGGGCACGCAATGCCGCCGGCCTCAAGTCGATCGACGACGCGACACGGATCCGGCGCAAGATCCTGATCGCCTTCGAGGCTGCCGAGCGAGAGCACGTGCCCGAGCGGCGGCGGGAGTGGATGACCTTCGTCATCGTCGGTGGCGGGCCGACCGGCGCGGAGCTCGCGGGCGCCCTCGGCGAGATCGCGCATGACACGCTCCGGCGCGACTTTCGCTCGATCAACCCGCCGGACGCCCGGATCATCCTCGTCGAGGCGATGGATCGGATCCTTCCCGGCTATCCGGCGGGACGCTCGGCGTCCGCCAGGCGGCAGCTGGAGCACCTCGGCGTGATCGTCCGAACCGACACCCGGGTGACCGACATCACCGAGAGCGAGGTCATGGTCGAGCCGGCCGCCGGCGGAACCACGGAGCACATCCCGACGCGCACCGTGCTCTGGGCGGCCGGCGTGCAGGCCTCGTCGTTCGCCCACGTCGTTGCCGTGGCGACTGGCGCGGCCGTCGACAAGGCGGGCCGCATCCGGGTCGGGCCTGATCTCACGATCCCCGGTCGCCCCGAGATCTTCGTGATCGGCGACGCGGCGGTGCAGCCGTGGAAGCCGGATCGAGCCGTGCCTGGCGTCGCCCAGGGCGGAATCCAGGGCGGTCGCTATGCGGCCCGAGCGATCGTGCGAAGACTGGACGGCGAGCCCGACGAGCCGTTCCGGTTCCGGGACCTGGGCGACGTCGCCGTCATCGGCCGGCTGTCCGGGGTCACCAACATCCCCTGGCTCGGGCCGTTCGGGCGGACCGGTGGGTTCATCGCCTGGCTCATCTGGCTCGGGATCCACATCGTCAACCTCGCCGGCTTCCACAATCGGTTGATCGTGCTGATCCGGTGGGCCTGGAGTTTCGTGACCCACGGCCGTGGCTCGCGCCTGATCACGGGCGAGCCGCTCGTCCCCGAGATCCAGGAGCCGGAGCCGCCGGCATGACGGAGCGCGAGGCCGGCGCGAAGCTCGGCGGCGAGCTCGTCATCGACGACAACCCGGACGCGCGCCGATACGAGGCGCGGCTCGATGGCCAGCTCGCCGGCTGGGTGGACTACGGCCGCGTGCGAACGCGGCTGGTCGCTCTCCACACGGAGGTCCCGCCCGAGTTCGGCGGGCGCGGCATCGCGTCGGCGCTCGTGCGCCGCGTGCTCGACGACGCGCGCGCGGCCGGGCAGACCGTCACGCCCCGGTGCCCGTTGTTCGCCAGCCACTTCCGCCGGCATCCCGAGGACGCGGACCTGCTCGCTCCGCCGGCGGCCCCCGAGGGCTAGCCTCGGGGGGCTAGCTTCCGGCGTTCAGCCCCGGCGGAGCTCCTCGAGCTGCGCCTCGGTCTCGGGCGAGGTGATCGGCTCGTCCCGTCGATCTCGCTGGACGACCTCGTCCGCGATGCCGACGGCCGGCGGCGTTCCCGTGCCCACCGCCACCTTCCCGACGGGTTCAGCATCGTGGTCGGCATCCAAAGGCCGGCCGATGGGCTCGATCTTGCTCAGATCCGGCTTCTCGTGTTCCGTCATGACTCCTCTCCTTGGAACCGTGTGGTTCCGTCAGCGCGCCCGGCGGATCTCCGGGCGAATCATCCCGAGCGCGGTCCGTGGCAGGTGCCTCGGGATCCGATGCATCGAGCCCTCGACCGGGGCGGCCATCGGCTCCAGTGCCTCGCGGTCTGCCATGAGGCACTCGCAGCTCGCCTTCTCGAGGCGTGCCTGGTCGAGGATGTGGACCGTGCCTCGGCGGAACTCCGCCGCGCCCTCACGGGCGAAGCGCGCGCCCACGGTCGACACGGCCGGGCGCGACACGCCGAGGAGGTCGGCGAACGCCTCCTGCGTCAGCGGGAAGGTCGACCTGCCGATCCGGTCGCCGGTCAGGAGCAACCACCGGGCCGCGCGCTGGTCGAGGGTGTGCAGTCGATTGCAGGCGACCGTCTGGGCGAGGTGGCGCAGGAGCGAGACCGCGTAGCGGTTCACGACGCGTTGCAGGACCTCGCTCGACTTGAGTGCCGCGCGGAACCGCTCGGCCGGCATCGACTGCGCGACGCCCGGCACGAGCACATGCGCGTCCATCAGGCCCGTGTCGCCCACTGCCGCCGAGACGCCCACGATCCCTTCCGGCCCGACGATGGTCACACCGGCAGTCCGTCCATCGGCCATCGTGACCGAGAGGGCCACAAGTGCCGATTCGGGGAAGAAGACGCGCCGGATCGGCGCGTGGGCGTGGATCAGCGACCGCTCGGCGTCGAGGCGGATACGGTCGAGGTCGCGGCGAATGGTCTCGGCATCCCGCGACGGAAGCGAGGCCAGCAAGCCGGGTCCGTGCTGGCCGTTGCCAGTCACGTGGACGTTGCTGCCCATGACCCAAGGATTCCCGGCGGGGGATTACAGGAGGGCTATCCGATCTGTTCCGAGGTAGACAGAAGCGCAACGTCCATGCGGCTAGGCTCGCGGTCTGTCACGATCTTGCAACACCCCGCAGGATCAGGTCCCGTCCAGCTGAGGGAGCCGATGCAAGGTCCCGAGCGCGCGACGCCCCCCGTCAGGTTCGAACCGACCGCCGCCGTCCGCGTCGCCAGGGGACCCTGGACCATCGCCAACCGCCTCGGGGACGCCGCCTGGAGCGTGCTCCACGCGCTGGGCGCGCATCGCTGGCGGGAGGGCTACGAGACCGATCTCGAGCGCGGCTGGAGCCGCTACCGCGGCTCGCGCTGCACGGTCTGCGACTCGCCCTGGGAGGGCTGGTAGGCCGAGGATCGTTCGCTCGTCGACGAGCGACGCCCGCCGAGGATGCGTCGGGCGAGGCCGAGCAGGGCGAGGCCGAGCATGATCCGGCCGCCGATGAGCCGGTACAGGATCAGATTGCGGATTGCCTTGAGCACGTCCCAAACCTGACACCGGCAGGCTTGCCGGAACAGTGGCCGCATCGGGCATGGCGGCACAGCGGTCTCGCAGTGCCGGAGCGGCGCGCACCCCCGGGTACCCTTCGGGCGTGGAGCACACCGCGGTCACGGTCCTCGAGGTCGGCGCGATCCTCCTTGCCGCTGCCGGCGCCGGCTGGGTCGCCCGGCGGCTGACGCTGCCCGCGATCGTCGGCTACCTCGCGGTGGGGCTGATCGTCTCCCCGTTCACGCCGGGCTACGTCGCCGACCGCGCCCAGGTCAGCCTGTTCGCCGAGGTCGGGGCGATTCTGCTCCTGTTCGAGGTTGGCATCGAGGTCGACCTGGGTGAGCTGCGGCGCGAGCACCCCTCGATGCTGTGGACAGTTCCGGTGCAGATGGCGATCACGTTCGGGGCGTCGATGACGGTGTTCGCGGCACTCGGGTTGGAGCTCTCGGGAGCCGCGCTGATCGGGCTCGCCATCGCGATGTCGTCGAGCGTCGTGGTCGTGAACATCACCCGGAGCCGCAGGCGCACGACGGATCCGGAAACCGATCACCTGCTCATCGGCTGGTCGGTGCTCCAGGACGTGATCGGGGTCGGCGGGGCGATCGTGCTCCTGGCGGTCCTCGGGGCGGGTCAGCCGCTGTACCTCACGATCCTCGGCCTCATCCTGTTCGGCGCCCTGGCCGCCGCGACCGCATGGCTGCTGCCGCGCGTGCTCGCCGGCATGCGCAGCGAGCCGGACCTGTTCCTCGCCGTCTCCGTCGCGACCGGCCTCGCGGTCGCCGGCGCCGGTGCGCTGCTGACCGGGATACCGCTTGCGCTCGCAGCGTTCATCGCGGGTGTCACGATCAGCGAAGGCCCCGTTGCGAAGGAGGCACGGCGACGTCTCCTGCCGTTCCGCGACCTCTTTGCGATCTTCTTCTTCGTTGCCATCGGCACGCTCATCGACCCCGGCGCCCTGGGCATGGGGCTGGGCTGGCTGGCGGTGAGCCTGGCCCTGGTGGTGGTCGCGAAGTCGCTGGTCATCTTCGTCCTCGCGCGGCTGGCGCACCTGCCGGCCAATCACGGCCAGCTGGCCATCGGCCTGGGCCAGATCGGGGAGTTCGGGTTCGTGCTCGCGACCGTCGCCGTGGCCCGGGGCGTGCTGCCGAGCGAGGTGTACGCGGCGCTGCTCGCCGCCGTCGCCGTGTCCATCGGCGCATCGTCGATCCTGGTCCGCATCGTCAAACCGGCAGGAGCACCCGCCGCCGCCTGATCGGTGCGCCTGCGCGCCGGGACGATCAGCCGAGCGCGCACCGGACCAACGTCCGGCCTTCCGGGACCGAATCGCCAGTAGGTTTGCAAGGTTCGGGTTTCCACAATTCCTGCACCCGAATTGGGTTGCGCCGTACGGCGTGAGCCGCGGTCGAAGCAGGGGGTCCGGTCACTCGTCCGATGTGGTCCAGGCGGTCATCGCACAGCTCGGCTGATCCTTCCCGGCGCGGCCGGCGGCTCAGGCTGGACCCGCGCGGCCAGGGCCTCGTGGAGTTCGCGATCGCGTTCCCGGTCGTGATGCTGATGATCGCCTTCGGCGTCGACTTCGGGCGCGTGTTCCTCGGTTGGGTGACGCTCAACAACGCGGTCCGGGAGGCGGCCAACTTCGCCGCGATCAACCCGGGCGCGTTCCAGTCCCCGGTCGACCTGACGGTCCAGGCCGAGTACCGGCGCATGATCGACTCCGAGGTCCAGGACATCAATTGCACGATGCCCGCGACCCTGCCCGACCCGACCTACCCGAGCGGCCGGTCGCTCGGCTCGCCGGCGGTCGTCGCGATCACCTGCCGCTTCAACCTGATCACGCCGGTCATCAGCAACATCCTCGGCAACACGATCAACGTGAGCGCGTCCGCCTCGTTCCCGGTCCGCGCCGGTGCGATCAACGGCGTGCCCGTCGGCGGCACGCTGCCCAGCTTCAGCACCACGACCACCACGACCACCACGACCACGACGACGACAGACACCAGCACGACGTCGACCACGACGACGACCACGACGACCGCCCCCACGCCGGTCCCCAACTGCATCGTGCCCAACCTGGTGGACGTGCAGACCACGCAGGCCACCGGCCGCTGGACCAGCGCCGGGTTCTCCGCCAACAACCTGGCGTTCAACCCGCTGGTCCCGCCGAACTACAAGATCAAGAGCCAGTCCGAGGCGGCCGGGCGCAGCCTGCCGTGCAACTCGAGCATGACGGTGGCGCCTTCATGACCGCGCTTCGTCGAGGGCGGCGTCGCTCGGGCGGGCAGGCCCTCGTTGAGTTCGCGTTCGTCTTCCCGATCATCGCCTTCCTGGCCTTCGCGTTCATCGACATCGGCCGGGCGGCGTTCCAGTGGAACACGCTGAGCAGCGCGGCTCGCCAGGCGGCGCGCGTCGCTGTGGTCAACCAGATCGACCCCGCCAGCGCGCCCTGGAATTGCCTGGCCAACAAGCCGGTTGAGACCGTCACGTCGCCCAACTGGACGTTCCGCGGCTGCGCCGTCACGGCTGGCGGCGCGATCGGTGTCACCCCGGCCGACGTGACTGTCAGCTATGCCGCCCCGCCGGGCGTGAGCCTGCAGTGCACATCCGTCAAGAACGTCGGCTGCATCGTGACCATCACGGTCACCAGCCGCTACACACCGATCACCCCGGTCGCGGGCTCGCTGATCGGCCCGCTCACGATGACCGCCACATCCGAGATGCCGATCGAACGGACCTTCCCATGAGCTCGAGCAACATGAAGGAGCGATCGATGGTCGCCGCCGTCAGGTCACTGCGCCGCCGCCCGCACGAGGCGGGTCAGGCGCTGGTGGTCATGGTCGGGGTCATGCTGCTGTCCATCGGCATCCTCGCCATGATCATCGACGGCGGCAACGTCGTGACGCAGCAGCGCGTCGCGCAGACGGGCGCCGACAGCACCGCCGAGGCGGGCGCGATCGTGCTCGCCAGCCGCCTCGCCGGCGCCGCAACGCCCACCCTCGGCTGGGACGGTGAGGTCGCCAACAAGATCGCCCAGTCCGCTGCTGCGAACAACACCAACGTCCAGGCCGCGTACTACACGGATATCTGTGGCATCCCGCTGCGGAACAACGGCAACGCCGCGCTGAACGCGGACGGAACGGAGAACCTGTCGGTCGCGCAGCTGGTCGGCAACGGCCTCCCCGGGGGCAACGCGACGACGCCCGACTGCCCGAGCCTGACCGTCGGCCCGGTCGCCGGCGTGCTCGTCGTCGGCCAGAAGTCGGTCCCGGCGTACGTGGCTCGCGCGATCGGCATCCCGACGTTCAACGTCACGACCCGCGCGACCGCGGTGGCCGGCTACCTGCAGGGCTACTGCGGCTCAACCCAGGGCGACTACTGTGCCGTCTTCCCGGTCACGATCCCGGTCAAGGGGCTCGGCTGCGATGGCAACGGCGATCCCGTCTTCGGCAGCGATGACTGGGAATGGAACACGGTCCTCACCGTGCCTCTGTGCAAGGCTGCGCCCGGGAACGTTGGTTGGCTGGACTGGGATCCGCCGGCCGGCGGCGCGAGCGAGATCGTGTGCTCGATCATCAATCCCGACAACCCGGCCATCGTCCTGCCCTCCTGGCAGTACGTCGCCGCGACCGGCAACACGAACGGCGGCGGCCCCTGCGTCGACGACGACACCGGCATCACCTACTCCGGCGTCGAGGAGGGCATGCGGAGGTGGGACGGCCACATCGTGCTCATCCCCCAGTTCGACATGACCTGCCGGACCGACAACGGCCAGCCTGACCCGGACAGCAACCAGCCGGCGGTCGCGCTCGGGCCGTACTACGGCTGCCCGAACCTGCCCGGCGGCGGGAATGGCCAGAACATCTGGTACCGCATGCCCAGCTTCGCCTACTTCGAGCTGTGCCAGCCGACCGAGGTCGCCTGTGGTGGCCGCCACGGTGCCTACATCAGCGGCGACAGCAAGGCCGAGTGCGACACCGGCAACGGGGCGACGCAGTGCCTCGTCGGCAAGTTCACGGACATCCTCTCGACCGGCACCGTCGGCCCCGGTGTCGGTGCGGGCACGGGCGCCAAGGCGCTTGGAGTTCAGCTCATCAAGTAGCCCTCGCCTGTTCCGCGAAGAGAGCCGCGTCCGGGGGCGCGGCTCTTTCGTTTCCCCCCGGTGCCGCGTGGTGCGCCCGCGCATAGCCCGAAAGGTTGATCGAAAGGACTACCTGCGCATACTCTGGCCGCCTCTCCAAAAGAGGGCCCGAGGGCGCGTGCGAACGCCCCGGATGGACACGGGGGAGCAGCCAGCATGCATCGGGGGGCACGCGGCCGAGGCCGGAATCTGCGATTCCTGGCGCGTCGCGTACGGGTGCGAGAGAACCAGCGAGGCCAGAGCCTCGTCGAGTTCGCCCTGCTGCTGCCCATCCTGTTGCTGCTCGTCCTGATCGCCGTCGACTTCGGCCGTGTCTACCTCGGCTGGATCAACCTCCAGAACATGGCCCGCATCGGGGCCGACTTCGCGGCCAACAACGCGAGCAAGGACTGGAACGACCCGGAGCTGGTCGCGAAGTACCGGAATCAGATCAGTGCCGACGCATCGGCGACGAACTGTCCGTTCGCGCCAGGTCAGCCCGCGGCGCCGACGTTCACCGACATGGACAACAACAACCACACGACGGACATCGGTGACCGCGCTGCGGTCACGCTGGTCTGCCGGTTCCACGTCATCACCCCGCTCATCTCGTTCATCGTCGGCTCCGACCTGAACGTCACCGCAAGCTCCGTCTTCCCGATCAAGGAGGGCATGGTCGCGACGAGCAGCGGCGGTAGCGGTGGTGGCGGCTGCCTGCTGCCGAGCCCGGCCATCAACGCCACCCCGACGACCAGCGGCAGCGTGGGGCTGACGGTCACGTTCCGGGACGCGTCGGGCGGGGGCGCAGGCGTCACCTGGGACTGGGACTTCGGCGACCCGACCATCGCGATCTCGCACGCCCAGGATCCCGGACAGATCGTGTTCAACAACGCCGGTACGTGGGAGGTCAAGCTCACGGTCCACAACACGTGCGGCCAGGCGACCACCAATCCCGGGACCATCATCACCGTCGGCGCGGCGACGCCACCACCGGCGCTGTGCCAGGTGCCCAGCCTCAAGAACGTCCGGTTCAACAGCGCCGACGGACTGTGGGGCCTGCCCAAGCCGCCTGGCGCCGGGTTCACGACGAGCGTGCAGCGCGCCCCGGGCGCCCCGAACGGCAACTTCATCATCCAGTCGCAGGACATCGTCGCCGGGAACATGCTGCCGTGCGGCAGCACGACGATCCACGTGAACAACCCATGACCGCGCTGCGCGGACGCTCGAAGAGCCGGGGTCAGTCGCTCGTCGAGTTCGCCCTCGTCCTGCCGATCTTCCTGGTCCTGTTCTTCGCCGTCATCGACCTCGGCAGCGCGATCTTCACGTTCAACTCGCTGACGAACGCCGCGCGCGAGGGCGCGCGCCTCGCGATCGTCAACCAGGACACCGCGAGCATCATCGCGCGGGCGGAGGGCCAGGTCTCGGTCGCGGAGATCAACGCGCCCAACGTGAGCATCGACTTCTACGAGCAGAACGAGGTGGACGGAACGCCGGATACCTCGCGGCCGTGCACGCCCGCCGGCGTCGGGTGCCTCGCGGTCGTGTCCTTCGAGTCCACCTACCGGCCGCTCACGCCGATCATCGGCAACATCCTGTTCAAGAACGGCGTGACCTTCAAGGCCACGTCGATCCTGGCCGTGGAATACACGTGCCCGAATGGGACGCACACCGCCGTGCAGTGTCCGAAGCAGCCATGACGACCCGCCACACACCTTCAGGGGAGGTTTCCGTGCACCGCCTCGCTCGCCGGTCGCAGCGTCGAGCAGAGGGTCAGATCCTCGTGATCTTTGCCCTCGGCCTCATCGCGCTGCTGGCCGGGGTTGCCCTCGTGCTCGAGGGTGGCAACACCTACCAGAACCAGCGGAGCGTCCAGAACGGGGCGGACGCCGCGTCCGAGGCGGGAGCCGTGATGATCGCCAAGGGCCTGAGCACCGGCGTCGCCAAGACCGACGGGGAGGTCGCCTCGGCGGTCGGCTCGAGCGCCTTCTTCAACGACATCACCGTCACCGCGTACTACACCGACTGGCAGGGAAATCCACTCGACCCGGCGGGCACCATCGTCGCGCCGAACCTCGCGGTCGTCGTGGGCGCAAGCCCGAGCGGCGCCGTCCCGCCGAACGCTCGCGGCGTCCACGCAAGTGGCACCCGGACGTTCGGGACGACCTTCGGCCGCGTCATCGGCTTCAACAGCTTCACCGCGACCGCGGACGCCACCGCGGTCACCGGCCCCAGCACCGGTGGCAAGCTCCTGCCGGTCGTCTTCCCGGTGAACATCACCGACTGCTCCCAGAACGGCAACCTGGGCCTGCCCAAGAACCAGTGGGACGTGAGCCAGCCGAGCACGGCCACGCCACCCGGTCACCCGGTCGGCACGGAGTACATCGTGCCCCTGTGCAAGACCGGTGGTGGCTCGTTCATGGTCCTCGACCTCGATGGGATCAAGAACAACTGTGAGTACGAGGTCCTGCACCCGAGGACGACCCCGTTCGACCACTTCCCGATCGACGTCGACTCCGACAACGGCAACAACTGCGCCCACCAGATGGTCGACGCCGTGAACTCGCTCCAGGGCGAAACGGTGCTGATCCCGATCTGTGACGACAACGACTGCAACACCAGCGGTGGCAGCCACGCGAGCTACCACATCACCGGCGTCGTCTCGTTCTACATCGACTACATGGACGACTCGAACAACCCGAACAACTCCAACTGCCAGACGCACTACAACGCCGACACACCACCGCAGCAGCTGGTCACGATCGCCGGCAACGGTAGCGACGCCTGCATCGCCGGCTGGTTCGTGCGCTTCATCTCGGCCGGGCCCGTCGGGCCCGGGACGGTCGAGAACGCAGATGCCATCGGCGTCCAGCTGATCAAGTAGCGAGCATTTCTTTTGGGGAGAGCCGCGCGCTGGGGCGCGGCTCTTCCTTTTCCGACCGATCCCCACCAGACCGTCAGGAAATGCTCGAAACGGGACCTTGCCACCCCGCTTCGCAGCGCACTGCATCCGTTGTTGCGCGGCCGCGCCGCTGTTGCGCCGGCGCATAGCCCGAAAGGTTGTACGAAAGGACTACTCGGGATACTTTGCCGGCCCGATGAGGGACCGGCCCGCACCCAACGTGCGCCGGGGGGACGTAGGGGAAGGAAAGCGAGCCGCTTGTCTCGTCGCGTGACACCAGGGCTCCTTCGGGCACGCCGCGACCGGGAATCCGGTCAGGCACTGCTCGAGCTTG
>Ga0075425_100003278_pt1 | contig 16425 bp, 19 predicted proteins | sample SoiMethybrSBSTD4_FD_75300 | JGI IMG/M metagenome (GOLD analysis project Ga0075425, IMG submission 75300) | Bulk soil microbial communities from a Populus tree surrounding site in Tennessee, USA - Soil MetaG P. TD hybrid SBSTD4 | ecosystem: Environmental > Terrestrial > Soil > Tree plantation... | reverse complement strand
GATCGAGCTGCTGAGCGCGCAGCCACGGACAGAATTCATCGGGTTTCGCCGTCGCCCAGTCGGCCACCCGGGCCGTCACGCGGAACCCCTCGGTCAGTTTCCGGTCGACCACGGACGAGAAGACAGCGACGAGAGACCGCGCCAGAGCGGCGGCGACGCGGTTGTCGATCAGCACGTAGGCGGTGAGCTTCTGGCCCACCTCGTCGCCGCGGTCTTCGAACTCGAGCAGGGTTAGGGCGCTGCCGGTGATCGTTCCGAGGATGGCGCCGGAGTGGTGGCCCCACGACAGGATCACCCGGCGCGTCGGCGTACGGACGAGGACGCGGTAGACACCGTACGCGCCCTCACCATCGTCGGCCTGGTACCAGCCGGCGTCCATCACGCGGACCACGTACTTCGCGAGGTTCAGGTGGCGGGCGGCCTCGGCCGTCACGTCGGGTGCATCGACGAATGCGTCGTACGTCTCGAGGGAAACTCGGGCCGGCGTCCCCTCGACCGTGCGAGTCAGCGTCGGCCGCCGCCACACGCGCTCCACGCTCGCCGCGACGCCAGCGGAGAACGAGGCGCGTGACGGCAGGAAGTGGGGCCACGTCGACGGCTCGGACGCCGCCACCGCGGTACCCACGGCCGCGACAGCGACGATGATTTCGACCACGCGAGCCGTCGAGCGCGTGAGACACTGCCGCGTCGAGGTGACCATGAAGACGATCCTATGCATGCTGCTCGGTCTCGCGCTCGTCGCGGCCGCCGGACCCGCGCTCGCACGGCCCGGGCTCACCGTCGAACAGGAACGCCGGCTCGACGCGGGCGACGTCATCCTGCTCGATGTCCTGCCTCCGGGAGGCGACGTGCGAGGCAGCCATGGCGGCACGGCGGTGGCCGTGGTCCGGGCGGCCGGTGAGGCCGTGTGGCGTGTGCTCATCGACTATGCCGGCCATTCCGGCATGTATCCGCGCGTGATCGACGCCCGGATTCTCCACGACGACGTCGGCCACTCGCTCGTCCGCTATGTCGTCGGCATCGGACCGCTCTCGTTCGCCTTCCACGTGAACAACTACCCCGACGAGCGGCGACATCGGTTGTCGTGGCGGCTGGCCCGCGATCGGCGCAACGGGCTCTTCACCGACAGCTGGGGCTACTGGCAAATCGATCCCGATGAGCACGGCGTCCTGTTGACGTACGCGATGGCGGCCCGCACCGTGCTGCCGTCGTTCATGACTCGCGGCGCGGAGCGCGACGGCCTCGTCGAGACCGTGCACGCGGTCCGCCGCCGTGTCGAAACGGCGCAGTAGCCTCCCGGTCGACGACGTCACGTCGCCGCCGCCTAGGCGATGCTCCGACCCCGGCGGCGCAGCCGCCACAGGATGATCCCCGTCATGGCCACGGGGAGCCAGAAGGCGACCAGGCGATACAGCACCGCCGCCGCGATCGCGTGCGGGGCGTCGACGCCGTGCCTGACCCAGAAGGCCGCCATGATGGTCTCGAAGCTGCCGCCGCCTGCCGGCGCGCCGATCACCGCCGCGCCGGACATCGACACCACGAAGCCGATCAGGACGGCGACGACGTTCGGCGTCACGCCGACGGAGACGAATGTCAGGTACAGCGCGATCGCGTCGCACACCACCGCGAGGAGCTGCAGCCCGATCATCTGGTAGAACGCCTGGCGGCGGCGGCCGATGAGGCGCTTGCCCTCGTAGTACTCGTCGAGGAACGCGCGCACGGGATCGTCCGGCCACCGCGCTCCGAGGATCGACGCCACGCGCGTCTTCCAGCGCAGCACCATGCGCACGAATCGTCGCCGATCGCGCTGGGCTCGGTAGACCCACGCCCCGAGCGCCACCGCCGCTGCGCCGGGCGCGAACATGATCGCCACGCGACGGACGTCCAAGACGCCGCCGGCCGCCAGGTAGAGCAGGCTCGCGACGACCAGCACCGCCAGCGTCACGGCATAGCTCAACGTGTCGATGAGGGCCACCAGCGACGCCTGGCCCTGAGGGACCCCGCGCTGCCGGAACGCATACGTGAGGAACGCATAACCGGTTGCGCCCGCGGCGGGCAGCAGCTGGTGGACCGACGTCGCCGCGATCGCGGTCGTCCACAGAAAAGACAACGGCGGATCGTAGCCGAGCAATCGGAGCGGCACGGCGTACACACGCGCCCGACACAGGTACACGCCACCGATGGCCAGCGCCGCGGACCCGAGCCACCACCAGTTCGCGTGGCCGATCACCGAGACCGCGCGAACGATCGCGTCGCGGTTGCGGTACGCGGCCCATGCGACCGCCAGCGGAATGACGAGCCAGATGTGGCGTGCGGTCCGCCGTCGCCAGCTCGTCGGACGACCCGAGCTCCGCGCCGCCACGGACGGATCGCGACCTAGCCGGCGCGGGCGGTCCTGCCGTAACGGGCGAGAAGCCGCGCGCGTGACAGCCACACCCGCTCGGCGGTGCTGACGGCCAGCCCGGCCCGGCCGATGCCTCCGGGATGGAGCGACGCCAGGAGCGCCCGCTGATACGCGGCGATCATCCGCGGCATCAGGGGTCGACGCGGGTCCCGCTCGAACCCGAGACGCGGCAAGCCGTGATGCAGAATGGTGATCGCCGTGTACGCGTCCACATCGGCCAGCCGGCCGGCCGGACGCGCAAGATCGGCCAGACATTCGAGTGACTGCACGAAGCTGTGCTTGAAGGCGAGCCCGACCGCCATCGGCCCGCCGTCGTGGCGGTGAAGCAGCGCGACCCGGCGGTTGTTGAGGTGCAAGACCCCGATGCGGCCTCCCGGGCGGATGATCGTTCCGTCCCCGAGCATGCGCGTCGTGCGGGCTCGCCGAACTTCAACGAGGAGCGCCGGGGCGATATCCGCCTCGGGTGCGCGCAGATTGTGATACCAGCAATAGAACGAATCGAACGCCCGGACGAGGCGTCGCGGCGGCACAGTTGGCCCAGTCACGCCGCACGCGCAGCCGTGCATCGGCCACGCCAGGCACCTGCGAGGCCGGTCTCGCCGCGCGGCATGGGTCAGCGGCTGCTGCGATAGGGCACGAACATGGCCACTTGAGGAAACGCCGGTCAGCCACTGACCGGCAGCCCGGCTAGAGCGTTCGCAGGGCCACCGTCACGGGAAGCCGGGCAGCGCGGAGGGCCGGCAGGAGCCCGCCGGCCACACCGATGACGAGCGCCCAGGCCAGGCCTCGCGCGAGCAGGCCGGGCGTGACGCGAAACGCGAAGCCGACCTGCGAGAACGTGTTGAAGTTCAGCGTGGAGAGCGAGGCGCCGTCGCAGTAGACGTAGGCGAGCGCGCCGCCGACCATGCCACCGATCAGCGCGAGCAGCAGCGCTTCCGTCATGACGGAGACGACCACCGGCAGTCCGCCGAACCCGATCGCCCGCAGCGTGGCGATCTCGACCTGGCGGCTGGCGATCGCGGTGTACATGCAGTTGAGCGCGCCGAACGTGGCGCCGATCGCCATGAACGCGGCCACGGTATAGCCGAGGACGCCGATCAGCCACGACAGCACCTTGGCCTGCTTGGCGTAGTACTCCGGCTCGCGCAGCACGCTGATCGCGAAGCGCCGGTCGCGCGCGACGACCTCCCTGAACGCCGCGAGCCCGGAGTCCGAGGCGTCGGCGAGCGTGGCCGTGAGCGACTGGTAGCCTTGACGGCGGTACGCCGAGACCGCGACTTCCGCGTCGGCCCAGACCTCGGACTCGTGCACGTCGCCACCGGTCTCGAACACGCCTACCACCGTCCAGTCGGTGTCGCGGAACGCGATGCGCGAGCCGACGCCGAGCCCCTCGAACTGCTGTGACGCCTTCCGCCCCACGATCACCTCGCGGACGCCGCGCTCGAATCGCCGTCCCTCGACGATCCGGACCTCGTCGCGGATCGCGAACGCCGCCGGCTGCACGCCGCGGAACGGGACGTTGTTCGGGTGGGTCTGGCCGCGACGCGGCAGGTCCACCATCACGACGACCTCCGCGGAGACGAGCGGCCGTCCGCCCGCGTCGCGTGCGATGCCCGGCAGGCCGGCCAGCAGCGCGGCTTGCTCGCGCGGTACACCGCTCGTGACCTCGGAGTCCGACCCCGACCGCAGCATGATGACGCGGTCGTTCCGGCCGGTGCTGGCCAGCGTGTGCCGGAAGCCCTCGCCCATCGCGAGCACGGAGACGAGCACGCCGACGACGCCCGCGATGCCGATCACCACCACCAGCGAGGTGCCGACACGCTGGGGCAGCGTCAGCAGATTGATCAGCGTGATCCGGGAGATGGCGCGGAGCGCGCGCATCAGCGGTGTCCGGCCAGCGCGTCGACGATGCGGAGCCGGCGCGCGCGCAGCGCGGGCGGGATCCCGACGGCCAGCGCCAGCGCCAGCACGATCGCCGCCGCCCGCAGCCAGGTCTCCGCGTCCACGAACAGCGGCGGGAAGCGCCCGCCCATCGAGCCATTCACGAAGGGCATGATGCCGGTCGCCACCGCCATGCCGAGGGCGCCACCCAGCAGCAGGAGCACGACGGCCTCCGCGAGCACGAGCGCGGTCACCTTGCCGTCGGAGAACCCGACGGTCTTGAGGATCGCCAGCTCGGGGATCCGCTCGCGCAGCGACTGCCCCATGGTGTTTCCCGTCAGGATGAGGATCGTGAAGAACACCGCCACGAGAATGCGCGTGACCAGGGCGCCGATGTCGCCGATCTGCTTGGCGAAGCCGAGGGCGAACTCCTTCTCGGGCTGGGTCTTCGTCTCGTCCGGCGAGTTCGCGAACAGCCGGTCGATGTCCGCGGCGACCGTGCGGGCCTGCGCCCGATCGGCGACACGCTCGATGTACCATCCGGTGCGGCCCTTGCCGAATCGGCGCGCCTCGTCGAAGTACTTCACGTTGATCAGCACGACGTCGGTGTTGCCGCGGATGGCGGGGTCCTCGGCGTCGATGATGCCCACGAGGTCGAACTCCCACGCCATGCTGCCGTCCATCTGCGGGTGGATCTCCGAGCTGATCGGCAGCTTCTGGCCGATCCGCCAACCGTAGCGCTCCACGAGACGCCGGCCCGCGAGCGCGCCCGTGCGCGCCGCGATGAACGCGTCCCGGTGCGCCGCGGTCACCGTGAACTCCGGGTACATGGCCAGGTAGCGCGCGGGATCGACGGCGAACACGGCGAAGGCGTTGCTCTCGTTCTGGTACTTCGCCCCGAACCAGTCCGCGTACGCGACCGCGACGACGCCCGGCACCTGCTCGATCCGGCGCGCGTAGGCGATGGGTAGCGGCTCGATGATCGAGTAGCGGGCGGTCGTCACCAGCCGCCGGGCGTCGGCGGAGTCCGCGCCCGACTCGAACGCCGTGCCCACAGCCTGCAGGAGGCCGAAGAGGAGGAAGGCGATGACCACCGAGGCGAGCGTGAGGATCGTTCGGGTCTTGCGACGGAACAGCCCGGCCGAGACCAGCGGCAGATACTTCACCCGACGTGGATCTCCGGTGCCTCCGCCAGCGTGCCCTTGTCGAGGTGGAGCCGGCGCTGCGCGTACTCCGCGGCCTTGGGATCGTGGGTGACCATGACGATCGTCTTGCCGTGCTCGCGGTTCAGGACCTGGAGCAGCGTGAGGATCTCGGCGGCCGTCGCGCGATCCAGGTCACCCGTGGGCTCGTCGCACACGAGCAGCGTCGGATCGGACACGATCGCGCGGGCGATCGCCACGCGCTGCTCCTGGCCGCCGCTCAGCTCCCTCGGCTTGTGGCGCGCGCGATCGGCCAGACCGACCAGCGTCAGCGCGATCATCGCGTGTCGCCGCCGCTCGCGCGCTGACAGCGAGGTCAGCAGCAGCGGCAGCTCCACGTTCTTCTGCGCCGACAGCACGGGCAGCAGATTGTAGAACTGGAACACGAAGCCGACGTGCGCCGCGCGCCAGCGCGCGAGCTCGCCGCTGGACAGCCGGTCGATGCGACGGCCGTCGACGACGATGCTGCCCGCGGTCGGCGTGTCGAGCCCGCCGATGAGGTTGAGCAGGGTCGTCTTGCCGGAACCGGACGGGCCCATCAGCGCGACGAAATCGCCGCGTGGGATGTCGAGGTCGATCCCGTGCAGGACCTCGATCGTCTCGCCGCCGCGCCGGTAGTGCTTGATCACGCCGCGGATCTCGACCAGCACTACGTCTTCTCCGCGAGCCTCACCCGGTCGCCGTCACGGAGCGACGGCGGCGGCGACACCACCACGCGCTCGCCGGCCCGCACGCCGCGCTCCAGCCTCCGGTCGGCGCCCGCGCCCGGCGCGAGCGTCACCGGCCGCCGCTCGACCCGCCCGTCGGTGTACACGAAGACGGCGGCCGCCGCGCCGTCGCCGCGCACGGCGTCCGCGGGGACGAGCACGCCGCCGCCCGCCGCGGTCTCGCGCGCGGGCGTGTCGCCGAGAAAGCCCACGCGGACGCCCATGTCGGGCACGATGCGCGGGTCCTTGGCCTGGATGGCGATCCGCACCTTCACCGTCGCCTTGCTCCGATCCGCGGACGGGATGATGGCGATCACCGAGGCGGGGATCTTCCAGTCCGGATACGCGTTGAGCGTCGCCTCCACCGGCTGCCCGGCCGTCACACGGCCGATGAACGCCTCGTTCACGTCGACCTGGATCTCGAGCGAGTCCATGTCGACGATGGTGCCGATGCCGGTGCGGGTGAAGCCGCCGCCGGCGGAGATGGGCGAGATGATCTCCCCGGGCTGCGCCGCCTTCGCCACGACGACGCCTCCGAACGGCGCCTGGATGACGGTGTTGTCGAGCTGCACTTGCGCGACGCGCGCGGACTCCTGCGCGACCCTCACCTGCTCGGCGGCCGCGCCCAGCCGCGCGCGGAGCATGTCGCGCTGGGCGAGCGCGGCGTCGAGCGACTGCGCGCTGACGAGATCCCGCTTGGCCAGCTCCTGCTGGCGCGTGTAGTCGCGCTCGACCTGGGCGAGCAGCGCGCGGATCTCGGCGAGCTGCGAGCGCGCGGCCGTGAGCTGCGCCTGCACCAGCGCGAGCTGCGCCCGGGCCTCGGTGTCGTCGAGCCGCGCCAGCACCTCGCCTTCCTTGACCCGCTGGCCCTCCTCGATGAGCACCTCGGTGACCTTGCCGGTGATCTTGGCGGCGACGGTCGCCTGTCGGCGCGCGGTCACGTACCCCGTCGCATCGAGCACAGAGGCGGGCCCGCCCGGTGTTCCTGCGTCACGCGCCACCACCGTCCGCACCGTCGGCACCGCGCGTCCGAGGGTGAACCACAGCGCGCTCGCGGCAACGATCGCCAGCACCGCAATCGTGATGAGCCGCCGACGCCGCGACCGCACCGGCCCGCCGCCATTGCGATCGAGCCGAAGCTGGCTCAGCAGCTCGCCACGTTCCACGCGCTCCCGGGACTCGATGGACACCGTTCCAGTGTGCCACACCGCCCCGCCAGCCTCTGCGCGTGGCGCGCCGAGCAGATGCGCAGCAGCCCGACGGCGCGGCGAGCCTCCCCGCCGGTCTTCAAGGCTAGTAGTACGGACCGCCGACCACGACGTCCTGCCACGACAGGGCGGGGCGCGCCTGCGACGGTGGCGACCACCGGGACCAGTCGGTCGCCACGACGAGCACGCGGACGCCCACACGTGAAGTCACCTGGCGACGCAGCGTCCGAATCCGCCAGCGCGTGAGCGGTCCGGCCTCACGCGGGACGAAAAGCGCGACCAGCGTCGGAGTGAACGCCTCGACCTCGAGCATCAGCTCGCGGGATGGCGATCCGAAGCGAACCACCGTCTCGACGTCCAGATCGTCGAAGGCTCGGACGGCCAGCCGCAGCGCCTGGGCCGTCATGCCGTCACGAGCCGGCTCCGCAGTCGAGCATGAGGTAATACCGATCGGGCAGATGATCGATCACGACACTCGACGCCTCGCCGATCAACCCCTCGTACCCGGCCGGGACCGTCAGCCGGATGCGTCCCGCACGCCACCGGGTCGGGCATTCCACCTGAATCGCCATCAGCGACTCGCCGGCGAGCACGCGCACGACGTCGGCGTGAATGTCGGCGCGGACACGGTCCGCCGCCGGCCGTCGTCGATCCGCCTCTCCCGCCACACGAGCAGCCCAGCAACGGGTGTCACGGCGATGAAGAGCCCGACGATGTCACCGATCATTCACGATCTCCCTTCGTCACGATTACACGTGACCGGACAAAGTAAGAGCGCCGTCACGTGAAGCAACGGCGCTCCCGGTCGTGGGGCCTGCGGTGAACCCCGACGTGATATAGCTAGCAGGCGCCGTGCCAGATGTAACGCGTCGCGGCATCAAACAGCCGCCACGCGTGGTTGCGTCGCGGTCAGCGGCTCGCCGGGCGATTGCGTGAGCCGAGGCACGCCGCCGCCATGGGCACCGACGCGGGAGACTTCCTGTTCACTCGTCAGCAGGCGCGCGGCTCGACGCGGCGATCGCGCGCATCGCCTCCATCGCGCGCGACGGTGGACACATGAGCGCTGTCATCACGAGGGAGGACGTATTGCAACCCAGACCGGGCAGCGTTCATCCCAAGACTGACTGAAGGCGCCGGTCTGCGACCGCGCCGGGAGGGCGGATAGGCCTTGGATTACCGATCGATCTTTACCTCGGCGACGCGGCGAGAGAGGACGGCCAACTTCGAGGCGTACCTGGCCTACTGTGTGGGTCACGACGGAGAGATTCTCCAGCGTCAGAGGGATCTCGTGAAGAAGCGGGACGCCCTGGCCGGTTTCCAGGCACATCGGGTTCGGTCGCGGCGGCCGCTGGCCGACCCCGCACGCTTCTATCGCAACTGCGTGACCATGCACGACGATCCGCGCAGCCTCGATCGCAAGACGCTTCTCCTGACCTTCCTCTACAAGTTCGCCCGACACGAATACGTCGGCATCTCCGCCGCCTGGGCCCGGACGGAGTCGATCACCGAGTCGTCCTCGATGATCGCGAAGATCGGGCTCTATCATCTCTGCGAGGAATTCAGTCACATCCGGCTGTTCGAGGAGATCTTCCGGACGTTTTATCTCGACGAGGTGCAGTGGGCCCCGCTCGGAAAGTGGATGAGCCGCATGTACCGTGTCTTTCCCATGTTCCCCGAAGCCATGCTGGCCCCGCCCGCCTTCGTGAGCGAGCTGATGGGCTTGACCGTGTACAGGCACATCGACGGCGTCCTGGACGACATCCTCGCCGACGAGCCGGACGCCCGTGAGCGTGTCCGCGCGCTGCTGCGAGACGTCATGACCGACGAGGTGGCTCACGTCGGCCAGCGCCGCAACTTCCTCGGCCCTCTCGGGCTACGCGCGGCTCGCCTGATGGTGGAGCCGATGTATCGCGCCTTTTTCCGCGACATTCCGGAAACGCTCCTGCTCTTCGACGTCGAGCAGATGGTGCGGGACGGCAAGGCCTTCGACTACAGCATCATCGCGCCCGAGATGCTCGCGAAGAGCTGGGTACCGTCGTACTGCAGGGCTTCGGCGGTGGCGGCGCGCGCGTGGTACGCGAGTCGCGAACGTTCAGGCTGAGACGAATCGCGACGACGGACGCGCCGAGGATTGGAAAGATTTTCCATGTTTTGCCGTGGGCGAGCATATCCGTATGTCTACCTATGGGTCGGCCCCAACCGTCGGCGATAGGGGACGTCTCAGGCAGCTCGCCGTGTCCGCTTCCGGCTCCCACGGTTGCGTGGTCCCGATCTCGGGGATGGGCGCACGGGCGGCAGATCCACTCCGCGCGCCTTCGCGATTTTCCGGAGCGTCGCCTTCACGTGGGTCTGGAACGCGAGCATCTCCGCCATCGCCGCCGCAATCTGAGCCGAGAGATCGCGGAGCCGGTCGAGCCGCTCGTTGTCGGGGCCCGTGTTCGGCATTCAATGGATATGCCGCACAGATGTGGGAGGAAGGGAGACCGGACGACAGTCGCGCTCTATTAACCATTCGCGGTGGCGTGCACCCACCAGTTCGCCGTCGCGAAGCGTCGTGGCCGCTGGGAAGTGGTCGAGACGCCGCAGCTGACGCAAGCGAAGGCCGAGGTCGCCCGGCTCAACCGCGAGCTCGAGCAGCGGGTGCTCGAGCGGACGGCGCAGCTAGAGGCGGCCATCGGGGACCAGAGGCAGGCCTGGTCGGCTCTCCAGGAGACGCAGAAGGCGCTGGCCCACGTTACGCGGCTCACCACCATCAGCGAGCTGACCGCATCGCTCGTGCATCAAGTGAACCAGCCGCTCGCCGCTATAGTCGCAAACGCCACGGCGAGCCTGCACTGGCTCGACCGCACCCCGCCGGCCATCGACGACGCCACGGAAGCGATGCAGCTCGTGATTCGGGACGCCGAACGGGCGAGCGACGTGATCGCGCATGCGCGCGCGCTCGTGAAGAAATCGGCGGCGGAAAAGTGCCTCGTGGACGTCGACCAAGTCATCCGCGAGGTGCTCAGCTTCGTCCAGCCCGAGGTAGCGAGCCACGAGGTGGTGGTCGAGGGGGCCTTCGCCGAGGATCTTGTCCCGGTGCTGGCGGGCCGGATCCACCTCCAGCAGCTGGTCCTGAACCTGATCATGAACGGCATCGACGCCATGGCCGGGGTGACGGCGCGCCCGCGCCGTCTGGTCATCTCGTGCGAGCCCCTGGCGAGGCGACGGCGGCCCCGGGGTCCTCATCGCAGTGCAGGACGCAGGTATCGGGGCGGCGGTGGATGACCTCGGCTGTGGGCCCGCCGCAACGCGGATCACGGGCTGACTTTCTATCTGGTGGTTCCGGAGACGAGCCGGCCGCGGGTCTGAGCTCGAATCCGGTCGTCGTCATGGTCCATCTCCCTACACCTGTGCAAAACCGCCATCCACGAACAGCTCCGCTCCCGTGACGTAGCTGCTATCGTCAGATGCGAGAAATACGACGGCCTTCGCGATCTCTTCGGCCGACCCGACCTTGCCGAGCGGAATGACGCCGGCCATCGCCTTCAAGTGCTGCTCGCTCGCTTCTGTGGCATGCCACGGGGGCGTGTCGGTGAAACCGGGGCTCACGGCGTTCACGCGGATGCGGCGATCCTTGAGGTCCGCTGTTCATGTCCGTGCGAACGAGCGTACGGCGGCCTTCGTGGCGCTATACACACTCCACGTCGGCCACCCTCTACTGGCCACGATGGACGCGTTGAGGATGATCGACGCCCCATCCGGCATCAGCGGTAGTGCCTTCTGCACCGTGAACAAGACGCCTCTCACGTTCACGTCGAAGATCGAGTCATAGTGCTCCTCCGTGATCTGGCCGAGGGGCGCAAGCTTCGCCCCGCCGGCATTCGCGAACACGATGTCGAGCCTGCCCTTCTCCCGCTCGATCTGTGCGAAGAGGCGATCCAGATCACCAAGGCTGGACGCGTCTCCCTGGATGCCGGTGACATTTCGTCCGATCTCCTTCACGGCGGTAGCCAGCTCCGACTCACGGCGCCCGGTGATGAACACGTATGCGCCTTCGTTGACGAACGCGATCGCCGTCGCAAGGCCAATCCCGCTATTGCCGCCGGTAATGAGTGCGATCTTTCCCTGGAGCTTGCCCATGTCCGTTCTCCTCTGGCGGTGACTGTCCATCACCTCGTCCTCTCGCCCTTCGAGCAGCGAAGCGCGACCATACACATTGGGACGTCGGTAGAGGCCGGCAGGGTTCCGGGTCGGCACGTTTCCTACATGGGATTTGTATGTGTCTGCATATAACGTGCTCAGGGTGCCGTCGGTTCTGGCGAGTCGCAGTGCGCCATGAAAGGACGCGCGATGGCCGTAACCATCCGTGGCCGCAGACCATCCTAAAGGCAGCGGCCAAGGGTATCCATGGCGGGCGCCGCGTCGAGGTGAGCCGAGAACGAACAATGGACCCGAACAGTCCCCGGGACTCGCCCAAGATCCGCCCGGTCGAGCCGGCCGCGACGAGCGCCCGGCTGGGGGGGCGGTCTGGAGGCGGCTGGCTTCCGTGCGACGCCTGCCTTTGAACCCCACGATGCCGTCCCGACGCAGCAGGACTCGTGAGCCCAGCGCCGGGACAAGGAGACCGTCATGAACAAGCTGGAAGGAAAGACCGCCGTCATCACCGGCGCCACCTCCGGAATGGCGCTGGCAGCCGCCAAACTCTTCGTGGAAGAAGGCGCGTACGTATTCATCACGGGCCGACGCCAGGAACAGCTCGACAGCGCGGTAAAACACGTCGGCAAGAATGTGACCGGTGTCCGAGGAGACGCCAGCAACCTTTCAGACCTCGACCGTCTTTACGAAAGGGTCAAGGCCGACAAGGGCCGCATCGACATCCTGTACGCCAGCGCCGGCCTCGGCGAATTCAACGTGCCCCTCGGCTCCATCACCGAGGAGATGTTCGACAAGACGTTCAACGTCAACGTCCGGGGCACGCTCTTCACCGTGCAGAAGGCCCTGCCGCTGATGCGCGACGGAGGTTCGATCATCATGACCGGCTCCATCGCGAGCGTGAAGGGGTTCGAGGGGTTGAGCGTCTACAACGCGAGCAAGGCCGCCGTTCGTTCCTTCGCGCGCACATGGACGGCGGACTTGAAGGCGCGGAAGATTCGGGTGAACGTCATCAGCCCGGGCACGATCGACACGGGCATCTTTGTCGGCGTCCCCGCGGAAGTCAAAGAGCAATTCGTGTCCTTGATTCCGATGGGCCGGATCGGACAGCCTCATGAAATCGCGACCGCCGCGCTGTTCCTGGCCTCGGATGACTCGAGCTTCGTCACGGGGATCGAGTTGTTCGTCGACGGCGGTACCGCGCAGATCTGAAGGAGCGAGGGTCAGTCTTCGACGAGGCGGTCGTTCTCGCGGTAGTCCACCGGACAATCGATGAGCACGGGCACCGTCGCCGAGAGCGCGTGCTCGAGGGCGGGTCGAAGCTCCTTGGCGGCCTCGACGCGTACGCCCTCGCAGCCGAACGCGCGAGCGAGCGTGACGAAGTCCGGGTTGCCGAAGTCGACGCCGGCCGTGCGCCCGAACCGCCTCTCCTGCTTCCAGCGGATCACGCCATACCCGTCGTCGCGGAAGATCAGCACCCCGAAGCCCAGCCCCAACCGGACCGCCGTCTCCAGCTCCTGGACGTTCATCAGGAGGCCCCCGTCACCGGTGACGGCCATCACGCGACGCTCGGGCCGGGCCAGCTTGGCGGCGATCGCGCCCGGCAGTGCGATGCCCATGGCCGCGAACCCGTTGGAGATGATCACGGTGTTCGGCAGCCGGGCGCCAAAGCGCTTCGCCACCCATAGCTTGTGCGCGCCGACGTCGGAGATCAGGACATCGTCGGACTGCATGGCCGCCTCGAGGTCCCCGATGATGCGCTGCGGAAGGAGCGGAACCCTGTCTTCGAAGCGGCGCGGGTCGTCGGGCGGCCGAGCGGGCGGCCTCCGCTCCGGGCGAGGCGCCACGAGAGGCGCCAGCAGCTCGAGGGCCTCGCGCACGTCCGCCACGACCTCGACCGCGGGCTGATAACGCGCGTCGACCTCGGCCGGCGTGAAGTCGATGTGCACGATCTGGAGCCGGCCCGACGAATTCCATCGCGCCGGCCCATATTCGACCAGGTCGTACCCCACGGCGATGACCAGATCCGCGGCCGTGAACCCGCAGCGCGCGGGGTCGTCCGAGGCGAGGCCGACGGTGGCGCACGCAAGTGGATGATCGGAGGCGATGGCTCCCTTTGCCATGAAGGTGGTGACAACAGGAATCTGCGCTCGCTCGGCGAGCGACGTCAGCTCCCTGGATGCTCGGCCGCGCACCACGCCGTTGCCGGCGAGAATCAGCGGACGCTCGGCCCGGTTGATGATCTCGGCCGCTCGCGCCAGCGACGGCCGATCCGGCGACGGCCGCCGGGCGTGCTCGGCGGCCAGCGGCTTGCCTTCCGCGGGTTCCTCGGCGACGTCCTCGGGCAGCTCCAGGTGACAGACCCCGGGCTTTTCTTCCTGAGCCCGCTTGAACGCCTTGCGCACGGCTTCGGCGATCACCGCTCCGGTCTCGACACGAGCGTTCCACTTCGTGAGCGGCCGGAACGCCTCGACGACGCCGACGTACTGGTGCGACTCCTTGTGCAGCAGGTGCCGGGCGAGCTGGCCGGTGATCGCGACCACCGGCGCGCGGTCGAGGTTGGCGTCGGCGAGCCCCGTGGCGAGATTGGTGGCACCCGGCCCGAGTGTGGCCAGGCACACGCCCGCGTGGCCTGTCAGACGCCCCCAGACATCGGCCATGAAGGCTGCCGTCTGCTCGTGACGGACCGTGATGAACCAAATCGATGAGCGGGCGAGTGCATCGTTGACGTCGAGCGTCTCTTCGCCCGGCACGCCGAAGACGTACTGAACCCCTTCGCGTTCCAGGCAGCGGACGAGCAGCTCGGCACCGGTCATGAGCGGCGTCTGCACGCGAGGGCGACGGACCTGATGCTCGGCTCTCAGCGGGCGGAAGCGGTTCCGGGCTCGCCGACGGCGGCCGGCTCGAGCTTCTTCACCACGTCCGCACTCACGTTGAGCGTGATCCGATCGCTAGCGACCGACGCGATCACGCCGGCCGGAATGGCGGTCTCGGTGCGGAAGAGCCGGCCCTTCCGCACGATGACGCGGGTGATCCGGCCCGACGCCGGGTCGAACTGCACGCCCTCGACGTCGCCGAGATGCCGGCCCGCGTTGTCGTAGACCGGTGTCGCCTTCGCGATGGCCGGCTCTCGGGCGCCTTCGGCCGCGTCGGGGTCGGCGATGAAGGCGGGCGCGCCCGAAACGGTGGGCGAGGTCATCACGAACGGCAGCACCGACTCCGTCCAGCCGTCGCCCGCGACGAGGAAGAGGCTGCGCATGTCGAAGCCCGCGGGCATCGGCCAGTGGTCCGGCATCGGGCGAAGGGCATGCGAATCGTAGAGATCGACGCCGGCCAGCTCGGAGGCGCTCAGAGCGAGGCGAACCTCGTCGCCGAAGGCGGCGACCTTGTTCAGCGGTACCACGACCTCGCGGCGATCCAGCACGCCCTGCTGGATGACGAGAGCCACGACCTGTTGCGTCTGCGGATGCAGCACGAGACGGCTGACGGTGCCGACGCCCTTGCCGTCGCGATCGACCACGTGCGTCCCGAACGGAACGAACATCTGCGTGTCTCCTTCGCTATTCCGGCTTGCGCACGGTGAGCACGGGAGGACAGGATCGACGCGGCCGTGGTGCGCTTGCGTCACGCATGGACCGCCCCGCGCGCCCCGGGCACGAAGGGCCACATCCACCCCAGGCGCGCGCTCCCCGAGAAGATCAAGAGCCCGGCGAGCGCCGCACCGGCGAACCAGAACACGAGCTGGCCCGGGCGTCCGAAAACCCAGACGAACCCGCGCGAGTGTGTCGTGGCCACCGACGGGCCTACCATTGCGACCTCCGTCCCGCGAGCCACCTCCACGCGCGCTCGTGCCCCCGCTCCTCGAGCACCGCCGATGCCGCGCTGGCGGCCACGGTCACCCAGCGCGCGCTCTCTCCGCCGTGACCGCGCACCGCCGCGATGCTCGCGCCGCAGACGATGTCGACCAGCTCTTCCGAGGCGCCCATCTCGCTCACGAGGGCGCAGGCCGCCCGCACCATCGCCTCCACGGTCTCGTTGATCTCCCGCGCGCTCAACGGGCCGCGCACGATGCGGTCGACCACGAGCTCGTAGACCGTGAGGCGCACGGCGCGCGGAGTGGCCCCCGCGCGCAGCAGCCAGCCCAGCTGGGCCGCGACCATCGCCTCGAATGGGCTCACGCCGCGGCCTCCACGCGTGGAGCCTCCGCCTCGATGCGGAGCCCATCGGCGCCGGCGTCGACGTGCACGATCCCGCCGTCCATGAGCTTGCCGGACACGATGAGGCGGGCGATCGGTGTTTCCACCTCTCGCTGGATCGCCCGCTTGAGCGGGCGCGCGCCGAAGACCGGGTCGTACCCGACCCGGGCCAGATAGGCCTTCGCCGCCTCGGTGACCTCCACCTGGATGCGGCGCTCGCCCAGGCGCCGGCGGAGCCACTCGAGCTGGATCTCGACGATCCGTGCCAGCTCGGCCTCGGTCAGCGCGCGGAAGACCACCACCTCGTCCACGCGATTGAGGAACTCCGGCCGGAACTGACGGTGCAGCGCGTCCAGCACCTGCTCCCGCATGCGCTGATAGGTCCGCTCGTCGGCCCCGCGCATCTCGAGAATGAGCTGGCTGCCGATGTTCGAGGTCATGATGATCACGGTGTTCTTGAAGTTCACGGTGCGGCCCTGGCCGTCGGTGAGCCGGCCGTCGTCGAGCACCTGAAGCAACACGTTGAACACATCGGGGTGGGCCTTCTCGATTTCATCGAGCAAGATCACCGAGTAGGGCTTGCGTCGCACCGCTTCGGTGAGCTGACCGCCTTCCTCGTAACCGATATATCCGGGCGGGGCGCCGATGAGGCGCGCCACCGTGTGCTTCTCCATGTACTCCGACATGTCGATG
>Ga0075425_100003277_pt1 | contig 16428 bp, 12 predicted proteins | sample SoiMethybrSBSTD4_FD_75300 | JGI IMG/M metagenome (GOLD analysis project Ga0075425, IMG submission 75300) | Bulk soil microbial communities from a Populus tree surrounding site in Tennessee, USA - Soil MetaG P. TD hybrid SBSTD4 | ecosystem: Environmental > Terrestrial > Soil > Tree plantation... | reverse complement strand
ACCGTGAGAGGAATCGTGAATCTGCTGCTATTCCCCTCCTCCAGAGGAGGGGTGGCTGCGCGATCAAGAAAAAGCTGCGAAGCCACCTTGGACGCGCAGACGGGGTGGTCAGAAATGTTTCTGACCACCCCGTCCGCTCCTATCAAAGGATGCCTTCGGCGATATTTTAATGATGTCGCGTCCACCCCTCCTCTGGAGGAGGGGAATAGCAGCATACCTCTCGTTTTATTCTGTTGGGTAAGACGCCTTCGGCTATGCACGATCTTCTGCAATTCGCCCATCCTTTAAAATAATCTTCCGTTCCGCATGTGATGCGAGCGTGTCGTCGTGCGTCACAAGAAGGAGAGTCGTTCCCTCTTCCTTGTTAAGGTGAATCAGCAGCTCCAGTACATGGCGGCCATTTGCCGTGTCGAGATTTCCAGTCGGTTCGTCCGCCAACAAAACTGCCGGTTTCATCATGAATGCGCGGGCAAGTGCGACGCGCTGCTGCTCGCCGCCGGAAAGCTGGACCGGATAGTGGTCGCGCCGTTCCATCAATCCGACGCTATCGAGCAGGTATTCCGCGCGCTTCACCGCGCCGTTTGCACCGCCGCTGAATTCCATCGGCAACATGACATTCTCGAGGGCGGTAAGAGTCGGTATCAGGTGATAGGACTGAAACACGAATCCGAGTTTCTGTCCGCGCAGCTGCGCCATTTCATCTTCTCGCAGCTTCGTAATGTCCTGGCCGTCGATGACAATGCTGCCGGACGTCGGCCAATCGAGACCGGCGATCAATCCGAGGAGTGTGCTCTTTCCACTGCCCGAAGGGCCCATTACTGCAACGAATTGACGCGTCGGCACGTCAAAGCTGATGTCTCGAATGATTTCGACTTCATGAGCTCCGTTTCGGATAGTCTTGACGAGATTTCGAACAGCAATCATGATTCGATTTTAGATCCAGATGAAAGTTGCACTTATTCTTCCCCTGATGATTTTCCTGGCCGCGGCGGCTCAACGCCCGTCGACCAACGACTCCCGCCCTGTCATTCTGGCATACGGCGACAGTCTCACGGCGGGTTTTGGCACGCCGGCGGGCTCGACGTATCCGGACCAGCTTCAGCGGAAGCTGGACGATCTCGGCTACCGTTACCGCGTCGTCGGCATGGGAATCAGCGGCGACACCACCAGCGGCGGTCTTGCACGCCTGAAGCCCGCCGTGGAAACGAAGCCGTCGATCGTGATTCTCGAACTCGGTGGGAATGACGGTTTGCGCGGTCTGCCGGTCCCCCAGATGAAGGCGAACCTCGAAGAAATGGTCAACGCGTTCCGGAAAACCGGCGCAACCGTCGTGATGGCGGGTATGACCTTGCCGAAGAACTATGGACCGGCTTACGTGACGTCGTTTGAAAATGCTTTCAAGGATCTCGCTGCGAAATATCAATTACCGATCATTCCTTTTTTTCTCGAAGGCGTTGCCGGAAAGCCGCAGCTCACCCTCCCGGATTTCATTCATCCAAATGCGGCGGGTTACAAAATCGTGGTGGATATCGTCATGAAGACGCTCCAGCCGCTTTTGAAAAAATGAACGCGGGCTAAAGAACGTGTGAATGAATCGAAATGAGGCAATAGTCCCCTCCTTGCGGCGATGCAAGGAGGGGACTATCGCCTGATTCCGATTTGTTCACAGCTTCTTCAGCCCGCGTTCATTGTTCCCTCAAGCTCACCGCAGGGAAGTACGTCCCCAACAACCTGCGCGTCCACCAGTCATTCGATCCACGTGGCGAAAAGTGATAGTCGTAAACCAACGCGCGCACGAAGCGGGGTGGCTTGTCGGGAAACGGATTCGTCCGGAATAAGCCGAGTACGTCGGAGGAACCTTCCAGAAGACGAACCATCAGCGCCTCGAACCATGGATTCTCCTGATAACTTCCAAGAGCGGCGAACCACATTTGCCAGTCCAGGCGGGGCTGATAGGGCGCAACCCATCCCGGCCCCGGCTTGTATTTGAACTCGTATTCCTTCCACTGTTCGCCGTCATTGCTCCCTTCGATGACGATCTCCGGTCTTGAGGTCGTCATCACTGCAAACAACCCGTATCGGTTCACGATTTGATACTGACGCAGCGATCGCGGCATCGCGTTCGTGAATCCGAAAAAAATAAGGATGACGCTCAGCGCCGCCACCGCTCGTCGCCATGGATGCAATCGGCTCACCCGCACTTCTGTTCTATTTCGAATCCACGCAGGAATGAATCGCCGCAGGTGCTGGTCATCAAATAAGGTGAAACACAAAACGATCGCGAGCAGATTAAAAAATGTGTAATTACCGGTCAGTGCGATACACATCTGGAACACGATCGTGATCCATGCGCCAATGATGCGAAGCCGCCGCGGCATTAGAAAGAGAAACGGAACGGCGAGTTCGACGACGAAAACTGCAGCCGTCATTCCCCTGTGAACGTTCGACGAGAGATGTTGCACATACCAGGCAAGAGGCGTTGGCAACGGTTGCGTTTCAAAGTGAAAGTCGAGCGCCGTGAGGTTGCGCCACGTCGGATCGCCGCTCTGAAATTTCACGAGGCCTGAGTCCAGCATCAAACGAAATGCCAGCAGCCGCTGGACCCATAACGCGAATCTCGATGGTTCCTGCGAATAAGAAGGCCGGAATCCAAATGGAGCGAGGAGTATTGAGGCGAACCCCGCCTCGAGCAGCAGAGCGTCCCATTGGAAAGAAAGAAAGTACTGCCCCGCAAGATCGATCAGAAGGTATAGAACATAAAGTCCAATCGCCGCGGGTACGGGAAGAACACCTACGATCAAGGCGATGGCCAGAGCCGCGCCGGACCAGCAGATCGCCAGCAAAGCCGTATCGCTGTACGCCTGAACCGGCAGAATGCCGTGCTCGCCGATCAGTCCGATGATTTGCGGTGCCAGTATTAAGAATGCGATGAGGTATACGACTCCAATGCCGCGCAGAAAGAGCGATCGCGTCCATCGGTGAGACGCAGGCTCGATGACTTTCCCCCACAGAATACGCGTCACGTGAAAAGCAAAGTTTCGATGCGCGGCGATGAAGCGGTAGAAAAGTTCTGACACGGGCGCGAACCCCGGCAAATTGCGATACATCCACAGCAGCCACTCCTTGCCGGGCGCACGTGCCATCAATTCGTAGGCTGCTTCGGCTCCGCTGACGCGCCGTCCGTCCGGATAGACGAGCCAGACTGACTTGCTGAATTGTTCTTTTGAAATTTCGGGATACTGCTCGGCCACGTCCTGCGACGCAGCAAACTCGACGTGGTCGCCCGTCAACCGCCGCCAGTAATCGACCCAGATTTTGCAGAAGCCGCAGCGGCCGTCGTAGATGAGAATCGGACGCTTACTTTGCTCGGGACTTGAGGATGTCATCGAGAAGTGCGGGCTGTCCGTTCCGTTCGAGCACTGGATACTTTTCGCCGTCGTGATAGTCGAGTTTGTAGGTTGCCGAAGCTTTGCCGTTCACCGCAACGATCTCGATCTGGCCGCCGTTCATGCTTTCATGAATCCCGTCGCGCAGTACCTGGCCGGAGTATTCACGGCCGTTTACGGTCTTGATTTGCATACCGGGCGTGATGCCCGCCTTCGCGGCCATCTTGTCGGGAAGAACGTCGGTAACCGCCCCTTCGCGGTTGAGCCGCAATCCGATCGAGTACGCGACGCTGGTGTTGCGCGTGATCTGTTCGCCGGTATTCTGCATTTCGCTCGGCCGATCGCGATACACCAGGCGATATCCGCCGGCCTCAACTCCGCTTAGAGGAGCGTGGCTCGTTGCCGGTTTGTTGACTCTGGTATCAAAGAAGCCGTTCCAGTCGTAAGGCGCGATCGTATTCAGCGTGCGGACGACGTCGTCGAGGGTGTACGGCTTCACTTCAGGCGGACCGCTCGTGCCACCATGGAAAGCGCGGCAGAAATCGTCGAGCGATTTCTTGTTTTGAGTCTGCTTGCGGATGATCGTGTCGGCTTCGAGCCAGATGAGCGCACCCTCGTCGTAAAAATCGGTACTGCGCCGCAGCGACGTCCAATCGGTACGCGCTTCGTAGAGCAGTTGAGCCGACACCGAGGTATCCGCCAGCGAACGCCATTCACGGCCAACGCGGTTATCCAGAGGTGCGATAGCGAGGGCGAATGCCTGGAGGTTTTGTTCCGGTGAAATCAATCCGCTACGGGACGCCAGGACCCAGCCGTAATACTCCGTGAGGCCTTCGTAGATCCACAGAAGGTCGCCTTTCATTGGCTTTTCATAATCGCCGGTGGCCAGGCCTGCGGGACGGCGATATTTGCCATTCCAGGAGTGAACGAATTCATGCGGGAGCAGGCTCGCACTGTCCGCGTTCGTTGCGGCGTCCACCAGGAAGCGCTCTCTAGTCTGATCGTCGCTCGACTCGTGATGTTCGAGTCCGAAGTGAGCAACGTGATCGCTCATCGCCAGCAGGAAGTGATATTCGCGGTAGTGCCTCGCTCCAAACAGCGCGTATGCTTCCTTGACCAACTGGCGGAATTTCGAAATCAGCTCGGGCGACGCTTCGAGCGATTCTTCGTTGTCGGCGGCGACCTCGAGGTAATGCGCCGGTGTCTCACCCGGTGAAAGCTCGAACCGCCGGAAGTTGCGTCCCATCAGAACCGGCGAGTCGATGAGAGTTGTCAGCGAGACCGTATTGAATTCGACCGTATTCGTTTTTGTGTCGACGCTCGCTGTTTTCAATGCGGTCCCGTATTTCCACTCGGACGGCAGCGTTAGAGAAGCGGTGAACTCCACCTCGTCGCTGGGTTTTCCCTGAGGATAGAGCAGAAGCTGATTCCAGCTGAACATGGCCAGCTCCGAAGTCGCAGACGCGCCTGAACTGAAGCCGCCGGTGTCCGGTGTCGAAAGAAAGTCGAACTTCACCTGAAGCATCGATATGCCGGCGGGTACGGTCATGTGAAACGCGAAAAGTTCAACTGAATCCCGTGTCCATTCCACAGCCTTGCTGCCTGCGAAGATCTTTAAACCCACAAGATCGGTGATCGGCCCGGTGGGCGCATGCTCGCCCGGCAACCACTTTGGATACATCAGCGTGAACGGGCCGGGACTTACTGGAAAAGTCATCTCCGCGTGGTAAATCTTGCGTGCCGCGTCGCTGGCATCCACCTTCAAGGTGATGGGCGCGGCAGATGCCGAAATGGTGAGGGAGAGGACGACAAAAATAACGCCGGCCAAAGGCAACCGTCTTGTGAATTGCATAGCCGGAAATATTACACCCGTAGGAGATTTTTCGTGTCCAGCGGGCCGTTCGAGGTTATCTTATTAGGCTCCGGGTCGTTACACCCTTTCCCGGCGGCGGAAGTAACCATTGTCCCGCCTCAGGCGTATAAAGTAATGCGTCCGGTTCTGAACCTGCAGAACTCTCATAACAACAGGGATTACATAGCTTTAGAGGATTCTTGAGGCTCTCGAAGAAATGGCACATCGCACGTTCCGTCATACTGGAATAATCCTTCTCCTCAGTTTCGTTGTTTTTGCGTGCAGCCGGAATGGCCAGCAGGGTGGCGCCGGCGGTGGCGGCCGTGGTGGTCGAGGCGGTCGCGGCGGCAACCAAGTTCCCACTGGAACCGTATCCGTCGAAACTACGAAACCCCAACGTATCTCCATCGATCGTGCAGTCGATCTTGCGGGAACGTTGGTTTCTCCCGATCAGGCGCATGTCAGCAGTGAAGTTGCGGGCAAGGTCATGGACGTTCTCGTTGAAATCGGTCAGGAAGTGAACAACGGAGAGGCGCTCGTCACTCTTGAAACGACCGAATTGAATCTCGCACTTGAACGAGCGGAGAGCGCGCTGCGACAAACCGAGGCGCAGCTCGGAATCGATTCGGAGCATCCCGACCGAGTTCCCGCCGACGAAGACATCGCCGCGGTAAGAACCGCTGCGGCAAACCGCGATGACGCACGCGCACAGCTGGCGCGGGCGCAGGAACTCCTTTCGAAGGGGCTGTTGTCTAAGGCAGATATGGACACCGCGCAAACTCGCGTCAAAGTCGGCGAAGCTGCATATCAGGCCGCGCGCGAAAATGTCGCTTCATTGAAGGCGAGCCTTCAGGACCGTCGGGCAGCGTGGGATCTCGCAAAGAAGAAGCTTGCGGATGCTACGGTTCGCGCGCCCCTCGGAGGTGCGATCGCCGAGCGGACCGTCCAACGCGGCGAGTACATCCGGGAGAACACGCAGATCGCAACGATCGTCCGAATGAATCCGTTGAAATTCAAAACGGCTGTTCAGGAAAAATACGCCAACATGATCCACCAGAACCAGGCAGTACGGTTTTCAGTGGAGGCGTTTCCGAATGAGACGTTCGCGGGAAAGATTGCGTTTATCAGTCCGGCCGTCGATCAGACGTCACGGACCTTTGCCGCCGAAGTGCTCGTTGACAACCCCGCGCGAAAGCTGAAGCCCGGATTCTTTGCTCAGGGCCACGTGAATGTCGGCCGGGACACGGGCATCATCGCCGTTCCGGAGGAAACGATTTCGAGCCTCGCGGGCGTATCTTCGGTGTTTGTCATTAAGGATAACGTCGTGCGACAGCAGACCATTGAGGTGGGGCAGAAGGTCGACAAACTCGTGGAAGTACTCAGCGGGTTGAAAGGCGATGAAGTTATTGCTTCCAGTAACCTGAACCAGCTTGTTACCGGCGTCAGGATTGCAGCGAACAGCGGAGAAGAAGGCAGCCCAGACGAAGGCGGCGCGACGGGACGTCGGGGCGGCACAGGACGCGGTGGAAGAAGGGGAGGGGGAGAGTGAAACTCGCTGAAGTCAGCATTCGCCGGCCCGTCTTTGCAATCATGATGTCCCTTGCGCTGATCACGCTGGGGCTTTTTTCATATCGCACTCTCGGTGTCGATCTGATGCCGAAGACCGAAGCGCCCAACGTTAACGTGCGCGTGAACCTTCCTGGCGCGAGTCCCGAGGAAACCGAAAGCACATTGACCAAGCCGCTGGAAGAAGCGGTCAACACCATTAGCGGCATTGACGAGTTGCGCGCGAATGCAGGCCAGGGGGGCGCATTCGTGAACGTCACCTTCAATCTTGAAAAACCAATGGACGAGGCGGTCCAGGACGTTCGCGACAAAGTTGCCCAGGTCCGTTTTCCCCGGGATGCGACCGTTCCATTCGTCAATAAGTTCGATACCGACTCGGCGCCTATTTTGACGTTGGCTATTTCCAGCGAGCGCGATCCGAAGGAACTGACCGAAATCGTCGATACGCAGATCCTGCAGGTACTCGAGACGATCAGCGGCGTTGGCGGGGCACAAATTTTCGGTGACCGTCGCCGCCAGATCCAGGTTCTGCTCGATGCGGACCGTCTGAGCGCCTACAACCTCACGGCCGATGCGGTTCGCAATCAGATCGAGCGCCAGAATGTTGAAATCCCGGGCGGGAACTTCATCGCGGGTCCCTCCGAAATCTCGCTTCGCACGATGGGTCGGCTTATTAACGTCACCGATTTCAACCGCATCATCCTTTCGCAGCGTAACGGTATGACGGTCACGCTGGCGGATGTGTCTCGCGTGAACGACTCGATCCAGGAAGTCCGGAACGCCAATTATTTGGACGGCAGGCCGGCGGTCTCACTGTCGATCACGAAGCAATCCGGGTCGAACACCGTGGCAGTGGTCGATGCCATCATGGCGAAGGTCGAGCAGATCAAGCGCACACTGCCCGCCGATATTCAGATCGCCACCAGACGAGACCAGTCGGTTTTCATCCGTCGGTCGATCGAAGATATTCAGCATCATCTGATCCTCGGAAGCATCCTGGCAGCGCTTGTCGTATTTCTGTTCCTCCGCAATCTCCGAAGTACGCTGATTGCAGCCACCGCGATTCCCGTGTCTTTGATCGCGACGTTCTCCGTCATGAAGATTTTCGGCTTTACGCTGAACAACATGACGCTGCTCGCACTGTCGCTGGCAACGGGTATCGTGATCGATGACGCGATTGTCGTTCTGGAAAACATTTTCAGGTACGTCGAGGAAAAGCACGTCACGCCAAAAGATGCCGCAGCACAAGCAACGAGCGAAATCGGCCTCGCGGTGATGGCGACCACACTGTCGCTGTGCGTTATCTTTTTGCCCGTCATCTTCATCACAGGCACGATCGGACAGTACCTGCTGAGCTTCGGTGTCGTATCCGCTGCCGCCATTCTCTTCTCGATGTTCATCTCGTTCACCCTGACACCGGCACTTTGCTCGATGTTTCTGCGGTCCAAGGACATCGGTGAGAACTCATCAAAGCAGCAGGGCTTCTATGCATTCATTGAAAAGCTGTACGAAAGATGTCTCCACTGGAGCCTAGTGCATCGACCCGTCATGCTTACGATCGCGGCGATCGTCACCCTGTCGGCTGTCTTACTCTATCCGCGCGTAGGACAGGAACTCGTTCCGGATGATGATCAGAGCGAATTCAATATCGGCATCAACCTGCCGAATGGTACGAGTTACGAACGAACGGCCGAGTATGTGAAGGACATTGAAGGCATGGTCAAGCAGATGCCGGAAGTCCAGACGGTTTTCAGCGAGATTCGTAACGGCAATGCGAACTACTACGTGGGAATGACGCCGCTTGAAAGCCGGACACTTTCCCAGCAGGATCTCATGCGCCAGGCGCGTGCGGCCCTCGTTCGGCGATACCCCGGCGCGCGAATCAGCGTGACGGGCGGCACTGACTTATCGGGAGCGTCTACGGCGGGCGGTTTTAACGGTGGTTTTGGCGGACGTCTGCAGTTATTGCTCCAGGGAGCGGACATCGATCAGTTGCAGGCTTACATTGTGCAACTCAAGGACAAGCTCGGCATGGTTCCCGGACTTGTCGACATCAGCAGCAACTTTGAACCGACAGCCCAGGAACTTCGGGTGAACGTCAACCGCGTTCGCGCGTCGGACCTCGGGGTCTCGATCGATACGCTGGCCAGCAACATCAGAACTCTCGTCGGCGGTCAGACGCTGGACACGCGTTATAAGCAGGGCGACCAGCAATACGACATTCTTCTTCGGCTGGACGAACAGTTCCGCAATGATCCTTCGCGCCTGGGCAATCTGCTGATTCCTTCGTCAACCCAGGGAACAGTCAAGCTAAGCGATGTGGCACAGCTGTCTCTTGAGCACGCGCCGGCCAGCATCCAACGCTACAACCGGCAACGACAGATCACAATCAATGCCGGCCTGGACGGCATACCCCTTGGCGAGGCAGTGGCGTTGGTTCGCGAGAAGGTCGGCGAACTCAACCTGAAACCGGGATACAACCTTGTCTTCAGCGGAGGCGCAAGACAGCTTTCGGACGCGTCGAACGACTTCGGAATTGCCGTATTGCTTGCCATCATTTTCATTTATATGGTGCTGGCTTCGCAGTTCAACAGCTTCATTCACCCCCTGACGATCATGACTGCTCTGCCATTGAGTCTGCCTGCCGGATTGTTCGCGCTTCTGATGTTCGGCATGACGATCAATGTGTACAGCGCAATCGGCATGCTGATGCTCTTCGGTATCGTGAAGAAGAACTCGATCCTGCAGGTGGACTACACGAACACGCTTCGAGATCGCGGCATGGAGAGGCACGAAGCGCTCGTTGTTGCGAGCACCACACGTCTGCGGCCGATTCTGATGACCACGATTGCAATCATCGCCGGCATGGCGCCGATTGCGTTCGGCCGCGGCGCGGGAGCGGGTTCGCGAGCTTCGATGGCCGTTACGATCATCGGCGGCCAGATCCTTTGCCTGTTGTTGACATTGCTCATCACGCCTGTTGTGTACTCTTACTTCGATGATTTGCGAGAGTGGAGCCCCTCGCGGCTGTTCGCGTGGATTCGACGCAAGGCAACCCAGCCGCGAACCGCTAGTTTCTAGGGGTCGCTTGAATTCGATCCTGAGGTTTGGAAGCCAGAAGCCAAGTAAGCCAGAAGGGCTGTTGCTTACTTTTGGCTTCTGGCTTCTGGCTTCTGGCTCCCAAAATCTCAGGTTGAAGTCCCAATCCTGGCACACTTCTGTTTTCCTTTTTCTCTCAAGGAGTTTCCAATGAGAATCACCAGATTCGTTGTTACAACCTTGCTCGTTTTCATGATGGTCCTGCCGGTCGTGCCGGCGATGGCGTCAAGCGACTGGGTGGATGATTTTCTAAGAAGGTATCAGCCGTCTTTGGCGGCAGAGCCTGCATCTACTGCGAGGCTGCAGCCCGCCGGTCAATTGTTTCCTGCGGGAACCGTGCAGGTGGCGTTGAGCGACGTCATCAATATGATGATCGAGAACAACCTCGATATCCGTTCGAACCGGTTGAGCCCAAGATCATCGTATTTCCAGAGCCTCGTGTTTTATCGCGCGCTACAGCCGTCGGTTCACGTCGGTGCAACAGTGAGTCGCAATACCAACGCGAGTACGAACCAGATCAATGGCGCGGCCATCTCGAGCCAGTTACGCGGTAACTATTCGGCCGGTTTCAGCCAGTTGCTGCCGACGGGCACCAGCCTTTCGGTCGATGCGACGATGGGACGCCTGTCATCTAATAACAATCTGAGTACGTATAACCCCGCTTATACGGGACAGATTAACTATGCGGTCGGACAGCACCTTTTGCGTGATCGGGGACGCGTCAGCACGATGCGCCAGATATTGATCGGCAAGAACAACGAAAAAATCTCGGAAACTCAATTTGAGATCCAGGTGACGACCCTCCTGGCACAGGCGGAAAAAGCATACTGGGATCTTGTTTTCGCCGGCGAAGACCTCAAGGTGAAGCAGCGTTCTCTCGAGCTCGCTCAGCGCACGCTCGATGAAAACAAGATGAAGGTCGAGATCGGCACGCTTGCCCCGATTGACGTCGTCCAGACTCAATCGGACGTTGCGTCGCGCCGCGAACAGTTCGTCGTCTCCACATACACCGTGACCTCAGCGGAAGATCAGATCAAGAAGCTCACTTCAAGCGACAAGGATCCGTCGATGTTCCTGGTAAAACTACAGGCGTCGGAGTCGCCACGAAATCCTGAAAATGTGGAGATCCCCGCGCTACAGGAAGCGATCCGGATCGCGCTCGAGAACCGGCCCGAGATCCGGCAGGCCAATATTGATCTCGAGAACAAGGATCTCGACGTCAACTACACCGCGAATCAGAAGCTTCCCATTCTCGATGTAACGGCCGGGTACACGCAGAACGGAACGGGCGGCACACAGACGGTTCGGGGAAGCACCCTCGGCTCCGGCCAGGTTCTCAAGATTATTCCCGGCGGCATTTTCGACGCATTCGGTCAACTCTTCGGCTACAACTACACCGGTTACTCACTCGGCTTTCAATTGACCATTCCGCTCAGCAATAAAGCGGCTCAAGCCGATTATGATCGTGCCCTGACGGAACAGCGGTTGTCGCAGAGCAAGCTGGACGTAACGGCACAGGGGATTGCCCTGGAGGTGCGGAATGCATTGACGCAGGTTGAAATGAATCGCGCACGTATCGAAACTGCCAAGACAACTCGCGAGCTGGCGGTCCAGAAGCTCGACGCCGAACAGACCAAGTTCAATCTGGGGACCTCGACCCTGCGGTTCGTTCTCGAGGAACAACGGAACGTTGCACAAGCGGAGACCAACGAGGTTCAGTCGATCGTGAACTTCACAAAGTCGCTGGTCGATCTCGATAAGGCCATGGGTATGACCCTTCGCCGGAACAACATCGAAGTCGACAAGACACTGAATCCTGTCGCTTCAAACTCAAAACCGAACCTGGCGAATTAAAACTTCGGGGTCTGACACAAAGAACGGGGTCAGACCCTGATTTCTTGCCGATTTCCGGTGAAGAAATCAGGGTCTGACCCCGATTTTCGTGTCAGACCCCGAAGTTTTGAGTTATTCGTTCTTAGCGGTGGACTGGTCCATTGTAGGAACCAGAACTGAGATGTTGACCGAGCGGTTCTTCTCTCGGCCATCTTTCGACTTGTTGTCAGCGATGGGACGGGCGGCGCCGAAGCTGATCATGTGGATCTTATAGACGGGAACGTTCTTCTCGACGGCCAGATAGGTCCTCACGGCATCTACCCGACGTTCGCCAAGCTTCACGTTGTAGTCGTGATCGCCTGTTGCATCGGTGTGTCCTTCAAGAACAATGAACGAATCTTTATTCTGCATCAGCACATTCGCGATCTCGTCGAGCTGCGCTGTGTTTGACGCTTCCAGCTTCGCGCTGTTGAACTTGAAAGGAATGGATTTCTCTGTGGCTAACTTGAAGTTGTTTCTGTTCTTAAAATTTTCGTCGAGATTGGAAAGCGCGCCGTTCGTGCGATCGGTCTTGGTGTTCAAACCACTGACGTCGCCTTTCAGCGCGTTCGTGGCTTCGGTCGTCTTCGCATCCAGGGCGCCGACTTTGTTATCCACGGTCGTAACGCGGCCATCGACGGTCGTAACGCGGCCGTCCACGGTCGTAACCCGCTGATTAACTCGGTCAACGTTATCACGTGTTTCTTTGAGTTCTCCGTTGGTTGAATCGATCCGGGCGTTCAACGAATCCGCAGAGGTCTTGACCTCATTACGGGTGAACTTTCGGGTGGCGACGCAACCGCTTGAGAAAGTGATGGTGGTGGTCAACAGTAGGGTGATTAGCGATGTCTTCATATCTTCCTCCGGCCCTCTTAATTGCAATGCCGCTGCCAAGTGAACCAGTTACCGCTATCTTGAAGAAGACACAGGATTTGATGCGCAAGTAGCAGATTTATAAAAGCTTGGGAAATAAACCAAAGCATGGAAGATCTCCATTACGGACCCTTTTCCCAACGTGCCGGAGTCGCTACGGAGTTTTGCGGCGTTCGGCGTCGATCTTCTTCAGGCGGTCGAGCTCGGTGCTGAGCTGCTTGATCCGGTCGTCCCGGGCCTTCATGTCGATATTCGCCTGGCCGACTTCCGAGTAGAGGGAGAGTATCAATTCGACGGGTGGTTTCAGGGTGCTGTCGGGGTATTCGGTGACAAGACGCTTCCATACGGCCTGGGCTCGCGGCAAGTCCGCCCCGGTTTTCTTCAGGGTATACGCCATGCCGAGCCGGAACAGCGCCTGATCCTGCTGATCCTGGGGCGGGGTCAGCCGAAGGTAATCCTCATAGGCACGGGAGGCGTCATCATACTCTTTTGCCGTAAATGCACGGTCGGCTTCGCCGAGCGCCACGATCGAAGCAGGCGGAGCAGCCGGTACGGGGACACGAGGAGGAGCAGCGACCACCGCAGTGTGCCTCGTGCAGGCGGTAAACAGGAGCAGCAGGCAGAGTTCGGCAGTGGCTAAACGCTTTGTCCGCATTTGATTGCCTCCTCCCGCACGGCGGCCCCCAGGCTGAAGGAAAATACGCTCCCGCCAGCGGGATTGTCTTCGACCCAGATATGCCCGTGGTGCGCTTCGATAATCGTCTTACTGATCGTCAGCCCCAGACCAACGCCCTGGCCGGTCAGCTTGCCTCGTTTGACCTGGTGAAACTTCAAAAAGATTCGCTCTTTATGATCATCGGGAATTCCCGGACCCGAGTCGATGACAGATACAACGACCCGGCGGCCGTCTTCCGAGGGCCGGACACGCGTTACGATCTCCACGTTCGATGGAGAAAACTTTAGTGCGTTTTCGTACAGATTGCCGAGTACCTGGGAGATCCGGTCCCGATCACAATCGACATAAGTCGACTCCTGATCGCATTCGAGCCGCAGCCGGATCTGCTTATTGCGGGCCTGGACCTCGAACTCTCCTCCGACTGTCGCGATAAGCGGGATGAGATCGTGAATCGCGATCTCATACTCCATCGTTCCCGCCTCCATGCGCGACACGTCCAGAAGGTCTCCTACCATCGCAGAAAGCCGCTCCGCGCTGTTGTAACTCAGACGCAGCAGATCACGCTGCTGATCATTCACCGTCCCTGGAATTTCCTGCAGCAGGATATGCAACACCTGTCGAATCGAGGCCAGAGGCGCCTTCAGCTCGTGCGAGACGTGTGAGACGAAGTCTTTCTTCATCTCATCCAGCTCCCCGAGTCTCTCGCTCATCGCGTTGAAGTCGCGGGCGAGTTCGGCGAACTCATCAGGGCCCTTGACAGGAAGCCGATGCCAAAACTGTCCTTTGGCGATGAGATGCGTTCCCTTCGTGAGGTTGTTCAAAGGGTCATTGATCGAACGGACAAGCACAAGCGTCACGAACACGCCCAGCAGGAGCGCCACGATGCCCGCGGTCCACGAGAAACGCTCAGCGTTCTGGCCGGCCAGAGCCGCGCGGGTGACTTCGTCGCGGATGGAGAGTTGTACCGCATCCCACGTCGTGCGGGCCTCGGCCTTCAGGCGATCAACGGACGAGGCGAGGTCGTTGGGGAGAAACCCCGGCTCACGTTCATGTTTTTGGTTCAGCTCTTGTTTGCGGTCGGTGAGCTGTTGGCGGAACTCGTCGAACGTGAGCGCCATGCGTTTGACTTCGGTGCGTTCCCGCTCGGAACGGATCGTGTTCTGCATATCAGCGATGTTGTTCAGGAATTCCTGTTCAACGCCTTCGATCTGGTGCTCGTAGATCGGATCACCTGTTGCGAAAAACTTTTGCGTGAATTCCTCGAGCGTATCGCTTAGCTGCATTGTGCGAAGCGCGGTGGAGGCTGACCGGAAATTCACTGCGGACAGGTCGCGATTGATGGATTGCATCTGGTGAAGAACGGAAACCTGATATGCGAGGCCGACGCACGCCAGTACGAGCAGTATTCCAAAACCCGAAACGGTTTTTGTTGAAACCCTCATTAATGGTTAAGCTTCGATGCCGTAGGCTTTCAGCTTGTTGTAAATCGTCTTCACGTCGACGCCCAGCTGCCGTGCGGCTTCCGCCTTGTTTTGTCCGGCATGTTCGAGAGTCTTGAGAATCAATTCACGTTCGGCGTCGGCGACGGTCGTAGCGCCGACGGGGAATACGAGCTTTTCGGAACGCACGACAGGGTCGCGGACATATGGCGGAAGGTCTTTCTCCTGGATCCACTCGCCTTTGGTAAGGACAACGGAACGCTCGATGACGTTCCTCAGTTCTCTGACGTTGCCGGGCCATGTATAGGCCGACAGGAACGTCATGGCCTCATCGGTGGGTCCTTCGATTTGGAGATGGTGCTTACGATTGAATTCGTTGATGAAGTGATGGACCAGAAGAGGAATGTCCTCCGCGCGGTCGCGCAGGGGCGGTAACGGGATTGGCACAACGTTCAGACGATAGTAGAGGTCTTCGCGCAATCTTCCGTCGGAGATCGCCTGCATTGGATCGCGGTTCGTCGCTGCGATCACACGCACATCGAACTCGAACTCGTAGTTGCCGCCCAGCCGGCGGACGCGTCCGTCGCCGAGCACGCGTAGCATCTTCGGCTGCAGCGACAAGGGCATTTCGGCGATTTCGTCGACAAACAGCGTGCCCCCATTCGCCTGTTCGAAGCAACCCGGGCGTGTTGCGACCGCGCCTGTAAAAGCGCCGCGCTCATGGCCGAAGAATTCGCTTTCGATCAAACCCTCCGGTATCGCGGCCGCGTTGATTGCGACAAACGGTTTGCCTTCGCGGCGGCTGAGGCGGTGGATACTACGCGCGACCATTTCCTTCCCGGTTCCGCTTTCGCCCGTGATCATGACGCACACGTCGCGCGAGGCAACGCTTTCGATCAGGCCAAATACCTCGCGCATCGATTTGCTGCCGCCGACGAAGTCGCTTCCGACCGGCGATGCCTCAGCTCGCTGGGCAATACGCTTCGTCTTCAGGCGCAATTCGAGCTCACGCTCCGCGTCATCGAGAAGAGCTTTGAGCTTCGGAAGGTCGGTCAGCGGCTTTGTGAGGAAGTCGCGAGCGCCGTGCTTCATCGCTTCCACAGCCATGTCGATGCTGCCCTGCGCCGTGAGGAGAAGTACAGGCCTGTGAGGATCGCCGGCTTTGAGCTCGCGAAGAAGATCCAGACCGGAAACCTCGGGCATGACAACGTCCGTGATGACAAGATCAGGGTCGTGGCGTTCGACAAGCTGAGTCGCTTCCGCCGCATCGCTTGCCTGCAGCGGTTCGAAGCCCCACTTTTGCAGAAGGACTGCTAGCGACGCCCTCATGCCGGCGTCGTCATCAACTATGAGAATCTTTCGCTTCCGAGCTGTCATGCCGAATGGAAATGATACCTGTCTGGACGGTTAATACACAACCCGGCCGGCGTGCGGGTCCCTCGGATGATCGCTGATCCGACCTGAAATCTTGCAAGGTATTGATTTTAAGCGCCCGTGGTAGAATCCCCGGACCCCCTTGAGAACGTGAGGATAAATAAGCTAGAAGGACATGTTTCGGATACTCCTATGGGTCGCTACCATCCTCACTCTGACAGACACAGGGTGGGCGCTTCCGATTTTTGCACGCCGTTATGAAACGTCCTGCATCACTTGTCATATCGTTTT
>Ga0075425_100003276_pt1 | contig 16429 bp, 20 predicted proteins | sample SoiMethybrSBSTD4_FD_75300 | JGI IMG/M metagenome (GOLD analysis project Ga0075425, IMG submission 75300) | Bulk soil microbial communities from a Populus tree surrounding site in Tennessee, USA - Soil MetaG P. TD hybrid SBSTD4 | ecosystem: Environmental > Terrestrial > Soil > Tree plantation... | reverse complement strand
GACCCACGCCATTGTTCGAGCCGCCGGTGAACCCCTTTCCGTCATCCGCGACATGTAAGCGGATGTTCTGCTGCGTCTGGGTCAGACGCACGTCGCCGCCCTCGCGCCGCTATGCTTGACGACGTTCTGCAGCGCCTCCTGCGTAACGCGGAACAAACAGAGCGCTGCGGCCGGCCGAGACACGTAGGCTTCCCACACCCTGCCGGAACTCGATTCGTACGCTGAATCGACTCGACACCTCACGGCAGAAGCCTGCGACGGCTTGCGACAGCTGCGCATCACGGGACGCCACGACTTGGTGGCCGGAACACCTCGCTAAAACTTGGCTGTCAGCTGATGGGGACTCGTCACACGCGGAACCGCTTCAAGAGAGCTCGAGTGGTACGGGCGATCGCTCAAGGCAGTTGAGCACTGAACGGTCGTTGAAACGGGCATCCAGTTCTCTTGAACACTGAACCTGCCGATCTGTACATCAATCAAACAAGCCCCCTTGAGAGTGGTACAGGCGCCCGACGATCCGCTGTTTCATTTTGGACACTAACGAATGTCAACCTCACGACGACGTCCGCCTCGAAGTGTGGGGGCCCGCGCCCCGGTGCGCCGTTCGATCCTGATCGTCTTCAGCACTCGGAGCTCCTCTCGCATCGGCCGGAACAGCATCTCGTCCAGGCGATCCGCTGGTCGGCTTGTGGCGGACACGCCGGCCTTCAGGCAAACGAATTCGCGGCAATCGGATCTGTCCGTAGACGGGCCAGGACACTGCGAGTGTTTCAGACACTGCGGCCTATACTGGGCTGTGTCGGAAACCCCACCACCGGAGGCCTCTTTTCGTCGTGGCATTGGCGCCTCTGCTGGAGGCCTCGAAGCGCTGGTTGAGCTTCTCGGCGCCGTTCCCGCAACGGGCATGGCCTTCATCGTGGTTCAGCACCTGGATCCGAAGCACGAGAGCCTGCTCCCCGAGATTCTGACGAAAAAAACGACGTTGGCCGTGTCACTCGCCACCCGCCGAGGGGCGATCGAGCCCGATCACGTGTACGTCATCCCTCCTGATGCGCTCTTGACCGTGCAGGAGGGGCTTCTTGAGCTGAAGCCACGGACGAGTGTTCCCGAACGGCCGTTCCCCGTGGATCTCCTCTTCTCGTCACTGGCGGCGGCGTATGGCGAAGGCGCGATCGGCATCGTGCTTTCAGGTGCCGACGCGGACGGCTCACTCGGAGTCCGCGAGATCAAACACGCGGGCGGGTTCACCTTCGCGCAGCAGCCGGAATCGGCGCGCTACACGATGATGCCCCGACATGCCATCGAGACTGGCTGCGTGGATCATGTGCGTGACGGCGTCATCGATCGCCGCTTTGATTTGCAGCAGTTCGACGAAATTGACGTAGCAGTTGACCATCTTCGCGCCTGTCTGCAGCGTCGGCGGCGAGAAATGCGCGATGCGACCCTTACCGCAGCAGCGTTTCTGAGGAATCATGCGGTGCCCCCTTTTCCGGCCCAGCCTAGCGCGCCCGCGAGAACCGTGTCTGCCTCGAACTCGTAAATGCTGGTGTTGACCCCAGGTTCTGGGGGGTAGTACGCGCTTCAAGACCGCTTGCTCCTAAACGGGACGCGATTCGTTTTCGTGCCTGGTGTGGGGACGTCACGACTGCGACTACCCGTCGAATGATGCGAACGCGGACGTGTTCACCGCCGACAGGCGGCCCGTTGCCGCGTGACGGACGACGACTGCCTCGACGCCTTCGACTCCGTCCACGCAGACCACCTCGGCACCTGTTATGACCTTCAGCTGACCGCCGTCGGTACGCGCGTCTTCAAGGAGGCTCCTCCGAAGGCGTCGTCCTCGTCGGGCGTCATCAACCCAGAGGACAACGAGGACGCTCTGGCCGCATCTCAGAGCGGCGACAGCGGCCGCGCGCGCGGCGCTGTGGTCGCCGGCGATGACGAGATCGACCGTTTGGTTCATTGCGTTTTCGTTCTCGACACAGCTCCGCCTTCGATGATGCGCCCGCTCAGCGTCCGCAAGAACGCTTCGAGTTGTCGCAACTCGACAGGTTTCAGCCGCAGCGGCCGCAATTCGGTGTGGCCTGTCGCTGCGGCGGGTGCACGGTTGTAGTGATCGAGTACCTCGGCGAGAGTCGCGAACTGCCCCGCGTCCATGTACGGCGCGCGTTCCGCCACATTCCGCAGCGACGGCACTTTATAGGCGCGGTCGAGCGTGTGGTCGCCCGTCACCATGAACTCGAGCTCACAACATCGCTGGCGCTTGTCGCTCCACTGGCTCCGACAATTGAATTCGTCGCTCAGCACCGAGGTCGCGCCCGTCAGGCGCCCGTGATCAACTGAGAGCTGTGGTCGCGGTGGAACGCCCGTGTTGTGGAATTCATTGCTGGTGAGCAGGGGACCGCTGTGGCACTGCGTGCAATTCGCCCTGCCGATGAACAGCCGCAATCCCGCGATTTCATCGTCGCTGAGGATGCTGGGGCCTGGCTGTCCGCTCGTCATGGCGTCGACGTACTTGTCGAAGCGAGACGGCCCGAACTCGATCCGCCGCTCGTAGGCGGCGATCGTCTTTCCGATGTTGACGAACACACGGGTCACGTCGTCCCGCTGCGCGCTGTTCAAGGCGCTCCACGCCGACGCGGCTTCGCGATCCATGACTGGCCCGGCGGACCGAGGGACGCGCGAGAGATCCGGCAGGGCTCCGAAGATCTGCTCGTACTCCCGAGCGTACGAGTCGACGACGACATGCGCGTATTGCGCGCGTGTGCCGCCATGCTCAACCGGGCTCTCCAACGGACCAAGCGCCTGCGCCCAGAGGCTGTCTTTCCGGCCGTCCCAGAACAGAAAGGGCGATCGCGCCATGCCGGCGATCGGCATGGTGCGCTTGGCGGTGGTGCCGACCCCGTTGGCGAGTGCGATCCCGTCCTGGAAGCCGCGATCAACCTGGTGACAGGTGCTGCACGCGACACGGCCGTTTGAGCTCAGTCGCGTGTCGAAGAACAGCCGACGCCCGAGATCCGCGGCTCGCGGATCATCGGCCACGCGATTCGTGGGATCTCGCGGCAGTGACTCGAGTTCCGCGAGCGACATGGAGCGCAACTCGTCGAGCTGAGCGCTCGTCCACCCGCCACGGCCAGATGCCGTGACAGTGGCGATCGTCCCCAACAAGACCAGTGCGGCGACTGCAAAGATGCGGTTGGTCATGGCGGCGGCCTCGAATCACAGATCCAGGTTGAACGTGATGGTGTCCGCACCGCGGGAGCCGGCGATCGCGAGCTTGAACTCCCACCAGCCGCCCATGTTGAAGCGCACGCCTTCGATCTCGTACACGCCGTCGCCGAGGTTCTGGGTCACGCGTGGCCGCGTCGGCAGCCCGTGACCGTGCTGCGGCATGCCCCCATCAACCGAGATCTGCGCCTCGTCGATCGCGCGCCCTTCGACATCGCGAACGGTCACCCGGACCGTCTGCATCTGTCGAGGACGGAGAGGCTTGGCAGGCTCCAACTTGGCCATGTAGCGGCCCTGCGCAGACGACCGCGGTCCCAGCCCGAACTCGCTCGCCGCCGGCCGCTTCGCGCCGGTGCCGTGCAGCATCATGATCGCGTGGCTGCACGCAGTCATGCCGATCGCGACCGTCAGGGTCGCGAGCGTGAGCACGGTTCGCCGGATCATCGATTTTTCGATACGCTGGGTGTCTCTCATCGCCATCTCCGAATGTCAGCGCGGCGCTGATCGCCGCGGTGTGATGCGAAGAGTAGCGAGCGCACCGGGGTCGGGGATTGAACGCTGAGGTCGAAGTTCTTGAACGTAGCGGCTAATGTCGTTGAATGAACCGGGCTGCGACAGGCGCCACACGGCTGGTAGAATGCCGGCCTGTCCTACATACCTGATACCGAAACCCCGTATCGCTGGTTGAGCGTTCCGCGCTGGTACTTGTGGGAGGGCGGCTTCCTCCTCACGGCCCGAGCTCAGGGCGTCGTGCCCGCGCATGCTCACCACGCGATTCAGATCGTGATCGCCCTCGACGGTTGCGTCGCCATCAGCGGTAGCGACCGCCAATGGCAGGAGACGCGAGGTCTCGTCGTGCGGCCGGACGCCGAGCACTCGTTCGACTGCAACGGCGCGCTCGGCGTCATGGTATTCGTCGATCCGGAATCCAGTGAAGGAGTCTGGTTGTCGGCGTCGCTTCGGCAGGACATCACGACTGTCGCGGACGCCCGGCTGGAACCGATGGTGCCGGACCTTGCCAGGTTCGCAGAACAACCAGACGACTGTGCGGATATCGCGGCGGTCGTCCGGCGGTGCATCCAGGGGTTGAGACCGGGCCTCGCGCCGACCCGCCGGTTGGATCCGCGGGTGACGACGGTGCTCGAGGCGATTCGATCAGCGGACGACCTGCGCATGTCGCTCGATCAGGCGGCCGACAAGGCATGTCTGTCGTCCACGCGTTTCGCCCACCTGTTCAAAGATCAGGTCGGTCTTCCGTTCAGCCGATACATGCTGTGGCGGAAGTTGACGAGAGCCATGGTCGCCGTCGCGTCCGAAGGTACGATTGCGGCGGCGGCACACGCCGCCGACTTTGCCGATGCCGCACACCTCACGCGGACGTTCTACCAGATGGTCGGCATGGCGCCATCAGTGTTGATGCGAGGCGATTTCATTCAAATCCCCTCGCCGTTCAGCGTAGTGCGGCCGGATGCCGGCCCTCGGTCGTCCCCCCGGCCTGGCGAATAGCCGATTCGTTCAAGAACATCAGCCGCTCCATCCAATCCAGGCTGCCCGCCTGGATGCGAAACTCCCTTTCGTTGTTGACATGACGTCAACACGAAAAAGGAGCTTCTCATGACTGCTCAATCGAACGTCTGCGGATGCGAGACCTGCGTTGGGACCCAGTGCCCGTGTGGCTGCCAGAATCCCGCGCCGGCGCCGACTGCCTGCCAGTGCGGCGATGTCTGCAACTGCGGCGAGACGTGCAGCTGCAACAGCTGCCAGCACTCGAACACGCGCCTCTCGGAGAGCCGGTGATGCACGCCGGTACAGGCGTCCTCGCCGTTGTCGGCAGTGTCTGTATGACGTTGTCGCTTGTGCTGGCGTGGTGCCTGGCAGGAGTCCGGTCATCACGAGTCGTCAAGAAGTGCTTTCCCAATCCTCAGTACTTGTTGAAGGCGCATCTCGACTTCCTGATGATGACGGGACTCCTGTTCGTCTTCTTTCTCGTCTTCGAGCATTTACGGCTCACACCGCCGATGGCCATTCTGATGGCGATGAGCATCGGCTCGATGGGCAACCCGTCGGGATTCCTGGCACTTGCGCTGAAACCCGACCTTCCGCAGAAGCCGGCGACGCTGTTCGGCGCCCTGATGGTGTTCAGCTTCACCGCCACCACGGTCGGATACGGGGGCGCCGCGTGGTACGTGGCGCACGCGATCATCCACGCTCGCTAGTGATTTGAGGGGTGATTATGGAGACACGTCACATCGGCCGAATGGTCACGGGGTGCCTGAGTGGCGGGGTTATCGTCGCCCTGGCGCTCGTTCTCGGTCCAATCGCGGGAGCGGAGGAACATGTGATTACGGGCACAATCCTGCTCACGTTTGCCTCGAGTTGGGCCTGCCTTGGAATGCTCTCGTTGCTGCGCCAGCAGCCACAGCGATGGGCGTTCGCCATTGCCACCTTCATGGCGTTGGCTGGCGTCACTCTGCTCGTCTTCGCGCCGGGCGGCGCCGACATCGACGCCCTCGGATGGATCTGGCCGCCTCTCTTCTTGGCGCTGCTCGCCGCAACGATTGTGCGCGTCCGTCGCGATCTGCACAGTCGCTCTCGACGGTGGGTGGTGTACCCGCTTCTCGGCATCTATGCCCTGGCCGCCGTTGGAGGGGGCTACGAAACGATCCGAGAGGCGCTCGACCGTCGCATCATGGCACCTGGCCAACTGGTTGATGTCGGTGGACACCGGCTTCATCTGCGCTGCACTGGCTCAGGCACTCCCACCGTTCTGCTCGAATCGGGGCTCGGCGAGACGGGTGCCTATTGGGAATGGATTGCGCCGGCCGTCGCACGCGACACGAAGGTGTGCGTCTACGATCGGCCCGGCCGAGGCTGGAGCGAGCCGGTGTCCGCCCCGCAGGATGGCGTCGCTGTGGCCACTGACCTCCACACGCTGTTGGACCGCGCGCATGTGCCCGGTCCCTTCGTGCTCGTCGGCCATTCGTCAGGCGCGCAGTACGTCAGGATCTTCGCCGGCCAGTATCCCGAACAGGTGGCCGGCATGGTCCTCCTCGACGGCCAGCCTGCGGAAGCGTTCGAGGGTCTGCCATCGTACCCAACGTTCTACCGCGTCTTCCATCGCATCTTCGCGGTGCTGCCGACGTTGGCTCGACTCGGAGTCGGACGAGTCGTCGTTCAACCGTACGTCGAGTTGCCTGCACGCGCTCGTGAGATGCAGCGCGTTCACTATGCGTCAGCGCGGTTCTATCTGAGTCTCCGAGATGAGTTCGCGGAACTTCCTGCTTCTCTCGCCGAGGCCCGATCGTTTCAGAGTCTCGGCGACCGGCCGCTGGTCGTGGTTTCCGCTGCGCGCGACGCGCAGGCTGGATGGCTGCCGCTACAGGAAAGGCTGGCGAAACTCTCGACGAACAGCAGCCATCGTGTCGTGCCCTCAACCCATATCGCGCTCGTCACAGATCAGACGGCCGCACAAACGTCGATCCAGGCCATCCGTGACGTGGTGCGAGCGGTGCGCTCCAACGCGACTCTGGCCAAAACGCTGTAAACGCAGAGATCAAGGAGTTGCTCATGCTGCCATACGTTGTCGGAATCGTCCTCTCGATCGCCGTTGCCGCGTTTGCCAGATGGGCGGGATTCGATCGCGATCGAGCCTTCTATCCAGCCGTCCTGATCGTGGTGGCGTCGTACTACGTGCTGTTTGCGGCAATGGTCGGTTCGGTCGAAACCGTGCTTTTCGAAACCATCCTCATGACACTTTCCGTGATCGCGGCCGTTGCCGGATTCAAGGGAAGCCCATGGATCGTCGTTGGTGGGCTCGCGGCCCATGGCGTTCAGGACGCCGTCCACGGCTACATTGTCGCAAACGCCGGCGTTCCTGCCTGGTGGCCGGCGTGGTGTCTGGCGTATGACGTCGGCGCCGCGGGTGCTCTCGCCTGGCTTTTGATGCGTGCGAAGGCAGACGTGGTGGGAGTTAGAGCATGAAAGCCATTGTGCGAGAGACATACGGACCGCCTGACGTGCTGCATCTTGCAGACGTGCCCACACCGGCTCTTCGTGACGGCAACGTGTTGGTGAGGGTTCGCGCCGCATCCGCGAATGCAGGCGACTGGCACCTGCTGCGCGGGACCCCGCTTCCATTTCGCTTGGTCGCGGGGCTTCGAACACCCAAGTTCAAGATCATCGGCACGGACATCGCCGGGACGGTGGAAGCCGTCGGCCGCAACGTCACCCAGTTCCGTCCTGGCGACGAAGTGTTCGGGGAGCTCTCGCGATGCGGATTCGGGGCGTATGCGGAATTCGCGGCTGCACCGGAGAAGGCGCTGGCGTTGAAGCCGGCCAACCTGTCCTTCGATGAAGCGGCGACGTTACCCACCGCCGGCTGCACGGCCCTTCAAGGTCTTCGCAAGGGGCGGATAGAACGCGGGCAGCGGGTGCTGATTAACGGCGCATCCGGCGGCGTCGGAACGTTCGCGGTCCAAATTGCCAAATCCTTCGGAACTGAGGTGACCGCCGTGTGCAGCACGAGGAACGTGGATGTGGTGCGTTCGATTGGTGCGGACCATGTCATCGACTACACGAAGGATGATTTCGCGACGCACGGCCAGCGATACGATGTGATCTTGGCGGCCAACGGGGACCGATCCATTTGGGACTACAGGCGTGCCCTGACCGCCGACGGCTCTTACGCGATGACCGGCGGCTCCAATCGCCAGCTGACCGACGCTCTGTTGCTCGGACCACTGCTGTCGCTCGGCCGTCAAAGGTTCGGTAACGTGCTGGTGAAGCCCGATCACGCTGATCTGTTGGTGTTGAAGGAACTCTGCGAGACTGGAAAGATCCGACCGGTGATTGACCGCCGATTCGCGCTGGCCGACGTGCCGTCCGCCGTTCGGTATGTCGAGGAGGGCCATGCACGAGGGAAAGTGGTCGTTACGGTTTGACGGTGCCAGGCTAAGTGCCGGTTTGCGCTGACGATCTCGAGGTCGTCGACGGCTGCGCGCTCGCCCGAACGACTTCGGCGTCTGTTCACCTGCGGTTCATCCGAAATTAGTACTGACCCGAGCCGGCGGTAATTTGCGGCTCCGTCATGGCACTGCTAAGGTTGCCCAGCAGTCATCCGAGCCCGCATGACTCAGCGGAGTGCAAATGTCGTTACGCGCGTTCATCCGGGATAACCACGAGAAAATCATCAGCGAGTTCGCCGCGTTCGCTAGGACGCTGATGCCGCCGGGCGCGGACATGACGGAGGCGCAGCTGCGGGACCACGCTGAGCAGATCCTGATGGCCGTCGTTGACGACATCAGCACTCCGCAGACATCCGAAGAACAGTCCCTGAAGTCGCGCGGCCGTGGCGCCGCGAAGAGCATGGAAGCGTCTGGACGCCTCCACGCGGATCACCGCATCCACCACGGCTTCACGTTTCGGTCAGTGCTCGCGGAGTTTCGTGCCCTTCGGGCAACCGTGCTGCGCCTCTATGAACAAAGCGGGCAGACCGACCTCGCCGATGTACGCCGATTCAACGAAGCGATCGATGAAGCGATGACCGAGTCGATGGATCGGTTTGCCGGTCAGACTGACCGGTTTCGCGATCAGTTCATCGGCGTTCTCGGCCACGATTTGCGCACGCCTCTGAGCGCCGTCACCGCCGGCGCGGCCCTCTTGGCGATTCCAGAGGACAATCCAGAACGACGACTTCGGGTCGCGTCGCGGATTATCAACAGTGCGCAACGAATGGAGCGGCTGATCGCAGACCTGCTGGATCTCGCTAATGCCAGATTGGGAGGATCGCTTCCACTCAAGCGGCAGCTGACAAATCTTCAGCAGGTGTGCGAAGAGGCCATCGTGGAAATTGGTGCCGCACACCCGGACACCACCTTGCGGTCACAGATGAGCGGCGACTTGCGTGGCCACTGGGATGCCGACCGGCTCGCACAGGTGGTGTCGAATCTGCTCGCCAATGCCGTCCAGCATGGCGGCGGAACAGCCATCACTCTCACGGCTCAGGAGCAAGGTGACGCCGTAATGCTCGCCGTCCAGAACGGCGGCCCACCCATTCCTCAACACGCACTGCCATCGATATTCGAACCGCTCGCTCGCGGTGCCACTGAGGGAACGTCGCACAGCATCGGCCTTGGCTTATTCATCGCGCGAGTGATCGTCACGGCGCACGGCGGGGACATTCAGGTGAGTTCGTCGACCGAGACGGGTACGACGTTCACCGTGCGACTCCCGAAAGCCTAATGAGTGAACGGTTGTCTCTTTGATCCACAACGACGGGATACGCGCCCGTTGAAGCGTGTGCGCTCGCGAACCGTCCCTGTCGAAGCGGTTCGGCTCGATGGCCGAGACAGCATCACGCTGTCGCGAACGCCTTGAACTCCTCTTCAAGGAACGCTTTGATTGCAGCGCTGCCCCCGATTTCGACCCACCGTGACTCGTCATCTTTGAGAGCGAGCTGCAACGTCAAGAACGGGCAGCACTGGTGCTCGAGTGCCATCCACTCGGCGACATCGGCGGCTGAAGTCTGACTTCGAAGGCGGAGGCGAAAGCCAGTCGCCGTGCCGGTGATCTGGTCGACGCTATCGAGTACCAAGCGGCGGAGCGACGCGTACCGTTGACGCTCAACGGCCGATAGTGCCGTCATGTCGCACGCGATCGGCTTCGTGGTCGTCGGCTCCCCGTCTCGCACACGACTACGCCATCGCCGAACAGCAACGATGGTCCACACCGCCTCGACGATCCCAAACGGCCAGGCGCCGACCAGAAAACCGTAGATGGACGAGCCCATGCAGGCGGCAGCAAAGAGCAGCACGAACCCGCCGCAGCGCTCTTCCAACGCATAGGCCACGAGCATCAACGAGACACACACGACGCCGAACAGGGTGAGGGTGTCCACGTCGCCAGTGTACGAGGTCCAGCCCTTGGGCCGCTGTGCGATTCCACCTGCCGTGCCGCGTCTTGTCAGGACTGGTTGGAGCTGTCGAGGAGTTTGAGTGGGCTGCCGGCGCGCACCGCGTCGACGATCTCCTGAACGTGTTCTGTTTCGATGTCGATCTGGCGACGGATGAACTCTTCGAGTACGGGATGGCCGACGACTCGAGGGAGAAAATCCTTGTACGCGTCGAGTGCTTGTTGCTCAACGTCGAGTGCTTCGGCAAGGGCCTCCTGCAGACGCATTGGGCCGCCGCTGAGCGATAGATCGATGCGGAGCCGCGGGATGTGGCCCAGCGCGCGGATCTGATTTGCGATCGCCTCGGCGTGCTCGAGCGTTTCCTTGAGGCCGTTGGCGAAGAATGGTTCCGCGGCCTCACGGTCTATGCCGCGCAATCGATAGCGCAACTGAAAATAGCGCAAGCACGCCTCGGCTTCTTCCGCCATCAGCCGATTCAGTTCATCAACGATGTCGAGTCGCTCGTCGCGCCTCAAGGTGTCAGATCGCACGGTCCAGTTCGTCCATTAGGCAGCGGCCCTGGCACACGTCACAGACCCGGTTGTCAGGACATTCGCGATCGAATGTCCGAAATCGGGTGAGTAGCTTCTTCCTGCTCGGATCGGAACCGAGGAAGCGCATGAACTGGAGGAGACGATGGCCGCTCTCATCGCTGAGCAAGTGCTCCACCTTGCAGCTATCAATCTCGGCCTGAGGCTCGGGCACGCCGAGCACATTCACGAGGAACGCCTTCATTACGGCACGCTTCGCGAGGATCACATGAACGCTCTTCGTGCCCGCGGGTGAGAGTGCCACCATGTGATGCTCGTCGGTCATCACCCAACCGCGCTTCTTGAGCGCGCGGAGGTTGATCGACACGCTGCCGCGCGTGATGTCGAGTTTTCGCGCAATGTCGGAGACGCGAGCCCACCCCCCATATTTCGACCCGACTTCGTGGATCGCCAGGAGATGATGCGCCGCGCTGTGCGTCAACTCGTTCGCCTCGAACTCCTTCCAGGTTTCCATGGGATGTTTAGCATACGATACGCCTGTTTGACATGTCAAACACATGCTGCTATCGTCCACCCAGTTGAGGCATTCGCCAGGAGGATGCGTTGCGACGGTTTGCTCTGGTCTTGATTGTGGCGCTGCCGCTAGCGGTCCTCCGCGCGGAGCCGGCGGGGGCCCAGGAGCGCGCGTACTTCAACACGTACGACCATTATCTCGAGGAGCCTGGGAACCTCGAGATCGCGGTGGCGAGCACGAACGGCCTGCCCAAGAACGGAAACGCCGCGTATAGCGCGCCCTGGCTGGAGCTCGAATACGGACTTACCGGCTGGTGGACCGCGGAGTTGTACCTGGAGGCCATCACCACTCGGGGAGATGGGAACGGTTTCACGGGATGGCGCTGGGAAAATCGTTTCCGGCCGCTACGAAGCGAACACCGCGTCAATCCGGTGTTGTATATCGAGTACGAGCACACAAACGAAGCGAGCCGGATTCAGAAGGAAATCGTCGGCAGCGGCGCTATCGAATATGAGCCGATCGCTGATCTCCGGGCGGTACACACGCACGAGCTCGAAGCGAAGCTGATTCTGTCGAGCGTCGTCGGTCTGTGGAATATCTCTGAGAACGTGATCTTCGAGAAGAATCTGTCGGAGGCCGAAGGGGTGGAGTTTGGCTACAGCGTCGGCGTGTCACGTCCGATTGGCACATTGGCCAGCGGCACGAGCTGCCATTTCTGCGGCGAGAACTTCGTCGTTGGCGTCGAAGCCTATGGCGGACTGGGGTCGACTGAAGACTTCGGGACGGCCGAACAGCGGCACTACCTTGCGCCCATCGTCGGATGGCACGTGACGGCTCGGATGACGATCAAGGCCTCCGCAGGCATCGGTCTCACGCATGCGAGTGACCATGCGCTGCTGCGTGTGGGCGTGTCATACGAGCTGCCAGGAGTGCGACGATGAACCGTTGGTGTGTTTTTGCCATGGCCGCTCTGTTCCAAGCAGCCTGGATCGGCGCGCTGCCCGCGCAATCCGGTCATCAGGATCCGTCGTGGGTTGCGCCGGACCGCGCTGCGTCGATGCCGAATCCCCTGGCTGGCCGGTCCGAACTGGCCGATGGCGGCCGCAAGGTATTCGAGCAGCGCTGCACGCAGTGCCACGGTGATGACGCGCAGGGAACGAGCCGCGCACCCAATCTGTTGTCTCGGCGCGTCCAAGCCCAGACCGACGGCGCGCTGTTCTGGAAGATCAGCAGCGGCGACACGCGAGCCGGCATGCCGACGTTCAGCTATCTACCCGCCCCAGAACGTTGGCAGTTGGTGTTGCACCTGCGATCGCTGGCGAATGTGCGTTGAAGTGGCAGTCGGCGTGGTTGACCTTTGAAAGATACCGAACGAGTCTTCGCTCCTACGAAGAGTCAACGCGATCGGCGTGGATCCGGCACTCCGCAAGCGACCGATTTTCGAAGTTGTCGCATACGAATTCGTTAGGTGGTCTCCGCGTGTGAAGTTCTGACGCGTGGAGTCGATCACACTACGCCCAGATCGCAGGTACCATCTTCAGGTTCGCTGCAGACATCCGCAACTTTGGCTAGGCGGCACGACGGCGGGCAAGGCCGAAGCTGCATCCCCTCCGATGAGCGCGCCGACCTTTTCGGCAGCCTCGATCTACCTCAGCCTTGGTTCCTCGGCTCGATTCTTGATCATCCAACGTGTGTTGCTACGACGCGCGTCGTATCACATTGAGCGTGAACGACATGTCCTGCGAGGCGACGCACGAGGCTTACGAATGATGAAATCCCTTGCAACCGTCGTAGCTCTGCCGAGGCTATTCGAGCTGCTGCTCGTGGGGTGCTGGGTCGTCGCAACAGGCGCGCAGGTGCGGGCCGAGAGTCACGAAATCGACCGTGAGCGATCGACCGTGACCATTCGCGTGTCGAAGGCCGGCATGTTTCGCGCGTTCGGTGACGATCACGAAGTTCGGGCGCCGCTGACGAGCGGATCGGTTGAGGACGGTCCGCAAGCGAGCGTCCGTCTGGCGTTCAACGCCGCGCAGCTGCGCGTGGTCGATCCAGGAGCCTCGCCCGACGATCGCCAGCAGGTGCAATCGCGAATGCTCGGGCCAGACGTGCTCGACGTCGCTCGATTTCCCGAGATTCGATTCGAGTCGACTGACGTCCGCCGTACTGATTCAGATCACTTGTCCCTCAATGGCGCACTGACGCTGCATGGGCAAACACACCCCGTCGTTGTCAGCGTTGCGCGCGATCGCGATCGGTATCGTGGGACGGCGACCGTCAAACAGACCGCATTCGGCATCAAGCCGGTTACCGTCGCTGCCGGTACGGTCAAGGTGAAAGACGAGGTCACGATCGAATTCGACATCGTGACCCGTGCGGCGAAGCCTGTCCACTGACACATCCACGATCAACATGCACCACGCCACGATCGCCGCAACCGGAATCGCCGTTCCGCCGTTTACGCTCGAACGGGACGACGTCAAGCAGTACATCGCCAAGGTGTTCGACCTCGACGAGCGACGCAGCGAGGCGATGATGGCGGTGATCGACAACGCCGGCATCGAGAGACGTCACGCGATTTTCCCCGTGGACTACATCGTCACGCCGCGCTCGCTGAGTCAAAAGAGCGACGAGTATCGAGAACACGCACTCAAGCTGGGACGAGAAGCCGCCGAGCGGTGCCTGGAAGGCGCGGGTCTCGAGGCGAGCACGATCGACATGATCATTACCGTCTCGTGCACCGGATTCATGATTCCGTCGCTGGATGCATGCTTGATCAACAGCATGGGATTCCGTGAGGACGTGCGACGGCTGCCGATTACCGAGCTCGGATGTGCGGCCGGCGCGATGGCGCTGTCACGCGCCGCCGATTTCGTGCAGGCGTTTCCGGACAAGACTGTCCTGGTGGTATCGGTGGAACTCGCGACGCAGACTTTCCAGCGCGGGGATCTCTCACAAGCGAACCTGATTTCGTGCGTGTTGTTCGGTGACGGCGCTGCGGCGGCGGTCGTCACCGGGCGACCAGCCGCAGCGCGACCCCGGATCGTGAACTCTGAAACCTATACCTTCCCGAATTCGCTTGACGCCATGGGGTTCGAGTTGCGCGACAGTGGATTTCATATCCAGCTGTCGAAGGACGTGCCGCAGATTGTGCGCGATCGCATTCGATCGCTGGTGGACCGCTTTCTCGAACGGAACGGGCTCGCTGTGGGCGATGTGACCGCGTTCGTGTTGCACCCGGGCGGTCAGAAGCTGCTGCGAGCAATCGAGGACCAGCTCGGACTCTGTCGATGCGACACCGAGCTGTCGTGGGACGTGCTGCGTCGCTACGGCAACCTCTCGAGCGCGACGATCCTGTTCATTCTTCATGAGTGGCTAACCCGACGCACGGTTGAGTCAGCGACCTACGGACTCGCAGCCGCCTTCGGTCCTGGTTTCAGCGCGGAGTTGCTGCTCCTGCAATGGCCGTGACGAACGCCGGCTTTCTGCTGCTCCTCGCGGCCGTCGGCATCGGCCGACTGATCGAGCTGGCAATCTCGCGGAGAAGACAACGTGCGCTCGTGGCGCTCGGCGCTGCCGAGGTGTGGGATCCGCAGTTCTTCGTCATGGTGTTGCTGCACACGGTCATTCTGCTCGGCGCCGGCATCGAAGTCGTGGTGCTGCACCGACCGTTCGTTGCGCCGCTCGCCGCCGTCGCGTCACTCGTCTTCATCGGTGCGAACGCGGTGCGGTGGTGGGTCATCGCCTCGCTTGGTCGGCATTGGAACGTGCGCGTCATCAATTCAACCGGCCTTGGCATCGTGTCGAGCGGTCCATTCGCGTACGTGCGACATCCGAACTATGCAGCGGTGTTCGTAGAACTCCTCGCGTTGCCGCTCATCCACACGGCGTGGCTCACTGCAATCGCCGGTAGCCTCGCACATGTGTGGGTGCTGTCACGGCGCATCAGACTGGAAGAACCGATGCTGCTTGCAGACTCTACGTACCGTTCGGTGATGAGCCGGAAACCGCGTTTCGTTCCGAAACCATTTCACATGTCGCGTGGGCGAGCAGCACTCGTTGCGGTTGCCGTGCTGTTGCCACTGCAGATCACCGGCGAACCGGTGTCGGTTCGATATCGAGAGGGTATCGTGCATGGCTTCCTGGTGCTGCGGGCGCTCGATGGCGGAACGCTGGCGGATGGGGATTTGTTGCAGGCGGTCCGCGGCAATACCGTGACGTCGCGACTGGCATTCCGGTTCACGGACGGATCGCTGCACGACGAGACCGCTGTGTTTTCGGAGGCCGGCCAGTTTCGGTTGCTCACGGACCAAATGGTGCAGAAGGGGCCTACGTTTCCGCGCTCGATCGACATGTCGCTTGACGCGGCCAAAGGCGACGTCGTCGGGTGGTGAGACGAAGACGGAGTCCGAGCACTTCGACGATCTCCCGCCCGATCTGGCGAACGGGCTCGTTCTGACGTTACTGAAGAATGTCGCGTCGACGGCACCACCGAAGTACCTGACGTTCGTCGCACCGACGCCGTAACCCCAGCGCGTGAAGTTGGACGTGACCGTCGCTGGACGCGAGCGGTTCTCGACCGGCGGCGTGAGCCGTACGGTCATCCACTACGTGATCGCGGTTGATATCGGCGGGATCAAAGGAGTGATTGCGCCGCTCGTCAGCAAGCAGCCGCCGGATTCGCACGTCTGGATTCTCGGAGGCGACGTCCCCGCGTTCGTGAAGTCGGAGCAATCGCTCTACATCGGCGGGCCCGTGTGGCGGACCGAGTTGGTCAGTCCTGTCTGGCCAAAGCCTCGCGGTGGCGACCGATGATTGCCTCGCACCGGCCCGCAGGATACCGTGGAACGAGATGCGCACCCGGTTTCTCTATCTGGCCATCCTCTCCCTTTCAGGTTTTGTCACCTCGTTTGGTGCCCACATCGTCGCGACCAATCTTCCCGCGTATGCCGACACGGTAGGCGCGGGGGCACTCACGATCGGTGTGCTCATCGCCGTCTACGACTTTGCCGAGCTGTTTGCGAAGCCTGCGGCGGGGTTCCTGGCCGATCGCGCCGGGATGCGCCTCGTACTCCTCATCGGACTCCTCGTCTTCATGGGTGGCTCGCTGCTGTTTCTCGCTGTGAACCCGCATCTGCTCGTGCTCGTCCGGTTTGTGCAGGGCCTTGGCGCCGCGGCGCTCTCAACGGTGTCGATCAGCCTTGTGGCTCGCTATTTCGAACGGGCCAGAGGGCGCGCCTTCGGCATCTA
>Ga0075425_100003274_pt1 | contig 16430 bp, 17 predicted proteins | sample SoiMethybrSBSTD4_FD_75300 | JGI IMG/M metagenome (GOLD analysis project Ga0075425, IMG submission 75300) | Bulk soil microbial communities from a Populus tree surrounding site in Tennessee, USA - Soil MetaG P. TD hybrid SBSTD4 | ecosystem: Environmental > Terrestrial > Soil > Tree plantation... | reverse complement strand
CGACCGCAGGCCGGGCCGTAGCGGGTCGATAGCCGACCCTCGGCATCACCGGCCCATACGATCAGGTGCATGGCGTATCCCGCGGCGTAGTCCCGAGGGATCTCGCTGGTCCTCCAACCCGACATCCAATTCAGGTCCTCCCGTCGGTTGAACCAGCTCGTCAGCATCCTCACGGGGCTACCCTGCGCCAGCTCCGTTCGCCGTGCGACGTCAGCCTCGGGGCCGATACCAAAGAGGAGCTTGGGCACCCTCGTCGCGTGTGCGACGTCGCCGGCCACCGGGGTCGGCAGCGGTCCCGGCGGATCCCTCAGGGCGGCATCCGCGACCACCGCAGGGCACACCGTCAGCAGGATGCTTGCGAGTGCCGCAAACCGACGCCAAGAAAAGACTAGAGCGAGGTCCATTCGCTGAGCAGATTTCTCGGTCGCCACCTTATCGGGCGCAGCGGCGGCCGCGGGAAACCTCGAGAGGGCTACGCAGCTTGCGCCACATCGGGCGCGAGGTCGGGCGTTTCGAGGCCGACCGCCAGCGCGCTGACCGTTCTCGTGCGCGTCAGGGCCAGCGCGCCGGCCAGCACGAGTAGCAGGCCGAGCAGGAGCGGCATCCCTCCCGCCGCCCCGCTACGCCATTCCTCTCGTAGGTAGAGGGGCTCGGCCAGGACTGGCAGGAAGGTCTGGACGCCGAAGGAGATCGGGACGACGATCGTGGCCGGCCGGCGCTGCAGCGCTGTCATCTCGGTCACCGTTGCGGCCACGCCGGTAACCAATGCCACGACGAGCCAGACTCCGGCGAGCACCAGGTGACTCGCGGCGAATCCGTCGCTCACGAGCTTGGTCGCGATGTTGCTCGCCCCAAAGCCAAGCGCAGACCCCACGATCACGAGCATCGTGGAATCGAGACGGCCGTTTCTCAGCAGGAAGGGCACCAGCGCGAGCGCGCTGAAGAGCCCGATCACCGCAACGATGTCCGCCGTGCTGCGCACGGTCTCGGTGTGCGCAGGCGCTCCCCACGCGAGCAGCGCAATCCCTCCACAGATGGCCAGCACGCTGGCGATCTCGCCTGGCCCCACACGCTCCTTCAGCACACGGCTACCGACCAGCAGCAGCAGGAGCAGCCCCGCCGCGAGGGCCGGCTGCACCAACACGAATGGAGCCTTCGCCAGGGCCGCAACCTGCAGCGGGAACCCCAGCGCGCCGAGCAGCAGGCCGATCACCCAACGCCGGTGGCGAACGAGCCGGGTTAGCAGCTTGAGTCGCAAACCCTCTTCGGAGGGCGCCTCACGGGCGTCGAGTGCTTGGAGCGCACTGCCGACGTTGTAGAGCGCCGAGGCCAGTAGGGCGGCGCCGAGGCCGATCAGGAGCACGTGAGCGCCGCCTCAGGTCGCCGGCAGCGGACCTGGTAGACCGACTCGTAACCATTGTCGAACCCAATCCGGGCGGCGTGCAGATAGAGGCGCCAGACACGCGTTCGCTCCGCGCCACCGATGCGCACAGCCTCGTCGAGCCGGTCATCGAAGCGGCGTGCCCAGTGCCGGACCGTCTCGGCGTAGTCACCGGCGAAGCCCTCGACGTGCTCGACGACCAGGCCGGCGCGCTCCAGCGCGAGCATCACGCGGGAAAGATGCAGTGGCTCCCCGTCGGGGAACACGTAGCGATTCGAGAACGGCTCGTCCTCGTCGCCGTCATCCTGGCCGAGCTTGGCGATCCCATGGTTCAGCAGCCGGCCGCCGGGGCGCAGGAGGCCTGCGAGCCGGTGAGCGTACAGGTCGATCCGCTCGGCGCCGACGTGCTCGACCATGCCGATGCTGGCGATGGCGTCGAACAGCTCCGTGTCGAGCTCGCGGTAGTCAGCCACTCGGATCTCAACGGAGTCGCTGAGGCCCGCCTTCTCGGCCCGTCGGCGCGCGAGGGCGGCCTGAGGTTCCGAGAGCGTGATCCCGAACACGCGGACCCCGTGGCGCGCGGCGGCGTGGAGGGCGAAGCTCCCCCAGCCGCAACCCACGTCGAGGACGCGCTCGCCGGCTTGAAGGCCGAGCTTCGTGCAGACGAGCTCGAGCTTCGCTTCCTGCGCCTTCTCGAGTGTGTGCGCGCCGCGCGAGAAGATCGCGCAGCTGTAGGTCATCGAGTGATCGAGGAACAGCGCGAAGAAGTCATTCGCGACGTCGTAGTGGTGACGCACGGCCCGCGCGTCACGGGCGACGCTGTGCCGCTGTCCGCGGAGCCGCAGTTCCGCCGCCGGCGCACGGGGCGGCGTGGTCAGCCCGCACGCTCGGGCGAGGGCGACGAACAGGCGCAAACGCCGGCGGAGGGTGATCTCTGGCGGCACCCAGGCATCCACCAGCCGAAGCGCGGCGTCGATGTCGTCGACCTCGAGCAGGCCGGAGACGTAGGCGCGCCCGAGTCCAAGCTCGCCGGGAGCCCGCAGGAGGTGGGCGATCGCACGCGGCGAGCGGAACGAGAACGTCGGCGACCCCGGCACCGTCGCCGGCACACAGCTTCCGTCCCAGAGCGCCACTGCGAAAGGTCGCTCCGGTAGCGACGCCCTGAGCTCGCGCCGAAGCGACGCGGTGCGTGCGAACGCCATGCCGGCAGTCTCAGGACCGCAGCACCGGCAATCGAGGACGGAATTGAGCCGGATCGACGCGCACCACGTCCCACGCGAGACCGACCAGCTCCAAGCTGCGGATCACGGCCGCCGAGGTGTCGATCTGCCAACGCTCGAGGCCGTGGCGGAATGACGTGGGGAAGGCGTGGTGGTTGTTGTGCCAGGCCTCGCCCGCCGTCGGCAAGGCGAGCCAGGCGAGATTACGCGACTCGTCGCCGGTTTCGAACGGCCGCTTGCCGAAGAAGTGGCAGAGTGAGTTGATGCTGAAGGTGGCGTGGTGGAGCAGGAAAATCCGCGCGGCACCTCCCCAGAGCAGACCTGTGAGGCCGCCGACGACGGAACCGGTCAGAGCGACGCCGAGGCCGAATGGGAACGCCAGTCCGAGCGCGACCCACAGCACGAATGTGCGATCGACAAAGCGAATCGCGGGGTCCGCCAGCAGATCCTTGGCATAGCGTCGCTCGTCCGCGACGGACGCGTCCCTGAACACCCAGCCGATGTGCGCATGGAAGAGGCCTCGCAGAGCGCCGCTCCAACCGGTGCCATGCCCGATGTGGGGACTGTGCGGATCGCCCTCGGCATCCGAGTACTGGTGGTGCTTGCGGTGGGTCGCGACCCACTCGATCACGGGCCCCTCGGCGGCCGCGGACCCGAGCGCGCCGAACGCCGCGCGCAGCCCGCGGCGGGTTTTGAAGCTGCGATGCGTGAGCAGCCGATGGAAGCCGACGGTGACCCCGAGCCCGACGACCTGGTAGGTGACCACGAGCACGACGAGGTCCTGCCAATGCAGAGCGCCGCCCCAGCCAAACCAGACCCCAACGCCCAGCAGGAGTGGCGGCACGGCGGTCACGACGCCACTTGCGAGGCGGTCGACGAACGGGTGGGTGACGGGACGAATTTCGGGTCCCGTCAATGAGGGTGTCGCCGCGCGGCTACCGGACATCCGTTCGGCAACCTCCTCTCGTTGGCGACCGGTCTCGTCCGGGAAGCCCCCGTCCGGTCCGCGATCTCCTTGAGTGCCCTACGCACCCTAGGGAAACCAAACTCGATGTCAAGGACGTCCTAAACGCAAACGCTGCGCTCGGGCTACGCCTCCCCGCCTTCGCCATCGGGGAGCGGTTCCAGCACGAACACCTCGACGGCGAGGTCAGGCTCGAGGTGGTTGGCGCTCATGAAGGCGATCACCTTGCGTTCGGTCAGCGTCTCGACAGCGTTCCTCAGATCGTTCTGCATCGCCTTCTGAAAGCGATGGCGCATCGCGATCACGAACTCGCCCTCTCCCTTTTCGACGAGCGTCAGCTCGGCTTTCGTGAGCGAATCGCCGAACACGACAACGACAAGGTCGCGGTCGAGCGTGGTCCGTGCCTTCGTCGGGCCCCTGCCGGTGAACTCGGATAGAACGCGCACGGCCGCATTGGAGATCGCAGCGCTGATGCTGCCCGTTCCGGGTCTGTGCTGAAGCTCGGCCATGGATGGCCTTCCTCGCTTTTTCCACTGGAGCCACCACTCGCAAGGAGGAACAAAGCGAAAGGCCCGACGGGCGGCATTCAACACTGCGCACAAGCCGGGCGGTTGATCCGCCCAGTAGCGAGGCCTGCGCACAAACCACGTTACTCCCTTTCCAGGAAGGCACGGAGACCGACGAGGATTAACTTACAACTTGGACTCTTTGGGCCGCTGTGGCGGCTTCGAGGCGGGCTTGACCCAGAGGCTTTGAGGACGAGAGGGCCCCGCGAACACGGACCCGTCGTCGTCGTCGCTTGTTCCCAGGCCGGCGGAGGCACGCTCGGCCGCCAGGGCGCCCTTGGTCGGAATACGACCGCTTCCTCGTTTGATCCAATCCTCGTTGCCGCCGGTGAACCTACTCATCGCGAACGCGCCTCGTCCAGGCCGCGGCCGTTCTGAGCGGGCACCTCTGGCGCCAGAGGTGCGCGTGCGTCGCCGGCCTGATGTCCGGCCGCCCGGTGCGACCGCGTTCGCTCGGCGATCGCATTGCGCAACCGTTGCACGGCACGCTCGCGTTCGCCGTCGTCGCTCGAGGCCAAGTGCTTGCTCGTCATGAGCATTCCCTTCCGCCTCTCTACAGTGGAGCGACGCGCGGAAGGAAAGAGAGGCGAACCTCGGGCGCGACTTCGAAACCTACCGTCCACGCTAGCACGTTTGCGAGCGGGGACATTGCGGCGAGGGCCGATTGGATTGGACCTACCCGCTCGGCGTTTCGCTGCCTGCCGATGTAGACTGCGCGGTGCCTAACAGCCACCGGGGGGAGGCATCACTCATGGGGAGGAAGGCCGCATACAGGCTGCGCATCTCGTTCACGGTCGCAGCGTTCATCGCCGCGCTGACGCCGACGTTGGCATCAGCTCACATAGAGCGCGCGTCGTACTGGCCTGACCCCGCGCCGGACTGTTCGGTGTCGCCTTGCGCGGGCGGCCAGGTCCCGACCCCTCGAACACTCGCTTCCGCTCTCTCGGACAGCGCCACGAAGGTGGTCTGCCAGAGGAATTCGCTGACCCTCACGCAGCAATCGATCGCACACGCGCAGTCCGCCGGCTACACACTGCGTCCCACGCTCGGGCCGCAGAAGATCAGTAACGCCGCGGCGAGCGCGCTGATGAACCTGAACCGCAAGTTCTTCCAGCGCTGCCGCTTCAACTCGATCCAGGACGCGGTCAACGCCTCCGGCAACAACGGCCGCGTGGTGATCATGCCCGGGCTCTACACGGAGCCCGAATCGCGCAAGCAGCCCACGCATGACCCCGCCTGCGAGCAGTACGGGATCGTGAACGACCGCGGCCAGACGGGCGCGGTCTCTTACAAGTGGCAGTACTACTGCCCCAACGACCAGAACCTGATCGCGGTGCTGGGCCGTGCGCCCGGGACCACAGATCCACCGAACCCCCCGTCCGAGGACCGGCACGGGATCCCGGACCTCGGGCCGTGCATCCGCTGCAACCTGCAGATCGAGGGGTCGGGCGTCGGTCCCGACGACGTCGTGATCGACGCGGGCAACGTGGGGTCAGGGGACGGCGCGCCGATCGACGCCGCCAAGGACGTCGGGATTCGCGCCGACCGGGCGGACGGGATCGTGATCCGCAACCTCAAGGTGCGCCACGCGACCGAGCACGACATCTACGTGCTCGAGAGCGACGGCTACCTGCTCGACCGTTTCAAGACCTTCTATGGCGGTGAGTACGGAGTGCTCACGTTCGTCGAGGACCACGGCCTCATGCAGAACTGCGAGGCCGCCGGCAACGGCGACTCGGGCCTGTATCCGGGCGCCGGCGCGGACACGGGTGCCCAGCGCAACACCGTCATCTACCCGCAGTTCCGCTACAGCCAGGAGATCCGCTTCTGCGACTCACACCACAACGCGAGCGGCTACTCCGGCACGGACGGGAACGCCACGCACCTGCACGACACCAACTTCTACGACAACGCCCTGGGTTTCACGACGGACGTGTTCACCGCACCCGGCCACCCGGGCTTCCCGCAGGACTCCGATCTGATCGAGAACAACAGGTTCTACTCGAACAACTTCAACCCGTATGTGCCGGGGTCGGACGTCGTGCCGAGCGTGCCCGTGCCCGTCGGCACGGGCCTCTGGATCGCGGGCGGCAACGACAACATCGTCCGCAACAACTACTTCTACGACAACTGGCGGCGTGGAGTGATGCTGTTCGCCGTGCCCGACCAGGTGGTGTGCGGACCTGCGGGAATCGACCCGACGCTGCTGGCGGGCTGCAACCCCATGGCCGTTCCGCCCTCGACGTCGTACCGGAACCAGTTCTACGGGAACATCATGGGCCGCACTCCCGATAACAAGGTGAAGCCCAACGGCACGGGCGACGTCACCACGGGACGCACGGACTTCTGGTGGGACCAGTACCTCGGCAACACCGGCAACTGCTGGCACGACAATGTGGGGAAGAACGGCAAGGCCAACAGCCTCACCAGTACGCCACCGGCCCCGCTGCTGCCGTCGGCGTGCGACAACACGAGCGTCGGGACGGTCGGCCCGCAGCAGGAGCCGGAGCTGCTCAACTGTCTCGGGGACATCGAGTTCGACACGTCGACGTGTCCGTGGTTCACCACGCCCTCGCAGCCTTAGGGCTCGTCTGCTGCATCACGTTCCTCGGAAGCTGTGGCGGGGCCTCCAGCGCCTCGAAGCAGCCGCGTGAGTTGACCCCGGCGGCAGTCGGCACGGTGCAGAAAGCGAGCTGTGCCGACTGGAAGAAGGGCACGGTCGACGAGCGCGTCAACATGGTGGTCGCGCTCCGGACGTTCGCGAGCGGCCAGGTGGGATCCTCGGCGGGGATCCAGAACGGCCCCGTGCTCGACGACGGCCGCGCCTACAGGATCTTCGAGAGCTACTGCCGCAGGTTCTTCGCGCGCGGGTTCAAGCTCTACAAGCTGTACGAGCGCGCGGCCGCCTACGTCGGCTCGGCGCCGGCGACGGGCCCGCGCCCGCACGTGCCGCTCCCGCGCTGAACGCGTTGTCAGCTGCGTGACGTTGTTGCGCCGACCTCCGACCGGTTAGGGTTGCCCCTGGGCGAAAGGAGGCACGATGGCCGGGAGACAGTCGAAGCTCTTCTCCGTGGTGCTCTCCACCTGTGTGGCAGCGGCGGGATTCGTGGTGGCGACCGGTTGCGGAGGCAGCAATACGGTGTCGGCGAGCTCGCTGAAGCCGCTCCTGCTGCCGCCCTCCGTGGCGCCGGGCTTCCACCTGCTGCGGACGTTCGACTGGAAGGACCCCGTCAATCTCGTGAGCGAGGGCTTCTTCCTGCCGGAGGCGACCCATCCCTCCGACGCGGTGAAGGAGGTTCGCGACGCGGACTTCCGCGGTGCGGCGGGCGAGCAGTTGAATCGAGGCGGGCCCGACGGCGATGACCTCCGGACCGGCGTGGTCGCGTTCAAGTCGGACGGCGGCGCCAACAAGGTCCGTGACTGGATGCATCGCGAGGACCTGCAGCAGCCGTGCTTCTCCGAGTGCATCTTCTCGCCCCGGAACCTGGCGCTCGTCGGCGTGCCCGGCGGCCTGGCGGTGCGGCAGGTGCCCTCCGCGCAGCCGCCGACGCCACCCCCCGGCGTGAAGCTGCCGCCGGGCGTGAAGGCGCCGCGCGTGCTGCCCGGAAGCGGGCCGCCGACGCGCTACCTCGCCGAGTTCACGATCGGGAATCACCTCTACTTCCTGTCGGTCACCGGGAACGCCGCTGCCAGGGCCCGATTCGTGGCCGGGGTGCGCCAGTACTACACCCGGGCCAAGGGGAAGAGCGGGACCTGACGCGGGTGTCGGTGATCTGGATCTGATCCGGAATCGCGGTTAGAGTCGGCAGCGGGCTATTGACCCGGGCCGCGTCGAGCCCGGGTCGGGCACGGAGGCGCTCTCACGCGAGCATCGAGATCAGTGTCGGCTTCAGTAATGGTGGGCTGCCTGCTCGCGCTTGTCCCGGCATCGGCCAGCCGGGCGGCGAGCTCGCTGAGCTTCTCACCGGTGAGCGATGCGTACGTGAGCGAGGCGAGCCCGACCACCAACTTCGGCTCGGCGACCGAGCTCTCGATGCAGAGCTCGCCGACGCTCACCGGTTACCTGCTCTTCGATCCCGAGGGGCTGCCGGGAACCGTCACGAGCGCCATCCTGCGAATGAAGGCGAACACCACGTCCGGCCACGGGTTCGACCTCCGGACGGTCGCGGACACGACCTGGAGCGAGCAGACGCTCATCTACGCAAACGCGCCCCCGGCGGCGGGCACGATTTTCGCCTCCACCGGGGCGTTCAGCTCGGGACAATGGATCACCGTCGACGTGACGGCGGCCGTGCAGGGAAACGGGCCGGTCGCATTTGCGCTGACGCGGGTCAGGACCACGCCGGTGTCCGTCTCCAGCAAGGAGGCGGGGGCGGTTTCGGCGCCCGAGCTCGTCGTCACCAGCAGCGGCAGCCTCGCGCCGGCCGACACCTCGCCTCCGACGATCGCGGGTTCGGCTCAGGAGGGGCGCACGCTCCAGGCGCGTACCGGCGCTTGGTCCGGAACGGACCCGATCTCGTACCAGTACGACTGGCAGCGCTGTGACGTGCAGGCAACCACCTGCAGCGACACGGGTGTGGCCGGGGACACCTATCCGGTCGCCACCGACGACGTGGGTTCTGTCCTGCGTGTGGCCGTGACGGCAGCCAACGACGCGGGCTCGGCGACCGCCGCGTCGATCACGACGCTGCCGGTGCTGGCGGCCGGTGCGCTGCCGGTGGTCGCGGCCGCCGGTGACATCGCCTGCGACCCCGCTGACCCGAACTTCAACTCCGGCGCGGGCACCGGCAACGCGTGCCAGCAGGCCGCCACCGCGCGGCTGCTCGTGGGCCAACCGGTGTCGGCAGTGCTCCCGCTCGGGGACGAGCAATACGAATGCGGAGGTTCGGCCGCCTGGCAGCAGTCTTACGGGCCGAGCTGGGGTCAATTGAAGGCGATCAGCCGTCCGGTGCCGGGAAACCACGAGTACATGACGTCTGGCGGGATCGACTGCAGCTCCGGTGCGGCCGGATACTTCGGCTACTTCGGCCCGATCGCAGGCGAGCCTGGGAAGGGCTGGTACAGCTACGACCTCGGCGCGTGGCATCTGATCGCGCTCAATTCCAACTGCGCCGACGTCGGCGGCTGCGGAGCGGGATCCCCGCAGGAGCAGTGGCTGCGGCAGGACCTGGCCTCGAGCACGGCGCGGTGCACGCTCGCGTACTGGCACCATCCACTCTTCTCGTCCGGCCAGCATCGGCCCGGCGACAGCGAGGTGCGGCCTCTCTTCCAGGCGCTGTACGACTACGGCGCCGACGTGGTGCTCACAGGGCACGACCACAACTACGAGCGCTTCGCGCCGCAGGCGCCGTCCGGAGCGCTCGACCTCTCGCGCGGCATCAGGCAGTTCATCGTCGGCACCGGCGGAGCGGGCCTGTACACGCAGATGACCCCGCTTCCGAACAGCGAGATGCGCGACGACCGCAGCTTCGGGGCGCTCGAGCTGACGCTCCGGCCCGCAAGCTACGACTGGCGCTTCGTGTCCGTCAACACCGGCTTCCAGGACGCACAGAGCCAGGCGTGCGACAACCCGCCCCACGACACGAACCGCCCGTCCGCGCCCGGCGCGCTCGCCGCCAGCGCAGCTAGCGCGACTCAGGTGGACCTCGGTTGGTCACCGGCGACCGACAACCTCGGCGTCGTGCGCTACGAGATCTACCGGGACAGCGCCCGGCTGGCAACCACCGCATCCGCGGTCACCGGCTACACCGACACCACGGCGAGCCCGTCCACCACCTACCACTACGAGGTCCGTGCGCTCGACGCCGCCGGCAACCTGTCGTTGGCAAGTGATCCCGCCACTGTCACGACGCCGTCGCAAAACGTGGTCGCATTCGACCCAGTCGCCGATGCCCGCGTCGAGGCGGCGGACCCGAACACGAACTTCGGGACATCCGGTCTCCGTGCCGATGGCGGCACCGACCCCGCCGTGCAGAGCTTTCTGCGCTTCGACCTCAGCGGCCTTTCCGGCCCGGTCCAGTCGGTGAAGCTTCGCCTCTATGCCTACAGCGGGACGGCCGACGGGCCGGCCGCCTACAGCGCCGGCGACGCATGGACCGAGTCGGGCATCACGTGGGCGAATCAGCCGGCTTTCACCAGCGGGGCGGTGGACGACAAGGGCGCGATCGCCGCGAACAGCTGGGTCGAGTGGGACGTCACGTCGCTGTTCAGCGGGCCGGGCATTTACGACTTCGGCCTCGCGACCAGCTCCACGGACGGAGTCGATATGTACTCGCGCGAGGCGGCCGCCGACCGGCCGCAGCTGATCGTGACGTACGGCTCGCCCGCGGCTCAGAGGATCAGCTTGCGCTCCATGAACCGGATCGCGAGCCGCCACGAGATGAGCGCGAAGCTGACCAGGAAGCCGACATGCCAGACGTCCACCCACCCGCGGAACCCGAAGACCGCATGCCGGACGAGCTCCACGCAGTGATACAGCGGGTTGATGTTGCCCAGGATCTGCGCCCATTCGGGAAGCGCGGTCAGCGGGAAGAAGGTGCCCGCGACCAGGAACATCGGCGTCAGCAGGCCGCTCTGCCAGTAGGAGAAGCTCTCGATCTTGTCCGCCTTGGCCGCGATGAAGATGCCGAAGAACGCCCAGCCGAGCCCGGACAGCGCCGCGATCTCCGGCACGAGCAGCATGCCCCAGCTGGGACTCAGGCCGAACACGATCGCGACGAGCATCGGCACGCATCCATAGACGCCGGTGCGCGTGGCGATCCATAGCCCCTCGCCCGTGACGAGCTCCTCGACGTCCACGGGCGCGGCCAGGATGGCGTCGTAGGTGTGCTGGAACTCATACTTGACGAAGGTCGAGTACATGGCGGGAAACGCTGCCGAGAAGAGCACGGTGGTGGCCACGATGCCGGTGCCGACGAAGTCGATGTAGTCGTAGCCCGCGACCGTGCTGACCAGCGAGCCGAAGCCGAAGCCGAACGCGAGCAGGTAGATCGTCGGGTCGACCGTCGACGAGAACGTGGACGATCGCCAGAACGACGAGAAGTTGACGATCTCACGCACCATCACCCCTTGAAGGGCGGCGCGTTCCAGGCGGCGCAGACGCCGGGTAGTGGCCGCGGCGGCCGCGGCGGCGGTAGCGGCCATCAGGCGGCCTTTCTCATGTGATCTCCTCGCCCGTGAGGAGCACGAAAACGTCCTCGAGGTTCGTCACGCGCGGCACGCCCTCGAGATCCGCGGCGGCCCCGTTGCTGTGCAGCACGGCGATCGACGTTCCGGTCCGCCGCGTGCGCCACCCGCGCGCCTGCGCGGCTGCCTCCACCTCGGTCAGCCGGTCGGGCGGCCCGTAGACCTCGAGCGCCTCACGGCCGGCGTGCTCGCTGATCAGCGCGCGCGGGGGGCCGACCGCGACCGCCTTGCCGTGCGACATGATGGTCACCGTGTCGCAGAGCCGCTCGGCCTCCTCGATGTAGTGCGTGCTCATCAGGATCGACACTCCTTCGGAACGCAGCCGGTCGATCAGCGCCCACAGCTCCTGCCGCACCTGCGGGTCGAGGCCGACGGTCGGCTCGTCGAGCAGCAGCAGGCGCGGCTCGTGCAGCAGCGCGCGGGCGATCAGCAGCCGCCGCCGCATGCCGCCGCTGAGCTCGTCCACCTTCGAATCGTGGCGATGCCGGAGGTTGGCGATGTCGAGCGCGTGCTCGATCGCGGCCGTGCGGTTGCGGGCCGGCACGCGGTACAGGTGCGCGAAGACGATCAGGTTCTGCTCCACCGTGAGCGACACGTCGAGGTTGTCGAGCTGCGGGACGACGCCCATCTGAGCACGTGCCTGCTTGGAGTCGTCGGGCAGGAGGAAGCCCAGCACCTCCAGATGCCCCTCGTCCGGGATCACCTGCGCGGTGAGGGCCTTCATCGTGGTCGACTTGCCGGCGCCGTTCGGCCCGAGCAGGCCGACGCACGCGCCGAATGGCACGTCGAGGTCGAGGCCGTCCACCGCCGTGATCGGCCCATACCGCTTGACGAAGCCGCGGAGCCGGATCGCCGACTCCGCCTGCGCAGCCACTGACTCTTTCTCCATCACGCCTCTAGACGGTCCCACACTGCAAGAATCATCGCTGATGCCCGACCGCCTCTATTTCACCGACTCCGATGAGGCTAACGCCCTGGTCGCCTCGGACCCGATGGCGCTCCTCATCGGCTTCGCGCTGGACCAGCAGGTCTCGGTGCAGAAGGCGTTCGTGGGGCCGCTGGAGCTCCGCGAGCGGCTGGGCACGCTCGACGCCGACACGCTGGCGACCGCCGATCTCGAGCCCGTCTTCCGCACGAAGCCCGCGATCCACCGGTTCCCCGGCGCGATGGCGAAGCGGGTACAGGAGCTGGCCGCTCACGTGCGGGACCGCTACGGCGGCGACGCCGCACGCGTGTGGGGCGATGCGGCCGACGCGGACGCGCTGCGCGCCAACCTCGAAGCGCTGCCGGGATTCGGCGAGATGAAGGTCAAGTCCCTGAGCGCGGTGCTGGCGAAGCGCTTCGGGGTGGAGGCCGCGCGGGATCTGGTTCCGCCCCACCCGACGCTCGGCGACGTCGATTCGCCCGAAGCGCTCGAGTCCTATCAGGCGGCGAAGCGCGCCCACAAGGCCGAGCTCAAGCGAGCGCGAGCAATTTCCGGCTGAACAAGGAGGGACTTAGGCAGAAGTTGGTTGTTCTATCTGCTAATACTTAAGTAGATGCTTAACCAAACACTCGTCCTCGACCGCACGTTCCAGGCGCTCGCCGACCCGGCAAGGCGCTCGATGGTGGAGCGGCTGAGCCGCGGGCCCGCGTCGGTCAGCGAGCTCGCCAAGCCGCTCGACATGACCCTGTCGGCGGTGGTGCAGCACCTGCACGTACTCGAGTCGAGCGGGCTGGTGCTGTCCCGGAAGGTCGGGCGCGTGCGCACCTGCCGCATCGACGCGGCCGTGCTCCGCGAGACCGAGAAATGGATCGCGGAACGGCGCTCGACGTGGGAGCGGCGCCTCGACCGGCTGGGCGAATACCTCGCGGAGCAGGACGAGTCACCAACCGAACGGAGGAACAAATGAGCGAGCAGCAGCACGATACGTTCGTGATCGAGCGCACCTATCCGGCCTCGCCGGGCCGCGTGTTCAACGCTTGGGCCGACCCGGAGGCAAAGAGCCGCTGGTTCGTCGGCCCGGACGAGAACGGCCAAGGCCCCCACGAGCTCGACTTCCGGGTTGGCGGGGAAGAGCGCGTGAGCGGCTCCTTTCACGACGCCGTCTTCTCGTACCACGCGATCTATCAGGACATCGTCCCTGACGAGCGCATCGTCTACACGTACGACATGCACATGGACGACAGGCGCATCTCGGTGTCCCTGGCGACCGTGGAGCTCCAGCCGGCGGGAGACGGCACCCGTCTGATTCTGACCGAGCAGGGCGTATTCCTCGACGGGATGGATAACGTGAAGCAGCGCGAGCAGGGGACCCACGGCCTTTTGGACAAGCTGGAGGCCGAGCTCGCGGGCGAGCGAGCAATTTCCGGCATTGAATAGCCAACTTCTGCCTATGACCCAAACTGCTAAGCCGGAAATTGCTCGGAGCCGTTGGCTGGCCTTGTACGTGCTTTGCGGCGGCATGCTCATGATCGTGCTCGACGCGACGATCGTGAACGTCGCGCTGCCCACGATCAAGCGCGACCTGGGCTTCTCGCAGAGCAACCTGGCGTGGGTCGTGAACGCGTACCTGATCGCGTTCGGGGGCCTGCTGCTCCTGGCCGGGCGGATCGGAGACCTGATCGGTCAGCGGCGGATCTTCCTGATCGGGCTCTCGGTGTTCACGACCGCGTCGCTTTTGTGCGCGATCTCCCAAACCCAGGGCATGCTGATCGGTGCGCGGTTCGTGCAGGGCGCGGGCGGCGCGTTCGCCTCCGCGGTGATCCTGGGCATGATCGTGACGATGTTCCCCGAGCCGCGCGAGCAGGCGAAGGCGATCGGGGTGTTCAGCTTCGTCGCATCCGCCGGCGGCTCGATCGGCCTGCTGGCCGGCGGCGTGCTGACCCAGGCCATCAACTGGCACTGGATCTTCTTCGTGAACCTGCCGATCGGGGTCGCGACCGGGCTGCTCGCGCTGCGGCTGGTCGAGGACCGGAAGGGGATCGGCCTTGGCCAGGGGGCCGACATCCCCGGCGCCGTGCTGGTCACGAGCGGGCTGATGCTCGGCGTGTACACGATCCTCGATGTGAACAAGCAGGGCTGGGGGTCGGCGCACACGCTTGGACTCGGCGCGGTGTCGATCGCGCTCGTGGTCGCCTTCGTCGTGCGCCAGTCGCGGATCGTCAACCCGCTGATGCCGCTGCGCCTGTTCCGCTCCCGCAACGTGGTCGGCGCAAACGCCGTCATGGGGCTGCTGGTGGTCGGCTTCTTCGGCATGTTCTTCCTCGGCGCCCTCTACCTGCAGGGGATCCTCGGCTACAGCGCGCTCGGCGTCGGGCTCGCGTTTTTGCCCGCATCGCTTGTGATGGGCACACTGTCGCTGGGGTTCTCGGAGCGCCTCATCATGGGGATCGGCCCGAAGCGAGCGCTGCTCGCCGGTCTGGGGTGCGCGTGCGGGGGCTTGCTGCTCTTCGCGCGGGCGCCGGTCGACGGCACCTACGTGACCGATGTGCTGCCTGTGATGCTGCTGCTGGGCTTCGGCGCGGGACTCGCGTTCCCGTCGCTCATGACGCTCGCGATGTCAGGCGTGGAGCCGAGCGACTCCGGGCTTGCCTCGGGGCTCGTCAACACCACCGTGCAGGTCGGCGGAGCGATCGGCCTGGCAGTGTTGGCGACGCTCGCCAGCGAGCACACGAACGCGCTGCGTTCCGGAGGCGAGTCGGCCGCCGCAGCACTCACCGCCGGCTACCACCTCGCGTTCCTGATCGGCGCGGCGCTCGTGGGCGCCGCGATCCTGGTCGGGCTGGTGGTCGTGCGCTCGGAACGGCCCGTCCCCGCCGGGGCGGAGGCCGGCCCCCGTCACGAGACGCCGATCGGGGAGCCGGCCCACGCCGAGGCCGGGTACCGCTAGGTAAGACGCTCGACGATCATGGCCTCGCCCTGACCCTGTGCGACGCACATGGTCTCGAGGCCGATCGTGGCGTCGAGCGTCTCGAGGTCGTTGAGCAGCGTGGCCATGATCCGGACGCCGGTCATCCCGAACGGATGGCCGAGCGCGATCGCGCCGCCGTGGGGGTTGAGCTTGTCGTAGTCAAAGCCCACCTCCTCGGCGATCGGGATCACCTGCGCGGCGAACGCCTCGTTCAGCTCGTACACGTCGATGTCGCCGATCGTCATGCCGGCCCGCTCGAGGGCCTTCTTGATCGCGCCGATCGGCGCCACACCCATGTACTCGGGCTCGTTTCCCCAGGTCGCGGCCGTGATCACGCGTGCACGAGGTGTGAGGCCCAGCTCAGTGGCCTTCACGTCGCTCATCACGATCGCCGCCGCCGCGCCGTCGTTGAGCGGGCAGGAGTTGCCCGCCGTGACGCTGCCGCCCGGCTTGAAGGACGGCTGGAGCGACGCGAGCGCCTCCAGCGTGGACGAGGGCCGTGGGCCGTCGTCCGTCCGGACCTCCGTGCCGTTCACGCGCACGGGCACGATCTCGCGATCGAAGAAACCGCTCTCCTGGGCGCGCACCGCGCGCTCCTGTGAACGCTGGGCGTACTCGTCCTGCTGCTGGCGGGTCACGCCGTAGCGCTCCACGACGTTCTCCGCGGTCAGCCCCATCGCGATGAAGGCGTTCGGACGGCCGTTGCCGCCCTGCAGCGCCTCGTGCTGGTCCTCGGGATGGGCGCCCTCCTGCGCGCCGTTGAAGCGTGAGGTGAACTCGACGCCCGCGGCGACGTAGACGTCGCCCTGGCCCGCGGCGACGTGGTTTGCCGCCGTGCGGATCGCGTCCAGCCCGGACGCGCAGTAGCGCGAGATGGTCGAGCCGTTTGTCTGCTCACCCAGCTTGCCGCTCAACAGGACAGCGATGCGCGCGATGTTGTTGGCCTGCAGTCCCTGCGGCAGGCCGCACCCCGCGATCACCTCCTCGACGCCGGCTGGGTCCACTTCGGGGTTGCGATCGAGCACCTGATCGACGACGTACGCAAGCGTCTCGTCCGGCCGCAGTGAGGCCAGCGAGCCCTTGAATGCACGCCCGATCGGGGTCCGAACCGCGTCGACGATGACGGCTTCGGGCATTGCTACTTCCTTTCGATGAAGCCCGGCGGTCGCACTCCACGGGCAGGTTTACTCCCCGGCGGTCGCACTCCACGGGGCCTGTGCC
>Ga0075425_100003273_pt1 | contig 16433 bp, 18 predicted proteins | sample SoiMethybrSBSTD4_FD_75300 | JGI IMG/M metagenome (GOLD analysis project Ga0075425, IMG submission 75300) | Bulk soil microbial communities from a Populus tree surrounding site in Tennessee, USA - Soil MetaG P. TD hybrid SBSTD4 | ecosystem: Environmental > Terrestrial > Soil > Tree plantation... | reverse complement strand
GACCGTGGGCCAGATCATCGCCGAGCCAATCCGCGTGCATGGGATCCTGCCAAAAGCCCAGATTTCTGATCGCGTCGCCGAATTGCTGCAGCTTGTTGGGCTCTTCCCCTACATGGCACTGCGCTACCCGCACGAGCTGTCGGGCGGACAGCGCCAGCGCGTCGGCATTGCCAGGGCCTTGGCGGTCAACCCGCGCGTGATCGTCTGCGATGAAGCCGTGTCAGCGCTCGACGTATCGATCCAGGGCCAGGTCATCAACCTGCTTGAGGACCTGCAATACAAGCTTGGCCTCACCTACCTGTTCATCGCCCATGACCTCGCCGTGGTGCGGCACATCTCGAGCAAGGTCGCCGTGATGTATCTGGGCCGCATCGTCGAATACGCCCCGGCGGACGCGCTGTTCGCCAACCCGAAGCACCCCTACACGCGCGCTCTGCTGGCCGCAGCCCCAGTCCCCGATCCCGTGATCGAGCGCACGCGGCCGCGCACCATCATCAAGGGGGAGCTGCCAAGCCCGCTCAATCCGCCAAAAGGCTGCGTGTTCCATCCGCGCTGTCCGTTGGCCACGCAGGAATGCCGGCAAGGCGTGCCGGCCGCGCGCGAGCTCGCACCCGGCCACGCGGTCGCGTGCATTCACGCGTGAGAGGCGCACCAGGCGTGGCCGGCTTCGGACAGGGCCCAATCATGAAAAGACTTGCCGGCGCTGTGATGGGGTGCGCGGCGCTGATGGTCGCGACCAGCCTTGCTCACGCGCAACAGCCCAAGCACGGCGGCACGCTCAACTTCGCCGTCGTCGCTGAGCCGCCAAACTACGACTGCCACGCCAGCACCACGTTCGCCCTCATTCACCCCATCGCGCCACACTATTCGCTGCTCGTGAAGTTCGATGGCGAAGGCTACCCCAAGGTGATCCCGGACCTGGCCGAGAGCTGGACCGTCGCGCCCGACGGCATGACGCTGACCTTCAAGCTCAAAGGGCCGGTGCAGTTCCACGACGGCTCGCCTCTCACCTCCGCGGACGTCAAGGCAAGCTATGAACGCATCATCAACCCGCCGCCTGGCGTCGTATCGATCCGCAGATCCTACTACGCCGACCTCGCGGTGGAAGCGCCAGACCCAGCTACGGTGATCTTCAAGCTGCGCAACCCGATGGCCGGCGTGCTGGAGGCGCTGGCCTCGCCCTTCAATTGCATTTATAGCGCCGCCAAGCTGAAGGTGAACCCGCGCTACCCAGAGACCGAGATCATGGGCTCGGGGCCCTTCACCCTCCTGGCCCATGTGCGCGGCACCAGTTGGGAAGGTCGGCGCTTTGCGGGCTACTTCGAGGAGGGCAAACCCTATCTCGACGGCTACAAAGCCTTCTTCGTGAAGTCGAACGGCGTTGTCCCCGGCATCCTTGGCGGCCAATTCGATGCCGAGTTCCGCGGCCGCAATCCCTCCGAGAAGGCGCAGCTGCTCGCCAAGATGAAGGATAATTTGGCGGTGTTTGAAAGCAGCTGGGTCAACAACCTAATGATCGTATTCAACACCAAGCGCAAACCCTTCGATGACGTGCGCGTGCGCCAGGCGTTGAGCCTGGCGATTGATCGTTGGGGTGGCTCGGAGGCGCTCGCGAAGATATCGGTCCTCAAGTACGTGGGCGGGGTCATGCGCCCGGGCTACGCGATGGCGCTGCCCGAAGAAGAACTCGTCACGTTGCCCGGATTTTCCAAGGACATCGCCAAGTCGCGCGAGGAGGCGAAGACGTTGCTCGAGGAGGCAGGCGCAAGCGGCCTGCAATTTAAGCTTCTCAATCGCAACATCGCCGAGCCCTACACGCCTGGTGGCATCTATTCGATCGACCAGTGGCGCCGCATCGGCGTGACTGCCACGCACGAGCAGCTCGAGACCAAACTCTACCAGGATCGCGTGGCGGCGGGTGATTTCGACGTGGCCGTTGAATTCCAGGCCGACTTCATGGATGACCCCACGGCGCAGTTTTCCAAGTTCCTCACCAAGAACGCATCGCCCAGCGGTTACTCCGGGCACGCTGATATTAAGCTCGACGACATGTATGACCGGCAGCGGCGCAGCATCGATCCAGCGGAACGCACAAGGATCGTGCGCGAAATGGAACGCTACGCGCTCGTGCAAGCCTATAACGTGCCGCTCCTGTGGTGGCAGCGCAGCATCGTCAACCACAAGAAGATCAAAGGTTGGTACATGACGCCAAGCCACTATCTCTGGCAGGACTTGTCAACCGTCTGGCTCGATCAATAGGCCCCTGCTGCCTGCGGACCCACCGCCTGGCGGTCGCGTGGTGCGGATGCGCCCGCGCTCAGTCCTGGTATAGTGCAACCCCATGCTCTGGTACGCGACCCGTCAACTGCTCCTGGTGATCCCGACGCTGGCGGGCGTCGCGGTGGCCGTGTTCTTTCTCATCCGCGTTATGCCCGGCGACGTCGTGGTCGTGAAGCTGCGCGCAGACGGAGCTGCGGTCTCAGAGGAGACAATCCAGGCGGAGCGCAAGCGGTTGGGCCTCGATAAGCCGCTCTACGAGCAGTTCGCCGAGTACATGCTGGGTTTGCCACGCCTCGACCTCGGCAAGTCGCTGTGGACCGGGGAGCCGGTCATCAAGGAGATCGTGCTTCGCATGCCTGTCTCCTTCCAGATCGCGCTCATGGCCGGCATCATTGCCGTACTGATTGCCATCCCGCTCGGCACAATCTCCGCACTCTACCGCGATACCTGGATCGACCATGCCGTGCGGGTGGTGGCCGTGTCCGGGCTTGCCATCCCCTCGTTCTGGCTCGGCATGCTGATCATCCTGGGGCTGCTATCGCTCTTCAACTGGCTGCCCAAAATCGGCTACGTGCCGCTCTGGGAGGATCCGATCGCCAATCTGTCGGTGACCATCTGGCCCGCCGCGTCGGTGGGCTATCGCTATGCCGCAGTGGCAACGCGCATGATGCGCTCCTCACTGCTCGAAGTGATGCGCGAGGATTACATCCGCACGGCACGCGCCAAAGGCGTTTGGACCCGACTGATCATGCGCCGGCACGCGCTGCGCAACGCCCTGCTGCCGGTGGTGACCGTCATTGGGCTCGAATTTGCCTTCCTGATCGGCGGCCTCGTGGTCACCGAGCAGGTGTTCAACATCAACGGCATCGGCAAGCTGTTCGTGGACGCTACTGCCCGCGGCGACTTCAATTTGATCCAGGGATTGGTGCTGCTGATCGCCACCATCTTCGTGCTCGTCAACCTGCTCGTGGATCTCATCTACGGCTGGCTCGACCCGCGCATCCGCTTGCGCTAGAGCAATCGCATGGCCGTCGTCGTCACCCCTTCCACTCCAGTCGATACGCTGCCCAAGCGTCCCAATGCGCTTTGGCAGTTCATCAAAACCCAGCCGCTCGGGCTCGTCGGCTTCCTGATCATCGCCCTCTATGTCGTGTGCGCCTTCGGCGCCAACTGGATCTCGCCTTTCGACCCCGAGGCGATCGATTTCAGCGCCATGCTGACAAGCCCAGGCGGTGAGCATTGGTTCGGTACCGACCAATACGGGCGCGACGTGTTCTCGCGCATCGTCTACGGTTCGCGCACCGCGCTGGCGGTGGGGATCATTTCCGCAGTGGCCGGCTGCACGCTCGGTGCGCTGCTGGGGGCTGCGTCCGGCTACTTCGGCGGCCGCATCGACAACGCCATCCAGCGCCTGGTCGACATCATGCTGTCATTCCCGATCATCGTGCTGGCAATGGTGGTGGTGGCGGTGCTGGGCAAGCGGCAGTGGCTCGGCATCGACTTCAATCTGATTGCCGCCATCACCCTGCCGATCGTACCCAGGATGGAGCGGGTGGCAAGGGCGTCCACGTTTTCGATCGTCGCCATGCCCTTCATCGACGCAGCGCGCGCGGCAGGCTTCGGTCACACGCGCATCATCCTGCGCCACATCACCCCCAATATTGTCGCCCCCTACCTCATCATGGTATCGGCCTCCATGGCGCAGGCGATCCTGTTGGAGGCAAGCCTATCGTTCTTGGGCCTCGGTGTCACAGAGCCCACACCGGCCTGGGGGCTGATGCTCTCGGGCGCGAGCGCCGACTTCTACCAGACCGCGCCATGGATGATCGTGTTTCCGGGCCTCGCCATCACGCTTGCCGTCTTTGCCTTCAACCTGTTCGGCGACAGTTTGCGCGACTGGCTCGACCCGAAGCTCAAGAGCTGAGGCTCCCTCGGGGCCGGCGGCACGCTCCGCCTACACGCCCAACGCCCTGCGCACCGCGAACACCTCCATGATGCGCGCACCCTTGTGTGGGCCATCGCACACGAACTGCCACCGACCCTCGCTATAGGTATCACACAGCTTCACGCCCTTGATCAGCACCCAATGGCCCTCTTTGCCCTTGTGGATGGCCAGGATGTAGTGGATCCAGGCGTTGCGCGGCTTCTGCATCCACGACCACAGTGACGGCCGCTCCTTGCGTGGAACCCGCAGGTAGCTCTCGGTGAGCTCCATGGTGTAGCCGAAGTGGGCGAGAGCTGCGGCCACCTCTTCAGCGTCCGTGCCGCGCACGATAGGCTTGCGGGCGGGCGAGACATCGCGCACAGCGCGGATCTCCTGCTCCACCCGGCTCACCGAATAGCCGGTAATGGCCGAAAGCACGATGGGCCCGCAGAAGGCCGTACGGCCCGTGTCGTTGCGCGCCTCGTTGAGGCTCGACGTCAGTCGAGCCGCGCCCTCGTCGAGGAGTGACATGGAAGACGTCCCCCGAAAGCCAAATCGGTTGGTTAAGCGAATCTTTCCACGCACCCCTTAACGAAACGTTTATCCAACCGTTGCCAACGCCCGCTCTGCGCCACCACCTGGGTGCCAAACCCCGTCTGGGACCTCTGTTGTGGCGCGAGGTTACACATTCGTAATTTTGGTCCCTGGACGATCTCTGGCTAAGGTCGCGCCCTCGGTGCCAACGCCAATCCCGGTGGCGCGCAACGCAGCCTCAGGTGCCCAATGCACATAACAAGACGCCGATGGAATACCTGCGGACTGCCCCTGCTGCTGGCGCTGGCCATTGGCACCACCGGTGCGAGCCCGGCTCTCGCGCAGACTCCAGCCGTGCCGCGCAGCGGTGCCCCCGCACAGGGCACATCGGCTGGCGAGAAGGCGGATCTCTCACGTCTGTTTCCGCCCGATGCCCTATCGCGACGCACGCTCGTTCGGGGCGACAAGACCATCCCCTACACGGCAACCGCCGGCACCTTGCCGCTCCTGAACGCCAAGGGCGAGATCAGCGCCCGCATCTTCTTCGTCGCCTACGCCAGCGAGGAGAAAGCGCCCGATCGCCCGATAACGTTTGTGTTCAACGGCGGACCTGGCGCCAGCTCGGCCTATCTGCATCTGGGCGCGATGGGTCCGCGCGCCATCAGCTTCTCCGGCAACGGTGCCGCCGCGGTGCAGCCCGTCGAACTGGTCGACAACCCCGATACCTGGCTCGACTTCACCGACCTCGTCTTTGTCGATCCGGTGGCCACGGGCTACAGCCGTAGCGCAGCCGGCACGGACGAAGCAGACAAGGCCTTCTTCGGCGTCGACAAAGATGCCGATGCGATGGCGGATTTTGTGCGCCTTGCGCTCACCCGGTTGGGACGCACGCTGGCACCGGTATTCCTAGCCGGCGAGAGCTACGGGGGGTTCCGGGTGGCGCTGCTCGCTCATCGACTTGTCGCCAACGGCGCGGCGGTCAAGGGCGTGGTCATGATTTCGCCGGCGCTGGAGTTTTCCATGTTGCGCGGCAACCCCTACGCGCAGCTGCCCCTCGCGCTGGCGCTTCCTTCAATTGCCGCCACGCATCTGGAGCGCCGTGACGGCGCGGAAGGCTCGCTCGCTGTCCTGCCGGAGGTCGAGCGCTTCGCGCGCTCAACCTATCTTGTGCACCTCGCGGCAGGGCAAAAGGCCGATGCGGAGATCGACAGCACCCTGGCACGCTATACGGGACTGACCGCGGAGACCATCCGCAGCCACCTGAGCCGGGTGTCGATGCGCACTTTCACACACGAATACGAAGCGCGCGGTGACCGCGTGCTCAGCCGCTACGACGGCACGGTCAGCGTCCCGGTGCCGCGTCGCGGCAACATCCACTTCGATCCGATCCTCGACGCCGCCGTCACCGCGCTGACGCCAGCCTTCACCCACTATGCCAGCGCCGAGCTCGGCTATCGCACCGACCTGGAATACCACCTGCTCAACCGCTCTGTGAGCGGCCGTTGGGACTTCGGCACCTCGCCGACGCATCAGGGTTTTGCCGGTGCGCTGGAAGAGTTGCAGATGGCACGCGCCCAGATCCCGACACTGGGCGTGCTCATCGCCCACGGCTACACGGACCTCGTCACCCCCTACGCAGTCTCGCAATACCTGGTCGATCAGCTCTCGCCGCTCGAGGGCGCTAGGCCCGTAGAGCTCAAGCTCTACCGTGGCGGGCACATGATGTACTTGCGCCCGACTTCCCGCAGCGCGTTCACCCAGGACGCCCGCAGTTTCTATCGCAGTGTGCTCAAGGGGCCGTGATGGCGATGTTCGCTCAATCGAGCCCGAGCTGCTTGACGCCGAGGTTGCGGAAGAGCGCCTTCAAAATGCTTTCATCCTTGGCCATCGACGGCGTCTCGTTCTTGACGTAGTCGAACACCTTGCCATCCTTGAGGCCGTATTGGGCAACGTGGTCGACCGACCCGTGCGGGCCAAAGTAGACCGCCACCACCCGACGATCCTTCTCTTTGGCTGCGAAGAACGCGGTTTGACCCTCCACGCTGGAGATGTAGTAGTAGGCCGTGCCCGTGCCGACCGACGCCGTCGTGGTGGGCGTGCCGAGGCTGGTCTTCACCTGCTCGGCGCTCATGCCGGGAGAAATTTGCGCCAGGTCGTTTTCTTGGAAGAGGTGGCCGTGCTTGGTGACCGTCTCCGCACACCCCGTGCACAGGATCGCAACCAGAGCCGCAAGCGCTAGGCTGCGCCGCGGGATGCGCCCCTGCACCGCAAACGCAACGGCTCTCGATCGACCCGCCTCGTGTGCGCTACAGACACGCCGCATGGTTTGCCGTCGTTCCCCGAGAATCGCTTGTGCCCAAGCGCTGCCATGGGGCTAGCGCAATGCCGGTCAAATGGCAACGCGCCGCGCCCCCCAACGCCCGTCCCGCGACCCTACCGCGTCGGCAACCGTCGCCAGATCAAGGAAAAAGACCCCGATGCTCGCCTGGCTGAAGAGCGGTCGCGAACGCCGGCAAGTTGCACGCTCACTTTATGGCTCGAGTGTGACCGCGGCACGGGCAGCCACCTTCTATGCCAAGTGGGGCGTGCCCGATACGCTGGCAGGCCGCTTCGAGATGATCGCCCTGCACGTGGCGCTGCTCCTGCACCGGCTCGCCTCGGTGAAGCCGCCCGACCGTCGGCTCAGCGTCGCCCTGACGGAAGCGTTCGTGGTCGACCTGGACGACAGCATGCGCGAGCTGACGTTCGGCGATCTGGCGGTGCCCCGCGAAATCAAGCGCGCCACGGCTGCGCTCTTTGACCGCCATGGCGCCTATCTTGCGGCGTTGGCGGGGAATTCCGATATCTCCCTTGCCGATGCCCTCAAGGCGCAGCTGGCCTACCTCGGCGCCGGCGCGCTGCAGAGCCACCGGCTCTCGGATTATGTTGAGAGGTGCGCCAGAGCCCTTGACGCGCAGCCGACGGCGCAGATCCTTGCGGGCCGGGTCGAATGGCCGGACCCCGCAGCAATGTGAACCCTTGGGCTGGACTTGCCCGCATGAAACCTCGTGCCTGAAGTCTCCTGCTATGGACTGAACCCTCGAGCATGAACCTTCTCGGGCCTTGGCGATGAAGCCCAACACCACCACGACAGAGCTCACCTGGGAGCACGCCGTGCGCGACGTGCCTCCCTCGGGGATCACGGGTGTGCGCGATGCCAGCCCCGACGAACTCGCCGCCATCGCCCGCGCGCTTGGCCTCATCGCCTGTACGAGCCTGCGGGTGCACTATGCGATCCAACCGATGTCAGGCGAGCGCTACCGGCTTTCGGGTCGGCTCCACGCCGAGGTGACCCAAGCGTGTGTCGTCACGCTCGACCCGGTTGAGGGCACGCTTGAGGAGAGCTTCGAGGCCACGTTCTGGCCGCGCGAGGCCATGCCCGAGCCCGAGAGCGGGGAGCTCGCCATCGACGATGCGCCCGAGCCGGAACCGATCGTGGCGGGCCAAATTGCCGTTGGCCGTGTCGTCTTCGAGAGCCTCGCCGCGGCCCTCGAGCCCTATCCGCGCAAGCCCGGTGCCGTTCTCGACTGGCAGGCCCCCTTGCCCGCCGACGCCGCCGCAACGACTGCCACTAGTCCCTTTGCAGTTCTGGCCAATCTCAAGACCAAGAGCTGAGGACGTGCGTGCCGCTGCCTCGCGCGGGATGCGCGCCCCCCGCTTGCGGCCGAGAATCTGGTTGTCTCGCGGCCCCAACCGGCTATGGTCGATCGTCTTTGGGGGCGACCGCGGTTAGAACCGGGGCCCGCCGGGCCAGCGGTCGGGCCTGTCGGGCCACGGCGGCGGACAAGGAATCATGCCAGCACCGCGGACCATTTCGCTTGACGCCATGGGAGGCGATGCGGGTCCTGCCGTGGTGGTGCCCGGCGCCGCCATTGCGCTCGAGCGCCATCCGGGCCTGCGCTTTCTCCTCTTTGGGGATGCAGCCCGCATCAATCCGTACCTGGAGGCGCATCCCGCGCTCCTTGCGCGCTCGCGCATTGTGCACACGGACGGGGTGGTGGAGATGCGGGACAAGCCGAGCCAGGCCCTGCGTCGGGGCCGCAGCTCCAGCTTGTGGCTGTCCCTCGAGGCCGTGCACAAGGGCGACGCTGATTTCATGGTCTCGGCCGGCAATACCGGTGCACTGATGGCCATGGCCAAGCTCGTTTTGACCACCATGCGCGGTATCGACCGTCCGGCGATTGCCGGCCAATGGCCCACGCTGCGCGGCACCTGCATCGTCCTCGACCTCGGCGCCAACATTGGCGCCACCGCCGGGCAGCTCACGGAGTTTGCCATGATGGGCGCCGCGATGGCGCGCGCCATCCTGCACGTCGAGCGGCCGCGGGTGGGTTTGCTCAACATCGGCGTGGAGGAGATCAAGGGCATCGAAGAGGTCAGGCAGGCCAATGCTTGGCTCAAGGAAAATGAGTTCGGCATTGAGTATTGCGGCTTCGTCGAGGGCGACCAGATCGGCCAGGGGATCGCCGATGTCATCGTCGTGGAGGGCTTCGCCGGCAACATCGCTCTCAAGACGGCAGAAGGCACGGCCAAGCAGATGGCAGCGTGGATCCGCGAGGCCTTTTCCAACTCCCCCACTGCCAAGCTCGGGGGGCTGTTGGCGCAAACCGGGCTGCGCGCTCTGAGGGATCGGATGGATCCTCGCCGCTTCAACGGCGGGCCGTTTCTCGGCCTCAACGGCATCGCCATCAAAAGCCATGGGGGCACCGACGCCCTCGGCTTCGCCAGCGCCATCGAAGTTGGCTACGAAATGGCCGACAGCCGCGTCATCGAGCGGCTGGCCTCCGATCTCGACGCGCTCCACGGCAAGCTAGGTGAGCCGCAACAGGCCCGCGGCTCGTCATGACGATCCATTGCGACAAACCCTTTGCCATTTGCGGGCGGGTCGGCCCCGCCTTGCGCGCCAGTGTGAGGTGAGACGTGGCATTTATTCGATCCGTGATCCGCGGGGTCGGCGCCCACCTGCCCAAGCGCATTTTGACCAACGACGACCTCGCCCGCCTCGTCGACACTTCCGACACCTGGATCCGCGAGCGCACCGGCATCGTGCAGCGCCACATCGCCGAAGAGGGGGAGCTCACGTCGGATTTGGGGATTGCGGCTGCCCGCCAAGCGCTCGTGCGCGCCGCCATCGATCCCATCGATATTGATCTCGTCGTGTGCGCCACCTCGACGCCCGACCGCACGTTCCCAGCCACGGCCGTGCGCATCCAATCCGGCCTCGGCGTGTCCAAGGGTGCGGCCTTCGACGTGCAGGCCGTATGCTCGGGCTTCGTCTACGCCTTGTCCATCGCCGACAACTTTCTCAAGGCCGGACAATTCAAGCGCGCGGTGGTGGTCGGCGCGGAAACCTTCTCGCGCATCCTGGACTGGAAGGATCGGAGCACCTGCGTGCTGTTTGGAGATGGCGCCGGTGCCGTGGTGCTGGAGGCCCAGTCGCAGCTCGGCAACCGTGATGAGCGGGGCATCCTCGCCACGCGGATCCGTTCCGATGGCCGCTTCGAGGAGCTGCTCTACGTCGACGGCGGGCCGGGCTCCACCAAGACCACCGGCTATCTGCGCATGAACGGACGCGAGGTCTTCCGCCACGCCGTGCAGAAGATCTCGGGCGTGATCGAAGAGACGCTGGTGATGACCGGTTATGCCCCCGACGAGATCGATCTCTACGTGCCTCACCAGGCCAACAAGCGCATCCTCGATGGCATCGCCCAGCGTCTTGGCATCCGCCCAGACAGGGTCGTCTACACCTTGGCCAAGCACGGCAATACGTCGGCAGCCTCCATCCCGCTCGCCCTCAACCAGGCGCTTGAGGATCACCGCTTGAGCGAAGGGCGGCTGGTGCTGATGGAGGCCATGGGCGGGGGTCTGACATGGGGCGCCGCGCTGGCGCGTTGGTAAAAGTCCACAGCGTTCGATTTAAGTGTGCAATTTCAGCCGGTTGTTATTGACCCCGGAAAATGCCGCCATTAGCATCGAGAATGGTAGGGTGCTGGGGAGGGGCGGAATACCATGGGTGGCAAAACGCTAACGCGTGCAGATCTCGCAGAGGCGGTAGTCCAGAAAGTCGGACTACCTCGCAATGAGTCCCAGGAGCTGGTCGAGCTAATCTTGCGCGAGATTTCGGGCAGCCTGGCAACAGGCCAGTCCGTTAAACTCTCCTCCTTCGGCTCCTTCGGCATCCGCAAGAAGGGCGAACGGGTCGGCCGCAATCCCAAGACCGGTCAGGAAGTGCCAATCACGCCGCGGCGCGTGCTGGTGTTCCGGCCGAGCAACATCATGAAACAGCGCATCAATGCCGGTCTAATCCGGCGCAATGCGGCGGAATAGGCGGCGACTTTCAGCGGGGGCGGGCCTTGTCCAAGGCGGCAGAAGCATTTCGCAACATCAGCGAAGTGGCGCACGAGCTGGGCGTCAAGAAGCACGTGCTGCGTTTTTGGGAGGTCAAGTTCCCGCAGATCAAACCCATGAAGCGCGGGGGCGGGCGGCGCCTTTACAGGCCGGCCGATGTCGAGTTGCTGAAGGCCATTCGCAACCTCTTGCAGAACGCCGGCTACAAGATCGAAGGCGTCCAGCGCTTGCTGCGCGAACAGGGCATCGAACAGGTCAAGGTGGCCGGTGCCAGTAGCGCGACCGGCGCCACCCGCCCGGACCGGACACGCCGACTGGCGCTGCCTTCCCCTGAGGCCCCATCGGTTCGCCTGAGCGCCGCCGAATTCGGGGCCCTGCGCAGCATCGCGGCAGAACTCGATACCTGCCGGACGATACTGGCCGGAGCGGTCGGGGTCGCCCCGCCCGAAGCCCACGAGCGGATCGCCTGAGCTGGAAACGCCGGCTTTGCCGGTGTAAGGGGACGAGTGCCCTTTGTGCCGGAGGGGATCTCACCGCTGCACCGATGTCCCTGTCACCCTCCCATAACCTCCTCACCGACTTGGCCGGCGTGCGCGTCGGCCACGCGCATGATGCTCGTATCGCCAGCGGCGTGACGGCAATTGTCTTCGATACCGCCAACGCCGCCTCCGCGGTCACGCGCGGTGGTGCCCCGGGTGCCCGCGATACGACGCTGCTCGATCCGGAGATGACGGTCAGGGGTGTCGATGCCGTGCTGCTCTCCGGCGGCTCGGTGTACGGCCTCGACGCCGCAGGCGGGGCCATCTCGCTCCTGCGCCGGCAGGGCCGTGGCCTCACCATCGGCGCTGTCAACGTCCCCATCGCCGTTGAGGCCATTGTCTTCGATCTGATGAACGGGGGAGACAAAAATTGGGGCCGCATGCCCCCCTATTGGGAGCTCGGCTGGCAGGCGACCGAGACGGCGCGAAGCGGCCCCTTCGCGCTGGGCACGGTGGGCGGGGGCTACGGTGCTACGACCGCCAACCTCAAGGGTGGCCTCGGATCGGTGAGCGCGGTGACAGCGTCCGGATTTGCGGTTGGCGCCATCGCCGTCGTCAACGCCGTCGGCTCCGCCGTGATCGGCGATGGACCACACTTTTGGGGCGCTCCCTGCGAAGTGGGCGCCGAGTTTGGTGCCTTGGGCCTGCCCGCGCGCCTGCCACCCGAGGCCCTCAGACTGGTCATGAAAGGTGCAGTGCCATCCACGACCATTGCACTCGTCGTCACCGATGCTGTCCTGACCAAGCCGCAGGCCAAACGCCTCGCCCTCATGGCCGACGACGGACTGGCTCGCGCTCTGAGGCCCGTCCATACCCCCCTGGACGGGGATACGGTGTTTGCGGTCGCAACTTTGCAAAGACCCATGCGGGAGGAGGCGTTGGAGCTCACCGACATTGCCACCACCGCTGCCGATTGCCTGACGCGGGCGGTGGCGCGCGGCGTCTATGAGGCCACCGCTCTGCCTTTCCCCGGCGCCCTCCCGGCCTGGAAGGATCGCTTCGCGGGGCTCATTGCGGCAGGGGCCACGCCATGACCCGCATGCGTGGGCTGCTGGCCTGCCTGATCGCCCTGATCCTGGTCCTCCTCCTCGGTTGGCAGGCGCAGCGTGAGCAGCTCGTCAAAGCATGTCTGGAGAGCGGTGGTGCCTGGACGGGCAGCACCTGCGGCCCGCTACGCATCCGCCCGATCCTACAGCGCGACCTGCAGCGGTCTTGATGAGGCCAGCGCCGTCCGGTTCAGGTGCTGGTCAAAAGATCGGCGCACTGAGCGACCAAGTTCGCACGCCGGCGCGGCGGCTCATCCAGGAACATGAGGCTTTGCCCAAAGATGAAGGCGTAGAACAAGACGGCGCGCGCCTCCGCTTGCCTGGCATCCAGTCCGAGCTGTCGATAAAGCCCAGCGACCCGTTTCAGTCGCGCCGCATCGACCTTGGCCGCTGCAGCAGCGGCCGTTGGATCGGATCGCGCCCACTGCCGGATCGCCAATTCGATGGCGATGCCGTGCGCACTGACGCGCTGCGAGTAGAGCTGGATCAGCGATTTCAGGCGCTCGGCGGCATCGTTCGTGCCAAGCTCCGTTTGCTGTTCGATCGCCACCTCCCGTCCGCGCACCCAGGTCTCCAACAGCGCATCGAGCAGTGCCCTGCGGTCCCTGAAGCGGCGATAGAAGCCGCCCTTGGTCACGCCCAACCTGGTCGCCAGCACTTCGACGCGGACCGCTTCGATGCCACCCCGTGCAAGCTCAGCCAGGCCCGCCTCAACCCACCTTGCCATTGCGTCGTCGACTTCCATTGCTCGCTCGCTCGATTGTGATACGGCAGCGTATTGCCGGCCCCACGGCTCCGTGATACGGCACCGTATCAGGGCTCGCTGCACGGCCCGGCGTGTCCCGCTTGGCCTTGGCGCATAAACTGGAGTTCATCATGACCCGACAACAGCAAATCGCCCTGTTGAAGCGGCTGCTGCTGCATGTCGATGCAAAGACCACGCACTTGGCGCACGTACCTTGGCGCAACGATGTGTCGGTCTACACCGATCCAGCCCATCACGCCCGCGAACGTCAGATCCTCTTCCGCCAGCATCCGCTGCTCATGGGCTTTACCTCCGAGTGGGCTGGAGCGGGTGCCTTCCGGACCGATGACTATGCGGGCCTGCCGATCCTCATCGCCCGCGGTCGCGACCAAAAACTGCGGGCCTTTCTCAACGTGTGCCGACATCGCGGGGCCAAGGTGGCGCAAGGCTGCGGCAAGGCCCGCGTCTTTTCGTGTCCTTACCATGCGTGGACCTACGATCTGGCTGGAGGGGTGATGGGCATCCCCCACGAGCGTGCCTTCCCGGGGGTGCGCGAGCAACGAGGCTCGCTCGCCCAGCTGCCGCTGTGCGAGAAGTACGGTCTCGTCTGGGTAATCCCGACGGCATCGGCCGACGCATCGGCTGGGTTCGATATCGACCCCTGGCTTAACGGGCTTGGACCCGAACTCGCCCACTACGATTTTGCCTCTTGGTCCTTCTACGACAGGCGGGTCATCCCGGAGAGCATGAATTGGAAACTGCTGGTCGATACGTTCCACGAGGGCTACCACATCGGCTTTCTCCACAAGCAGTCGCTTGCGGGCATCCTCCACGGCAACGTCACTGACTTCGAGGCCTTCGGCCTCAATCATCGTCTCACCATGCCCCGCAAGAAGCTCGAACGTCTCAAGGCCGAACCCGAAGACACGTGGGACCTGATGTGGAACACGACGCTCATCTATTCGCTATTCCCCAATACGCTGCTGATGGTACAGGGCGATCACGTTGAGCTCGCCCGCATCTATCCCACCGAAGATCGCACCGACCGCGCCGTGATGGACCTCGCACTCTATGTGCCAAAGGCGCCAAGCACCGAGATGGAGCGACAGCATTGGGACAAGAACATGCAGCTCATTCTTGATGTCGTCACAGGCGAGGACTTTCCGGCCGGCCGCACGATTCAGATCGGCCTCAGCTCTGGCGCGCAGACCCACACGGTCTACGGCCGCAATGAGCCAGCCATGATCCACTACCACCAATCGATGCTGAAGGCGCTCGGGGTTGGTTCGCCGCCCGTGCGCCAAGCGGCCGAATAGTTTCCGACGCCTGCGCTCTTGCTCTTTGCGCTCTTGTTATTTGCGCTCTTGTAATTTGCGCTCAGGCCCGCCGGGTGCGTAAGGTAGGGCGAACGCAGCACGGGGCGCGCGCGGCGCTGCCAGCACCTCTCCATCTTCCCATCGATCCCGTGAGCGCGGCAACAAGCGAGGGGAGCCACGTGGGCCACACGACGCGCGACGTTAGAACCGGTCCGCCCGATAGGGCTGCGGATCGGTAAATGGAGCCTCCCCCGTCATCATCTCGGCGAGCAGCCGGCCGGTGACGGGACCCATCGTGAAACCCAGGTGGTGGTGACCGAAGTTGAGCCACAGCCCCTCGTGCTTGGGCGCCTGCCCCACGATCGGCAGCATGTCCGGCAGACAGGGCCGCCGCCCGAGCCACGGCTGCGCGTCCACGGGTTCACCAAGGGGAAAGATCTCACGCGCCAGCGGCTCCACCCGTTTGAGCTGCACGGGCGTGGGCGGTGCATCGCGCAGCGCAAACTCGGCGCCGGTGGTAAGCCGGATTCCCCTCACCATCGGCGTCAGCGCGTAGCCATACTGCACGTCAACGACCGGTCGGTTGAGCGTGGCATTGCCCTGCGCTTTGAAATGCATGTGGTAGCCACGCTTCACGCCAAGTGGAATGCGATAGCCCAAAGGCTGCAACAGGTCGCCCGACCATGGGCCCAGTGCTACGACGACGGCAGGCGCGGTCATCGGCCCCTCGCTCGTGCGCACCTGCCAGCCCCCGCGCACCGGAGTGAGGGTGCGCGCATCGCCCGTAAGCAAGCGTCCGCCACGGTCGGTCAGCAGCCTGGCATAACCCTTGGTAACGCCGCCCGGATCGCTCACGCTCACGGGCTGCGGCATCCACACGCCGCCAGCGTCCCCGCCCCTCAGGTGCGGCTCGAGCTCGGCCAGCTTGCGCCCATCGATCACCTCATAGTTGATGCCGTAGGTCTTGCGCCACGCCTCGTCCTTGACGATCTCAACATTGAGCGCCGCGGGGTGGCGATAAAAGCGCAAGTAGCCGGTGCGGCGCATCATGCCGGTGATGCCGGCGTCGGCCATCAACGCCTCGTGCTCCACGACGCAGCGCTCAATGAGCGGACGCGCCGCCTGCGCCGTCGCCGCCAGCCGCCCGGGCGTCGAGGCCGCCCAATAGCGGTAGAGCCAGGGCGCAATCGTCGGCAGCGCGCTCCAATGCAGGTTGGCCTCGGGGCGCATGTTGAAGGCGTACTGCACCATGAGACCGATCTGGCGCGGGAAGGGGTAGGGCACGATGCCCTCGCGCTGGATGATGCCGGTGTTGCCAAAGCTCGTCTCCTCGCCTGGACCGCGCCTGTCGAGAAGCACGACCGAACGGCCGCGCTTCTGCAGATGCAAGGCGGTGGAAACCCCAATCATGCCGGCGCCCAGCACGATGACATCGGCGTTGCAGGGACCGTTCAAGTTCTATCTCTGAGGTTTGCCGCGCCATCGGCTGCGGCAGGGTGGGCCTTTCCCCACTTTATGACGAACTTGCGATTGATGCGCCAGACCGTCTCTGCTACTCGCTGTTGGCAAGAGACACCGGGCAAGAGACACCGGGCAAGAGACGCCGGGCAAGAGACGCCGGGCAAGAGACGCCGGGCAAGAGACGCCGGGCAAGAGACGCCG
>Ga0075425_100003272_pt1 | contig 16433 bp, 13 predicted proteins | sample SoiMethybrSBSTD4_FD_75300 | JGI IMG/M metagenome (GOLD analysis project Ga0075425, IMG submission 75300) | Bulk soil microbial communities from a Populus tree surrounding site in Tennessee, USA - Soil MetaG P. TD hybrid SBSTD4 | ecosystem: Environmental > Terrestrial > Soil > Tree plantation... | reverse complement strand
GCGAACAATATTTTTGAGGAAGACATGCTGGGCGATCAACGTGGACTCCCCCTGAAACTCGGGTTCCACGCGGTAGACCAACTTGTAGCCATCGACAAGGGGATGCAGGTAGTCGTCGCCGTCGCGCTGGTCAGTCTTAGAATAGACCAGGGGATTCGCATTCAGCGCTATGTAGGCTTGCACTACGCTGTCGATGATGGGTTTGGCGCCGGATTTCAGATTCGCTTCGAGCTCGTGCTTTGCGTCATAGAAGCCCGGTACCGTGTGCATCCATACGCGCAAAACGTGGCCTCCGCCAGCTGCGTCGGTACGTTGCGGTTACTTTACACGCTCTAAATCACGGTCGACACGGAATTTTTTCAAGTTTTCCGCGAAGCGCTTGGCAGCAGCACGTTTGTTCCAGTTGCTGGCCTGCAGCGAGGCGAGGATCAGGGCGCGCTCGACGTTCTCAAGGACGGCCGAAGGGTCGAAGTTCGATGGCGCGGGAGCTGCTGTTTTGACCTCTACGGGCTTGTCTTCTTCGTGAAGGGAACGGACAAAGCTGTTGACGTCGCCGAAGGTGCGGTAACGGCCGGCGGCGATGTCCGCTTCCGCCTGCCGATTTTGCTCCGTGGCTTCGGCTGAGCCTTCGACCGCTAATCGGGCTGGCGAGAGGGATACCTTGCCCGCATCGGAGATCTGGACGCGCAAGTAGTCGCCGGGGGCGACTCCCCAGCGGGCGATGAGCTCCTGGGGGAGGGTAACTTGATTGCGAGGGCGGATGTGGATGAGCTTGCGAACCATGGTTAGGCTCTCCTTCCTTGCCCAAGTATATCAGAAAATACGAAATTCGTACTTTCTGATCGGCCTCGATCTGGCAAGTCTGTGATGCTGAAATTGTCGATGGCAAAGCAAATGAGCCAGCGCGGGTTGGTTGAAAGCGCCCGTGTCAGAAGGCGGCCGCTACAATAGCAAGGCGAGGCGACAATCTCTTGCCAAGCCGGGGCGCAGCCTGCCGCGCCCCTACAACAGTTGCAGGGGGTCCATGTCGACGAGGAGGGCAGTTTCGGGGATTTGTTTGGAGTTGGCGTAGGAGAGGGCAGCGGAAAGGAGTTTGCCTAGCGCGGCTTTCTTGCGGGATTTGAGAAGGAACTGGAAGCGGTATTCCGACTTAAGGCGAGCGAGAGGGGCGCTGGCAGGGCCGAGAACGCGAATCTCGTCGGAGCCATGTCGCGCGAAAAACTGCGAGAGCTGATTGGACCACTGGATGGCTTTGTCGAGGCTGCGATCGCGGATGATGACGTTGGCGAGTGAAGTGAACGGCGGATAGGCCATGACGCGGCGGTAGTGGAGCTCACGTTCGAAGAAGGCGGCGTAATCCTGCTTGACTGCGTCCTGGATGGCATAGTGTCCGGGGTAGAAAGTCTGGATGAGGACGCGGCCGGGGAGATCGCCGCGTCCAGCGCGCCCCGCAACTTGCGTGAGCAACTGGAAAGTACGTTCGGCAGCGCGGAAGTCCGGCATATTAAGCGAACTGTCGGCGCTGACGACGCCGACCAAGGTGACGCGATGGAAGTCGTGGCCCTTGGCGAGCATTTGCGTGCCGACGAGAATGTCCAGAGCGCCTTCGGCAAAGGCGCCGAGCGTTTCCTGATACTGGCGCCTGGTGCGGGCTGTGTCGCGGTCGAGCCGGGCGATGCGAGCTTTAGGAAATTCCTTGCGCAGGCGTTCTTCGAGCTGCTCGGAACCTTCGCCGAAAAAATAAACGTACTGCGAATCGCACTTGGGACATTTTTTCGGGATGGACTGCGTGTAGCCGCAGTAGTGGCATTCGAGGCGGTTGCGATATTTGTGATGGGTGAGGCTGATGCTGCAGTTGGCGCACTGCACGGAGGCGCCGCAGCTGCGGCAGATGACGGACCAGGAGTAGCCGCGGCGATTGATGAGGATGAGCGCCTGCGTTTGCAAGGCGAGGCACTCTTCGATTCCTTTGCGCAGCGCTGAAGAGATGGGGCTGGTCTGGTGCGTCTGCTTGAACTCTTCGCGGAGGTCGAGGATTTCGACGCCGGGAAGCGCGCGATCGGCCACGCGCTGGGTGAGCGAGAGCAGCTCGTACTTGCCACTGCGCGCGTGATGGTAGCTCTCCATGGACGGCGTAGCAGAGCCGAGAAGCGCGAGCGCGTTTTCCATTTTGGCGCGGACGATGGCGACGTCGCGGCCGTGGTAGCGCGGCGTCTCTTCCTGCTTGTAGCTGGATTCCTGCTCTTCGTCCACGATGATGAGACCGAGATCTTCGACGGGCGCGAAAATCGCCGAGCGCGTTCCGACAACGACGCGGGCTTCACCGTTGCGGACGCGCCACCATTCGCGTGCACGTTCGACGTCGCTGAGAGCGGAGTGCAGGACGGCTACGCCTTCGAAGTGCGCTCCAAACCAGGCACGGCATTGGCGGCCAATCCAAAGCGTGAGTGCGATTTCGGGCACCAGGATGATGGCGGTTTTGCCGCGCGCGAGCGTGTCCTGCACGGCGCGAAGATAGACTTCGGTTTTGCCGCTGCCGGTGACGCCGTGGAGAAGCTGGGTGCCAAATTCGCCGAGTTCGAAACGCGCGCGAATAGCGGCGAAAGCGCGGTCCTGCTCGGCGTTTAGCGCGTAAACGGGCGGCGTGTAACCCATGTCGAAGGGATCTTCGGCAGGATCGAGCGGCTCTTCCCAGCTTTCGAGTTTGCCCTGACGAACGAGGCGTTCGATGACGGCGCGGGAGAGGCCGGAGAGTTTCAGGAGTTGCGGAAGAGGGACTGGGCCGCGTTCGACAGAGAGGAGACTTTTCAGGCGCTGCTGCTTCTCATTGAGTGCTCCATGCGTCGCAGCGGACATTGCAGGGTCCGACGCGGTTTCTTTCCACGCGATGATGCGTTGCATGCGGCGTTTGCGGTCTTGGACATCGTGGCGGATTTCGATCACGCCGCGGCGCTGGAGTTTGAGGAGATCAGGCAACGCGATACCTGAACGAATCGCTGCCTGAAGAGGAAGACCGGCTCTTGCAGATTTGAGTTTTTCAAGTAACGAGGAGAGGGGGGCAGAGTTGTCGAGGGAATCCGGAAGAGCGCGGCCGGCGTCGGTGATGACGACGCGTTGCTGCGCGTGGAATTCGGTGACGGGCGGAAGCATGGCCCGATAGACTTCGCCGATGGATGTGACGTAGTAGTTAGCGATCCACTGGCCGAGTTCGAGGAGTCTCTGGTTGAGTGCAGGAACGACGTCGATCGATTTCTGGATTTCGCGGAGCTTGGTGTCGGGCGGGGCGGTCGCGACAAATTCCGTGACGACTCCCACGGTGGATTTCTTGCGGAAAGGGACGAGAACGCGGCTGCCAATCTGGATTGGGGCGGCGAGGCGGGCGGGAATCTTGTAGGTGAAGGTGGTGCGGAGCGGAACGGCGACGGCCACGTTGCAGAGTTTGTCGGTCATGCGAGGGATTAGTTTAGCAGGGGCGGAGCGTAAGGCTGATCCGCTTGAGAACGGTTAAAGAACTGTACGTTGAGATCCTTCGGAAAATGTTTCGGTCACGCATTCATCAAAGCAACACCAAGGAAGATTGCGGCGATGCCGGACCATTGCAGCGGGGCGATGCGTTCGCGCAGGAAGATGGCGGCGAGTGCGACGGTGACGGCGCCGTAGAGCGAACCGAGCAGGCTGACGATGGCGACTTGTTCGATGCGCATACCGAGATTGCTTAGGGCGAAGGCGGAAGTATCAAAAAAGCTCATGGAATAGAGCTGTGCACGGGTGCGTTTGTTGGCGACTCGCAGGGGAATTCTTTGCGCGAGCAAGATGGCCAGCGTGATTGCGGCGCCGGTCAGGCGGATCATCCACACTGTTGCGAGGGTTCCTGTGCCGGGAATGATTCGGGTGCCCAACAACCAGAACAAGACGCCGAAACCCAATGCGGCCACTGTCGCCCAGAAGATTCCGGTGGATCGGCGTGCGGGATTCCGTGACCAGCTCGCGTTTGCCGGGTGACGTTTTTCGTCGGACTTAGAAGGCGTCGCTTGAGCAGTTTCGCCGGCGGCGACGAGCATGACTCCCGCAAAGGCCGCAAGAATTCCCAATCCACGATAAAGCGAGAATCGTTCTCCCGAAACAGTAGACAGAATCACCGTGAGCACTGGATAGCTCGCTGATATTGGCGCGACCACGGCCATCTTGCCGATTTCAAGTGCGCGGTAAAGGGCGAGCATGGCGCAAGTATTGATGGTGCCGGCGACGATGCCCCAGGCCCACGGCTGCCAACCGGACCCGTCGAAGAGGTGGCCCCAATCGCCTGTGAAGAACAACAGGATGGCCAAAAATATGGCGCCCCAGAATTGCACGCCGAAAAGCGCGCGTACGCTGCCGGTGGTTTTTATCGCGAAACGCGCGATGAAGTCAGACGTGCCCCAGGAAACCGCCGTGGCGACACCGAGCACCACGCCACTGGGCATTTACTTTGCTTTCTTTTTGACTTCGAGGCCGAGTTCGGCCATGACTTTTTGCAGGTCTTTCCAGACGTCGGCTTTCGCCGCGGGATTGCGCAGCAGGTAGGCAGGGTGATAGGTGGGGAGCATTTTGTAGCCGCGATAGTCGAGCCACTGGCCGCGGTAGTGAGAGATGCTGCGGTTGGTTTGCAGCAAGGTTTGAAATGCGGTGGCGCCGAGGCAGACAATCACCTTTGGTTTGATGGAGTCGAGCTGACGAAAAAGGAAGGGAGAGCAGGTGTCTACTTCGTCGGGCTCCGGCTGGCGATTGCCGGGCGGGCGGCACTTGACGACGTTGCAGATGTAAACGTCGCGGCGCTGCAGGCCCATGGCTTCGATCATTTGGGTGAGAAGTTTGCCGGCGCGGCCGACGAAGGGGAGGCCTTGCGCGTCTTCATCGGCGCCGGGGCCTTCGCCTACAAATATGAGTTGAGCTTTTGCATTGCCGTCGCCGAAGACGATCTTGTTGCGCGTGCTGTGCAGTTTGCAGCGCGTACATTCGCCGAGGTCAGCGCGGATCTGAAGCAGGGTTTCGGGCATATTGTTCGCGGCGTCGAAAAGCGACGGGCCGGTTGATGGTAGAGGAATGAAAGGTTCCGCGGACGCAGCGGCCGGTAGTGCTGCAGGAGGTTTTGCAGCTGATTTGCGCAACGGGGATTCCTCGATTGTTTGCGATGACAGAACGGACAGTGATTCTGGCGACTGCGGCTGCATTGGCTGCGATGAAGATGAAACTCGGTCTCGATAGAATACCGTGAGGCCGAGGTCTTCGTAAAAACGGAGACGCTGTTTGAGTTTTTCGATGCGGGCGATGCCGCTGGCAGGTTCAGGCATGAGCGGATTCAGTCGGCCGATTGATGCTTGACGCTGGCGGAAAGGCGAACGACTTCATCGAGGATTCGGTGGGCGACTTCGCGCTTGGTGAGTTTGGGCAGCGGCAGATCGCGGCCATCGCGAGAGAAGAGTGTGACGACATTGGTGTCGACGTCGAACCCGGCGCCTTCGGCAGTGACGTCATTGGCGACGATGAGGTCGGCGTTTTTGTCTTGGAGTTTCTTGCGTGCGTTTTCGGCGATGCAGTCGGTTTCAGCTGCAAAACCAACAACGAGGCGATCGCGCTTCCTGCGAGCCAAGGTCGCGAGGATGTCGGCGTTCGGCACGAGTTGGAGCGCGATGCCCTGCTCCCCTGAGCGTTTGATTTTGTTTGTGGCGGGTTCGGCCGGACGATAGTCAGCTACAGCAGCGGCGAAGATGGCGATGGTAGCTTCGGCGAAGTATTGCTCCACGGCAGATAGCATTTCGGCGGCGGTATCGACATCCACGCGAGTGACGTTTGCGGGCGTTTCGAGCGAAGTTGGCCCGCTTACCAGGATGACCTTAGCGCCGCGCTGCGCCGCCGCATCAGCGACGGCGTACCCCATGCGGCCGGAGGAGCGGTTGGTGAGGAAGCGGACGGGGTCGATGGCCTCCTGCGTAGGGCCGGCTGTAAGCAAAACGGTCTGGCCTGCGAGGTCGCGGCGAATGCGCAGGACGTCGCGCACGGTGGCCACGATGGATTCCTGGCCGGCGAGGCGTCCCGCGCCGGTCATACCACAGGCGAGGTAGCCCTCGTCCGGCTGTACGACATGGACGCCACGGCGGCGGAGAAGGTCTAGGTTCTCCTGTGTGGCCGGATGATTCCACATGTTGACGTTCATCGCGGGGGCGACGACGACGGGAGCCGAAGTTGCTAGATACAGCGTAGTGAGGAAGTCGTCGCTGATGCCGCGAGAGAACTTCGCAAGAATGTCGGCGGTTGCCGGGGCGACGAGCAGCAAGTCAGTGCGCTGAGCGACGGCGATGTGTTCGATGGCGCTCTCGAGATTGGCTTCGCCCCCGGATTCGGCGAAAAGGTCAGTGATGACCTTTTTTCCGGAGAGGGCCGCGAAAGTGAGGGGGCGGACAAATTCACAGGCCGCGCGGGTCATGACGACTTCTACGGTGAAGCTTTCCTGCTGGAGGCGGCGCACCAGTTCTGCAGCTTTATAAGCCGCAACGCCTCCGGTGACGCCGAGAGTGATTTGCATGAAAAAATCCGAGCAATACTATTTGCGGCGCTTGGTGCCGTCCTTCTCTTCGTCCACTGATTTGCCAGGCTCGAATTCGTATTCGATCAGGCCGTGGTTGACTTCCTCGCAAGCCACCCGGGTGGCTTTGAGAGTGCGCGGATTATCAACCAGAGGCGGCGCTCCCGCCATGATTTGACGCGCGCGCCTTGCTGCGAGCACCACATAGGCAAACTGGCTCTCTGGAGCTTTGGTTTGCACCGTCATTTCGATCTTTCCCCCAGTCGAATCAGCCGGTCGTGCGGCGAACGTCTGATTCAAATGATGCCAGAAGTCCTTCGACGCGGCCACGTTGCCGGGCGCTGCTGCAACGGATCGCTGTCAAAATCGCTTCCACTTCGCGGCCGGCTCTGTCCACGTCGTCATTCACGACACAATAATCGTAGAACTTGCCGAACGCTTCGATCTCCGACTGCGCGCGGGCCAGGCGGCGACTGATTTCTTCGTCCGAATCCTGACCGCGGCCGCGAAGGCGGCGCTCCAATTCTTCACGCGACGGCGGCAGAATGAAGATAGCGACCGACTCCGGCAGCTTCTCTTTTACCTGCGCCGCACCCTGCACGTCAATTTCCAGGACCAGATCCAACCTGCTGTTACGCGATTCATCCAACCATTTCTTCGGCGTGCCGTAGGAATGCTTGCCGAAGACTCGCGCGTATTCCAGGAATTCACCGCGGGACACCATCGCGGCAAACTCCTGTTCGGTAACGAAATCATAACATTTACCGCTGGATTCCGTCGCACGGCGCGGCCGCGTGGTGCACGAACGCGAAGCCATGGTGCCGGGCATGTGCAGCAAACGTTGCACCAGCGTGGATTTTCCGGAGCCTGAAGGACCGGACACGATCAACACCAGCGGCGCCAGCGCTTGCTCTGCGTTCATTCGATGTTCTGGACCTGTTCACGCAATTTTTCGATCTCCGCCTTGATTTCAAGGCCGATGCCGGTGATGGTCAACGCTTCGCTTTCAACACCTGGAGTTTTGGAAAGCATGGTGTTCGCCTCGCGGTGCATTTCCTGCAGAAGGAAATCGAGCTTTTTGCCGAGTTCACCGGCGCCATCGAGCAGCTTGCCAAACTGCTGCAGGTGGCTGCGCAGGCGGTCGAGCTCTTCGCTGATGTCGCTGCGCTCGGCGAGCATGGCTGCTTCTTGCGCGATTCGGGCCGGGTCGATCGTGGTTCCACTCAGCAAATCCTTGAGGCGCGTTTCCAGACGGCGGGCGAAGGCTGGCCGCAGTTGCACCACGAGACCGCGAACAATTTCGCTTTGCTCGCCGATGTGAGCCAGGCGGCGGCGGAAATCTTCGACCAGGTGGCGACCTTCGGCGCGGCGCATTTCGTCAAGCTTGCTGAGCGCTTCGCGGAGACAAGCTTCCAACGCTTTGCCGAGCCGTTCCTGTTCCTCTTCGCTTTCGGGAACTGCAGGAGCGAGACCGCCAATGACTCCGGGCAGCCGCAGCAGCGCTACTACATCGAGCGCCGCAGACACGGAAGTCTGGAGACGCAGTTCGTCGGCCGCGCGAAGATAATTTGTTACGAGGTCGCGATTGACTTGGATCGGCGTGGCCGCGCCAGGTTCAACGCTTACGTGAACTTCGACATGGCCGCGGTGAATGCGCTCGCGAACGAGCTGGCGCAAACGTAATTCATAAAGATCGAAGCCGTCCGGCAATCGGAGTTTCAGGTCGAGAAACCGGTGATTGACGCTTTTGACGCTGACGCGCGCATCCCAGCCAAGAACAGAACTCTTGGCTTGCGCATATCCCGTCATTGACAGACATTCGGCTTTCTTGGTTTGCACTGCACTCTTGTCGCTCATGTGGCGTTCCTTACTGAGGGCAGTGGGGGTAAAGCCGTTTGCGCCGGCGCGATCATTTCGTCGTCGGCAAATTGCAAATCGTGCAGACGGGCGTAGGTGCGACCTTGAGCGAGCAACTCGGCATGCGTGCCGCTTTCGCGAATCTGGCCGTCTTCAAGAACAAGAATCTTGTCGGCGCGGCGAATGGTGGCAAGGCGATGCGCGATGACGAATGTGGTTCGTCCCACCATCAGGTTTGCGAGCGCCTTTTGCACGAACATTTCGGATTCCGCATCGAGTTCCGAGGTCGCTTCGTCCAAGATGAGCATGGGCGAGTCCTTCAGGATGGCTCGAGCAATGGCGATGCGCTGGCGCTGGCCGCCACTGAGCCGCGTGCCACGCTCGCCGATTACGGTATCGTAACCCAGAGGCAGTTCCTGAATGAAATCGTGGGCCAGGGCGGCTTGCGCCGCCTCAACTACTTTCTCCTTTGCTACATTCGGCAAGCCGTAGCAGATGTTGTTCCATACCGTGTCATGGAAAAGGATGTTTTCCTGCGTGACGATGGCGATTTGTCCGCGTAGCGAACGCAGGGTTACATGGCGGCTGTCCGTGCCATCAATTTTGATTGCGCCGGCTGTGGGCTCGTAGAAACGCGGAATCAGGTTCACAAGCGTGGTCTTGCCCGCGCCGCTGGAGCCGACAAACGCGACCACCTCGCCCTTCTTCGCTGAAAAACTGATGCCACGCAGCACCGGAGCCGCGTCGTAGGAGAAGCTCACATCGTCGAAGACAATTTCGCGAGAAAACTGCGGAAGTTCCCTTCCCCCTCTGGCGTCGCCTTCTTCCTCCGGCAGATCAAGATACGCAAACACATAAGCCGTCGCGCCCTGGGCCTGCTGAAACTGCTGATAGACGGCGCCCATGCGCTTTACCGGCTCGTAGGATTTGAAGAGCGCGTAGACGAAAGTGAAGAACAAGCCGACCGTCATCTGCTGCAAGCGAATTTTGTCACGCGCATAGAGCAGCAATAGCGCGATGACCACCGGCTGCAGCATATCCATCAGCGGCGAAGTGACTACCTGGGCGCGCACCCATCGCATCGTTTCGCGTAGCAGGCGCATGGCCGCACCGCTAAACTTCCTGATTTCGAAATCCTCCATGCCAAACGCTTTGACGATGCGGTTGCCGCCGACCGTCTCCTGGAGAATCTGGTTCAACTCGCCCAACTTGGTCTGGCTGCTTTGCACGGAATGGCGGATGTTCCGGCCCAACTTACCGACTGGCCAGACAATCATCGGCAGAAAAACAGCGCAGCCAAGCGCCATTCGCCAATCGGAACTGAGCAAGACGGTGACAAACGCAACAAAGAGAAAAGCTTGGCGGAACACGTCCGCCAGATACTCGGAAAGCGCAGGGCGAGCGCGTTCGACATCGTTGATCACCGCTGACATCACACGCCCCGTCGGTTCGCGCTGAAAAAACCCGATTGGCTGGCGGATGATCTTTCGATAGAGCGCATTTCGAAGATCCGTAATGGCACGGTGGCCGACATACTGAATCATGGTGCCGCCGCCGAATTCGGCAATGGCTTTGACGAGAAACGCAACCAGCATGGAGATGGACACCACGGCCCAGACGTTGTGAATGCTTGGCGGGAAGAAGCGATTCAAATAGATCGCCGGTCCGTGAGGAACGGTGAACAGCAAGACGTTAGAATCCGGAGCAGCCGGATTCAGTACGCGATCAATAATCGGCCGGATCATCAAGGCGATCACGGCCTCGGAAATTCCCGAAACGGCAAGCAGAAGCACTCCCAAGGTCATAGGGAAGCGGTAAGGCCGCGCGTAAGCCAGCAGGCGCTTTAGTTGTGGTGAAAGCAACGACGCCACGCGGATCTGCTCCTTGCAAAATTCCTTTGCTACGCTATGCGCCCGTCGAGGGACGTGTCAAGTTCGCCGGGCCGAGAAGTGCCTTACTTTTCGATGTCGCGGTGAAACACTTTCGTTGCGTACTTCTTTTTTTCGAGACCTTTCTTGATCTCTTCCGCCAGCATCACCGAGCGGTGCTTGCCACCGGTACAACCGAAGGCGATGGTGAGGTAGCTCTTTCCTTCTTCGATGTAGTGCGGCATCAGGTAAGCCAGCAGACTCTCGATCCGTTTCAAAAATTGGTCGGTCTGTGGAAAGGAACGGATGAATCTTCGCACGTTCGCGTGCTTGCCCGTGAATCGCCGAAGTGCTGGCACAAAGTGTGGATTGGGCAGGAAGCGCACGTCAAACACGAGGTCCGCGTCGTTGGGCACGCCGTATTTGTATCCGAAACTCACCACCGAAATCAGCATAGGGTGCCGGTCGGGGTTCTTGAAGCGCCGCGTGATGAAGTTACGCAGCTCGTGCACATTGAACTGCGAAGAATCCACGACGACATCGGCGAGCGAACGGATCGGCTCCATCAGTTTGCGTTCGTGCTGCAGACTCTCGCGCACGGAATAGTCTTTGCCCAGCGGGTGCGGGCGCCGCGTTTCGCTGTATCGCCGCAACAGCGCATCATCGTTCGCCTCAATGAATACCAGCGAAGCCGCGTACTCACGCCGCAGGTGCTTCAGGAGTCCCGGAAGCTTCTGGATCTGTTGCCCTTCGCGTGCGTCTACCAGCAGCGCCGCGCGGCTGAATTCGGCTTCGCCTGCCGCGTGCAGTTCAGCGAAAATCGGAATCAGCTCCACGGGCAGATTGTCCACGCAATAAAAGCCCATGTCTTCGAAGGCTTTAAGAACGGTGCTCTTGCCGGAGCCGGAAAGGCCGGTGAGGATGACAAGCTGCCCTGCGTCTCTTTTCTTGGGAACTTTCACTTTGGAGCGCGCGCTCACGCTCAGGCTTTCACCCGACGCTGGTGGGTGCTGGGAATCCGCATGTCTTCGCGATATTTCGCCACGGTGCGGCGCGTCACGTGAATTCCCGAGTCTTCGAGTTTCGCCGCAATGTGTTCATCGGTCAGCGGCTTCGTCGCGTCCTCTTCTTCGATCATTTTCTTGACCAGGCGCTTGAGCGTGAGCAGCGACATGCCCCCGCCCTCGGGCCCATTCACCGATTCGCTGAAGAACGACCGCAATTCCAGCACGCCTTGTGGCGTGTGCGCGTACTTGCTGGCCACGGCGCGGCTCACTGTGGAAGGATGCACGCCAACTTCTTCGGCCACTTCCTTGATCATCATGGGTTTCAACGCGTCCGGCCCGTGATCGAGAAATTCGCCCTGCCGCGCAATGATGGACTGGCAGACGCGCAAGATCGTGTGCTTTCGCTGCTCGATATTTTTCAGCAGCTGAATCGCCGCGGTAAATCGTTCTTTCACGTAGTTGCGCACGTCCTTGTCCGCCGCGTCGCGGGCCAGCAAACGCCGGTAGGTGGGGCTAAGCCGCAACTGCGGCATGTCGTCTTCGTTCAGGAAGACCTGCCAGACACCTTCTGCCTTACGGAAATACACGTCCGGCTCGACCAAGCGCGGTTCGGTTTTGTTGTAGCGCAGACCCGGCCGCGGATCGAGCTTCTTGATGGTATCGAGCGTCCGCTTCACGACTTCGATCGGACGGTTCACCGCGCGCGCGATTTCCTTCAGCTGGTTGGACTGCACTTGCTTCAAATGTTCGGAGACAATCTGCTGCGCGAGAGTGTTCGTCGGATCGAACGCTTTCAACTGCAACAGCAGGCATTCGCGCAAATCGCGAGCGCCCACACCGATGGGATCGAAGTCCTGCACGACGGCGAGCGCGTCGTCCAGGTCGTCCTGCTTGTATTTGCCGTCCTGGAGCAGCTCTTCTTGCGAAGCGGTGAGGTAGCCGTTTTCATCCAGATTGCCGATGATATTTTCGGCGATCTCCCGTACTTCGTCAGAACAGATGGTGACGCTCAACTGCCAAGTAAGGTGTTCGGTTAGCCCCGCGGCGGAAGACAAAAACTTCTCGAATGACGGCCGCTCGGAAAATTCACGTTCCTGTGATTGTCCGCCGTCACCGCCCGTATCCAGGTATTGATTAAAGAAGGTGCCGACGTCGAATTCGTCAAAGGGATTCGATTCCGGCTTCTCGGGAACTTTTTCGGTTTCGTTCTTCAGGAAGGTTTCATCGCTGTAGTTGTCGGAAGTGGTCGGCTCTTCGCCTAACTCTTCGAGGACAGGGTTCGCCACCACTTCGGCGTTGATCATTTCTCGCAACTCAAGCCGGTTCAGCGCCAGCACGCTGACCATCTGCACCAGGCCGGGCGTCAGAATCTGCTTCTGCGCGACCTTCAGATTGAGTTTGAGTCCTTGCCAGGCCATGGTTCTCGCTAAAGTGGTTCCCGTTCGATGCCTTCCTGCGATCTCTTCCAGCCGGTTTAATTCAGGCGGAAATGATCGCCCAAGTACACGCGCCGGACCTCCGGATCGTTGCTCAACTCCTCCGGCCGCCCTTTGCGAAAAATCTTGCCGCTTTTCAGAATGTACGCTCGGTCCGTCACCGTCAAGGTCTCTCGTACATTGTGATCCGTGATGAGCACGCCGATGCCGCTTTTGGCAAGCTCGCGAATAATTTCTTGCAAATCCTTGACGGTGAGCGGATCGATTCCCGAAAACGGCTCGTCCAGCAGGATGAACGAAGGCTCCAGCGTCAGCGATCGCGCAATTTCCAGCCGCCGCCGCTCGCCGCCCGAAAGCGTATAGGCCTTGCTCGTCCGCACGGTTTCCAGTCCCATTTGAACCAGCAGCTCCTCCAAGCGGTCGCGTTGCTGTTCCGGAGTGAGAGGGAGGGTTTCCAGAACGGCCAATAAATTCTCTTCGCTGGTCAGCTGGCGAAATACCGAAGGTTCTTGTGGAAGGTAGCTGATGCCGCTGCGAGCCCGGAGGTACATGGGGAGATCGGTGATCTCCTCGCCATTCAGCAAAACGCGGCCGGAATCGGGTCGGGCCAGACCCACCAAAATATAGAAGGTAGTCGTCTTGCCCGCGCCGTTGGGTCCCAACAGCCCAACGACTTCACCCTGTCCGATCTCCAGTTCAACGTCGTCAACGACCTTGCGACCGCGATACGACTTGTGCAATTCGACGGCCTGGAGCTTCAGCATTCCTCGTCACGCATGACCGCCAGAGGCCACTTGATGAGTGCGTTCTCTAAGAAGAGATTGCGCCTGTTATTTTTCGACTCGGTGCTTCGTCAGTGTGCGCGATCCGTTTTCAGAATCCACGATGATCGTAGCATCCGCTAAAAAGAAGGTCAATTGATGGCCCGTTGTGGTGCCTTCGGCTGCGTCAAAAATTGTGGGAGTTCCGCCGCTCATCACGAATTTTCCGTCGTACGCCGTGTATTCGCCGCGCTCCGCGGTCGCGCGCCGATCACCTTGCACCACGGTCACGCCGCCTGATCCTACGGCGCGGCCGATCTGCTGCGCACCTTGCGGGGCCTGCGAGCCGTTTCTTTGAGTTGATCCTTTGGCGCGAGTGAAGTACAAATCCAACTCGTGACCGCTCATTTTCTGGTCAGGCGCTTGCACCACGACATTTTGGGAAAGGCGGGCACGGTTGTCAGCATCCCAGTAGGTCAGCTTTTCGGACTGCGCGTACCACAACACCGGCGCCCTCCTAGGTGTCGCAGTTTTGGTCTGCGCCACGTTTCCATTGCTGCTCGTCGCCTGCGGAAACACCGCGCGCACATGCCCCGCTGCGTTCATGACGCGCTCGCTCTTTAGCAGCTCGATCGAATCGGCTTCCATCACCGAATCGCCCTGCCACAGCCGCGCATGACCGCTGTACACTGCTCGCCCAGTTTTGGAATTGCCCGTCAGATTGTCCGAGCTGATGTTCGAAGCGGCCGGAGCTAGATGCACCGTCGTGTTCCGTGCCGATAAATCGGACGACCGCACATCGCCTTCGCCGCGAACGTCACCCGTCGCTTGCCAGAACGTCAGCTCCTGCGCCGATGTCTGACTCGTCGCATCACGCGCGATCGCGTGGCCCGTCAACGTTGCGGTTTGCTCTAGCCGGTCGAATACAGCGCGGTCCGCGCGAGCCGAGCGCTGCAGCTCATTCAGCCGGACGTTCTCGTTCAGTTCCATTCGCGACCAGCCGCCGTTCGCAGCCATTTCTACGAACCCATTGTTTGCTGTGGCTGTTTGCTTGTTTCCATCTGCGACAGTCCGCTCGGACTGTACATTTCCCTTTGCGTCGAGACGCGACGCCGCTCCTGCGGAATCAAATTTCATGCTTAACTGATCGGCCTGCAGCACCGTCTGTGCACTCTTAGCCGTTACGGTCGCCGCCTCATTCAACTCCAGCCGGCCCGGCCCGGCCGTTTCCGCGTTCTTCAAGCGCGTTCCTTGCGCACTTCCTTTTTCCGCAAACGCGATCCGCAGTTCTTCCGTCGTCAGCCGACGAGTATCGCCGGAGCCGCTCTTGCCGGACCCGCCATTCGTTCGCGCATCCACATCGCCCTTCAGCACCAGCAGTTTCGGCGCGTTGAGCGCCGCAATCATATCCATCGCGGCGTTCTCTGCCGTCACCGTCTGCTTCTCGTCGCCCTTCACCGATTCTCCGCTTACCCGGCCCTTCGCCTCGGCATGCGTTATCCAGCCTTCGGGCGAAAACTCCGCCGTAATCTCTTCCCCCACGAGGCGCTCACGCCCCTGACCCTTTTCGGAGGTGAACTCCGGCAGGACATCCCTAGCGCCGCTCTGGGCAACCAGCCGCTTCGCGTGAAAATTCGAGTCTAGGTTCAATAGCAGTCCCGCGGCCGCCAGGCGTTCGGTTTTCGTTTTTGCCTCCGCAGGCCCGGCCAGGTATATGGTCCCGGCGTCGCGTTGAAACTCCATACGCGAACCGGTTACTTCGACAGGTTCCTTCGCGACATTGCGTTTTGCGCTTGCGCTTGGCGCTTTGCCTTTTGGCGTAATCGGCTGGACCAACTTCAACTTCACATCTTTCAGCAGGGTCAGCGTCCCTTCCTGCGAGTGGTAGGTCGCTCCCATAGCCTGCCCGCTTCCGCTCGCAAACGTGAATCGCACTTCCTGTTCGGTTTTCGCTTCACCACTGGCGCGATTGAAAACCATGCCCCGCGTTTCCACTTTCATCGCCGCCCCGTCCGCCTTGCCGCCGGCTGCTTCCCACTCCTCCTTACTCATCAGTGTGATTTCCACGTCGCCTGAGCAGTCAATGTTGCCGCTGTCTTTACTGTAGCGGCAGACGTGGGTCTCCAGCGTGTCGTGGCGCGCGCCCTCTTTTCCAAAGATCGTGACCTTCACGCCCTCAAGGTCGCTGGTATTCAATCCCTTGAAATCCGTGGACTTCATTGCCTCGACGGTAAAAACCGTGCGCGTGCCCTCGCCCTTGGAAAATGTCAGCTTGGTGGACTGCCGCTCCACATTCACGGCCGGCGCCGGCGGCGCGTTCTTATGCTCGTTGTACCGCGTCCAGCCACGCTTCAAATAGACTCCCACCGTCAGGGCTGCGCATACCAGCGCAGCCAGCGCACTCCATCGCGCGTACTTTGCTGCTTGGCTTCTCTTCATCAGCTGGGTCCCATGGCTATCCGTTCGTCGAGCCCGTCGAACTTTCTGCTGTCTCTCGTTTTCCCGCGCTTTTCTCAGTTAATCAAAATTGACTGCCACTGTACATAACACTGCCTTCCTGCAGCTGGGCTTGCCTTTGTAAAGACCTAGGAATGCCCGGCTGCTTTCCTTCCCGACCGCCGTGATTACCATGCACTGGCTGCAGCGCTTCCTGCCCTGCTGCGCAATTGCCAAAGCTGGCAAGCAAAGGACGGATCCATGCCTTTCCACTCTGGCTTGTTCGACATGCACGCTCGTCACGCTCGGAATCGTCATGTTCTGACGCTTGTTTTCGCCGGATCGCCCAGCTCGCATCGCGGGCCAAGGCGATCCACAGCCCATGAATTTTCATGGGTGCACGGTCTTCACCGCCGCCGACGCCGCTCAGGTCATCGGTGTTGCCGTCCGGCCCACGTCCATAGGGACCGTCGGTTGCGCCTATGAAGCCGAAAAGGCAACATCAT
>Ga0075425_100003271_pt1 | contig 16434 bp, 13 predicted proteins | sample SoiMethybrSBSTD4_FD_75300 | JGI IMG/M metagenome (GOLD analysis project Ga0075425, IMG submission 75300) | Bulk soil microbial communities from a Populus tree surrounding site in Tennessee, USA - Soil MetaG P. TD hybrid SBSTD4 | ecosystem: Environmental > Terrestrial > Soil > Tree plantation... | reverse complement strand
ATCGCGCTCTTCGGGCGAGAGATCCTGATGGCGCTCACTTTCACGCGGCCGGTGTTCTGGACGGGAGCGCCCGTGATTCCGGTCGTGGTGCTGGCCTATCTGCTCCACGGCGCGTTCCTGCTCGTTTCGATAGGGATCGGGATCGAGAAACGGGCGCGTTACTATCCGATGATCACTGCGGCCGCGGCGGGGACGAACATCGTCCTCGACCTCGCGCTCATCCCGAGGTTCGGGATGATGGGCGCGGCCTGGGCGACCGTCGCCGGTTATCTCGTGATGGCCGCCCTGGGTGGGATCGTCTCGCACCGGCTGTACCCGATCCCGCTCGAGGTCGGCCGGCTGGCCCGGATCGCGCTGGCCGCGGGTGTGAGCTACGTCCTCTCATGGCTGGCTCCCGCCGGCATCGTGCCCGCGGTCGCGGTCAAGGTGGCGCTCTTCGGTGGCTTCACGCTGGCCCTGGTGGCCACCGGCGTTCTGCGGTGGCCGCAGGGCGGGACGGCCGGAAGGCATTAGAATCCAGGGAAAGGAGCTTCTTCATGAAACTTTCGACCCTTGCCGTGCTCGTGGCCTCGGTGACCGGCGCGGCGGTGATGGCCCGTGCGGACGCCGACAAGGCCGCGGCCAAGAAGCCGCGCGTCTTCTTCATCGAGCCGAAGAACAACGCCACCGTGACCAGCCCCGTGCACATGAAGTTCGGCTCGGAGGGGATCACGATCGCGGCGGTGCCGGCGGGCGAGGTGACCACGGTCCGGCCGGGAACGGGCCACTATCACGTCGGCATCGATCAGGACTGCCTGCCTCCGGGCAAGAACATCGTGAAGGGCACGCCGTCGTGGGTCCACTTCGGGGACGGCAAGGACGTGTTCGAGACGCAGCTGACGCCGGGGAAGCACAAGCTCGCCCTCCAGCTCGGCGACGACAAGCACGACACGATGCCCGGGACCTGCGAGGTCATCACGGTCGACGTCAAGCCGTAGCGCCGGGCGAGTCGCTAGAACCCCGCCGCAAAGAACCGGTCGGCGTACAGGGCCCAGTCGCGGACGGCGGCCCACACCAGGGCGCCGACGAAGGCCAGCACGGCAAGGGCGCGTCCGGTGCGCCCTTGCCCCCACACCACGGCGAGCCCGGCCGCGCTCAGGACGGCCATGGGCGCGAGGAGCAGCTCCACGTCTTTCGCATCGCGCAGCGCCGTGGACAGCGCGTAGCGGAGGATCAGGATCGCGCCGCCCACGGTGATGGCACAGGCGAGCACGCGGCGCGCCGAGGCCGGCATGCCGCGTGAAACGACGAGGCCGAGGAGCGCCAGCACGGGATAGACGGCGTCGTAGAAGAGGCCCAGGCGGCGCAGCGCCGCCGTCCACACGGGATCGGACGGGGCCGCGGCGGCCGGGCCTCCGCCCTCGAACACGTACGGCAGCACGCCGTGCCACAGCGTGGGCAGGAACCCCACGTACATCGTCGCCATCAGGATCGCCGTCGCGATCGCCCATCCGATCGACAGACGCAGCGCGCGGCGCCATTCGCCGCCCACGGCGAGAACGGCGGACAGGGCCAGCACGAGCGCGGAGACCGTCAGCAGCGAACCCGTGTACGCCGCCTCCGCGATGAGGATGAAGGTCAAGGCGGCCGCGCCGTCACGCGCCCCGTCGAGGTGCGTGAGGCGCCGGGCCAGGTGCACGAGCAGCAGCGTGATCCAGGCCAGGCCGAAGAGCGTCGGGTAGAGGGCCAGCGACAGCCGCGAGGTCAAAACGGGAAGGATGGCGGCCAGGAGCTGCGCCAGCGTCGCCCACATCGGAGCCAGCGCCGCCGCCCGCGCGAGGGCGTGCACGAGGAGCACCACCGCCGCCGCGGAGATCACGGCCACCGTCTTGAGCGCGCCGGTGTCGCCGAGGAGCGGCGAGAGCGGCCAGGCCGCGGCGTGGAACACCATCGCGTACGGAATCGGGACCTTCTGACCGCCGATCTCGCGCGTGACGTCGCCGCGCCGTTGCCAGGGCTGGGTGGGGTCCACGAGCAGCGACGGGTTGTCGCGCAGCGCCTGCAGGAACCGGCCGTGCGTGTCGACGTCCGGGTAGTAGCAGAAGGGATGGAAGAAGGCGACGCAGGCGGCGAGGGCGAAGAGCAGGGGCAGGGCGGCCGCGCGGCCGCGGGTCGCGCCGACGTCGGGCCAGTGCCGCGACATCAGGCGCTCCAGGAGCAGGAGGACGAAGACGGCGAAGATTGCGGGCACGGCCGCGTCCGCGCAGGCCCAGGCCCCGCCCAGGCGATCCCGCCCGACCGCAGCCGCGCCCACCAGCGCGCCGAACGCGCCGACGCCCGTGGCCAGCGCGGGCGCGCGCGCGACGAGCAGCACGAGCAGGGGCGGTCCGAAGAAGTAGAGCGCGAGACGGAAGGCGAGCCGGCCGGACGGATGCACGGCCTGCGCCCCGCGGACCTCCATCCAGTCCACCGCCACCGCCGTGGGATCGCCTCCTTCGCCGTGGGCGCGGAAGGTGAGGGTCAGCGGCCCCCGCAGCTCGCCGAGATCGACTTCGCGCACGCGCCAGCCGACGGACGGCTGGACCCAATGGTCCACGGCGCGGCCGCCGGCCTCGAGCGTCATTTCGGTCGGGCTTGGCGCGAAGCGGGCCAGCCGGATCCGCGCGGTCAGGCGGCCCGCGCCGACGGAGAAGGGCAGCTCCAGCCGCGAGCCGTCCTCCGCCCAGCGGAACATCGTCTCCCCGCTCCCGGTGAGCCCGTCGCGCTCCCAACGCGCGCGCAGCCCGCGTGCGAAAGGCGCGTCGCCCGCCCCTACGTTCAGGAACAGGGGCTGCGGACGCTCCAGCCCGGCGACGAAAAGAGCGGCCCCGAGGGCCCACGCGATCGCGAGGAGGAGGGTGAGACGGCTCCAGGATGAAGGCACGCGACTTCGACGTTAACACCCTCCGCCAGGGTGCGTCCCGGTCCGGGCAACTCTTTGGTCCCGCAGACTTTCCCATGGTAGCCTTGGCGTTTTGCCAGGGAGGGAACGGCCGCTGCTATCCATCGAGCAACGCGGCGCGTCGGACGCCGACGAGCTCTTCCGCATGTACAGCGAGGTGTTCGGGGCGTCCCTGACCGACGCCAGCCGGCGCCGGTGGCAGTGGCAGTACCTGGAGAACCCGGCCCGGGCGGACGGCCGGCCCGAGATCTGGGTCGCGCGGGAGGACGGCCGGCTGCTCGGCCAATACGCGTCCATGCCCGTCCGGCTGTGGTGGGGGTCCCGCGAAGTGCGTTCGTCCTGGGGAATGGATGTCTTCCTGGCCGCGGAGGCGCGCGGGCGCGGGCTCGGTGCGCAGCTCTTCACGGCCTGGAGCGACCACGTCGAGGTCGCCCTGGGCCTGGGCCTGACCCCGTCCTCCTACGGGCTTTTCCGGAAGCTCCGCTACCATGACGTCGGGCCGGTGCCGTTCTTCCAGAAGGTGCTCGACGCGCGCGCGGTCGCGCGGCGGCGCCTGGGTCCGGTGGCGGGAGAAGCGGCCGCGCCCGTGCTGCGGGCGGCGCTGGCCATCCTCCATCCGGAGGCCCGGCGGACCGCACACGGGATCGTGACCGTTCCGGGCGCCGGGTTCACCGAGGATTACGACGGGCTGTGGCAGAGGGCGCACGGGTCCTACGCCATGTGCGTGCGGCGGGACCGCGCGTACCTGGACTGGAAATACGCCCGCTGCCCGCACCGGCAGTACGAGGTGACGGAGGCGCGGCGCGAGGGCCGCCTCGACGGCTTCGCGGTGAGCCGTCACGAGGACCACCGCGGGCTGCGGCTGGGCTGGGTGATCGATGTGTTCGCGGACGCGGGTGACCACGACGTGAAGGACGCGCTTCTGGGCGCGGTGCTGGACGGCTTCCGCCGCGCGGGCGTCGCGCGCGCGCAGGCCTTCAGCCTGAACGCGTCCCTGGCCGCGGACCTCTCCCGTCGCGGCTTCGCCCGCGGCAAGTCGCCCATGCAGTTCTGCGTGCGCACTCAGGTCGAATCCGCGGACGTGCTCGCCAACCTCGGCCGCTGGCACGTGGTCTTCGGCGACAGCGACATGGACCGATGAGCGCGCGCCCCCCCGCCGTTCTCGTCGGGATCGACACCGAGGCGGACGACCAGTGGTCGGCCCGGGGCCGGCAGGAGATGGGCGTCCGCAACGCGGAGCGCCTGCCCGCCCTGCAAGGGCTGTTCGAGGAGTTCGGGGTGCGCCCGACCTACGTCGTCACGTGGGAGATGGCCACGCGACCGGAGAGCGCCTCCGTGCTGCGCGACCTCGCGCGGACGGGGCGCTGCGAGATCGGCACCCACCTGCATCCGTGGAGCTCGCCGCCGTTCCGTCCGGAGGACCTCGCCGCCCACACGTATCCGCACAACCTGCCCGCCGAGCTCCTCGATCGCCAGCTCCGCGAGCTGACCGCGGTGATCGAGGAGAACCTCGGCGTCCGTCCCACGACCTACCGGGCCGGGCGCAACGGCTTCGACGGGCGCACGCTGCCCATCCTCGAGCGGCTCGGGTACACGGTCGACACCAGCGTCGATCCCCTCTTCAACGAGCGACGCAAGGGCGGGATGATGTTCGACGGCGCTCCGACTTTTCCGTACCACCCGGACTATGCGGACGTGCGGCGGCCCGGCGCGTCGAAGATCCTCGAGATCCCGATCACGTCCGCCACCCTGCCCGGCCTGCCCAAGGTGCTGGAGAGGGCGTACGCCCGCCTCAAGCCCATCCCCTGGCGCGGCGCGTTCAAGCGCCTCGGCCTCCGGCCGGTGTGGCTGCGACCTTCCTACACGCCGCTGGCGGACATGATCGCGTTCGCCGATCGTCTGCGGCGCGCGGGCGCGCCCTGCTTCAACCTCATCTTCCATTCCAGCGAAGTGCTGCCCGGAGGCAGCCCCTACACGCCGGACGAGAAGAGCGTGGCCCGCTTCCTCGACGACCTGCGGCGGTTGCTCGCGCACCTCACGGGGCCCATCGGCGCGGGCGGGCGGACGTACGCGGAGTTCGCGCGCGAGTGGGCGGGATGAACGTCCTGATGGTCACGCCGCACCTGCCGCCCCACCAGGCCGCGAACGCCTTGCTCCCGCATCTGCTCGGCGAGGCCCTGGACCGGCGCGGGCACGCCGTGGAGTTCCTGACCTTCGGGGACGGGCCGGACACGGGCGGCGTCCATTTCGTCCGGCGCGGATCGCGCCGGCTGCGCGCGACGCGCATGCCCCAGGCCATCGAAGCGCTACGGACCTGGCGCAAGGCCGGGCCGCTCCTGGCCAAGGCGGAGGTGGTGCACGTCCATTCGAGCACCTGGATGAACCAGGTGGCGGCGCGCCTGGCCGTGCGCTCGGGCAAGCCCTACGTGCTGACGCACTACGGCACGGAAATCTGGCACTACGAAGGCGGCGACGCCCGCTTCCAGCGGTTCAACCGCGACGCGCGGCACGTCACCTTCTACTCGCGCGCGCTGCTCGAGCGCGCGCAGGCCCTGGCCGTGCCCCTGCGCGCCTCCTCCGTCGTCTATCCGCCCGTGGCCGACGCCTTCCGGCCTCTGCGCGCGGAGGAGCGGAAGGCGGTGCGCGAGCGCCTCGCGCCCCTCGCGGGCGTCCTGCTCGTCAACGTCAAGCGGCTCCATCCCCTGGCCGATCAAGCCACGCTGCTGCGCGCGTTCGCGGAGGTGCGGCGCGAGCGCACGGATGCCGTGCTCCTCGTGGCGGGCACGGGCGAGATGGAAGGCCCGCTCAAGGCGCAGGCGGCCGCGCTGGGTCTCGGGGACTCCGTGCGTTTCCTGGGGCTCGTCCCCAACGCGGAGGTGGCGGCGCTGCAGGGCGGGGCCGACCTGTTCGTGTTGTCCTCCGTGCTCGAAGCCACCCCGACCGTCGCCCTCGAAGCGCTGGCCTGCGGGACGCCGGTGGTCTCCACGGACAACCCCGGCGGCCTCGAGCTGCGCGAAATCTTCGGCCCGGACGTCGCAGTCGTGCCGAAGGAAGACGCGGCCGCGCTCGCGCGCGCGATCCTCGACCGGCTCGCCCAGCCCGGACGCACGGGCGCGGCCACCGCGCGCCACATCGCGGAGCGCTTCCGGGTCGACGGCGTGGCCGAGCGGTACCTCGGGCTCTACGCGGAGGCGATGGCCTCGTGAGGACGATCGACGAGGCCGCCCTCCGCGAGGCGGCGGCCGCCCGCTTCCGCAGCGAATACGACTACGCGGTGTTCGAGTACCGCCGCAGCGCGAAGGTGCTCCAGGCGCTCGAACGAGCGGGGGTGAGCGCGCACGGGCGCGTGCTCGACGCGGGATGTGGAGGCGGAGGCACGGCCCTCTCCCTGGCGGAGGAATCGGCCTTCGCGGTGGGGCTGGACCTGGAGGCACGCTTCCGCGGCTCGGGCACCCGCCTGGCCGGGGAGAAGGCCATTGCGAATGCCGCCTTCGTGCAGGGAGACGCGGCGCGACTCCCCTTCCGAACCGGGGCCTTCGATCTCGTGTTCAGCCATTCCGTGATCGAACACGTCGCCTCCGCGGAGGACTACCTGCGCGAGTGCTTCCGCGTGCTCCGCCCCGGCGGCGTCCTGTATCTCTCCACCGCGCCCACGCTCTCCCTCGCCGGCGCCCACCTGCCGCGGCTGCTCCTTCCGGTGCCGCTCCATCTCGTGATCGGACGCCGCGCTTCCTTCGCCACCTTCCGCTGGCTGGCCCGCCATGCGCCCTGGATGCTGCAGGAGCCGAAGGAGGCGAATACGTTCATCGCCCTGGCCGCGGAGGGCAAGGAGAAGCAGGACGACGTCCTGCAGGCGGTGACCGTACGCCGGCTGCACGCCTGGATCGAGGGCTCCGGATTCCAGCTCGTGCGCGAAGACCGCCACGTCACCGGCTTCTTCCGCCGCGTCCTGCCCGGGCCCCTGCGGCGCACGCTCGAGGCCACGCCCTTCACGCAGGACGTGATGATCGGCCATATCCAGTGCGTGCTGCTCAAGCCGTGAGCCCCGCCACGACGTCGTCCCTCGAAGTGCTGGTGCCCGCGGACATCCGCTTTCCGCTCGAGCGAGCCAACGGCGTGCAGATCGTGAAGACGGCGGCCGCGCTCAGCGGGGCCGGCGCGCGCACCACGCTGGTGGTGCGGCAGAGCGACCCGCGGCCCACCTCCGAGATCCTGGCCCTCTTCGGCGTCGGTCCGCATCCCGGCCTGCGCGTGCGACGCCTCCAGGTCCTCCATCGCCGGGGATCCTTCGCGCTGCCCCGCGCGTCGTTCCTCGCCCGCGCCACTCTCGTCGCCCTCCCCGCCCTGCGGCGCGGCGCCGTGGTGCTGACCCGCGACCTCCAGCTCGCGGACGTCCTGCTCTCGCTGCCCGGGACCCCCCGTGTGGTGTACGAGGCGCACGCGGTGGAAGCGCTGATGTACGCGGAGCGGGCCGCCCTCTACGGGACGCAGGAGAAGGCCAGCCCGCGCAAGCGCGAGCGGCTGCGCAGCCGGGAGGGGCGCGTCTGGCGCGGGGCGGCGGCGGTGGTGACGACCACCGCGGGCATCCGCGACAGCTTCGCCGAGGCCTATGGCGCGCGCGCGCGCGTGCACGTCGTGCCCAACGGCTGCGATCCACCCGAACACGGGTTCACCGGCCTGCCCGCCGGCGAGCCCGAGGTCCTCTACGCGGGCCAGCTCTATCCCTGGAAGGGCGTCGACGTGCTGGTGGAGGCCTTCGCGCAGGTGCCGCGCGGGAGGCTGGTGATCCTGGGCGGGATCGAAGGCGAAGCGGACACGGCGCGCGTGCGCGCGCTCGTGGATCGCCTGGGGCTGGAGGGCCGCGTCGACATGCCGGGCCTCGTCCCGCAAGCGCGCGTGGCGGACGCCTTGCGCCGGGCCACGGTGGTCGCGGTCCCTTTCCTGCGCACGGCCATGACGGAGCGTCACACCTCGCCCTTGAAGGCCTTCGAGGCCATGGCCGCGGGGCGCGCCATCGTCGCCTCCGACCTGCCGTCCACCCGGGAGGTGCTACGCCACGGACACACGGCGTGGCTGGTGGCGCCGGGCGACGCGGGCGCCCTGGCCGCGGGCCTGCGGCGCGTTCTGGACGATCGCACGCTGGCCGAGTCGCTGGCGCGCGCCGCGCATGCCGCCGCTCCCGCCTACGGATGGCCGGCGCGTGCGCACGCCCTCCTCGGCGTCTTCGCGGAGGTGCGATGACGGCGCCGGCCCGGGTCCCCTGGACGCTGATCGCGGCGCTCGTCCTCACCCTGCCCCTGGTCACGGCGAAGATCCGCGGGGCGGACGAGATCGAGTACTTCGCGTACCTGCGCTCCGCGGTGTTCGACCACGACCTCGACTTCGAGAACGAATACACGCACTTCTACGCTCAGGACCCCGTGGGGTTGGCCGGGTTCAAGGCCACGTTCCTCGACCTCCGCGAGCCCACGGGCCGCCCCATCAACTTCGCGCCCCTCGGCACGGCGCTGCTGTGGGCGCCCGCCTACCTGCTCGCGCACGCGGGGGTGTTGGTCGCGCGGGCGCTGGGCGCATCGGTGGCCGCCGATGGCTTCTCCCGGCCCTATGTGATGGCGGTGTGCTACGCGTCGTGGGCCTACGGGATGGCTGGCCTGCTCCTGCTCCATCGCTCGCTCGTGCGGTTCGGCGGATTCGCCGAGCCCGCGCCGGCCTGGGCCACCGCGGCCGTCCTCTGGGGCACACCGCTCCTCTACTACGTCACGCTGGGTCCGGGCTTCTCGCACGCCGTCTCGCTGTTCGTGATCTCGCTCCTTCTCTGGCTGACCTTGCGCTCCCGCGGCGAGGAGCTCACGCTCGGGCGAGCGGCCGTGCTCGGCGCGGCCGGCGGCCTGGCCGCGCTCGTGCGCGAGCAGGACGGGCTGTTCCTGGCCGTGCCCGGCCTCGTCGTCGCGCTCGACGGCGGGCGCGCTCGGCACTTTCCGGCCGCGGTGACGCGGCTGGTGACCATGGGCGTCGCGGCCGGCATCGTCTTCCTCCCCCAGTTCTTCGCCTATCACGCGATCAACGGCCGCTTCGGCCCGTCGCATTACGTGGCGCGCAAGATGAGCTTCGCCGGTCCCCACGTGTTGTCCGTGCTCTTCGACCCCGCTCATGGTCTCTTCGTGTGGGCGCCGCTGCTCTTCCTCGCCGCCGCCGGCCTCGTCTTCGCCGTGGTGCGCGCGCGCCGCGGCGACTCCGTGCCGCTCGCGCTCGCCGCCGCCTTCCTCCTCCAGATCTGGATCAACGGATCGGTCGAGAGCTGGACGCAGGCCGGCGCGTTCGGCTCGCGGCGCTTCGTGGCCGCCACTCCCCTGCTGGCCTGGGGTCTGGCCGCGCTGCTGGCCGCGGTCCTCCCCCGCGTGGACCGGCGCGCCGTCGCCGTGACCCTTCTCGCCTTCGCGTGGTGGAACGTCTCTCTGATGGTGCAGTTCGGCCTCAAGCTGATGGACCGGCAAGGGCTGGAATGGCCGCGGGTGGCGGTCAGCCAGGTCACGGAGGTGCCGCGGCACCTGGGCCGATCGGCGTGGCTCTTCTTCACCGACCGTGAGCGTCTCGTGCGGGAGGGGCGATGATCTCCGAGTCGCTCCTGGCGGCGGTGGCCTGTCCGGTCTGCCTGGAGCCGGAAGGATGCCGCGAGTGCGCGCGGGCGGGCGGCCATGACGCCACCTGCGGGCCCTATGCCTCGCGAGCGGCCTGCTCCTGTGGGGGGCCGGACAAGGTACGGCTCACCCGCGACGGCGCGGTCCTGGCCTGCGCGTGCTGCCGCGCGCGCTATCCGGTGGCGGCGGCGGAAGGCTGGGTGGATCTCGTCCCACGGACGTCGGTGGGCGAAGTCACCCAATATGCGGACCACGAGTTCCACGAGCGCCTGCACGTGACGGAGGCCGAGCCCGTCCTCTCCGCGCGCGTGAAGGCGGACATGATGCGGCGGATGCTGGGGGCGGCCCCGGGCGAGACCGTGCTCGACCTCGGCTGCGGCGCGGGCAAGATGGCGCTCTACGCCGCCCAGGGCGGACGGCGCGCGGCCGGCCTCGACGTCGCGCCCTTCTTCCTGCCCCGCGCGGCGCGCGAGGTGGACCTCGTCCTCGGCGACCTGCGACGCCTGCCCTTCCGCAAGGGCAGCTTCCCGCGCGCGTATTCGCTCGACGTGCTCGAGCACCTCGACGAGCCGGGCGTGCGCGAGGTCCTGCTGGAAGCGCGGCGGACCCTCGGCCCGCGCGGGCGGCTCTTCGTCTACACGCACGCGATGGAGTCGTCGCGCCTGGCCTCGTTCCAGCGCGCGGTGAACCGGCTGGCCCGCCGTCTCGGCCAGAGAGGGCTCATCGACCACGAGCGGGAGGCGATGCGCAAGAGCGACCATCGCAACGCCATCCGCAGCCACGAGCACTTCGACGAGCTGTGCGCGGCGGCCGGTCTGGAGGTGGCGGAGCGGCGGTACTACAACGTCGTGTTCAAGGCGGTGGTGGAGGACCTGGGCCTGCGCCTCTTCGAGCAGTGGCGGCGGCGCGGGGCGAAGGCCGAGCCCGCCGGGGAGGCGCCTCACGCGCACGGCGCGGCCGTGGTGGGGACGAGCCGTCCTTCGCCGTTCCTGATGGCGGTGGCGCACGCCCTGACCTGGCTCCTCAAGCTCGACGTAGTCCTGTTCGGCGGCGTGCGCACGGGTCCGTTCTTCGGCCTGCTCGTGCCGCGCGAGCGCGCGTGAGGATCCTCTACGTGGCCACCGACCAGACGGTGCCGGGGGCGACGGGCGGCAGCGTGCACGTCCTCGAGGTGGCGCGTGGCCTGGCCCGGCGCGGCCACGCGGTCCATGCCGTGATCGCCGCGGACGGCGGCGCCGCGCGCGAAGAGGACGCGGGCGTCGTCTGGCACCGCGTGCGCTGGCATCCGCGCCATCGTCTCTTCCGCTTCCGCGCGCGCCCCGCGGTCGAGGCCATCGCGGCCGAGGTCCAGCCGGACGTGGTGATGGAGCGGTACTACAACTTCGGCGGCGAAGGCGTGGCCACGGCGTCGCGCCGAGGGATCCCCTCGCTCCTCGAGGTGAACTCCCCGGTCGTCGATCATGCCGGCTCGGCCAAGCAGGCCCTCGATGCCGTTCTCCTCGTGCGGCCCATGCGCCGCTATCGCGAGTCGCTCTGCCGGCAGGCGGCGGCCCTGGTCTCGCCCATCCCGGAGATCGTGCCGGAGTTCGCGCGCGCCAAGACGGAGACGGTGACCTGGGGCGCGAACGTGGACGCCTTCTCGCCCGATCGCCGGAAGGGCGACGGCCGCCGCGAGCTGGGGATTCCGGAGGGAGCCCTGACCATCGTGTTCACGGGCAGCTTCCGTCCCTGGCACGGGGTCCACGTACTGGAAGCGGCAGCCCGGCACCTGCGCGACCGCGCCGACTTGTTCTTCCTGCTCGTGGGCGGACCGGACGCGCGGCCGGGCGAGGGATACCGCGGCCGGCGCCTGGGCACCCGTCCGTACGCGGAGATGCCCGCGCTCGTCGCCGCCGGAGACATCGGCGTCGCGCCCTACGATCCCGCGCGCCTCGGCCAGCTCGCCCTCGGCTTCTACTGGTCGCCGCTCAAGATCTTCGAGTACATGGCGTCGGGCCTGCCCACCGTCACCATCCCGCGCTTCCCGCTGACCGAGATCGTGCGCGACGGCCAGGAAGGGCTGCACGCGCGCGAAGGCGACCCCGCGGCCCTGGCCGAGGCGATCGTGCGGATGGCCGGCGACCCCGCGCTGCGGCAGCGCCTCGGGGCCAGCGCGCGCGCGCGCGTGGTCGAGCGCTACTCCTGGGCCCGCCATTGCGAGCAGCTCGAGCGCGTGCTGCTCCGGATCGCGGCGTGAGGGTCGCCCTGGCCACCGAGGTCTACCCTCCGCGCGCGGGCGGCGCGGGCTGGTCCACGCGCGCGCTCGCCCTCGGACTGCGCGCCGCCGGCCACGACGTCACCGTCCTCACCACCAGCCCGGGGGCGGAGGACCTGGACGGCCTGCGCATCCGGCGCCTGAGCGCCCACGGCCGCCGGCGCCTGTCCGTCCCGCGCGTCATCGCACGCGCGCTCGCCGCGGAGACGGCGGACGTGATCCACGCCCAGCACTCGCTCTCCGCGCTGGGGGCGCTGGGCGGGCCCCGGCCGGAGCGCGTGGCCGTCACCGTGCGCGATCACTGGCCCGTCTGCTTCTGGTCGACGCGGATCAGCCGCGGCGCCCTCTGTCCGAGCTGCGGCATCGGGCCCATGACGCGCTGCCTCGACGGCCACGTTCCCGTCCCCGCTCCCCTCTCGTGGGGCGCGATCCCGTACATGCAGGGTGACCTCGCCCTCAAGCGCGCCGCCCTGGGACGCGCGGGCGCGAACCTGGCCGTGAGCGGGGCCATCGCGGAGGAGCTGCGCGCGGCCGGCATCCCGCGCGTCGAGGTGATCCCGAACGTCGTGGACCCGGTCGAGGTGCGCGCCGTGGCCGCGGGCACGTGCTCCTTCCCGCTCCCCGAGCGGTTCCTCCTCTTCATCGGCAAGCTCGAGGAAAACAAGGGCGCGCGCCTGCTCATCCCCGCCGTGGCCGCCGCGCGCACGGGCCTGCCCCTCGTGGTCCTCGGCGAGGGCAGCCTCGCCCACGCCCTGAAGTTCGAAGCCACCGCCTCCGGCCTCACCCTTCTCCTGCGGGGCTGGGCCGAGCGAGAGGACGTCCTGCGCGCGCTCGCGGCCGCCACCGCCCTCGTCTTTCCCTCCGTCTGGCCGGAGCCTCTCTCGCGCGTGCTCCTCGAGGCCCTGGCCCTGGGCACGCCGGTGGCGGCCATGGAAACGGGCGGGACCCGCGAGATCCTGGGCGGCACGGAGGCGGGCCTGCTCGTGACGGACCCGCCGGCCCTGGCCGACGCCGTCGCGCGCATCGCCGCCGACGGCACGCTGCGGGACCGGCTGCGCGAGGCCGCGCGCGCGCGCGCCGAGGCTTTTTCCCCGGGCGCGCTCATCCCGCGCTACGAGGCCGTCTACCGGCGGCTGGCGTGAGGGTGGCGCTGCTGAGCCGCTCCGCGCACCCCCTGCACGATCCGGGCGGAATGGAGCGCGCCGTCTACCTGCTGGCCAAACATCTCCAGGCCCGCGGGGTCGAGACCGTGCTCGTGACCCGCCCGCCCACGCGCGAGGGCGTCTTCCCGGGACGAGTGGTGACCGTGCCCTACGGCGGGGCCGGCGGCGGGCACGGCCGCGTGCTCTCGCGCACGGTTCACTATCCCGCCTTCGCCGCCCGCGTGGGCGAGACGGTGGCGGCCATGGTCCGCGCGGGCGAGGTGGACGTCGTCGACGCGCAAGGCCTCACCGCCCTCGGCTACGGACGGCGCCGCCGCCGCGACGCGACCCTGCGCGCGCCCCTGGTCATGAATCCGCAAGGCCTGGAGGAGCACAAGGCGCGCGGCCTCAAGCGCCTCGCCCTCACTCGCCTCCGCCGGCTCTCGCGCGAGGCGGCGCGCCTCGCCGATCGCGTGGTGGCGACGGACGAAGTCACGCGCGCGGAGGTCCCCCGCTACCTGGGCGTGGATCCGGCCCGCGTGGTCGTGCTGCCCAACGGCGTCGACCTCGACGAGATCGCCGCCTCGACCCCCGCGGACCCGCGCGCGTTGGCGGAGAGCGCATTGCCCGCTCTGCGCGGGGCCGATCCCGTATTCCTCTCCGTCGGTCGGCTCGAGGGCTACAAGGGATTCGAGGACGCGGCGGCGGCCCTGGCCGCGTTGCACGCGGAGGGACGGCTGGGCGCGAGCTGGGCCTGGGTGATCGTCGGCGAAGGCCCGGGAGCGGCGCGCCTGCGCGGCGGTCTCGCGCCGGCGGTGGCGCCGCACGTCCACTTCGCCGGCCGTGTGGACGACGCGCGGCTCCACGCGCTCTACGAGCGCGCCGACCTTTTCGTCCACCCCACGCACTACGAAGGCTCCAGCCTCGTGACCCTGGAGGCGATGGCCCACGGCCGCGCGGTCGTGGCCACGCGGGCGGGAGGGATTCCGGACAAGGTGAAGGACGGCGTGACCGGCCTCCTGGTCGCACCCTCCGACCGCGCGGGCCTGGCCTCCGCAATCCATGCCCTGGCCGGGGACGGCGGACGCCGCGCCGCCATGGGCCGGGCCGGACGGCGGTGCGTGGCGGAGGCATTCGCGTGGAGCGTTCTCATCGATCGCACGCTCGCCCTCTACGAGGAGCTGTGCAGCCAGGCCCGCGCGTGAGCCGCGAGCGCGCGCTGACCGTGGTCGCGGCCGCTCTGGGTCTGGGCCTCGCCCTCGTCGTCATCACCGGCGGGCCGAAGGGACTGCCGGCGGTCACCGGGCTGGCGGCGGCCACCGCCGGCGCTCTCGCCTGGCGCACGTGGCCGCGATTCCCGTCGGGCTCGGCCGCGCGCGCGCGCGTCGTGCTGATCGCCCTTCTCCTCGTGGCCGTGGTGCAGTTCCACGCCTTCGGCGGACGCATCGCCGGTGACGGCGTGAGCTACTACGTCTACGTCCGATCCCTCATGAAGGACGCGGACCTCGACTTCACGAACGAGTACACCCATTACGAGATGATCGATCGCGCCGACCTGAAGGTGCCGACGCGCACCGGCCACCGCCGGTCCATCTTCTCGGTCGGGCCGGGATTGGCCTGGATCCCTTTCTTCGCCGCCGGCGAGCTCGTCGGCCGCGCGCAGCGCGCCCTGGGCGGCGAGGTCGATCTCAGCGGGTACGGTCCCGTGCACGTCAACGCCGTCGCCCTCGGCAGCCTCCTTTACGGGTTCGCGGCGGTGCTGCTCATCCACGACCTGCTGCGGCGGCACTTCCCTCCCGACACCGCGCTCCTCGGCGCCGTGCTCGCCTGGTGGGCGACCTTCCTGCACTGGTACATGGTCCACCAGCCGACGATGTCGCATGCCGCCTCCGCCGCCGGCGCCGCGCTCGTCGTGTGGCTCTGGGACGGGCAGCGGCGGCGGCCGACCTCGTGGTCCGCGCTGGCGTTGGGCGTGGCCATCGGCTTCGCCATGTGCCTCCGCTGGCAGAACGCGCTCCTGCTCCTGCTGCCGGCCTGGGACACGCTGACGGCGCTCCGCCGCGGCGGAAGCGAGGCCATGAGCGCGGCCCGCCACGCCGCCCTGCTGGGGGCGGCCGCCCTGGCCGGCGCGTGGCCGCAGATGGCGGCCTGGAAGTCGATCTACGGCGAATGGCTGCTCCGCTATCCGCCGCACGGCGCGGACTTCCTGCGTCTCGATCATCCCTACGTCCTCCAGACGCTGTTCTCGTCCCGTCATGGCCTCCTCTCCTGGACTCCCGTCTTCTGGGCCGGCTACCTCGGCTATCTCTGGCTGGCGCGACGGCGCGGGCCGCTGGCCTGGCCGCTCCTGCCGCCGCTCTTGGCCATGACGTACGTGAACATGTGCTCGGGCGATTGGTGGGCGGGCGGGTCGTTCTCGAACCGCAGGTTCGACAGCCTGCTGCCCCTCCTCGCCCTCGGCCTCGCGGGCAGCCTCGAATGGGCGCGGCGCCTCCTTTCCCGTCATCCCCAGGTCGCGGTCGGGGCCGCGCTCGTGCCCGCGGTGGCCTGGAACCTGGGCGTCATCGCGTCGATCGCACGGGGGGACGCCGCCGCCGGGCGCGCGGACTTCCCGGGGCTCGTCGGGAGCGTGACGCGGGTGGTGGCGAGCGTGGCGGGGAGCCCGCTGACCTGGCCCGCGAGCTGGATCTTCGCGTGGCGGCAGGACCGCCCGGCCCGACAGTACGATGTCGCGGTGGGCCGGTATCTCTTCTATCGCCAGAACAACCTCGGCGGCCGCATCGACGTGGCCGCGGGCGATGGCGCCCTCCTGGCGGAAGGCTGGGGTGAGAGGCGGGAGATCGACGGACGGGCTTGCCGCACGCCGCAGCGTGCGGCGCGCGTCCTGGCCCCTCTCGACGTGCCGGAGGACTTGGATCTGACGATGGCCGCACACATCGATGGCCCGGGCGACGTGGGCATACGCGTGAACGGACGGGACGCCGGCACCATTGCCGTCGGCTCCTCCGGGACGAGCGGACGTCTCCGCCTTCCCGCCTCCCTCTGGCACCGCGAGCTCAACGACCTCGTGCTCGTCCCCCACGCCGGCTCCGTGTGCGTGGAAGCGTTCGAGCTCGTGCGCGCGGACGCCCCCGAGGCGCCGCGGGGATTCGAGGCCCGATGACCCGGCGCGCGATCGTGATCGGGGGCGGCCCCGCCGGCATCAAGGCCGCCCACGAGCTGGTGAAGTCGGGGGCGGAGGTCACGCTGCTCGAGAGCGCCCCCGTGCTGGGCGGCCTGGCCAGCGCCTTCGACGTGCAGGGTGTGCGCATCGAGCGCTACTACCACTTCATCTGCAAGGGGGACGACCACCTGGTCCAGACCCTGGACGAGCTCTCCCTCTCCCACAAGCTCCACTGGCGCGATTCGCGCATGGCATATTTCGTCGACGGCCGGCTGTATCCCTTCCTCACTCCCATCGAGCTCCTGAAGTTCCGCGCC
>Ga0075425_100003270_pt1 | contig 16436 bp, 16 predicted proteins | sample SoiMethybrSBSTD4_FD_75300 | JGI IMG/M metagenome (GOLD analysis project Ga0075425, IMG submission 75300) | Bulk soil microbial communities from a Populus tree surrounding site in Tennessee, USA - Soil MetaG P. TD hybrid SBSTD4 | ecosystem: Environmental > Terrestrial > Soil > Tree plantation... | reverse complement strand
TGCAACGAACGCAGCCCGGCCGTGAATCGCGAGCCCTTCGAAGCCGCTGTTTCCCACAGACGCTCCCGCAGCGTGACGTGGATCGAGGCGATCGCCGCCGCGCATGCCAACGGGTTTCCTCCGAACGTTGACGTGTGCAGGAACGGGTTCGGCTCGAGCGCGCGCCAGACATGTGGACGCCCCATGAACGCGCCGACCGGCATCACACCGCCGCCGAGCGACTTCGCGACCGCGATGATGTCCGGCACGACGCCCCAATGATCGACTGCCCACAGTTCGCCGGTGCGCCCGAGGCCCGTCTGCACCTCGTCGGCCACGAGCAACACGTTGTATTCGTCGCACATCTGGCGCAAGCGGGGCCAGAAGTCATCAGGCGGGACCACCGCGCCCGCTTCCCCTTGGATCGGTTCCATCACGACCGCGGCGATCTCTTCGGCGTGGTACTGGAGGACAGACTCGACCGCGTCCGCGTCTCCGAACGGCACGCGGTGGACCGGGCCGATCAACGGCTCGACCGGCTCGCGGAACTGCGGCTTGCCCATCAACGACAATGCGCCGAGCGTCTTGCCGTGGAACGCGGCCTCCGCGCACACGAATCCGGGCTTGCTGGTCGCGACGCGCGCGACCTTCAGCGCGCCTTCCATCGCCTCGGTTCCCGAGTTGCACACGAACACGTTCGAGATGTCGCCGGGCGCGATGTGCGCCAGCAAACGGCACAGCATCGCGCGGACGGGGTCGAGCAGTTCCTGAGTCGGCAACGGGTTGCGACGCAGCTGTGCCTCGACGGCGGCGATCACCTCGTCGTGGCGGATCCCGAGGTTGTAGATCCCGTACCCGCCGAGGCAGTCGATCCACTCGCGGCCGTGCAGATCTCGGACGACGGAGCCGTGACCGGTCCACTCGACCGCCGCGTAGTCGCCCGACTCGGTTACCGACTTGCGGTAGCGAACGAGGCCCGGCGTGTAGTGCGCGTCGTAGTCCTCGACGGTGCGCTTCGCGATCAGGTCGCGCGCCTCCCCCTCCGGGTCGGCGCCGGTGATCAGCGCCACCATCTCGGAGGCTTCTTCGAGCGCGAGGTCGAGGTCTTTGCGTTCCATAAGGTCAGGCTACCAGTGGTTTTCGGCACGTTCCGGCCGGAAATGAGCCTGTGACCGTCCGCGTACGAGCGCACGAGCGGTCTTTGGGATGGTTCGCGTAGGATTCCGGCCGGTCTTGGTTCAAGCTCCTGCTCTTCTTTGAGAAAGGACCCTAAAAATGCGTCGGTTCGGCCTGTCGGTGGCTCTCATCGCAACGATCTCGTTCGCCCTGGGCGCGTGCGCCAGTGGGAAAGACACCGGACTTCCCGCGGGCCCGACGACACCACCGGCGGGCTCGGTGTGTACCGGCGTGAGCATGACCGACCAGCTGAAGTTCGAGCCCGAAACGTGCACGATCAAGGTCGGCACGACGCTCGTTTGGACCAACACCGGGGGCGTTTCGCACACCGTCACTTCGGTCGATGACAAGACGTTCGACTCCGGGCAGTCGACGCTGATCACGGGCGGCGAGAAGTTTCAGTTCACCTTCAAGAAGGCGGGCGACTTCCCGTACTACTGTCGGCTCCACTCGGGCGACAAGAAGACCGGGATGGTCGGCGACATCAAGGTCACCGCGTAGGCACTTCGACGTGAGCGACGTTCTCCAGCGCTGCTACGAAGCTCTCTTCGAGCGCGACGAGCAGATCACCCACGACGACGCTCTCGCGCTCGCGGGGTTGCCCGACGAACAGGTCCCCGAGCTCATCGCGCTCAGCCATCGTGTCCGTTTGCGCTTCGCCGGGCCCGAGGTCGAGGTCGAATCGATCCTGTCGGCGAAGACAGGTGGCTGTCCTGAGGACTGTCATTTCTGCTCCCAGTCCGGGCGCTTCGAAACCACCGTCCGGCCGGAGCCGTTCCTGCCGACCGATCAGATCGTCGAGGCGGCCCGGCGCAGCGAGCTCGAAGGCGCGACCGAGTTCTGCATCGTGCTCGCGGTGCGCGGACCGGACGACCACATCATGGAGCGCACGCTCGACGCGGTCGCGGCGATCCGGGCGAACACCCAGATGCAAGTGGCGTGCTCGCTCGGGATCTTGACCAGAGACCAGGCAGAAGCGCTGCAAAACGCAGGCGTTCACCGCTACAACCACAACCTGGAAACGGCGCGCGCGTTCTTCCCGAAGGTCTGCACGACCCACACCTGGGAGGAGCGCTACGAGACCTGCCTGCTTGTGAAGGATCTCGGGATGGAGCTCTGCTCCGGCGGGATCATGGGGATGGGGGAGACGCCCGAGCAGCGCGTGGACTTCGCCTTCGAGCTCCGCGAGCTGGGCCCGGCGGAGATCCCGCTCAACTTCCTCAACCCACGGCCCGGAACGCCGCTCCAGGACCGCCCGCTGCTCAGCCCTTTGGAAGCCCTCCGGTGCATCGCGCTGTTCAGGCTGGTCCATCCGAGCGCGATCATCCGCTACGCCGGGGGGCGTGAGGTCACGCTGCGCGAACTCCAGGCGACGGGGATGCTCGCCGGCGTGAACGCGATCATCATCGGCAACTACCTCACGACGCTCGGACGCACCCCGTCGGACGACCTCCGGATGCTCGCCGACCTGCAGATGCCGGTGAAGCCGGGTGCCGGAGCACGCTGAACGCCCGTTCTGTCCGCGCTGCGGCAAGCCACTCGATGGCGGCCACCCCGCATGTGAACGCTCGCTCAGGTTCGAGCCGCCGCGCTTCTGTGGGAACTGCGGGAAGCGTCTGAGGGTCCAAGTCTTCCCCGACGGGTACCGGGCGCGCTGTCCGGAGCACGGCGAGATCGGTTAGGACCTGTACCGAAGTTCACTGTCGTCTCAGGTTTCCGTGATTACCCTTTGGGGGATAGTCGGTCCGCATCGTAGAATCCCGGCACCGCGGGGAAAGGGAAAGGCTCGGAATGACCCTTACGTGTCCCGTCTGTACGGACGTCGACATCCTCGCGACGCGGTCCGAAGACTCGGTCGAGATCTGTCTGTGTTTGTCGTGCCGCGCCACGTGGATCGATCGTGGGGACGGTCCCGAAGAGATCCAGCCTTCGCGCGCCCGTCGCGCCCCGATCACCGGTCCGAGGGTCTCCCGGCCGGTCGGCTGACCGGCCCAAATACTTCCCCACTTCCCTTCCCGTAGCCTCTGCGCGCCCGTTGTTACACTTCCTTGTAGATGGCGAGCTCCGAACGCCCTGCCGTCGGCGTCATGGGCGGCACCTTCAATCCCATCCACATCGGGCACCTCGTTACCGCTGAAGAGGCGCGGTACGCGTTCGCGCTGCGCGAGGTCGTGTTCATGCCCGCCGGCAGCCCCTGGCAGAAAGAACGCTCGGACGTCGCGCCGGCCGAGCACCGCTATCTGATGACCGTGATCGCGACCGCATCGAACCCGCACTTCCGCGTGTCACGGACCGAGATCGATCACGCCGGGCCGAGCTACACGATCGACACTCTGCGGCGTATGCGCGGCGAGCTCGGGGACGTCGAGCTGTACTTCATCACGGGCGCGGACGCGATCCTCCAGATCTTGACCTGGAAGGATCCAGAGGACGTGTTGAAGGAGGCGCGGTTCATCGCCGCGACCCGGCCGGGCTACGACCTGGACCGCTTGGAGAAAGAGCTACCGGAAGGTTTCGGCGACCGCGTGCACGTCCTCGAGATCCCGGCGCTCGCGATCTCGTCGACCGACATCCGTCATCGCGTCCGCGACGGCCGCCCGGTGCGGCACCTGCTGCCGGAAGGGGTCGCCGGTTACATCGAGAAGAACGGGCTCTACGCATGAGCGACACCGAGCTGCTTCCGTCGCGCGTCGATCCGGGCGCGCGTCGCGACCGGCGCCGTCGCAAGAGCCTCCGCCGCCGTGCCGTCGGTTGGGTGTCGGTCGCGGTGCCGCTGCTGGTGATCCTGGTGGTGTTGCTCACGCAGCTCGGAGGCAAGCCCGCGTCGGCACCGCGGGCGGTCGGCAACTCCGCCGAGGGCGGTCAGGTCACCTACCTGTTCGTCGGCATGCGCGCCGGAGACCAGTCGGGACAAGCCGACTGGCTCACCCTCATGGCGATCGACCGTTCCGGACAACATCCGCTCACGGTTTTCATCCCGACCGGCACGCTCACCGAGATCCCCGGCTACGGCTACGACATCGCCGGCAAAGCGATGTCGCTCGGGCGGGTGCCGCTTCAGGAGATCACGATCGAGAACATGCTCGGCATCCAGATCGACCACACGATGCTCGTCCCGGATTCGTTGATGATGCGGCTCGTCGACCGCGCGGGCGGTGTGACGGTGACGCTCAAGAACGCACTGATGCAGCAGCGAGGCGCCAACCGAGTGGTTCCCGTCTTCCAGCCCGGAACGCGCCGCTTCGACGGCAAGACCGCCGTCAAGTTCCTCCAATACTTGGGCCCCGATGAAGATGAGCTTGCGAGGCTCGGACGCCAGCAACGTGTGTGGGAGGCACTTCTCTCGCGCTTCGGCGGCGCGGACGCCGACAAGCTCGCCCGGATCGTCTCCGGATTCGGGGACTCGCTGATCACCGACGCGACGCCTGCCAACGTCGGCGCGTTCTTCGCGTCGTTCGCCTCCGCCGGGCCCGATCTTCGCAGCTATCGCGCGCTGCCCGTCGCATCGGTCGGATCGGGCGAGGACGCCGCGTTCCGGGTCGATCAGCAACGCTACGACGGCGAGCTCGCGCGTCTGCTCGCGCCATCGCGCCCGCCCGGTGCGGCCGCGACGCCGGTGCGCGTACAGATCCTCAACGGCAACGGCCAGCCGGAGATCGGGCTCGCGGTCGCGCAGGTGCTCGTCCCGGCGGGGTTCCACATCGCCGACACCGGCAATGCCTCCAGCTTCGGATTCAAACGAACGAAGATCATCGCCTACTCCGACGCCGATCTCGCTGCCGCCCGGCGTATCCGCGCGTTGCTCGGCGTCGGTTCGATCGAGATCGGTCGCACACCGCAGACGATCGTCGACGTCACCGTCGTCGTCGGCGCAGACTTCGCGGCCCCAGGTCAGTAGCGGGGAGCGCGCTGGCGGCCTCGAGCAAGAACACCTCGCGACAGCTGGCGATCGCGGCCGCGCGCGCGGCATCCGACAAGAGCGCGACCGACGTCGTCGTGCTCGAGGTACGTGACCTCATCGTGATCACCGATTACTTCGTGATCGCGTCGGGCACGTCCGACCGGCAGGTGCGCACGATCATCGACGAGGTCGAAAAGGTCCTGTCCGGCAAAGGCGTGAAGGCGATCCGGCGCGAAGGCCGGGCCGGCGGCCGCTGGGTGTTGCTGGATTTCGTGGACCTCGTCGTCCACGTCTTCACCCGCGAAGAGCGCGAGTACTACGAGCTCGAGCGCCTCTGGAAGGACGCGCCGCGGGTGCGCTGGCAGCCCCGCGCGGCCGCGAAAGGCGACACGAAAAGCGCGCGCCCGGACAAGGCGGGATAAGTCGGGGCATGCCCGCCCGACCTCCTCAAGCCGCTCGACCGGTACGACGACATATCTGCGAGGGGATGGGCTCGTCTGCCCGTCCATCGGGCACATGGCGCGAAGCTCGGAAAATCGCTGGCACAGCAGGCCGTTCGCGGCCTCGGTCGTGCGCGTCGTGGTCGTCCTGGCCCCGCTCCTCGCCGCCGGCGCGACCTCGCTGCTCGTCGCCCACGCCGTCGATGGCGCAACCGCCGTCGACTCCCTCGCTTTGCGCTGGGTCGTCGTCGTCGCATCCTCGGTCGGTGTGCTGGTGATCGTGCACCGGCTGTCGCGCCAGCTCCTGCCCCTCGCCGTTCTGCTGAGGCTTTCACTCGCGTTCCCCGGGGCGGCGCCCTCGCGCTTCGCCGTCGCCCGCGCGGCGACCAACCTGCGTGAGCTCGAGGAGCGCCTGCGCATCGCGCGAACCACCGGTTTCGACTTCGACGAGGACGCCGGGCAGGCCGCGGAGATCATCCTGTCGCTCGTCGCCGCGGTCGAGGCGCACGAGCGCTCCACCCGCGGCCACGCCGCGCGCGTCCGCGTCTACACCGACCTCATCGCCGATCAGCTGAACATCCATCCGGAGGACCGCGACCGCCTGCGCTGGGCCGCGCTGGTGCACGACGTCGGCAAGCTCGAAGTGCCGACCTCCGTGTTGAACAAGGCCGGCCCACTCGATCCGCGCGAGCTCGAGATCGTGAAGCGACACCCCGAGGACGGGGCCCGTCTCACCAAGCCGCTCCACGCGTGGCTGGGGGAGTGGGCCGACTCGATCAGCGAGCACCACGAACGTTTCGACGGCCGCGGCTACCCGCGCGGGGCCACAGGCGGGGAGATCTCGCTCGGCGCACGCATCATCGCCGTGGCAGACGTGTACGAAACGATGACGGCCGCGCGTCCGTACCACCGGCCGAAGTCCCAGGCCGAAGCGCGGAGGGAACTCGTCCGCTGTTCCGGCACACAGTTCGATCCGACGATCGTCGGTGTGTTCCTCCAGGTGCCCGAGCGGCGCCTGCAGGCCGCGCGAGGCGGGCTCGGCCGGGCGTCGAACACGCCGGTGCTGCGCGAGCTCGACCGCCTGGCCGGCGTCGTCGGCCGCGTGATCTCCGCCGCGATCGTGACCGGCGGCATCCTCGCGGTGTCGATCGCCGGCGTCACGCTCCACCGCTGAACGCGAAAGGCCGGCCTCGCCGGCCGGCCGTCCGCGCAGTACCTCTTTACAGGTTCGTGTAGAGCAGGTTCGCGTTCGTCGTGCGCGAGGACTTCACGATCCCCTTCGTCGTCAGTCCCTGAAGAGCACTCGCGACGTCGGCGGGCGTCGCGCTCGGGTGCGTCTGCAGGTATAGCGCCGCAACGCCCGTGGTGTGCGGCGTCGCCATCGAGGTCCCGCTGATCGTGTTCGTCGCGGTGTTCGAGGTGCTCCACGCCGAGGTGATATTCACACCCGGCGCGAACCAGTCGACGCAGTTGCCGTAGTTCGCCCACGAGGCTTTCGTGTCGGTGTTGTCGGTCGCGCTGACCGTCATCGCTTGCGTGACTCGCGACGGCGATGAGTTGCACGCGTTCGCCGCGAACCCGAGGAAATTGCCGTTGCCCGCAGCGACCGCGTAGGAGACGCCGTCGGCGATCGAGTTCCGCACCGCCGTGTCGAGCGCGGTGTTCGCGCTGCCCCCGAGGCTCATGTTCGCGACGGCAGGCTGGCCGGCTTGGTGGTTCCCGGTGACCCAGTCGACGCCGGCGATCACACCGGAGGTCGGGCCGCTCCCGTTGCATCCGAGCACGCGCACGGCGACCAGCTGGGCCTGTTTGGCGACGCCGTAGGTCGCGCCGGCGGCGGTGCCCGACACGTGGGTGCCGTGACCGTTGCAATCGCCGCCAGAGCCGGTTCCGCTGACCTCGTCGACGCCGTACGACGCCCGGCCGCCGAACTCGTTGTGGGTCAGCAGGATGCCGGTGTCGATGACGTAGATAGTCACGCCCGAGCCGGTGTTCGTGTACGTGTACGTCCCGTTGACCGGCAGCGCACGCTGGTCGATCCGGTCGATGCCCCAGGTCGCGCCGGTCTGAGTCGTGTCGGCGCGCATGATCCCGTCGGGCACGACGCTCGCGACGCGGGCATCGCGGAGCAGCGAGGCAACCAACGCCGCCGGCAACGATGCGGAGTACCCCTTCAAGGCGTGCGAGTAGACGTGGGTCACGCGGGCGCCGAATCGGAGCTCGTGCGCGCGGGCAACCGCGGCAGGGTTGGACACCGAGTCCTTGAAAGTCACGATGTAGCGGCCGATCTGGAGCGCCGGTCTCGCGGCGGCGGCCTGAGCGACCAACGCGACGGCGACGGCGAATAGAGCGATGGTGCGACGACCCATGGCGTCCCCTCTCTGACGGCGACGCACCACTTCTAGTCCGAGGAGCTTGCCGTTGTCGATGGCGATTTGCGCCGTTCGGTCAGTTTCGCGGAGAGATCGTGGCTGGAATTTTCGTGAACCTTCGGCCGAGAGGATCGACGATCCCGAGCCGGTCGTCCCGGACGAAAACCGTGCCGTTCACCCAGCCCGATTGGTGCATCTGCGTCATGTGCGCCGAGCCTCTGAGGGCGACACTCAGCGTGACGGACGACAACAGCGCAGCGGTAGGGGGCTCACGACATGATGAAGACTGAGATCCGGTTCGAGACCTGCGCAAGCTGTGACGCCACGCTTGAGCAGGGACAAACGCACTGTGGTTGCGGCCGCCCCACCTCCCGGGCGAGCTTCGCCGACCGCTCTGCCTATGAGGTTCTTCAGTGGCGTGCCTACAAGGATCGTGTCGAAGCAAGCAACTAACCCTTTTACCTCCAGCTTCACCTGATTCTCCCTCACCAGAGGGCCCGGCTCGGGGGCCGGGCTCTTTGGCGTTCGTCCTGAGGCCCTCCCGGTACACTCGCCCCGCCTGCTCCGGAAAGGACCGCGACGTGGCGCTATCCCTCGAACAGATAGACATCACCGACCCCGATCTGTACGCGTCGGGCGGGGCGGCGTCGGTGTTCCGCTACCTGCGCGAGCACGAGCCGGTCTTCTTCCAGCGCCAGCGCTCCGGCCCCGGCTTCTGGGCGGTCACGACCTACGCCGACGTTCGCACCGTTTCGCGCGACCCGCAGACGTTCATCTCCTCGGGCGGGACGTCGACGATGGACCTCGAGAAGCCCGAGTCCGCCTCGCTCGACTACGAGATGATGCGAGGGACGCTCGTGATCACCGATCCGCCGCGGCACACGAAGTTGCGCGCACTGGTGAACAAGGCGTTCACACCCAACGCCGTCGCGCGGCTCGAGCCGTTCGTGCGCGGGATCGTCGGGCAGATCATGGACGACTGCTCGCTCGCAGGCGAGGGCGACTTCGTGCGCGACGTCGCCGCGCGTCTCCCCTTCGTCGTGATCTGCGAATTGCTCGGCATCCCGCGCGACGATCGCGCCGGCCTGTTCAACGCGATCCGGCCGATGATGAGCGCCGACGTGACCATGGCCGCCGGGCCCGAAGGCGGATCGATGGATGCGGCGACGACGCTGGTGTCCTTCTTGCAGGACCTGATCGACACGCGGGCAGCCGCCGCCGAGCAGGACCTGGTGAGCGACCTCGTTCGCGCGGAGGTCGACGGAGAACGTCTGACGCGCGCGGAGATGCTGGCGCTGGTGATCCTCCTCTTCATCGCCGGGACCGAGACGACGCAGAACGCAACCGGCGGCGGGATGCTGGCGTTCTTCGACCACCCGGGTGAGAAAGAGCGCGTGATCGCCGATCGATCGCTGATGCCTACGGCGGTCGAGGAGATCCTGCGCTACGTGTCGCCGACGCTCGTGTCGATGGTGCGTACCGCGACGCGCGAGACGGAACTCGGCGGGAAGGCGATCAAGGCGGGTGACAAGGTCACGCTGTGGTACGGCTCGGCGAACCGGGACGCGTCGGTGTTCCCCGATCCCGATCGCTTCGACGTGTCGCGCACGCCGAACGACCACCTCACATTCGGGTTCGGCGCACACTTCTGCTTGGGCGCGCAGCTCGCCAGGCTGGAGCTGAAGGTGATCTTCGAAGAGCTGTTCGACCGCCTGCCTCGCATCGCTCTTTCGGGAGAGCCGAAGCGTCTCCGCTCGAACATCTTCAACGGCCTGGAGAAACTCCCGGTCCGATTCCGCTGAAGCCCCGGCGGGTCAGCCCTGTGCCGCCAGCTGGGCGCCGATCGAGTCGCGAAGCGCGTGCACGGCCGAGAGCGGCCGGACGAAGACGGTGAAGTCGTCGATCAGACCGTCGTCCCCGAAGTGCACCAGATCGATGCCCTCGACGTCGCGATCGCCCACGCGGGTCATGAAGCGCAGGACGGCCGAACCGTCGTCGGCCGTGAACTCGCCGACGTAACGGAAGTCCTGGAAGGTCTTGAACAGGATCCCGAAGAGCACGCCGACGGCCTCGCGGCCTTCGAACGGCTTGAACGTCACCGGCGAATGGAGGACGACGTCGGGGGAGAGGCACGCGAGCGTGGCATCAAGGTCCATCGCCTCGACCGCTTTGCGCAACTGATCGTGGAGCATCGGCTTCCTCCTCTAGAACAGTGTCGGGTCGCGCTCGACGCGCCCGGCGAGCCTATCGAAATCGACCTCGACCCAGTCGATCCCGCGGGCGGCGGCGAGGACGCGGGTCTGCGGCTTGACGACCTGCGCGACGAGGATCCCGCGCACGGGCGCGAGGGACGCGTCGCCGTTCAGCCGCTCCAGGTATCGGCTCAGCTGCTCGACGGCAGCGAGCTCGCCGATGCGCTTCACTTCGACGGCGACGGTCGCCCCTGCGGCGTCGCGCAACAAAAGGTCGATCGGCCCGAGGTCGGTCGGGAACTCGCGCGACACCAGCCGCAGGCCCGGCCCGATCTCCTCCGGCGCCTGCGCGAGCAGCCACTGCAATTCCGTTTCGCTCCCGGTCTTCTGCAGACCGGGTTCGAGCCCGAGCTCCACCGTCTGATCGAGGTGCTTGTGCGCGATCGCGATCTCGAGGCGTTCGCCCCGCGCGCCGCTCACGGTCCAGCCGTCCGCTCGCTCGAGGATCGTGCACGGCGGCGGCATCCAGTTCAGCGCTTTGTGTCCCTTGTCGGCGTGCACGATCACCGTGCCGTCGGTCTTCACGATGAGGAGCCGCCGCGCCATCGGAAGGTGGGCGGAGAGTCGACCGGTGTAGTCGACGCTGCAGTCGGCGACGACGAGCCGCACGCGATCAGATCGCGGCGCGCTCGATCCAGAAATCGAGCAGCCCGGTGTCGCCTTCGACCTTGAAGCGCGACGTGTCGGCCGGCTTCCGGCGGCCCCAGACCAGCAGGTAGAGGTCCGCAGCGGCGCCTTCGATCGACGCGGTCGCGTTCGGCGTCTCCGCGTGGTCCCACGAGAACCGGTCGGGATTCAGGGTTATCGTCCAGGTCGGATCCGCGTCGGACGCGCGCAGAGCGATCTGCTCGCCGTGGCCGCGTAGCTCCTCGACCCGCGGAGCGAAGTAGGCGGCGTGCGGCAGGTTGTCGAGGAACTCGTCGATCCCGTCGACCGCGATGTCGCGCTCGATCGTCGGCTCGAGCCCAGCCGCGAACTCTGCGTCGGCTCCGTGCACCAATGTCTCGTGGACCATCCGGCGAGGCCAGAAGCGTGCGTGCTTGTCCGAGCCCCAGCCCCACATCTCGGCGTCGGGATCGGCGGTACGAAACACCTCGACCATGTGCTCGATCCCGTCGGCAAGCCATGCGGGTCGCACCGCGGGGTCGTCCGGAACGACGATGCCGAGCTTCGCGGCCGGGATTCGCTCCGGCGTCACCGCCTCAACCTGTCCGGTCGCCCAGCGATGCACACCGCCGACATGGCCGACCAGGTCGCCGACGTTCCAGTCGGGCGTCGTCGGGACGCGCGTCGACGGGTCGAGTTTCTGGGCGACGGACGCCATCCGCTTCACGATCGACGTGAGCGCGTCGCAGTAGACGAGCGGCGAGGATCGATGGCAAGTCGCGGTCACGTGTCCACTCTAACGGTCTGCGTTGCGCGGTCGCTAGGATTACCGGCATGGAGGGGAAGGTCTGCGTGGTGACCGGCGCGACGTCGGGGATCGGGCTTGAAGCAGCGCGCGGTGTCGCGGAGCTCGGCGCGCACGTCGTGATGATCGGGCGCAACCCCGACAAGGCCGAAGCAGCGGCCGGCGAGGTGCGCGCGACGGCGAAAGGCCCGGTCGATGTGATGCTCGCCGACTTCGCTTCCCTGAAGGACGTCGGCGCCCTGGCGAGGGAGGTTGCCGAGCGCTACCCGAAGATCGACGTGCTGCTGTCGAACGCCGGCGTGTACCGCGTGCGTCGAACCGTTACGGGGGACGGGTTCGAGGAGATGTTCGCCGTCAACCACCTCGCCGCTTTCGTTTTCGTGAACTCGCTGCTCGACCGGCTGCGCGCGAGTGCGCCGTCGCGTCTCGTGATCGTCGCGTCCGCCGCCCACTACGGCGCGACGTTGGACTTCGACGACCTCCAGAGCGAGCGCCGGTTCCGCTCGATGCGTGTGTATTCGAAGTCGAAGCTCGCGAACGTGATGACGGGCTACGCGCTCGCGCGGCGGCTCGAGGGGTCGGGCGTGACGGTGAACTCGCTCCATCCCGGGTTCGTGGCGACGAACCTCGGCAGCGGGAATCGGATCCCGGTCAAGCCGTTCATGGTGCTCTTCCGGCTGACGGGCCGGGCGATCAGTGTGAAGGACGGGGCCGACACGCCCATCTACCTCGCGTCCTCGCCCGAGGTCGAAGGCGTCAGCGGCAAGTACTTCGACAACCGCGAAGAGAAGATGTCATCGCCCCAGTCATACGACGAGGACGCGCAGGAGCGGTTGTTCATGGTGAGCGAGTCTTTGACCGGGCTTCGCTCCTAGCGCCGACGGCACCGAGCCGGCATGGACGACCGCGTTCGCAACGGCGTTCTGAGCGAACTGCTCGCGCGGGAGGCGGAACAGCATTCCGATCATCGCGCTCGCGCGCTCAAGCGTGCTTCGAGCCGGGCGCTGATGTGGCCGGTCGAAGCCGCGGAGCTTCTGGAGCAAGGTGGTTCGCTCACCGCGCTGCCGAGCGTCGGACCATGGGTCGCGCGGCTCATCGAAGGATGGATCGACGACCCGCCGATGCTCGCTGACGTTCCGGCGCTCCGCCGCGGCTTCATCACGATGGCCGAAGCGCTGCGCGCGCTCGAAGCCGCGCCCGAGTACCGCGCGGCGCGCGCCGACTTCCAGGTGCACACCACCTGGTCCGACGGCGACGAGCCGCTCGAGGTGATGGCCGGCGAGCTCGCCAAGCGCGGCTACGCGTTCGCGGCGATCACCGACCATTCGCAGGGGCTGAAGATCGCCGGCGGGATGGACGAGGAAACGCTTGCGCGTCAGTGGGTCGAGATCGAGGCGGTCGCCGCGACGCACGAGTCGATGGAGATCTGGCGGGGCCTTGAGATGAACCTGTCGCCGCAGGGTGAAGGTGACATGGACCCGGCCGTCTTGGCGCAGCTCGACCTCGTTCTCGGCACGTTCCACTCCGAGCTGCGCAAGACCGAAGACCAGACGGATCGCTATCTCGCTGCGATCGCAAACCCGACCGTCGACGTCTTCGCGCATCCGGTCTGTCGCATGTACAACCGCCGCACCGGACTGCGCGCCGACTGGGCGCGCGTCTTCGCGGCCGCCGCCGACGCGGGGATGGCGCTCGAGATCGACTGCACGCTGTACCGCCAAGACCTGCCGGTCGAGCTGTTGCGCATCGCCCGCGACAGCGGCGTGTGGTTCTCGATGGGCACCGACGCGCACGCGATCGGCGAGCTCGACTACATGCCGATCGGTCTCGGCGCCGCCGCGATCGCCGGCGTCTCGCCCGAACGCATCCTCACCTTCCGGCCGCCGGACGAGGTCCGGGAATGGGTGCGCGAGCGCCGTGCGCGCCGGGCTGCTGGCTGAACGCGCGCGTGGAGATCCGCCCGCCGCTCCCTTCGGAGTTCGACGCCGTCGGCGACGTGGCCGTCGCCGCGTACGCGGGCTTCTACGGGCCGGACCTCGCCGGGTACGAGACACCGCTGCGCGACATCGCCGGCCGGATGCGCGCCGCCGACGTGCTCGTGGCGGTCGTCGACGGGGTGATCGTGGGAACGGTGACGTACGTCGCCGAAGCGTCGTCGCCGTTTGCCGAGCATCAACGCGACGGTGAGGCATCGATCCGGATGCTCGCCGTGTTGCCGGCGCACTCGCGACACGGGATCGGGCGTGCACTGTCGCTCGCGTGCATCGACCGGGCGCGCGCCGAGGGCAAGCGCGCCGTGATCTTGCACGCCGATGAGGGGATGGCCGCGTCGCGGGCGCTCTACGAGGGTCTAGGGTTCCGCCGCGATCCCGGCCGGGACTACCGCCCCGACCGGGTGACGTTCCTCGTGGCCTACGTGCTCGAGCTCTGACCTATGGAGCGGGCGGGGTGCACCAGTCGTAGTTGCCGAACAGGCTCTGCACGCGCGGGATCTGGTTCTCTGCACCGGGGCGGCACAGGAGATATGGCCCGCCGTTCATGACATCGATGACGTCGCCCGTCAGCCAGAAGTTCACCTTCTGATTGGCCGCGCGATTGTCCCGGCGCGGATCCTCGTGCGGGTCGCCACCGGCCTCGTCGGGCGGCACGTTCCCGTTCGGCGGCAGGTAGTTGCCGGAGTCCCAGTAGACGAGCGCCGATCCGTGCCAGGGCGCGATCGCGCCGCTCGAATCGCGCGGCATCGGCGGCAGGCCGAAGAACGGCGTGATCGCCCAGTGGCGGCCCGGCATCAGCGCGGTGTCCATGACGCGCGCGCCGACGGTGCGGGCTTCGACCTCCGCGGAGAAGTTGGTTACCTGGAAGTCGCCGAGTGCCGCGTCGAGCAACACCTGGTGGGCCGGCGTGTTCGGGTAAGGGCTGTCGGTCATGTGCTGCGCGTAACCATCTGCCTCGCCGCGATCCCACAGCATCTGCAGGAGCGCCATCACCAGCTGCTGTCCTTCCTTGTCCGGGTACATCGTGTACAAGAGCGACGAGTACGACGGGATGCCGGGGTTCGAGGGGTCGAGGAGCGGCCCTTCCCAGTCGGACGAGCGGTTGAGCAACGTCGAGTAGTTCATCCCGAGCACACCCAGGACCGAGCGGGTGAAGTCAACGCCGAGCGCCGTCAGCGCGCCGCCCATGATCGCGCCCTGGCTGTTGCCGTCGTAGAAGAGCTCGTTGGTTCGGAACAGCGGGTTCCCGTGCGCATCCTGGAACGCGGCGTTGGTGGCCAGTCCGCGCGGATGCGCAAGCGCGCGTCCGAGGTACAGGAAGTCCAGGAAGCCTTGCTGCGCGCGGTCGATCATCGACGGCATGTTCGACGGGTCGAGCAGCGTGATGACCGCGTTCACAACGTCGTACTCGGCGAAGCCCATCCAGTTGACCGCGCACGGCATGAAGTCGCGCTCGCGGTCGCGATCGGTCGAGCCGCCGGTCGACTCGTCCCGGCTGCCGAGCAACCCGTGCCCGTAGAGCACCGGGTGAGCGGGCGACGTCGTGGCCAGAGCGGGGATCGTGCAAACGAACGGCACCTTGATGGTCTTGATGATCGGGTTCTGCATCGGAAGACCGTCGGGCCCATAAAGGAACCGGCCACCGGGGATCGCTTGGCCCGGCAGCGAATCGCCGATCGGGTTGCCGGGCACCGGCACCGGGATCGGATCGACGAGCGGCTGCGGCGGGAGGTTGAGATAGTTCGGAACGGTGATCGTCCCGTCGATCCGGCGTAGTCGAGCGCCCTGACCGGTCTGGTCGGTCACCGACGTGATGGCGAACTGCGGAGGCGAGCCTTGGATCACGCCGTCCGCGAGGTTCGTGTCGCCGAGCTTCGCGAACGCGTCGTTGCGGATGTGCAGCACGCGTTCGGCGAGGTTACGTCCGGAGGCGATCGTGAAGTCCCACGCGAGATACAGCTCCGAACGGCTGAAGGTGTTGCCGCGCGCGACCTCCGCGTTGCGGATCCTGGTGATGACGTCGTTCACGTGAACGCGCCGCGACTCGTTGAAGGTCGGGTCCGTGAGCGGACCCTTGGTGCCGTCGCGGTAGGCGGCGAACTGACGGCCGGCAGCGATGAGCGAGCCGTTGCCGTCGCGCAAGTTCCGGAGCGCGACGAGATACCGGTGCCCTTCCAGGAAGTTGCGCGCCGGGCGCAGGATCAGCGTGCGCTGGTTGTCCTTCGTCGCGGCGTTGTGGTCGAGCTCGGACCAGAACGGCCACCGGAGCCCGGTCGTCGCGTCGATGATCAGGATGGGAGCGTTCGATGCTTGGTAGCGCCCGATGTCGGAGATCTGGTCGCGCGGATCGTTCGGTCCGCCATCGCGAGGGCTCGCGAGGTTCTGCGTCCCCCAGGTGCGGTGCAGGTCGAGGCCCGGCACGAACGTGAGCACCTCCGAGCCGGGTGAGAACCCGTCGTTGCGGTTCCACTCGGTCGGGTCGATCGGAAGCCCGGCGACGTCGCGCGGCATCTCCAGGAGCTGGAAATCGACGCGCTTACCGGTCGCGGTCGTCGGGTCGGGCCGGGTGAAGTAGTCGTTCGGGAATGGGAAGAGGCACTGGGCCTTATCGGTCTGGTCGCACGGCTGGCGGAGCGAGATCAGTGCCGCGTGGGTCGGCAGGGCAGCGAAGCTTCCCGCGAACGCGGCTGCGATCAGGATCCGGGCGGTGACACGTCGTTTGGTGAGCACGTTCGGGCACCTCACGGGGTCGGGATCAGGGCGGACGAGCGGGTGGTCTTCGGGATTATTCGGTACCCGCTGGGCCGATTCCTCTCGGCAGGGCAGGTGGATCGCCGATCTTGGATCGTCCTCGACAAGCCGGCGGGCGGCCGGGGTTCGCTCACCAAGGTTCCTTTCAACGCGAACCGCG
>Ga0075425_100003269_pt1 | contig 16436 bp, 20 predicted proteins | sample SoiMethybrSBSTD4_FD_75300 | JGI IMG/M metagenome (GOLD analysis project Ga0075425, IMG submission 75300) | Bulk soil microbial communities from a Populus tree surrounding site in Tennessee, USA - Soil MetaG P. TD hybrid SBSTD4 | ecosystem: Environmental > Terrestrial > Soil > Tree plantation... | reverse complement strand
GTCATGCTGACATCTTCGTCTACGAAGAGCCCGCGAAATCGCGTCGACGTCTCCAGCAAGGAGCTAGCGCGCCATTGGTGTAAGCGTCTTAAAAAATCGAAAGCTGAGATTGAGGCCGCGATCGCCAAAGTGGGCGACAACGCGGAAACAGTGATGAAAGAACTAGGAGCAAAGCGCACGTGACTGGCGAGCCCGTGGATACGATGCGCGACCAGTTCAGCAGATAGCTTTTTTTCTCGAACTATGCGGCCGATTTGCGGGAGCGCGGATCGTGTGTACCCAAATCGCTACCCCGGGGCGCGGGCCGTCCTTCGAGCTCGGCTTCGTGCTGGTAATAGTCGGCCACTTGACCGTCGCCGGCTTCAGACCAGATCAGATAGACGTAACCGTCAATCAGAATATGCTGATCGTCTCAGGCACGGCGGATCAGAGTCAGGACACGGGCCAATACCTTTATCGCGGCATCGCGGGTCGTTCATTCGAGCGCCGCTTCAATCTCGCTGATTACGTTGAGGTGAAAGGCGCCAATATTGACGATGGCCTGCTTCAGATCGAGTTGCAGCTCGAGCTACCTGAAGCGATGAAGCCTCGTCGCATCGATATCAAGAGTGGGAACGACATTGGCAAGGACGATAACGTCCGAACCGAGCACTCAAAGATCGCCTGATCCCAATGTCAAACAGGTTTGAAGTGGTTCGTGATTCGCGAACCACCTCTCCAAGACCTCGGGAAATGTCCATGCGGCAACATCCAAAAGGTGAAAGTACTGCCTCGTCGGAGCTCTTATCAGAGGTGGCGGCTTGGACGTTCAACCGACGTAGGCGGCACGCTTTTGGCTATCGGCTTCGGTCTCGCCTCGTTGGCTGAGCTGGTAACTGAAGCACCGTTGCCGTCTGGCCCGAACATAGTTGTGTCAGCAGAACAATGCGTCCATCGGGGAATTCGAGTGCATCGTGGTGCCTGAATTGTTCGTTCTTGTTTACCTGTCGGAAGATGGCCGTCGCATAAGCTAGTCTTTCGGCCCTCTCCCCGAAAAGGAAACGGGGTTCTGTAACCGATACCGCGCTCGAAAATGCAACCTCGGTTCCAGGAAGCACGCAGACCGCTACTGCATTGTCTTCGGCCGCAGCGAAACACGGGTGCCGCTACCAAAGTCTCGTGTGGTAAGTTTGTCGCCAACCTTTGCTGGACGGGACCGGACGTTTAGAAGACTGTAGTCACACATTGATCAAAACTCCGCTGTTGGAAGCCCAGCCATGAATAATAGCGCCGTTTGTAGCCCCCTCGAGCCGGCCCACGCTAATTTAATTCAAACGGATGCAAACTTTCGCACGTGCTGGGCGAGGCAATAACTGCTCCCAATGAGTGGCAGCCCACGGACAGACATAGAGAAGTACATAATAGATTGCTTGAAACAGCGCCGTATCAGATCAAGTTGCGACGATTTTGCTCTTCTGCTTGGTTCGGGCCTTTATTTTGTCGCTGGTCCTGCCAACATCGATCCTGGAACGAGGCTGAGCGGGGTTTATCGCATTGCTCAATAGCAATCGTCTGAGTTGTGATACTTTTTGGTTTTTCGGTCTTATGGTTTCTTCCGGGTCATCGCATTGTCCATTACAGTTTACGCGCGCTCGCAGATTAAAATCTTTGCGCCTCCGTCAGTTCCTAAGTCAGGTTAATGACCCCGTGAACGTCGGTCGTAAGCTGCGTTCGGGCGATGTCGTTGCAGTCTCTTCTAGCAACTAGCGCGCTTCGGCGGAAACTCTGAGTTGTTTCTCACGGTCGCTTGCTCTCTCGCAGGAGCAGAAATTTCGTTCGGACTTGGATCGTAGGTGTGCGGCCGGCACGCGATTGTTTGTACGCAGGGCCGGCTTTTTCATCGCTCTTGCAACAAGCGGCACGAAATGCCAGCAGATCACCAGGAAAATGAGTGAAAACACGGCCGTCATGACCGGTACACTAGTGGATGGCCAGATCTTCGTCGCGACGACAAAAACATCAGCAGCTAGCCCAAGTGCAAGTGGAACGGTTGACAGTGTCACCAGCCAGCTGCCGACTTTGTGAAACTGCGCCGAATCCTGCCCCGCATATACGATGCGATGATAAGCAGCGGGAGACATGAGCAAAAGTACGCTCAAGCAAACCAATAAGAGCGCGACTCCATGAAGAGACTTCACCGCCGGTTCAAGTTTTTCAAATGCCTCGGTCAGGACAATAGCGAGTTGAAATCCGAGAAGAGCCTGAGCGCCCGGTAAGATGATCCTGGCTTCGGTCAACATCGCATCGATTTTCTGGTGCAGTCCGGGATCTTCGACCTTTTCTAAATCATTCTTGCTCATGGCTCGCTCCCGATTGCCTTCTGATCGTTTCAATCCGCCGAGTCCGTACCATAAGAAACCTGCCATCATACCCGCCGTCGCACCAGCGTACAGTCCTCCGAACAGACCCCAGACGCGCTCGCATGTGATTCCAACAGCAAGCCCAATGCTTAGTGCAAATGGTGCAAGGGCCCACGATGCGATTCCGCCGACAAGGGCATGAAAACGTCCCGAACTATTGCCTTCTTCGACGATGCGATGGTACGGCCCCGGCAATAGTAATAATCCAAGAGTGCAGACCATGAGCAGTGTCGCTATCCCATCCAGATAACGAGACCAAACGGGGAGTGTGTCAAATGAGTTCTGAAAAACACTCCGAAACTGAAAGCCGATAAGAATTTGAACTCCGAGCACCTCCATGCGGGTCTCGTCGAGCGCGATCTTTAGCTTTTGGCTGATCTCCATGCCTGCCAAACTCAAGGGACACCAAAAAGTTCGGCGTGGAACCGGGGTCTGCCTGCATGGTTAGACACGCCAGAAGGTGGACACGCCAGAAGGTTTCTATGTCAGCAGACCCGTTGCATTTGCGGCCGTTTGAAAGGGATCTAAAGATCGTGCGCGCTTGTGCGCACGTCGCCACTCCGTCGATGGAGCGGTCCCTAAATTGGGTATCGTCGCTAGCCGATGAAAGAGCGATGCTGGTCATCGCCGCGGCCATATGGCTAGCGTCGCGGTACTGCAAACGAGGCGAAGATCGTGAAGAGGCCGATACTATGCTCGCCAGCCTCCTCGTCGCAGGGGTCATGCCGGACCTGTTCAAGTTACTGGTGCGCAGACGGCGCCCCGACCGCACAATAAGAGGACCTAGAAACGGCATTCCCTATTCAGGAGATGCCTGGGATTCTTTCCCGTCGGGACACGCTATTCATCTCGGCGCGATGGCGCCGTCGGCTGCCCGACTTGCTCCAAAATCGCTCCGGCAATTTGTTTGGCCTACAATGATTTGCCTGGCCTCAACCAGGACTCTAATTTTGGCGCATTATCCGTCTGATGTGGCGGCTGGCTTAGGAATTGGCCTGGCGACTAACAAAGCATTAAAGGCCACGCTTCGAAGGTGGCGAATTTGGCTGGCGGCGGGGAGGGGACAGAAATTGAAAAATGTCATGGAGCCCATGGATGCGCTCCATCAGAGGTCGGTTCGCAAAATCCAGAGAGTCGACCGCCGGAAACGCGCGAGCACGGATTCCCGTGGCCAGAAAAAAAGCACTGGGACGCAGCCTTTACTACGAAAGTCTGCTCGTTAAACTAGAAGCAAAAAAGTCTCGGCAGGTTTTTGCGATTGGCACCGGACTCGCTATGTACGTTCACTCGTGGTCGCTTAGTTTGGGCGGCGTGCAGGACACCACCTACTCAACAGAGCCTGAGGTCCCGGTTTGGCCCGGAGCGGGTATCAGTGAGAGGGTCTGATCCAAGGAGGAGTTTTCATCCATCGGAGCCTTTACACGGATAGCATCGGGCGCAATCGGTTTTAGGGCCAAGACGGAGCCGTCAGTGAGCTGACGATAAATATCGACATAATCATCAGCCATGCGCCGAGCCGTAAAGCGCTGTTCAAAAATGCGGCGGATCTCGCGCCGGTTCAATTTCCCGACACGACCTACCGCTCGAACCGCTTCTTCTTCAGAGTCAACGATAAATCCGGTCACGCCATCATCGATCACTTCGGGAACAGAACCGGCGCGAAAAGCGATTATGGGTGTGCCGCACGCCATCGCTTCGATCATCACTAAACCAAATGGCTCCGGCCAATTGATCGGGAAAAGAAGTGCAGCAGCCCCGTCCAGAAAACCCTGCTTACGACGATCATCAACTTCCCCCACCAGCTGGATATTCTTTCCGTCAATGAGTGGTTCGAGGTGCTCCTTGAAGTAACTCCGATGGTCGCGAGGTACTTTGGCAGCTATGCGCAGCGGCATTCCCGTCGCTTGTGCAATTCGAATGGCGATATGGGCACCCTTTTCATGCGTCAGCCGGCCGAGAAAGGCTAAGTATTGGCCCGGACGGAAGGAGGGCTTAAGCAACCTTTTTGGCATTCCATGATACACAGTTCCGAGCCACTTTGCTCCGGCAAGCGGAATGCGTTGGTTGTCCGAAATAGAAACATATGGAGCGGTCGGAAAAATTCGGATCATGTCGGACAGACCGGGAAGATCGAGCCGGCCATGTAACGTCGTTAGGAACGGGATGCCTGCGCGTTGTACGATTGGCAGGTGAAGCCAGTCGATGTGAGCGTGGATGACGTCGAATTCGTCTGCTCTTTGCGCCACTGCTTCGAGCAAGGCCGCCTGCGCAGCCACCGGATCCGGACGCGGCTTCCCCAGGCGCAACGCTCGCGGGCAAACAGGAACAAGTTCGGCTTTAGTCTGCGAGTCGCCGCTCGCGAACAGCGTCACTTGATGTCCTAGGTCAACCAACTCGTCGACCAGCCAGGCGACGACCCGTTCGGTGCCCCCATAAAGCTTGGGCGGGACGCTCTCCGCTAAAGGGGCTATTTGAGCAATACGCATTTCATTTCATTTTCAATCCGACCAATTGTTTAAGTGCGCTATGTGTGTCGCGGTTCCTGGCGGCACGCCGTTTCATCTCTCACAGCATTGAGATGTGTCATTTGATGTAGGACATCGGGGCCGCGACATCATTTCTGATGCCTATCGTCTGAGCGGCATCTACGTCGAGTAAGCAAATTCTGAGAATGAGTGTGAACAAAACTCAGGGAGATGGTTTGCACCTTTGTGCCCAGGTTAACATTTGATTGGTGACCAAACAGTTCTGCCGCGTGAGAAGCACCTGTTCGCCGCAACAACAGGTCTTGCTCTGATTTTCACGTCGTGCCTTTTGGCAGAACCATGCGATGAATTGTGCTGCCTCGATAGCCGGGCTATCTAGAGCATCAAAGTCCGAGTGCAATAATGTTCGCCGAAGCAGTTTGGTGTTAGCATGAAGGCGCTAAAGCGACCTTTCTTTGTAAGTGCAGATATTCTGGATTGAATTCGGCGGTCCTCTGCAAAGCTTCCCAATCGTGAATGGTAACCCTGCGTTGCGAAAAAGTGGCGAGGCCTTCTGCACGCAAAGCCGCACAGGTGCGGTTTGTGTGGACGAGCGATAGACCGAGTACGTCGCTTAGATCTGTCTGGGTCACTGGAAGCGGATAGCTCATGTCTTGTGTTAAACCGACTATTTGAAAGCGAAGGAATAGCTCACAAAACAAATGGGCTAAGCGTGCTGTTGGCGTTCGGCGTCCGATCGAAATGATCCACTGGCGGAATATGCCAGCATCGATAAGGGTAGAAGCCCAAAGTAAGCGCGCTACGTGGTAGTTGTCGCGGAAAATTCTATCTAATTTATCGTGCGGGATTGTCGCCACTTTGCAATCGCTCATGGCAACGACACTATCCGGCAATGTTTTGAGCACGTAGGTGTGAAGGTCGCAAAAATCGCCGGTTATATGAAAAGCGGTAATCTGTCTTGCGCCGCTTTCGAGTACCTTTTGCCTGCTACTGATGCCCTGTAGGATGATGGAGCTAAAATCAACCGGCACCTCAGCCGGCACAATCGTCGCACCCGCCTCAAAAGACTGGACGCGCGAAACTGAGCCGACGAGCTCGTCCTGCTCATCGCCAGAAAGGCGATCGGTCCAAGCCAATCTTTTGAGTACGTGCTCCATTACGAGTCGCCCTTGAGACTGCCTTCACGATTCAAAACGGAACCTGCTCAAACGTTCCGACATGAAACAAAGGGTGGTCGGCAGCGTTTTGTTTTTGGTGGCGCAAATGCCAAAGTATCTTTTTCGGCTCAACAATGGCTCGCCTGAAGATCATGTCGTCGATCTTCCGGACGATTCAGCGGCTCTCGACGAGGGTTTGAAAACAGCTGCCGGAATGGTGCGCGACATATCGCTCCCGCGTATCGGGAGCGAGACTCACATGCTCGAAGTCACCGAAGGCGGCGGGACACAACTTTTGACAGTCGAAATCCGTGTTGCGCGCAATCGGTAAGATAGTAAGGCTAACGGGTCAACGTATTCGCATTCAAGGTGAGGGTTTTCGACAAGGTCATCTCGATTTCCTTCGGACAACGTCGACAGTGGCGCCAGGATTTCGTGCTAAGCGCCGTCGCGATCGCGGCGGCGCTTTTTACCGGTCTCGAAGTATCGAATTACTCGGCGGCTTCGGCTCTTCGATTAATCGCGCTTTCTGCAAGATTGGAAAGCTTTTCATCTGTGCTTTCTTCTTCGGTGAGGGTCGCGTCGAGGAGAGACACGGCCTCCTCGAGGCCAAGTTCCTTCGCCCAGGCCTTTAGGGTGCCGTAGCGGGCGATTTCGTAATGCTCGACGGCCTGCGCGGCGCCGATCAGCCCAGCGTCGAGAGCTGGGGAATCCTCATATTCGTCGATGATCTCCTCGCCTTCATCGATGATACCGGTAATAGCAGGACAATTCTTGCCGCGTGGCGCCTCATCGATAAGTCGGAACACCTTTTCCAGCCGGCTCAACTGTTCCTTGGTTTGCATCTCGTGCTCTTTGAAGGCATTCGCCAACTCCTCTGACTCGGCGGCCTTGGCCATCTTGGGAAGGGCTACCAGGATTTTCTTTTCGGCAAAGTAGATGTCCTTTAGCCCGTCGTGAAACAGCTCATCGAGCTTCTTGAGTTTTTTGGGCATGATACGCTCCCTAGGATTGGATTTTAAAACTAACTCGGCGTTCGTGGAATTGTTCAGGCCAGCATGAGCCGACACACGCTCAACTAGCGCAAGCGTGCGCATTTGATGTAGGGAGCGCAATCGAGACCCGCAGATACCGGCAAAAGGCGACTCAACAAAAGCTCCCAGACATCAAATGACATAGCGGAGCTCATGGTCGGCGAAAGCGGAACCCGTCTGGCTCGCCGAAGTTACCTGTCCCATGCGAACAACACTGTTTCACAATCCCTCGGCCGGACATAAAGCGGACAAGGATGATATCTTAGCCGCGTTGAAGCTGGCCGATTTCGAGGTGCGCTACGTATCGGTTAAACAAGACGACATCGAGCGGGGCCTGGACAAGAAGACGGACTTGATTGTCATCGCGGGGGGCGACGGCACCATCACCGAAGTAATGACAAAATTGCCCGATCGATCCGTCCCCGTCGCTCTATTGCCACTTGGGACCGCAAACAACATTGCGCGCTCACTGGGAATTGCCGGCACACCACAAGAATTGGTGGAAACATGGAACCTCTATAACACGCGACCAATGGATGTGGGGATGGTTAAAGCATCCTGGGGCACTTCGCGTTTTCTCGAAGGATTCGGTGTTGGATTATTCGCCGAATTTCTCAAGGCAGCGGACAAGCGCGAAAAAGGTAAGGGCGCCGACAATCTGCGTAAAGGGCGCGCCCTGTTAGAGAAATGGGTGAAAACCGCAAAACCGATTGAGGTCTCGATTACGATCGACGGCAAAGCCCTCAAGGGCGAGTTTCTTGGCGTTGAGGTCATGAATGTGCCCTTTACCGGGCCGGCGCTGCCGTTAGCCGCCAAAGCCAACATCGCTGACGGACGGCTGGATATAGTCTGTTTTGAAGCGGACCGCCGTCGCGATCTGAAAGAATGGCTCGCGTCGCCGCTTGATGAGGCGGCTCCGGTCACAACGCGACAAGGCAAAACTGTAGAGCTTACGTGGACTGAAACGGCTAACCGTCTCGATGATGAGTCGCATGGCAATCGAGATTCTAAGCAGATCGCTGAAGTTGCTTGCGAGAAGGATCAGGTACAGATGCTCATTCCCGTAAAGCATCCTGCGCAGAAGACGAATGAAGAGTGATATTGCAATGTATGCGGTCGAAACAATAAAAAGCGGGCTCGAGCATCTGACGGGGATCGCACAACCGACAGCTCGGGAACTGAGAAAACGAATCAAAGAAAGAAAACCGCGCGCCACTGTTTTTAAAGACAAGAATCACATTCCTAACAATCCGATACTTCCTTTCATTTACTATCGCAACGTTATTTCTCTCACTGGAGCATTAGATCCTGCAGCGGTATTTGAACGTGTTTTCACGGCAAACAATTGGGTCGGCTCATGGCGCAACGGAATTTACGATTATGTTCACTACCATCCGCGCACACACGAGGTGCTCGGCGTAGCACGGGGACGGGCTCGGGTACGGTTTGGCGGCAAACAAGGTAAGTTGTTTCGTCTCAAGGCGGGCGATGTCGTAATCTTACCGGCTGGCACCGGCCACGAGGCTATCAGAGCAACCAAGGACCTGCTTGTTGTTGGTGCTTATCCCGCGTCTGGAAAATACGACGAGTACACCGGACGACGAGACGAACATGCCAGGGCCGTGCGAATGATCCCAAAGGTCCGACTACCGAGCAAAGATCCGGTGTTCGGTAAAAAGGGCCCGCTGAAAAAGCTTTGGAAGCCGTCACGCTCGCTCGCATGAACGCGCGGATCGAAGGCTACGCCATCGTTTCGGACAATGGCATGATCGCAACTGCCAATGGCACTATGCCGCGCGCACTTAAATTCGATGCCGATCAAGATTTTTTTGAGCGCGGGCTGAATAGCGTAGACGTTGTCGTGCACGGCCGCCATTCTCGAGAACGGCACAGACGCTCGGACATGCGGCGCAGATTGATTTTGACGCGCGGAATTCCGTCGATAGCGAGCGATGCAAATAATCGTAACGCTCTATTTTGGAACCCGACTGGTGCCACGTTAGAGGAGGCGCTGGTCGTTCTGGGCGCGCCTAATGGCAGTATCGGTGTCATCGGCGGAACGGATGTATTCGGATTGTTTTTAGATCGGTATGACACCTTCTTCTTGACCCGCGCGCCCGGGGTTCAGATACCGGGCGGACGGGGCGTTTTTCCCGAGGTACCAGCTTTATCGCCGGAGGAGGTTCTGGCCAAGCACGGGCTCACAATGGCATCGCGTCGATTGCTCGACGCCAAACACGGGCTAGAACTTATGACCTGGTCCCGTGCTTAGGTTTTTCGTCGCCCGCGAGTTAACTGTGGTCTGTGTGACGTGGAAGTAAAAAATTTGTTTCGAGGATGTTCGCGACTGGGCGCAAGTGGCAATTGGACTCAGCCACCGTGAAAGCCACGAAGTTTCCACCTTTGCAGCAACTGTTCGGCCTCTGTTAGGGTGAGGCCTTCTTCGCACACTGGCTTAGGCACGTCGGTTGTGCGTTTCAATGTGAAGCGTTGTCCAGTTTTCTCGACGACGAAAAATAGTTGATTGGCGAGCAGGCGGAGATGGGCTTCACGTTCAGCTGCCGTTTGCATCATGCCTCACGATAGACCGAAACCCACGAAACCCTCCTCGGCTTTCTCAAGCAAGGGTTCAACTGGGAAACATCGCGCGAGTTCCTAAGACCCTGCGCTAATCGCGGTATCTTATCAGCTTGAAAGTATGTCACTGAGCTCCACGCAACAGATTTCGCCCGGCGAACATCGGTGTCCTTCCCCGGCTTCTAGTAGCGCCTGAGCCTCCTCTGTGCTCGCAGCTTCTACACACCATTCCTCGGCCCGCGTGACGAGCATGGTTGCGTGATAGGTCTGAGTTTTAGGTTTGATCAGCATGGTGAACCTTGAATCCGCGAATCAGCAAATTGGTTCCGGAACGACTATGCACGAGGGAACGTTGATGGTGATATTCGTCACGGAGTTCCATCATGGCCCCCCGCGCGTACTGGAAAGGTTTTTTGCGTCTTTCCCTAGTGTCCTGTCCGATTGCGCTATACCCCGCCACATCCGAGCGGGAGAAAATTCATTTTCATCAGCTCAATAGAAAAACGGGCAACCGCATCCAGTACAAGAAAGTCGATTCGGACACCGGACGCGAGGTCGATAAGGAAGACATCATTAAGGCCTACGAAAAGAGCAAAGGTGAATATATTCCCGTCGAACCGGACGAACTGGAAGCGGTAGCAATCGAGAGCAAGCGCACGATCGAGATTGATCAGTTCGTGGACCGCAAGGAAATAGACGAATTATATTTTGCTAATCCGTACTACATCGTCCCCGATGGCGAAGCCGGCGCGCAGGCTTTCACCGTTATCAGAGATGCCATTGAAGAAGAGGGGATGATCGCCATTGGACGGGTCGTCTTCACTTCACGAGAACACGTCATAGGTTTGGAGGCCCGAGGGAAGGGTATTATGGGAATTACGCTTCGCTATCCCTACGAGGTTCGCGACGAGAAAGATTACTTCGGTGACATCCCAAGTGAGCGGGTCACGAAGGATATGTTGGATCTCGCCAAGCACATCATCAAGACGAAAACGGGTCACTTTAAGCCCCAGGAATTTGAAGACCGATACGAAGACGCTCTTAAAGAATTGCTGCGTAAAAAAAACAAGGGTGAAAAAATCGAGGCACCGCGCGAACCAAGGTCTGACAACGTAGTCAATCTAATGGATGCACTGCGACGGAGTGTGCACGGTGAGCGGGCGCCAGCAAGCCACCCCACACGCGGCGGAGTACACATCGCCGAAAGAGCGCAAAGAAACACTCGACCACTCGCCACAGAAAAGCGAGTTAGCTTGGACTCAAGTTACGCCATCAACGATGAATGAAAAACGGCGACGCGACTGACCTTGGTAACGTCGGCCGCGCCTCTAGAGACTCATAGGATATGACTAGCTATTTCTCTACACAGACGGTCTTGATCTGCTTCTGGGCCTCGGCTTGGGTCTTGAAGGCCGCCGGACCAACCTGGATCCAGGTCGTTTCGGTCGGGCGCGTTTCAACAACTTTGCACTTCTTCGTCGCCTTCTCCTGAACAATGTAATAGTCGGCACTGGCCGTAGACATCAGAAGTCCTACAGCGGCAGTCGCCAAAGCGAGTTTCTTCACCATGAGTTCTCCTCCTCGGGTGGACCCCCGGATAAATCGATACGGCGTTTTAGGTTCCAAAATGGATGCAACCCGGAACTATCGCTGCGTACCCCCGTTTGTTTGTCAGGTTTTGGACGGACTTGCATCGGATTGCGTTAGCGACCCGAACCGGAGGGGAACATGGCGACAGCTAGCACACGGGTTGAGCCCGCAACGGTCAAAACGTCGACCGATATTGAATGGAGTTGTGTCATTGCGGGCGCTATTTGTGCGTCCGCGCTCGCCTTCGTACTGCACGCGTTCGCAGGGGGAATCGGCATCAGCCTATCGTCGACGGCACCAACCTGGCGCGATTCGTCGGCCGTCTTAGTGCTTTTATCCGGGCTTTATCTTGTTTTGGTGGCTGTGGCCTCGTACGGGTTTGGTGCTTACATCACAGCTCGCCTTCGCGTCCCGTCGGCAAACACGTCTGACATCAGTGGATTTCGCAACGGCGTCGACGGATTGCTTGTGTGGGCATTGGCAACCTTATTGACCGCCTTGATTGCGTTGACGGTTGCTCAAGCGGCGCCACGCTTGGCAACGGCGTCTGGAAGCTCCGCACAAACGTCGGTTACTGGTGAAAACATCATCGCATATGATCTCGATCGGCTATTTCGCAGCGAGCGGAGACCGCAAGGCTTAGCGGAAGACATAAATTATCCGCGCGCCGAGGCCGCACGTATTCTATTGACGGCATCCAGCCATCGTGGAATGCAGGCTGAGGATCGGAGCTATCTTGTTCGATTGGTGGCAACAGTGACTGGGTTAGCGCCGCCGGATGCGGAGCGTCGCGTTGACCAGGTCATTGCGCAAGCGAAGGATAATATTTCGCGCGCCCGCCGGACCGGCGTCATTTTGGGCTTCATGGTCGGTGCAGCCGCGTTGCTCGGCGCTGCCGCGGCTTGGTATATCGCCAGCGTGACAGGTCGTTATCGCGACAGGCGTGAAACGTTACACCCACTTTGGGATTGGGGCCGGCCGGCTTCACGCTAACGCCGTGCAGGATTGCATGCCCCTTCCTCCTCACACTCGGTTGCTTTTGGCGGCACAACTCCGCTCGTGTTATTTGACATACCGAAGGTGACGGACAAAGGAAGTCGCGCCGATTGCCTCAACGGCGACGCGGCTCCTCATCACACTTTTTCTTGGAGGAGGGCTTCGTGTGATGATTGGGTAAGCAGGAAGTTGCCTGATGGTTTCGCGACCATGGAAAAACTTTTTCATTCAGCTACATAGCCTCGTATGTTCCAGCGTAGTTCTCGCGGCAGGGCCATTGAACGCGCTCGCTGCCTTCATCGATCCGTGTCAGCTCATCGTCGCCAAGCAGCTTCCAACCAGAGGAGCTTGGGCGCATGATTTGAAGCATGATGGCTATCGGCTGCACGTTCACGTGCGCGAGGGGGCGGCGCGTCTTATTCCACTTTGACGCTATGCTTTTCGTAATGAGCGCACCGAGTGCATTCAAAAATCAGCAACTCGCGCCCTTTCTGAGTGTACGGCAGAACATCCGATATCAGCATTAGCCCGCCGCACTTCGGACAAGCCCGCTGCACCAGTGATGGGTGAAGGGAATAAAGATTTATAGGCGCTGATCGATTGCTCACAGAGTGCCAGTCGCCGAACGTTGAGGCGGGTTAATAGGGGACGGAAACCCGCCTCCTTCGGAGGGTCGGGAGACGTCAGCGACCGGCACCCGTTAAATAATAAGTTAGGGCGCACTTCGAACGTGTCGCCAGATTAAAATTTCGTCATGCCAGCAAGCCATTTGACATAGTGCGCTGCAAGGAACGCCGACGCACCCGGGCAAAATTAATGACGCAGCGAAATGTAAGTTGGACTCGGCACATCCGTTCATGGACCTAACAATGGGTTCCCGCGTTTGCTCGCCACAGGGCGACAAACAAGGGAACAACGTTCATGCGTAAAGCGATCCTGGGTGCAGCGAGTGCACTAGCTCTTGCCTCGCCGGCAGTGGCGGCCGATCTGCCGGTTACTCCGTATAGAGAGGCTCCAAGCTATGAGCGGCACACGTACGAGTACCGTAGTGCGCCGCCTGTCGTTGTCGAGCAGCCGGCTCCCGTCGTTTCCGAGACCGTCGTGGTTCGCCGGCCTGTCATTGTAGCGCCGCCGCCAGTGGTGGTTGATGAATATCCGGTCTATGCGGCACCGCGCGTGTATGCGGCACCTCCTGTATACGCATACGCCGGTCCGGGTTGGCGTGACGGATGGGGCCATCGACGTCACTTCCGCGGCCGTTGGTAAGTCTCGGATATCTACAGGGGCGTAGGCGAGGCTATTCCCTACGCCTTTGCGCCCCGAAAGCGGACTTCCGGCGTGACAATCGTCAAAGTCTCGGTCGGGGCAGCTTCTTCAGTGTCTCGATGTGCGCCCGGTCATGGCACATGCACTTTTGAGTGCAAAGAGCATGCGGGTCCGTTTGTTTCACGCGGCTGTGTTTGCCTTATTCGGCAGCTTCAGCCGCTTGATTGATCGGAGTCACCGCGAGCTTTGAGAGCTTTTCATCGGTATGTTTCTCTTCCTCGAGCGTGGCCTGTAAGAGAGACACCGCCTCGTTGAGACCGAGTTCGCGAGCCCAACCCTTGAGAGTGCCATAGCGGGCAATTTCGTAGTGCTCGACGGCTTGCGCAGCCCCTAGTAGGCCTGCGTCGAGGGCAGGAGAATCCTCGTACTCCTCTATGATGTCTTCGCCCTCTTCGATGATGCCAATGATCGCCGGGCATTTCTTCGCTTTGGGCTTTTCGTCAATCAGCTTGAAGACCTTTTCCAGTCTGCTGACTTGCTCTCTTGTCTGCTCCTCATGTTCCCTAAACGCGTCCGCCAATTCCTCGGCCTCGGCGGCCTTCGCCATTTTTGGAAGGGCCACGAGGATTTTCTTTTCTGCAAAGTAAATGTCCTGGAGACCTTCGTGGAACAGTTCATCGAGCATCTTCGGTTTTTTAGCCATGGGGACTACTCCTAGTTTGACCAACGCCGCCACGCAGAGTGTGTTCCTGCGCGTGTCGTCGCTGTCGTGTCGGATTGCTCAATGCGGGTAGAGCGGCCGATCGATTTTACTGACAGGGACCGCAAATTCGTGAACTGACGTCATGACCGAAAGATGGGAGGCCGCGTCGATAATTCCATTGTCGAATGACACATCGATCACGCTCGGTTCGTATCAAATGATACACGCGGTCAGCGGACACGTGACGTGCCGGACGTTCCACAGATGTGGATCACGAAGGGCGCGAACCTTTGTCACTGCCAGCGGCTGCCCGCACGCTTTTGCGAGACGATTTGCGACCTGTAACACATGTCGGCGATTGAACGCTTGCGCTCGCTGCCCCGCATACCCATTTAGGGCCGCGGAGGACGGACCACCAATGACCACCACCTATGACTTTGACTCGGCGCGCCCGCGCTCTCGTGCCGCCCGCATCGCGCGGATCGACGCGCTTGCCACCCTCCTCGACACCGCGCTGGTCATCCCCGGCACCGGCGTACGCTTCGGCCTTGATGCGCTGATCGGTTTCTTTCCCGTCGTCGGCGACGCCATCACTACCGCGCTGTCGCTGTTCATCGTGCACGAGGCCTACCAGCTCGGCGTTCCGGGCCAGGTCATCGCGCGCATGCTCGGCAACGTAGCGCTCGATGGTGTATTGGGCGCGGTACCACTAGTCGGCGACGCCTTCGATGTGTTGTGGCGCGCGAATCGGCGAAACGTGCGGTTGTTAATGGAATGGCTGGAGCACGAGCGCCGGCGGTAAGCCCTCTCGGCGGCGATTGCCGTGCGCTATGTCAGTCATCTCCTTCGTTCTCAACTTGGATTTGGACTGCTTCTATTCCAAAGTGAGGGGAACGCGCAGATGGCGCATTTTGTCAGGGCGAGAACATGTCTGAGGCATTTTTCACCCGATTTTTCCAATCGATACGTGGCGTTGGGTTCGTTACGGCCATCATGCTGTGGCCGTTCAGGTGGGCGACCCGCTGGTACGCAAATCGCGGCTGGATGCTAAGGGCAGCGCTTGGTGCCGTTGTTGCGCTTATCCTGGGCCTTTATGGCTACTTCTTTTGGAACACGCAGCGCTGGGCGAATTTCAACCCTGACTACGTTTCCGCATATGACCTCGCGGCCCAACGCGGCACGGCGGGTCCGCAGCCGGCAGCCGAAAAAGGCATAATCAGTGCGCCGCAAGGAACGGCAAGGGAAAGTAGTGAAGGCCCAGCGCGAACATGCAGACGGTCCCTCATCGTCGCGATCACGGCCGATCTCATCGATTTCAATGTGAACCAGAATGAGTGGATCTCCTCGATGATCCTCTACAAGCTAGGCTTCTTTGGTATCGACTGGGATGACACCCCATTTTTCGATAACAATGCCTCGTTCCAACGCGGCGTTAACCAGGCGCTGCGCCGAACGGCAATTGAGCTGGTCGACTCACTAGGCCGCGTACGCGGCACTTCGCTGGTGGATTCCAGCCTGCAAAGCGCACGAGGCAATCTGCAGTTCGATGAGTTTACCTGGTACTTCGGCCTACGCCCCTTCGGACCCAAAACGCCAACACCGAGCTTCTATCGGGCAGCTATCAAAGATCTTCGCGCGTTCAATGATCGACTCGAAAAATGCGATGCGGTCTTTGACGCTCGTGCTGACAATCTGCTTCAGTTTATTGACCGCATTTCCAACGACCTTGGCGCTACCTCGGCAATCCTGCGAGACCGGTCTGAGAAATACAATAGCGGCTGGTTCGATACGCGCGCTGACGACCGATTCTGGTTCGCCTATGGGCAGCTCTACGGATATTACGGTATTCTCAGCGGTGCACGCGCTGACTTTCGAGACGTAATCGTTCAACGCGGGCTTGCCTCGCTTTGGACCATGCTCGAAGACCAGTTTCGTGCCGCCCTCAAAATCCAGCCTTTCATCATTTCGAACGGATCAGAGTCTGGCTGGCTGATGCCTGCCCATCTCGCCACCATGGGATTTTACGTTTTGCGGGTGCGCTCTAATCTGGTTGAAATACGGCTGGTGCTAGACCGCTAAGTTGTCAGCAATTAAAACCTTTGGCTCGTGTCTGTCGTCGCAATCAGGAGACCTCTTGGCGCCCGGCGGACATTGGCGATCGTTGCGGGCCTTTGTTTGAAGAAAGGGCCAGGCGAGCACGGCCCTAACAGCCGCGACGCCTTGAGGCT
>Ga0075425_100003266_pt1 | contig 16440 bp, 13 predicted proteins | sample SoiMethybrSBSTD4_FD_75300 | JGI IMG/M metagenome (GOLD analysis project Ga0075425, IMG submission 75300) | Bulk soil microbial communities from a Populus tree surrounding site in Tennessee, USA - Soil MetaG P. TD hybrid SBSTD4 | ecosystem: Environmental > Terrestrial > Soil > Tree plantation... | reverse complement strand
CGCGATCGCGACGAGCAGCGCATCGACGACGATCGAGTTCAGCACGGCGGCGATGAAGTACGCCTCGTCGAGCGAGACCGCATCGATCAGATACAGCGTTTGATTCGGCACGAGCGGCACCGGCTGCTCGTCGATGTGCACGACATCCGGCAGCACCGCCGCGGCCATGCCGCGCGACAAATCCTTCCATGCCACCTTGATCCCGACGTGCTCCGGCCGCACGAACGCGAGCCGCAATTCCGCCGGATCGATTTGCCGGTCGCCGGCGAGCTTCTCGAGCCATCGCGGCGGTTTGCGCCATCCGCCGGGCGGCGGCCAGAGCATCCACTGCGATTCCGCGGCACTCCAGCGGCGCACGTCGCGGCCGCGCACGCAGCGGCACAACGCGGTGAGCGGAATCTTCAGCGCGATGCGCTCCTCGTCGCTGACGAAAAAGCTGCGGTTGTCGCCGGTCTTCACGCCCATCAGCGGCTTGCGGCCGAGGACTTCCTCGAGCGTGCGATGTGACGCGCGAAGACGCGAGAGGATCGCGGCGATGTCCGGAGGCACGAGCGACCACTCGCCCGTCGCGGTGGCGAGACTCTCGCGCGCGATCTCGAACGACTCGTCGCAAGACGTGATGCGCACGCGCGGCGATTTGCGGCCGCACACGATCCCCATCGGAAACGTGTCCGCATCGAACACCTTCTGGTCGCTCCAGTCGTCGATCGCAACGACGCGCTCGATCGCCGCGCTGCGCAGCGGTCCCGCGTACGCCGCGTTCGCGATCTTCGAAGGCATCAGCAGCGCGACGACGCCGTCCGGCGACGCCAGCGCCAGGGCGCGCTCGAAGAACGCAACCGACAGATCCGGCTGATGAAACGCCGCGGCGTCGTGATGGCTGCGAAAGAGGTCGTAGCGTTCCGCGAGCATGCGCTTCGCGCGCGGCTCGATGCGGCTGTTGCGCACCCACGGCGGATTGCCCGCGACGACGTCGAAGCCGCCGCGCACCATCACCTGCGCGAAGTGGACGTCGAACGAAAAGAAGTCGAGCGCGCCTTCCTCGACGCGGTCGAGTCGCACGCGATACTCGTCGAGGCGGCGCTGCAGCTCGCGGCAGCGCTCGGAATCGGGAGGCAGCGCGCGGCCGAAGAGATCGCGCTGCGGCGCGATCGCCATCTGAAGCTCGCGCTCGGTCGTTTCGATCGCCTTCGTCAGCAGCTCCGTCGCAAAACGCAGATCGTTGCCGCGAATGATTCGCGCGAGCACCGGCCGCTGTCCGCGCGACGCCGATCGATAGCGCTCGATCAGGTCCGCCTGCGCACGAATCGACAGCCGCCACTCGGCGTACAAATCGGCGCGCGCATCGCCGAGAAAATCGACCGCGCCGAGGAGGGAGTTGCCCTGGAGGATGTTGCGATCGAGATTCGGCAGCGGCGGCACGCTCTCGATGTCCGCGTTGCTACCCGAAACGATCGCGAGCCACAGCCGCAGCTCGCACAAACGGACCGCTTCCGGTTTCAGATCGACGCCGAACAGCGAACGCTCGACGATCCTCTGCCGCGAAGGCTCGACTCCGCGTGCGCGATACAACTTTTCGATCACGCCGAGGGCGGAGAGGAGAAACGCGCCCGATCCGCAGGCGGGATCGAGCACGGTGATGTCGTCGAGCTTTTCGATCGGACCGTCGCCAAGCCACTCCGCGATCGCGCGCTCGGTGAGTACATCGACGATCTCCTTCGGCGTGTAGAAGCTTCCGCTCGCCGCCCGCTCATCCTCGGCCATCAGCGACTCGAACACGCGGCCGAGCATTTCGGGATCGACGTGCGTGCCGGCGGGATCGTTCTCGTCGATCGAGAAATCGAACTTCTCGAACACGCCCTCGAGCACGCGCTGCATCAGCTCGCCGGGCAGATGAAAGTCGTCGTTGCGCTTCTCGAACGCGGACGGCTCGAACAAACCGCCGTTGAGGTACGGAATGCGTCCCAGCTTTCGCGCCGCCGCGGTGCGATCGGCGACCGGCGTGTTCAGACAGCCGAAGAACAACGGTGCGAGAACCGTCGAAAAGAAATCGCGCTTCTTCGCGAGGCAGCGCTCCAGGCGGTCGACGAGAAAGCGCCGCTCCCCGTTGAGCCAGCCCTTCTCCTGCACGAACGAAAGGAAGAGCAATCGCGACAGGATGAGCAGCGCCTCGCCGTCGCACGCCTCGCGCGATTCGTCGGGACACTCCTCCGCGAGCGCGACCGAAACGTCCTGCACCGCGGCGCGGAATCGCTGGAAAAACTGCCGCGACACGGTCTCTCGATCCAGGGCGCGATCGAAGATGCGCGGCAGCGCGCCTTCGTCGCCATCGAACGCGAGCAGGTTCAGACGATCGACGGCGTGCGCCGACGGATCGTCCAGATCGACGTCCAGACGGCGCAAAACGCGACCATTGATGTCGAATACCGATATCTTTTGATCGCTCTGATAAAGAATGACTGATTTAGTGAGCTGATTGTATTCTCGATAACTGCGCAGAAATTGCGCGACCGATTCTTCCGGGATGTCGCCGGTCAGGTGAAAGAGGTCGAACCGCCGCAGCCGGGCGGCGAGGCGCAGCGACGCGGCGCCGTTCCACGGAATGACCACGCCGCCGCGGCGCCATTCGTCGGGATCGACCTCGACCGGCGCGATCGGCCATGCGAGCTCGCGGAACAGATCGAGCACTTCGCGGGAGCGGACGCGCGAACGGGTTAACATCGCGCCGTCTCCTGATGTCGATCCGCTGGGGTTATCTGAAACGCGTACTCGCCGGAGCCATCTTCGGCTTGTACATGGCCCACCTGCTCTTCTACCTGAACCCGCAGGTCGACATCACCCTGGGCCGGCTGGCCATCGTGACCGCTGTCTACGGCCTGACCTGCGGCCTGCTGTTCGGCACGATCCTCTGGCTGCTGCACGCGCTGCGCGCGCGCATCGCCGGCAATCCCGAACACCGCAGCTCGCACGGATTCGGCTTCGTCGTCTTCGCGGCGTTCATCTCCTGCGCGATCTACTGGATGCACCTGCGCGTGATCGGCATCAACTACCTGCCGGTCGGCGCGATCCGCATCCTCTCGAAGGCGACGAACAACATCACCCTCACCGCGTTCATGCTGCTCGCGATCTGGGCGGTCGAGCGCAACGCCGATCGCCGCATGTCGCGCGCGCTGTTTCTCTTCGGGGTCGTGCTGATCGCGCTCTCGTCGATCTGGCTCTACCAGCGCCGCGAGCGCTACCGCACCGAAACGCGCAACGTCGTCGTCGCGAACATCGGCGCGGTCGCTGGCCATCGTCCGGTCACGCTCGTCGCCGTGCGCAATCTTCCGTACGACTGGATCGTCACGATGCGCGGCGAAGGACTTCTGCCAAACATCGGCGAAGCCGCCGACCGCGGCTACTTCACGCGCGTCGAGCCGTTTCCGACAACGAGTCCGAAGGCCCTGTGGGCCTCGCTCGCGACCGGAAAACTGCCGTATCGCCACGGCGTCACCGGACGGTTCTCTTACAAAACGCCGCTCAATCCGCAGGAGCCGTTTCTGCTCCTGCCGAGCGGCGTCGGATTCCAGGCGTGGGGCCTGATTCCGCCCGTCGAGCGCATCTCCGCGCAGCTTCCCGCCGGCGACGCGCTGCCGCTCTGGGGTCTCTATCAGCGCGTGGAGCTTCCCGCGTCGGTCATCGCATGGGAATCCGCGGTCAAACCGCCCGCGGGCAACATCGCCGCGCTCGGAACGCTCGCGCAGCGATTCAATGCGACCGGCGACGCACGGCCGCGCATCCTGCGAGCACTCGCGTCCGATGTCGCAACCGCGACGAAAGCCGTCGATTCGAATGCATTGCTCACCGTCCTCGCGCTCGACGGATATGCCGAGGCGCAAAAGGCGCTGCACATCTTCACGAACGAATTGCCAGCGCGCGCGACGATGAAAGGCGATGCTCTCCGCGCCTACGCGCAGGAAATCGATCGCGCTCTCGGCGCGATCGCGCGCGCGCATCCCGATCGTCTGCTGATCGTCGTCTCGCCGTCCGCCGTCGTTCCGCCCGAGCTTCCGACCAGTGCGTGGGCGCTCGGCATCCGCGCCCTCACTCCCGACGATCCGGGCGAGGACGACGGGTTTCTGCTCATCGACGGCATCGGCGCCGCGCCGCGCGCAAATCCGAAGGACGCGTTCGTGACCGACATCGTGCCGACGGTGCTTTTCGCGGCCGGCCTTCCCGTCGGCCGCGACATGGACGGCCACGCACTGACCGAAGGCTTCAACGACGAGTTCCTGCGGCGCAGCACTCTCTCGGCGATTCAAACGTACGAGGCCGAGCGGGTGGTGGTGCGCAGAGCGGGCTGAGACCATCGAGGTTTCTCCTTTCCGAGGCAGGCGGAAGGCAGGCGCAGGAGCACCTGCCTTCCTCGGGTTGGTGGGCGGCGTCACGCGGACGCCGTGGTGGCGGGCTCGTTCACTTCGAAGCGCACGGGCTTGAGGTCGTGCGCTCGGAAGTGGGGCCGCCGCGTCGACGGCGGCCCCGAACCGGGATCAGTTCGACGACTGCTTCGCCGTGCGGGGTTTGCGCGGCGAGTGGACCTTCGCGCCGAGCGTGGTCTTGCCTTCGGTCGAGATGTAAGGCGACACGCCTTCGAACGTCTTCGCACCGAAGCCTTTGACCTGCATCAGATCGGCGGTCTTGCGAAACGGACCGTGCTCGGTGCGGTACTCGATGATCCGCTGCGCGGCCTTCTCACCGACGCGAGGGAGAAGCATCAGCTCCGACGCACCGGCGCTGTTGATGTTGACGACTCCGGACGGCGCCGGCGTGGCATCGGCGAACGCCGCCGAACAGATGGCCGCGATCACGATCGCGAGGGTGAAGATGTTGAGGGACTTCCGCATGGGTCTTTTCTCCTTTCAGTTGTTGCTGCTGTTGTTGTTTTGCTGTTTCTGTTTTTCCGCATTGGGCTGTTGGTCCACACTGACCTTTTGTTTTCGACCTTCCTGTTTCACATCAACTCTCGACGATCACCTCCTTTCGCCGGACCCATAGTTCAAGCGGACCGCCACGCTGGCAGGAGGCAAAAGTCGTTTGTTTTGAGGGATTTGGCGTTTAACGCGCTGTCAAAAAATTTGGAAATTATGTCGTTCACAAACCACTTTTTTGACATGCAGGAAATTGCACATCGTGTCTAAAAGTGGACATTGGCTCGCGGCCTCCGGCCCCTTCGGTCGCGCACAGATCGGGCGATCGAAAGGGCGGGTCGCGCTCCCTCCCCTACCGTCGGCGGCGACGGCGCGAGGTGGTCACGGGAGAGGGGTTGTCCGTGGCATCGAGGAGTGCAACGGCGAGCGCGAGAGCGTCAGGCCGCAGATCCTCGTTCAGCATTTCCATGTATGCGCAGTGAAGTTCCGGCAGAAAGGCGCGGAACCGAGGGTCCGCATCGACGACGTCGGCGAAGAACCGATTCATCAGCCGGACCTTCTGAAGCGCGACGGTGACCGCATCTTCGTCAGCGATCATTCAGCCGTCGATTCCGTCGAGGTGTTCGTCCAACGTCCCTTCGCTCGAATCGAGGAAGTCACGGGCGCGTGCGTATTCGGCGATCCCGAGTTCATCGGTCAGGCAGATCTCGGCGGCTTCACGGAGCGTCGTGACGAAGGGTCCGAGTCGTGGACGTTCGGTCGCGAATTCAACGATCAGCGCGCGAGTGAATCGAACGATGCGGATTGCGTAGTCGTCTTCCATGACGGCGATGCCTCAGCTTTCTTCGGTGGGTTCGTCGGGATAGAGGAGAGCGGCGCGGAAGCCGGGGATCTCGGTTTCGAGTCCGCTCGCTTCGGATTCCGCAAGGTCGAGAAGGTGATCGCAGAGGAAGGCGTGAACTTCCTTCCCTCCCCGCTTCGCGAGAACTTGCAGCATGCGGAGCTGGTAGTCGGGAAGCGTGAAGGTCACGACGCGCGGTTGCAGAAGCGGCGGGAGCGCCTTCCAGACTTCTTCGCCGAGGTCTTCGTAGATCGTCGGCAGCGGCCATTGCTCCATCGCCAGCGACGCGACTTGAGACCACGGCAGATAGGTGGTCCCGGCTTCCTCGGCGGCTTCATGCGTGCCGTTGCGCACGCTGGCGTGGAGCGCCTGACGCGAGATTCCGAGAACCGCCGCCGCTTGCTTGACGCTGTACCGCTCGCGCGGCGCAAGGAAGATTCGGCGAATCTGCCACCGATGTTTGCTCTGCAATCCAGTCACCGCTATAGCGGAACCTCTATAGCAGGTTGGCGCAAGCGAGGTCGTGATGTCGAATGACGTCATGCCTGCACCCGAGGCCGAGATCTTCGGAAAGACGCTGCGCCGCATCCGCGAAGCGCGCGAGCCGAAACTGACGCAGGATGCGCTCGCGCACGCGGCCGGTCTGACGACAAACTTCTACAGCGACATCGAGCGTGGCCAGAAGGTGCCGAGTCTCACCACGGTGCTACGGCTCGCGCTCGCGCTGAACATCCCGCCTGGCGATCTCCTCGCCGATTTCCCTCCCGCGACGCTTCGCCGACTTTTCCGGCGTTGAGCGTCACTCGCGCCATGACGTTTCATACGTGGCGCTAATCGACACAGCACCAGATTGACGTCAGTCAACATTGCACATGAAATTGTGCAAATGATGACTCGCCATTGAAAGTGATGACTGTGAGGCGTAGACTATCCGCTGGAGTTAGATGACATGAAAACATCCGTCGATAAGCTATTTGATGAGAACCACGCACTGGAACTTGAGAAAGCGGAGGTTCGCAGTCGGATCGCCAACGATACGGCACGCCTTGATGAGATCGAGCAGCGACAAGCTGAGATCCGCAGCAGTGTTCAGGTGAAGTCGGCCGGGACAACGCGAGCACAACCCACGCGCCGCCGGGTCGCAGCAAAGCCGCGACAGACATCTGTCGTCAAGAGAGTGGTCGCGGCGGTGCCGAGGGTGGCGCCGCCCGGCAAGGCGAAGTCGGAAGCCGAGAGAGTCCGAGACTACATCGCCGCGGCGCCGGATGACGCAGTCATCACGACGGATGATGTTGCCACCGCCGTGGGGATTCGATCGGCAACCGCGTCTACGGCGCTCGGGCGACTCATGGGGAAACTGATCGAACGCGTACCAGGGTCGAAGCGCGGGAAGTTCCGGAAGATCAACCGCGCGGCGTAATCAACACGAAGGAGGAGACCATGAGTAGACACGGTCCAAAAACGAAACCCTGAGGCATGGAGACGCGCCAACGTCTTCCAACCTCAGGGCTTACAAGGACATCAGACAATGCGAATTATACGCTTACCGTATCACCTCTACAAGCGGTCGGGGCGCAAACGAAGCCGTATCGGTTGCCGCTTCCCTCGACCGGAACGACCTCGGCGCCTCCCGATTAACCGCCCGCTTCGGTTGATCGGATGATGCACTAAGTCGTTGGCGAGCCGGTGACTTCCGGCTCGTTTTCTCTTGACAAACCACCGCTATAGAAGTACATTTACCGCATGAGCAAAAAGGCCGAGGCGTTCACCCTGATGAAGATCATGCGCCGGTTCCCGACCGAGGAAGCCGCTCGCGCGTTCCTCGAAAGCCGCCTCTGGCCGGAGGGCGCCGTGTGCCCGCATTGCGGCGAAGGATCGCCCTACAAGCTCACGCCGCGACCCGAGAGCAAAAAGCCTGGACGGAAGGGCCTCTACAAGTGCCGCGCGGGCGCCTGCCGTCGGCAGTTCACGGTGACCGTCGGGACGATCTTCGAAGACAGCCACATCGCGCTCAACGTGTGGTTGATCGCGATCTACCTCATGTGCTCATCGAAGAAGGGCATCAGCGCGCATCAGCTCCACCGCATGCTGAACATCTCCTACAAGGCCGCGTGGTTCATGGCGCATCGCGTCCGCTACGCGATGAAGCAACCGGCGGTTCAGGAGAAGTTGAGCGGCATCGTCGAGGCGGACGAAACCTACATCGGCGGGAAGCGCGTCGGAATCGGCAGCGGCAACTACTACGACAAGAAAGCGCCCGTCGTCGCGCTCGTCGAGCGCGGAGGGCGCGTGCGCTCCTTCCACATGAAGCGCGTCACGTCCGAGAACCTTCGCGAAGTTCTGACCGACAACATCGAAGCGAGCGCGCGTCTCCACACGGACGAGTACAGCGGCTATCGCACCCTCGGGAAGGACTTCGCGGCGCACGAGACGGTCAACCACCACGAGAAGGAGTACGCGCGCGGCGACGTCACGACCAACACGGTGGAAGGCTTCTTCGGCCTTCTGAAGCGCGGCATCAACGGCACGTTCCACCACGTTGGACCGCATCATCTTCACCGCTACCTCGCCGAATTCGACTTCCGTTACAACGCGCGGAAGATCGAAGATGGAGACCGCACGGACCTCGCGATCGTCGCCGTTCGCGGCAAGCGGTTAAAGTACAAGGACTGATCGGAGCGGCACCAGCATGGCGGGGAAAGTACGACGGCCCACGAAGAAGAAAGCGCGGAAGAAGCCGGAAGACACGACCGTGTCGGTGCCGCTGTCATTCGAAGACGCGATAGACGCGTTCCTACGAACGCCTCCGCCGGCGAAGCCGAAGAAGTAACATCGCGCGGCATGTCCGCATCCGCCGATCTTCTCGCCTCCCTCGACAGGATCGCCCACGAGACGACGATCGCGCCGGGAGATCCTGAACGATGTCCCGCAGTCGTCCGATCGCAGGGAAGCGAAGCGGCGCGTTCTGAAGATCCGGGGGAAGGCTCAGGAGTTGTTCGAGTGGAATCTCAGCGGCGAGGTTGGAAGAGCCGGAGGAACTAGCGGCGCTTCGATCGGTTGTACGCGTCCCAAACCAGACCGACGACGACAAACATCCCTACGGCGAACACGATGACACCGCACCCGAGGTTACAGGGACGGGGATAGGCTTGGTAGGCTCCGCTGCATGCCTCGGGCAGAATCAGGACTATCGCAAGAAGTACGACAGCAAAAAAGACAACCACGACGCAACCGTTATCCATCCAGCCTTTTCCGTTGTGCCTCCGAATTAGGAGGGCACGAACCGAGCGAAACCCCTACCTCCGCCGTCCGGCGTTGTCCGGCCATGTCCGGCTAACCCCTTCTGTGGCTTTGGTTTGTCATCGCTATAATTTCGAAAAATTTTGCGTGCAGCGCTCAGAAGCCGAGGACTTTTGCGAAAGGATGAAGGCGGAAGGATGAAAGATGAAGAAACGCCGTGCTTCATCCTTCATCCTTCATCCTTCATACTTCCCCAAGGGCGTCCATGAAGGAAAAGCGCGAGATCTATCGCTTCCTCCACGTCACACCACGCCGGATCTTCGAACAGCTCGATCAGTACGTCATCGGGCAGCGCCATGCGAAAGAGGTTCTCGCGATCGCGGCGTACAACCATCTCAAGCGCATCGAGTATCTGAAATTCGGCGGCGAGGTCTCGATCCGCAAATCGAACATCCTGATGATCGGACCGTCCGGCAGCGGCAAGACGTACCTCGCGCGGACGCTGGCGAAGATTCTCGACGTTCCCTTCGCTTACAACGACGCGACGGCTTTCACCGAGGCGGGGTATTACGGCGAAGACGTCGAGGTGGCGATCGGACGTTTGCTGTACGCGACGAATCAGAAGGTCGATCAGGCGGAAAACGGGATCGTCTTCATCGACGAGATCGACAAGATCGCGCGTCGCGCGGGCGGTCCGCGTACCGGCGCGGGCTCGCGCGACATCGGCGGCGAAGGCGTCCAGCAGGCGCTTCTGAAAATCCTCGAGGGCGAGAAGATCTTCGTGCCGATGAACGTCACCGCGCACTGGAACAAGTACGACTACGTCGAGCTGGACATCTCGAACATCCTCTTCATCTGCGCCGGCTCGTTCTCCGACATGGACGAGCAGCCGGACGGCAAGTCCGTTGGATTCGTCGAGCAGGGCGAGCCGCGGCACGAGGAGATCTCGACCGAGGACCTCACGAAGTACGGATTCCTGCCGGAGCTCCTCGGACGTTTGCCGGTGCGCGTCGAGCTCGATGCACTCACGGCGAACGATCTCGTCACGATCCTCACGCAGCCGCGCGAGGCGATGATCCCGGAGTATCAGCGCCTCTGCGCACTCGATCAGATCCAGCTCGATTTCACACACGACGCGCTGCTCGAGATCGCGAACGCGGCGCTGCGCCAGCGACTCGGCGCGCGCGCCCTGCGCGCGATTCTCGAGAAGGTGCTCCATCCGATTCTCTTCGTCGGACCGGAGCGCGCCGGCGAGCGGATCACCGTCGAGCCCGATGACGTGCGGCGCGTGCTCGCGTTCAACGCGGGTTAAACTCGCGCGCCATGCGCTCGATCGGCATCGCCGCGAAGCACATCTCCCAGGCCGCCCTCGACAAGGCCGAACAGACCGCGGCCGATCTTCGCGCCCGCGGATTCGAAGTCCTCTTCGACGAGGAGACGTCGCGCGCGATCAACGACGCGGCCAGGCCGTGGCCGAAGGGCGAGCTCGGGCGTCACTGCGATCTTCTGATCACGTTCGGCGGCGACGGCACGCTGCTGTCGGTGGCGCGCCACGCGCCGGAGCACGTTCCGGTGATCGGCGTGAACATGGGCACGCTCGGCTTTCTCACCGAGATTCGCGTCGAGGAATTCACGCACGTGCTCGAGCGCGTCCTCGAAGGCGACTACAACGTCGAGCCGCGCGTCACGTTCAACGTCCAGGTGAGCGGACCCGGCCGCGAGAACGTGCAGTTCCGTGTACTGAACGATGCGGCGATCAACAAAAGCGCGCTCGCACGCATCATCGAGATGAAGGTCAGCGTCGCGGGGCTGTTCGTCTCGACGTTTCGCGGCGACGGCCTGATCATCGCCACGCCGACCGGATCGACGGCGTACAACCTCTCCGCCGGCGGCCCGATCATCTATCCGACGATGGGCGCGGTCGTCATCACGCCGATCTGCCCGCACATGCTCACCAATCGTCCGATCGTGCTGCCCGACGAGCTGGACATCGAAGTCCGCCTCGCGACTCCCGATCAGAAGGACATCTTCCTCACGCTCGACGGTCAGGAAGGATTCGAGCTGCACGAAACCGATCGCGTGTGCATCCGCAAATCGGACGAGCGCGTGCTGATGGTGCAGTCGCCGGACAAGAACTACTTCGATGTGCTGCGGAGCAAACTCAAATGGGGCGAAGGCTAGCGCAGCAGCGCTGACTCGTACGCCGCGCGAATGCTCTTCACGTACGCCTTCGTCTCCCGAAACGGCGGCACTCCGTTGTACCTCGCCACCGCTCCCGGGCCCGCGTTGTAGGCCGCCAGCGTCAGATCGAGATCGCCGTTGAACGTGGTGAGCAGCGTCTTCAGGTAGCGCGTGCCGCCTTCGATGTTCTGGCGCGCGTCGAAGACGTCGGCGACGCCGAGGTATTTCGCGGTGGCGGGCATGAGCTGCATGAGACCGCAGGCGCCGACGGGCGAGATCGCGTTCGGATTCCAGTGCGACTCGCGCCGCATCACCGCCGCGACGAGGCGCGGATCGACGCCGTGCGTGCGCGCGGCATCGGAGATCAGCGGCTCGAGATGCGACGGCACCGCGGTCACGTGCGCACTCGAATCGAACACCTTCGCCTCGAACGCGCGCGCGGCGACGCGGCGCGATTTCAGCGTGACGAGCGCCTCGCGGATGTCGCCGAAGAAACGGAACGCGGTGATCGTGTTCTGATCGTTGCGGATCACGATGCGCCCCGGCTTGCGGATGTGCGCGGCAGGCACGAGCGATGCCGTGAAACGACCATCATCCGCTCCGGCTGTGGCGGCCAGAGCGGCGAGCGTGACTGCGATCACGATCCGCGATTTCATGAAGGGACTCGCGAAAACGCATCGTGTGCCGTGTAGCATTCCGCGCGATGCGAAGAATTCTCGCCGCGCTATCCTTCATCGCTCTGTTCGCCTGCACTCGTCCAATGCCTGCGCCTGCTCCAGCAAACGGAATGCTCTTCGTCGGCGGCACCGTGCTCGCGGGACCAGGGCAGACGCCGCAGAAAAACGTCGCGATCTACGTCGAGAACGGAGTCATCCGTGAGATCGGTCCCGCGCTCGAGATGCAGTCGAAGTACATGGGCCGCGCGAACGTCGTCGGCTATCCGAACGCGACGATTCTCCCCGGCCTCACCGACGCCCACGGTCATCTCTACGGCCTCGGCCTTTCGATCGATCGTCTGGATCTCGTCGACACAACGTCGTACGAACAGGTGATCGCGCTGACGAAGGAGCGTGCGGCGGGCACGGCTGCAAACGAATGGATTCTCGGACGCGGATGGGATCAGAACGACTGGCCGGTGAAGGAGTTTCCGACCGCGGCCGCGCTCGATGCCGCGATTTCCGATCACCCCGTCTGGCTGCGCCGCATCGACGGTCACGCGGGACTCGCGAACAGCGCGGCGATGCGCGCCGCCAACGTCACCGCCGCGACGCAGGATCCGCACGGCGGAAAAATCATTCGCGATGCGAACGGCAATCCGACCGGCGTGTTCGTCGACAACGCGATGAATCTCATCGAAGCGGTCGTGCCGCCGCCAACGTTCGCCAAACGGAAATCGCTGATCCTCGCGTCGGCGAAACGCATCGCATCGTTCGGACTGACGGAGATTCACGATGCCGGCGCGGACGAGGACACGATCCGCGCCGTGCGCGAGCTCATCGACGAGAAGCAGTTCCCGATTCGGGTCTACACGATGCTCGCCGACAACGCGCCGGTGCTCGAGAAATGGTTCAGGAGCGGACCGCTCGTCGAATACGGCGGACGGCTCAATGTGCGCGCTGTGAAGTTGTACGCGGACGGTGCGCTCGGCAGCCGCGGCGCGGCGCTGCTCGAGCCGTACAGCGACGATCCCGGCAACACGGGCCTGATGATCGCGACGCCGGAGCATCTGCAGGACGTCGCGACGCGCGCGATCAAGGCGGGATTTCAGGTCAACACGCACGCGATCGGCGATCGCGGCGTGCGCAACACGATCGATGCGTATCACGCGGCCGGCGCTCAGCCCGAGCATCGATTCCGCGTCGAGCATCTGCAGGTCATCGCGCCGTCCGACGTGCCGCGTCTCGTCGAGCGCGGCATCATCGCGTCGATGCAGCCGACGCACGCAACCTCCGACATGTACTGGGCCGAGAAGCGCCTCGGCCCCGAGCGCATTCGCGGCGCGTACGCGTGGCGCACGGTGCTCACCGCCGGCGGCCGTCTCGCGCTCGGATCCGACTTCCCGGTCGAGCGCGTGAATCCGTTTTTCGGAATTCACGCCGCGGTCACGCGTCAGGATCAGAAGAACTGGCCGGAGGGCGGGTGGTATCCGGATCAGCGGCTGACGCTGGCCGAGGCCATTCGCGGATTCACGCTCGACGCCGCGTACGCCGCGTTTCAGGAGGATTCGCGCGGCACGATCGAGCCGGGCAAGCTCGCCGATTTCACGATCGTCGACGGCGACTTCACCGCCACGCCGGCAACCGATCTGTGGAAGGCGAAGGTCGCGGCGACCGTGGTGGGCGGCGAAGTCGTCTACCGCCCGTAATTTTGGAGTGCGGCGACCGCAGTCGCCGCTTTGCCTTGCCGCGACCGCAGTCGCGGCAGCTGCGGCTGCCGCACATCAAAGCGGCGACTGCGGTCGCCGCACTCCAAAACCGCATGTCCATGCTATGCCGCGGGGCGCGGCGCGGCGGTATCTCTGCGGCATGCGTCTTTTTGTCGTGCTGGGGTTGTCGGCTCTTTGTGGGATTGCGCGCGCCGCGTGTCCCGATTTCGCGACCGCGGTGAACTACGCGGCGGGGACGAAGCCCGCGGCGGTCGCGGTCGGTGACGTGAATCGCGACGGGAAGCTCGATCTCGCCGTTGCGAACACGACCTCCGAGAACGTCTCGATCCTGCTCGGCTACGGCAACGGCACGTTCCACGCGCCGACAAATTTCGGTGTGGGCCATGCACCCGCCGCAATTGCGATCGCGGATCTGAGCGGCGACGGCAAGCTCGATCTCGCCGTTGCGAATCAGTCGTCGAACAACGTGTCTGTGCTCCTCGGCAACGGCGATGGAACATCCAACGGCGCGACGAATTACACGACGGGCGGCGGTCCGAGCTCCGTCGCGATCGGCGACTTCAATCGCGACGGACGTCCCGATCTCGCGACGGCGAACAAGACCGGCAACAACCTCTCGATTCTGCTCGGCAGCGGCGGCGGCGCGTTCGCCGCGGCGGTGAACTACGCGAGCGGCGCCGGCGCGGCTCCGAATTCGATCGCGGTTGGCGATTTCAATCGCGACGGCAAGCTCGATCTCGCGGCCACGAACCCCGGCACGCAGACGGTGATCATCCGCCTCGGCATCGGCGACGGCACGTTCAACGCCGCCGTGCACTACTTCGTCGACGAAGACGCCGTCTTCGTCGCGACCGCGGATCTGAATCGCGACGGCAAGCTCGATCTCGCCGTCGCGCGCAACTCCTGGGACGTCGTCGCGATCCTTCTCGGCAACGGCAACGGAACGTTCGGCACGGTCGCGGCGTACGCCGCCGAATCATTTCCCGCGTCGATCGCGATCGGCGATTACGACCGCGACGGCGACGTCGATCTCGTGGCCGGCAACACGAGCTCGAACATGGTCTCGCTCATTCGCAACAGCGGCACCGGCACGTTTCCGTCGTACTCGTCGTACGAAACAGGAAAGGCCGTGAGCGTCGCGGCGGGCGATTTCAATCGCGACGGAAAGCTCGACATCGCCGCCGCGAACTCCGACACGAACGATGTCTCGATCGTGCTCAACATCGGGACGTGCGCGACGAACTGCGGATCGTTCGCATCCGCGGTCACGTATCCAGCGGTGGGAACCGGTCCCATCTCCGTCACGATCGACGATTTCAATCGCGACGGCGTGCCGGACTTCGCCTCGGTGAATCGCACCGCCGCGAACATGTCGGTGTTTCTCGGCAACGGCAATGGTACGTTCGCGGCGGCGGTGACTTATGCGACGCAGTCGACGCCGAGCGCGATCGTCAGCGCCGATTTCAATCGCGACGGTGCGCCCGATCTCGCCGTCGCGAACATGAGCTCCTTCAGCGTGTCGATCTTCCTCGGCAACGGCAACGGCACGTTCGCCGCAGCGGTGAACTACGCCGCGGGCCAGGGCCGCGGCATGGCATCCGGCGACTTCAATCACGACGGCACGATCGATCTCGCGGTCGGCAACTCCAACTCGCCGGGCAGCGTGTACCTCCTCTTCGGCACCGGCACCGGAACGTTCGATGCCGGCGCGTACTGGGCCGTCGGCGGAGCGCCGGTTCCCGTCGTCGCGGGCGATTTCAATCGCGACGGCAATCTCGACATCGCCGCGGGCAACTACGTCGACAAAAACATCTCCATTCTTCTCGGCAACGGCAACGGCACGTTTCTCGGCGCGGTGAATTACACCCTCGCCGCCGAGCCGCAGGGACTGGAAGCCGCGGACGTCGACGGCGATGCGCTGCTCGATCTCGTCGCCGGCACGTCAGCCACGAATACGTTCTCGATTCTCACCGGCAATGGCGACGGGACGTTCGACGCAGCCGTGACGAAATCGAACGGCAACTATCCGATGGGCGTCGCAGTGACGGATATCAACGGCGACGGCAAACCCGACGTCGCGACCGCGAACAACAGCAGCAACGGCATCGGCGTCCGCTTCGGCAACGGCCTCGGCGCGTTCGACGACCTCGCGACGTACGCGACGGGAACCGGACCGACCGCCATCGCGAGCGCGGATCTCAACGGCGACGGAAAGCCGGACGTCATCGCGCCGAACTATTACGTGGACAACGTCGCGGTTCTCCTGAACGCGTGCGTCGCGCCGGCGAATCTCATCGCCACCGCGCAGTCGACGTCGCAGGTCAATCTGAACTGGGACGCGGCCGGCGGCGCGACGAGCTATCAGATCTACCGCAGCGCAAACAACGTGCCGTTCGCGCAGATCAACACGTCCGTCGGCAACAGCTACAGCGACACGAGCGTCAGCTCGAACACGACGTATCTCTATCGCGTGAAGGCCGTCATCGGCGGAACCGCGGGACTCCCGAGCAACACCGATCTCGCGACGACGATCGCCTTCACCGACGACCCGATCAGCACGGGCGCGATCATCAAGGCCATTCACTTCGCGCAGTTGCAAACGGCGGTGAACGCCGTGCGCTCCGCCGCCGGTCTGCCGGGCGTGACGTTCACCGCCGGCGTCGCGGGCGGCAGCGTGATCAAAGCGGTGCACCTGACCGAGCTGCGCTCAGGACTCGACGAAGCGCGCGCCACGCTCAACGTCGTTCCGATTCCGTATCGCGATCCGGCGATCATCGCCGGTGTGACGAGACCTCAGGTTGCGCACGTGGTGCAGTTGAGGACGGGCGTGCAGTGATGACTGTCCGCCCCGTCATCCTGAGCGAAGCGAAGGACCTCTTCTGCGC
>Ga0075425_100003263_pt1 | contig 16443 bp, 13 predicted proteins | sample SoiMethybrSBSTD4_FD_75300 | JGI IMG/M metagenome (GOLD analysis project Ga0075425, IMG submission 75300) | Bulk soil microbial communities from a Populus tree surrounding site in Tennessee, USA - Soil MetaG P. TD hybrid SBSTD4 | ecosystem: Environmental > Terrestrial > Soil > Tree plantation... | reverse complement strand
CCTCGCGCCGCTGCCGGGCGACGTCGACTTCACGGTGGGCGCGAGCCTGCCGATCTCGGGCCTGACCGCGTGGCAGGGACTGTTCGAGCACGGCCGCCTTCAGGCGGGGCAGAGCGTCCTTGTGCACGGCGCGGCTGGCGCAGTCGGGTCGATGGTGACGCAACTCGCACGAGAGGCCGGCGCCTACGTCATCGGCACCGGACGCGCCGCCGACCGTCAGACGGTGCTCGACTTCGGTGCGCCGGAGTTCGTTAGCCTCGACACCGACGCCCTGGAAGACGTCGGCAAGGTCGATCTGGTGTTCGATGTCATCGGCGGCGACATCGGGAAGCGGTCCGCAGGCCTGATTCGAGCCGGAGGAACACTGGTGTCCGTCGTCGGGCCGCCGGAGGCGCGGCCCGCCGACGGCTTGGCGGTCGACTTCGTTGTCGAGTCCGATCGTGCCCAACTGAGCGCGATCGTCCAGCGAGTGCGGGACGGACGACTGCGGACGAACATCGGCACCGTCTCGACCCTCGACGATGCCGTCGCCGCCTTCAACCGGACCGAGCGACGCAAGGGGAAGACGATCATCCGCGTTCGTCCGTGAGCCGTCAATCGCCGCGCCCTCGCGAGCCGCGAGTTCCACGCAACCGGCGCAGACTGGGGCGGCGATCACCCGTCCAGTTTCACTCTGGTCGTATACCAGATGTCTCGACCGCCTTGCGCTCCCCCGTCAGTGCGTGTCGAGAAGAAGTAGAGCGTCCTCCCGTCTTTGGAAAGCCATGGAGAACCATCGTCAGCCGTGCTATTGAAGGGGAATCCTAAGTTTGTGGGCACAGACCACCGATCGGACAAAGTGTCCCTCGTCGAGACCCAGATGTCGATCCCTTGGCTGCCGACGCGATTGCTGGTGATGAACGCCTCCAGGCCATCTTTCCTGATGAAGATTCGAGTATCGCGTCCGGGGCTGCTGAATTCTGGGACCAGTATTCCGGGACCGGCCAAGCCATGTTCGCCCAATGGGCTTGCATAGACATCGTAGTCGCCGACTGACACTCCTGGAACGACGCGGTTGCTGCCGTAGAACAGCCACGCTCGTCCGCTTTCCGGATCCTTGAAGAACGCCGGTGCAATTTCGTCCGCGGACGTATTGAGAACACAACCCAGATTGGTTGGTTCTTCCCAATCCGAGTGCTTATTCCGGCGTCGAGTCATCCAAATGTCACCCGGGCCGGTCGCCGTCGCACCACAAGGTCCAGGACGGGTACTGTAAAAGTACAGAACGCGCTCGTTGGAGGAAAGGACCGGTAACGAGTCGATAAAACCGGTGTTGATTGCCGCCATATTCTGGGGGTCTCGCCAGGGCGAGTCGACAGAGTCGCGTGTCGCAAACCAGAGATCATCTAACCCCAGACCTTTGGGGCGATTGGAGGTGAAATAGATCGTCAACTGGTCCTTGGAAAGGACGGCGTAGTTGTCGTTATACGGAGTGTTCAACGGGGGTCCTGGGTTGATAGGCGCAGACCAATCGCCAAACATCTGTGCTGCACGCGGTGAAGTACCGCTAATCCCCGCATAAGAACCGAGGAGACATAGAAGAGTAACAGCTCGTTTCATGATCCCTCCCGCAGTCGCGTAGAGCCGGCTCTCTTTGTAAACGTCAGGGAGGGTCAGATCCGGACAGCCGTGCAGGTCAACCTCGCAAAGCTCTCAGAGAACGATTGTGTGCCGCATCAGAAGAGCTAGCGAGGCGCGAGTGAGATCAGAGCAGGCCGAAACGCTTTCGAACGGCTAAAAATCGCGGATCGCTGCGCAATGGAGCCAGCTCCGGCCAGGTCAGAAGCAGCGGAATTCGCTGCGGTTCCCGTTCAGCGGTTTGACCCAGCGCTTCGAAGGCACGGTCGAGATCTCCGAGGGCCGCATAGATAATCGTTGCGCGATAGGGATACCGGGCGTTCTCAGTTGCCAGCCGTTCAGCGTCCGATCGCTTGCCCGCTCTCACATCGGCGTACGCACGGTAGTGCGGTACTCCCGCTGCGGCTGGATCAATCGCGTCGTAGAGGGCCAGGGCTTCGTTGGGGCGGCCGCGACACGCCAGAGCCCTCGCAAGGACCACGGTTGCGTCAATGAGCTGCGGATCAACAGCTCGCACGCGCTGCAGCAGATCGATCGCCTCGTCGAATCGGTCGACCGTGAAATAGACTTCCGCCATTTCCCGCCAGACGTCGAGGGAGAGCGGATCGGCCTGCAGTGCGATCTCGAGGAGTCGTTCCGCTTCCTCGAACCTGCGCAGCGGCCGAAGCGTGAAGAACGAATAACTGGTATAGACCTGGCTGAGGCTCGGATTCAATGCGATGGCCCGCTCGAAATCGCGCTGCGAAGCCTGCCAATCGAGGCGACGCGCATATACCAGACCCATGGCAGCGTGCGCCTCTGAAAGATCGGGGTCCAGTTCCAATGCTTTCAGCGCTGCCGTGCGCATCAACTCCTGCGCCTTGCTCACCGGCATGCCCTGATACGTCGGAATGGACATATAGGCATAGGCATCCGCGAGTCCGGCGTATGCCGCTGCAAATGTGGGATCCAGTGCGATGACCTGCTGAAGGTACTCGACGGCTTTCTGGGTAGATTGCACGCCACCGATGCCGCGCTGGCGACTCACGAGTGCCCGGGCCGTGAGGTAGCGTCCGTAGGCCTCTGGTTTGACGTCGTTCACGTGACGGGCGTGCGCCGGCGTCAGCCCAAGGCTGCCGACGATGCCGGCCGTGATCCGATCGCGTACGACGACGAGGTCGCGAATGTTGCTTTCGAAGGTTTCGTTCCAGACGGTGACGCCGCTGCGCGCCTGCACAAGTCGCGCCTTCACCTGAACATGCTCTCCCGAACGCCGGACCGATCCCTCGACGACCTGGCTCACATTCAGCTGCCTTCCGATATCTCGAAGATCGTTCTGCTGTTCTTTCAACGCAAAAGACGACTCCCGCGAACGTACCTGAAGATGCTCGTTCGTCGCCAGGTTGTTGATGATCTCCGCTGTGAAACCATCGGCGAATTCGTCGCTGCCCGGCTCGGTGCTGAGGTTCTTGAGCGGCAGGACGGCAATTGCGGGCGGACCGGGGTGCTCCCCCACGGCTGCGGCCGGCGAAGCCGCCGGCTGGCTGGACGTCGGAACTCTTTCCTGGCGCATGCGCCGGTCGGCTATCCACCACCCACTGAACGCGATTGCCACTCCCGCCGCGATTGCGTACGTGAGTGGGACTCGTGGTGAGCGCGGTTCGAGCGCGGCGAGAGCGCCGGCAAGCGCGTCGACGCTGTCGTACCTCCGCTCGGGACACGAATCGATCGCGCGCGTGATGATCCGTCCAAGTCGTCGCGGGATATCGGGGTGAGCTCCAAGGGCTTCACCTCGCTCGCGTCGTTCGTGCGCCGCACGCAGTTCCGGCAGATTGCGGGCGCGCACCGGGTACGTGCCCGTAAGCATGCGGTAAACCAGCACGCCAAGGCTGTAGACATCGCTCTGAATCGTGGCAGGGCCGCCGCGAAGCACCTCCGGCGCGAGATAGAGAGGAGTGCCTGCCGACGAGGTGTCAGAGGCTGATGCATCGCCGACTTCCCAACCAGTGCCGAAATCCATCAGCACGGCACGCCCGTCCGAGGCGAGCATTACGTTCTGGGCCTTGATGTCACGATGAAGAAGGCCCGCTCGGTGGACCGCAGCAACGGCGTGACATGTCTGTACTCCAATCTGAATCGCCTCGGACGGTTTCACCAATGCTCGTGCGAGCCGCTGTTCCACAGTCTCGCCGTCGATCCGTTCCATCCAGAGGCCGACGATGTCGCCGATCCGTTCCGCGCCATGAATCGTGACGACATTCGGATGGCGCACGCGCGCAAGGAGCCGGCCTTCGTGGATGATCGACGACGCACGTGCGCCGCCGACGGCCGATTGCGCCGGCAGGAGCTTCAGCGCAACTTCGCGATCGAGCCGGCTGTCCCACGCCCGGTAGACATGTCCAAATGCGCCGCTACCAATCGGCTCGAGCACACGGAGGTGTCCCCATGTTTTCAGTTGCTGCGCGGGTTCGCCACTGCCGCGCTGCGCCCGATGTACCTCGGCAAGCGTCGACAGAACGCGCAATTCCTCAAGCAGCGGACGCTCGCTCTCCTGTGCGCTCGCATCGACCGTCTGCCAATCGACCGACGTGCCGTCCAGAATGGCTCCGGCGAGATCGTTAAGAGCAGGTTCACTTGCGTCCACGTTTCATTTCCTCGGCGAGACGCACCAGCGCACGCTGCGCCGTCTTGCGCGCCGCGTCCGCGCTCGGTTTGTCGAGCATCACAGCCATCTCTTCATAGCTGTAGCCCAACTCGACGCGGGCGATGATCGCCTCCCGCTCCTCGGGCCTCAAACTCTCGAGCGCCTTTTCATACGCTTCGACCTTCTCGCGGCCGATTGCTGCCTCGAGTGGCGAGTCGGCCGCTTCGACGGCGACGCTGTCGAGACTCGTCGACTCGGGCTCGCGTCCCTTGCGACGCAGTTCATCGCGTAGACGATTGAGGACGGCAGTGCGCAGGTATGCCTGAAGCGCGCCAACGCGCCCGGGCTCGAAGCTGTCGATCTTCTTGAACGTTCGCAGCAGCGTGTCCTGGACAAGATCGTCGGTATCGGCCAGGTCTCGTGCCCATTTCGGCAGACGACCGGTGGCCCACCGTTGTAATGGTTTCAGGTGTTTGGCGAACAACCGCTCAAGAGCCTCCTTGTCGCCGGCTCGCGCACGCTCTATCAGGGAGAAAGTCGATTCGGGATCGACGTGAGCAGTTTCGAAGGGACCCGGAGGCTCGTCGGACATCTGATTAGACGTTACAGCCGAATCTATCCGCACGCCACACTCGTTCGGTCACGTCGACATTCTATCGGGTCCGCAACACGGACCTCCGCGTGGCGAAGCACGGCCGCGCAGTGCCGTTGCAAGGCCAATTCGGGAACGCTCGCGGACAGAACATTGCGCCACCGAGGAACAAACGAACCAGTTTGCGGAGCACGGCGAGCTGCGTCGCAGCGGTTTTGATCGGTCACACTGCTCCGCGCCGGCGATGCTTGGCGCGATGCGCGGCCTCGGTAATCTTTTCGAACGCGCGGAACATTGCGTTCCAATCTGAATCGCTCATCTCCGATCGCAGCAACGCCTGGGCTTTGCGCCACTTCGGGTGTGCGGCGGTGAGCCGCTTGCGTCCTTCGGCCGTGAGCGTGAGCTCACGGTCGCGCCGACTCTTTCCGATCGACACGTGCACCCACCCTTGACGTTCGAGCCACTTCACGTTGCGCGATACGGTGGTCTTGTCGAGAGCGTACCGCTCGCCGACGGCCGACTGATTGCACGGCCCGATCTGATCGATGGCCATCAGCAGCGCGAACTGCGGTGCCTCGAGACCGGTGTCGCTGAGCGCGGCGTCATACAACTGCGTCAGCGTGCGCGCGACATGACGGGCGGTCGCGCACGCGCAGACGAAGCGGGCCTCGTTCATTGCGGCCCGAGCAGCAGCCGCAGCGGGGTCAGCGGCGTGAGGGCGATGTACTCGAACGCCGCGATCCCGGCTTTCTCGAACGGCAGTTCAGCGGTGATGCTCTTCGCCTCGGCGACGCTCGTGGCGTTGAGGATGAACACCACACCGCGGTTGTCGGAGCGGCCGTACCACTGTTGAATCTTGCCGTCCAGGTGCAGGCGGACGGTCGCCTTCACCTCGTCCGGCAGCACCTTCATGACATCCGCCCGGGGGATGTCAGTCTTGACGATGAGCAGGGCGAGCACCTGCGTCGTCGGTGCAGGTGGCGGTGGTGTTTGCGCCGTCGCCGACGACGCAAGGAACGTCAACGAAGCGAGGATGAGACGCGTAGAAAGTCGCATATGCAACAGTAGTATATGCAACTGATAAACACGGTCAAGCGGCAGCCGACGTCAGCGGTGAAGAGCTCCTGGACCGTTGGCTGTCGACTCTCGTCTGCGCCGAGTTCCCTCCTCGATATACCGACCTCATTTCTTCGCCGCCTCCCTCTCCCGGAAGCGAGCACCGCGGAGAACGTCCTCCATGCCGTAGTTGGCCTCGTGGCAGGCGTACTCGTAGAGGAGACCGTCGATGGCTCGCAGCGGCATCACCGCCGTCCAGGGTTTCGTGTACGCGTCGGGGTCCGAAATGGTGAACCGGTAGTCGATCGTCTTGGCGTCGAGCCGCGTGAGGCGCTCCACCACCGTTGTCTTGGCGGTCGATCCCGGCAGGCTGGTCTCGCGCCTGAAGTTGAGCGTCTCGATCACCAGCGTGTCGCCCTCCCAGCGGCCGCGCGAGTCACCCGTCCACTGCGGGAGCGTGCCGTGTGGACGACCGTCAGTCGGGATGATCCGCGCGTTGTGGACCATCTCGTTGAAGATCATGACGTAACCGGGCGTCTGAACGATTTGCAGGTTGTTGTTGTACGTGCCCGAGATCATCGGCGGACCCGCGTTGAAGCCGAGGATGCATCGATCAACCAGGCTGAGATCTTCAGGGTCGTCGAAGACTCCGGCGGTGGTGCGGGCCGCCCGCTCCGCCATTTTCGCGCGTGTGGTCGCCGAGAACGGAATGCGACCGTCGGGCGGATCGATGATGAGCGATGTGCGACGGTCTGCCGTCAACTGGCTGCCGCGCTCGTACCAGAAGTCGTTGTAGGAGAGCACACCGCCGTCCGCCCTCCCCGGGTACCCGGCGCTCGGCTGCCCCTTCTCGGGGTCGAACAAATCGCGGTTCAGACGGTCGTTCTCGCTGGCCTCGAACTCGGCCGCCTCCGACGGCGACAAGATATCCTTGCCGCTGAGCGCCGCGGGCCGCTGCAGCGGTGTGATCGTGGCGAACGTGAACGTGCCCTGGAGGTCGGGTTTGCCGTCGGCGGTGCGCGCAGGCGTCCACTTGGCTGACTGGCCCGACGCGGAGGGGACCACGACGGTCGCGGCCAGGGCGCTGACCAGAGCGACGAGACAGGGAACACGCATAGCACATCCTCCTCAGATCACTGTGTCGATGGCCCGTGTCACGGTAGCCGACCTCGCGTCGTGTCGCAAGGCCTGGCGTACCGGTCGTGTCCGGTGACGTCTTCGCGCCTCGTCGATTCGTCTTGATCGCAGGACGGGCCGAACAGAAAATTCTGGCTGTAGATCGATATCACCTTCCTGGCCGATAGGAGCTTTGCATGCAGCGTTTCCTGGTTCTCGGGCTCGCCGTGACGTCCCTCTGCTCGATGAGCGCGCAGGCTCCGGCGACGAAGACGCCTCTCGACTGGAACACGATGCAGGTCGAAATTCTCGAGCGGTACCGCGCTCTCGTGATGCTCGACACCACGTCGGGCCACGAAACGCTGGCGGTCGACTACCTGAAGAAGGTGCTCGAGGCCGAAGGCATCCCGACCAAGACGTTCGCGATGAACCCCAATCGCGCCAATCTGGTCGCACGGCTCAAAGGAAACGGGTCGAAGCGGCCGTTGCTGATCCTGGCCCACACTGACGTGGTCGGCGTGCAGCGTGAAAAGTGGCCAGTCGATCCGTTTGGAGCGGTCATCAAAGACGGCTACGTCTGGGGCCGCGGCAGCAAGGACGACAAGCCGGTGCTGACGGCGAATCTCATCACCATGCTGCTGCTGAAACGGTCGGGTGTGCCACTGGATCGCGACGTCATCTTTCTCGCTGAATCGGGGGAAGAGGCGGACCCGGAGGGAGTCGGCATCAACTACATGATCCGCGAGCACTTCGACGAGATCGACGCGGAGTTCGCGATGACCGAAGGTGGTGGCGCGACGAGCGACGGTGCGAAGGTCACACGCGTGAACATCGGGACGGCCGAAAAGCTTCCCGCGCGGGTGCGATTGGTGGCGACCGGCACGGCCGGCCACGGGTCGGTTCCGCGCCTCGACAACGCGCTGATTCACCTGAGCGCCGCGGTCGAGAAGCTTGGCCGCTGGGAGCCGCCGTTGCAGTGGAACGAGACCACGAGCGCGTACTTCGGTCTGCTCGCGGGCATCAGCACGCCCGAGCGCGCCGCGATTTACAAGGCCCTGCAGGATCCCGCCAAGGTGGCCGACGCGCAGAAGTGGTTGCGCGAACACGCACCGGGCGAGTATTCGATGCTGCGCACCTCGATCGTGCCGACCATGCTCAAAGCGGGCGTGGGACCCAACGTGATTCCCTCGGAAGCCGAGGCCACGCTCGATATTCGCGCGTTCCCGGGTGAAGACATCGACAAGCTCTACGCGGCGATGGCGAAGGTGATCAACGACCCGGCGGTGAAGATCGTGCCCATCCCCCAGACGCGGCCGCCGTCACCGGCGTCGTCGCTCGAGACCGGAATGTATCGTGCGATGCGGCAGGTAGCGGGACAGATTTATCCCGGCGCCACAGTGCTTCCGTCCATGTCCACCGGCGCGAGCGATCAAGCGCAACTCCGCGCGAAGGGCATTCAGTCCTACGGCATCGGACCCGCCTCGACGGAAACGGACACCCTCGACTATGGCGCGCACGGCGACGTCGAGCGCCTCGCGATCTCGTCGCTGCTGCCGTTCGTTCAATACGTCTGGAACGTGGTGACAGAAGTGGCCGGTCACAAGTAACGGGTAAAGATATCGCCGCACAGGCGACGCCGCCGCACGCCACAACGTTTATCGCGACGGACACATGAACGAGCCGCTCCGTCGTCCGTTCTACGCTGAGTACGCCTGGGCATTCGATCTGCTCATTGACCGGCCCGTCGAAAAGGAATGCGGCGTGATCGTCGCCTGGCTCGTTGGCCGGGACATTGTCCCGGGAGCGGTGGTTCTCGATGCCGGCTGCGGGACGGGACGATACGCGCGCGAACTCGCGCGCCGCGGCTACACTGTCCACGGTGTGGACCTCTCGCGGGAGCTGATTGAGGTTGCCGAGGGGACGGTCGGAGACCGGACCGGCGGCCTGTCGTTCGCGGTCGCGGACATCACGGTCTCACCCACTGCTCGATACGACGCAATCCTGTGCCGCGGCGTCCTCAATGACATCATCGACGACGACCGACGCGACGCGGCCATCGCAGCATTTGCCCGGACCCTTCGACCAAACGGTGCGCTGATTTTGGACGTCCGGGAATGGGGTCCCTCTGCGGAACGCAAAGCACGTGAACCCCTCTTCAGAAAACGGGTCTCAACTGATCGTGGGGAACTGACCTTCACAAGTGTCACCGAGCTCGATGCGGAACACCGGCTGCTGTTGATATCGGAGCGCCATGAACTTGTTTGGCGGGGCGATGTACGCGTCAGCGATCATCAATTCGTCATGCGTTGTTGGGAGCGTGAAGAGCTCGATAGGCTGTTCACGCGCCACGGCTTCGGCAACGTCCACTACTTTGGTGCGTACGATCACAGAGTCGCGCTCGGTGCCACCGATCGCCTCGTCGCCGTGGCGCAGCTCTCGGACAGTTCCACGTGACCGGCTCGCGCGGCCGCACCGCGGCGACCACTCACAGCGCGCCAGCACCCGGCAGCCGAACTTCACTGGATGCGAGGATCGCAGCTTCGCCGTCTCTACTCAGCACGTAGAGCATCGAGCGGGGTTACGGCCACCGCACGCTTCGCCGGCACCCAGGAAGCCAGGAGCGCCGCGAGCCCAATCGCCGCGGTCGTCGCCGCGTAGCTCACCGGATCGTGCGGCGAAACGCCATAGAGCTGGGCGGAGAGCAGCCCCGAGACTGCCGCGGCAATGACAACGCCGGCCGCCATGCCGAGCGCCGTGAGGCGCGCACCCTCCCGGACGATCGCGCCGGTCACGTGGCGCGGTTGCGCGCCGAGCGCCAGGCGTACGCCGAACTCGTATCGGCGCCGTGTGGTGGCATAGGCGATGACGCCGTAGACGCCCACTGTCGCCAGCAGGAGCGCGACGACGCCAAACGTCAGCGCCAGCAGGCTCGAGAACCGCTGCGGGGCGCGCGCAGCGCTCACGTAATCGTCGAACGGGCGGACGTCGGAAACCGGCAACTCGGGATCCAGCGCAGCAACCGTCCGCTTGACCTGGGCGGAGACGGCTGCGGGATCGCCGCCGACGCGGACGAAATAGGCGACCGGATTGCGTCGCACCTGCCGTTCAGAGAAGTACAGCTGATCGTTGAGATCCTCGAGCAGCGTCCGGTGACGCAGATGCCTGACGACGCCGATGACGGTCGCCCACACGCGCGCATGGCCGGTGGAAAATGGATCCGACGCGATCCGCTGGCCGACCGCGGATCGCCCTGGCCACGACCGGCGCGCGAGCTGATCGTCGACGATGACGACCAGATCCCGTCGTTGATCGTCGTCTTCCGTGAAGAAGCGGCCGTCGATCAGGTCCATGCCAATCGTCTCGACCAAACCGGGAGTGACCGCACGGTTGTCGGCCATCACCGCCGTCGATTCATCCTGATCGATGCGCGATAGATATGGTCCGCCCCAGTTGGGCACCGTGTCGTACGGCACATGACTGAGTGCGCCGACGCCCCTCACGCCAGGCAAGGACGCGAGAGCCGCTTCCAGTTGCCGCCCAAATGCATTGAACGCGTCGGGCGCTTGGTACCGAGGGCCAAGGGCCATTCGAAACGTCAATGTCCCCTCAGAGCGGAAGCCAGGGTTGACTCGCTGCAAGGCGGCAAAGCTGCGTAGCATTAGTGCAGCGCCGACGAGCAGCACCACGCTCATCGCAATCTGAACGAGCACCAGAGCGGACCGCATCCGATAGTGAATCGACCCGCCGGCGCGCCGGCCATCGGCCTGTAGTGCGTGCAGGGGATCGGCGCGGCGCAGTTCGACGAGCGGCGCCAGAGAAAACAGAATTCCGCAGCCCGCTGCTGTCGCAATCGTGACCGCCAGCACAGTTGCATCCACACGTGCTGAATCAAGACGACTAAGCTGATCGGGCCGAAGCACCAGTAGGAGCCGCAACGCCGCCCAGCCGGTCGCGATACCGGCGACAGTGCCAAAGACCGCCAGAATCAGGCCTTCGACGAGGCATTGTCGAAGAAGCCGCAACCGCGTGGCGCCGAACGACAGCCGCACCGCGGTCTCTCGCGCTCTCGCTGCCGCGCGCGCGACGAGCAGACTCGCAACGTTGACGCAGGCGATCAACAGTAGGATGCCGACGCCGCCGGACAGCGCCAGCAACACCGGCCGAATCTGCCGCACGCCGTCGGCCTGCAATCCCACCGTCGTCAGCACGCGCCCGTTGGCGCCGTACTCGGTGAACTCCTTCGAGATGGCGGCGGCAACGCGGTTGACGTCGCCGCGGGCCTCCTCCAACGTCACGCCGCGCTTCATCCGTCCGACGACGCGCAGGTACTGCTGGCCGCGAGGCGCGCGCACCAAAGCCTGGGGATTGAGCAGCACGAACGCCTGCAGGTCGTCCGGCACGGCCGAATCCGGCGGCATCAACAGACGGAAATCAGACGGCATCACGCCGACGACCGTTGCCGTCTGACCGTTGACGCGGATCGCGCGGCCGACCACCGCACGGTCGCCGCCATAGCGCCGCTGCCAGAGCGACCACGTCAAAAGGATCGTTCTCGGCGCGGACGTCGATTCGTCTTCGGCGGCAAACGCACGGCCGATCGCGGCATCGGCCCCGAGCAGCGGGAAGAAGTTCGTCGACACGAGGCCGACGCGCAGCTGCTCCGGTTCGCCGTCGCCGTTGAGCACGGCCGTGGTCGACCAGACGCTCCCAAAGCCGTCGAATAGCGTCGTGCGATCGCGTAAGTCCTTCAGCTCGGGCGCCGACAGCGGCGCGCGCGGATATCCGATCGCGCTCATGTCCGACCAGACGAACACCAGACGCGACGGATCACGATACGGCAACGGCGACAACAACATCGCACGAACGATGCTGAAGATCGCGCTATTCGCGCCGATGCCGAGCGCGAGCGTCAAAATGGCGGCGGCAGTAAACCCGGGAGTCTTGGCCAGCGAGCGCAACGTGTATCGCGCATCCCAGAGGGTCGTCTCGATGACATGGCCGACGCGCGCGGCGCCGACGTCCGCTTTGACCAGCGACAGATCGCCCAGCTCGCGCCGGGCCGCCGCGCGAGCCGCCGGCGGGTCGACTCCCGCGGCAATCTTCCGGTCGCCGAGCAACCGTTCGTAGGTGTGCAATTCCTCGTCGAGATCGCGATCGAGAGAAGATTGGCGGAACAGCGTGCGAAGCGTCGCGGCGAGGCGGGCGCGCAGCGGCACGTCACGCCTCGCCGAGGACCTGCGCGACGGCGCGCACGATTCGCTGCCACTGCTTCTTCTCCGCGGTGAGTCGCCTTCGGCCGGCGGCAGTGAGCTCGTACATCTTGATGCGGCGGCCGCGGTCGTCGGCGGACCAGGCGCCGCGAATGAGGCCTTCGCCTTCGAGGCGGTGCAGACCCGGAAACAGCGAGCCCGGTCGCACGCAGAATGTTCCCTGCGTCACCTGCTCGAGGCGTTCCGCGATGCTGAAGCCATGACGCGGCTCGAGCTCGAGCGTCCGGAGAATCAGGAGATCGAGCGTACCCTTGAGCAGTCCGGTGCGGGGCATGATGTCGCCGACATAGATATTCGATATCGACGACCGATGTCAACAGCCGATTTCATGCGGTCGATCCAGGACCACATCGCGACCGTCAATCTGTATCGTTAAAACGTGTAGCGCGCGCCGAAGCGGACGACCGGTCCGCTGATGTGGGTGCTCGGCTGCCTGAAGAACGGGCCGGTGGTTTCAACGACGTCGGTCACCGTCTCGGCGTCGGTCAGGTTGAAAATGTTCAACATCAGGTGAAGGCGCTGCGTATCCTTGATGACGAATTCCTTCTGCGCGCGCAGGTTGATCAGGCTGATCGAGGGCAGGTAGTACGTTCCGACCTTCTCCGCCATGATCGTCATGTTTCCTTGCACCAGCGAAGTCGTCCGACTCGGGTCCGCCAGCCGCAGGTGCCGGTCAGTCAGGGTGAGCAGCCGGCCGTACGGCTCACCTTTCATGGCGTTGTAGAACAGGCTGACCAGGACACCGTGCTTGAACACGTAGCTGCCCGCCGCCTTGAACGTCCAGCCGGTCGTCCGCGTGTTCTTCGAGTTCCACAACACGGTATTCGGATCCTCTGAGAACTCCGACGACACATTCCGTTTCGTCCAATCGGCGCCGCTGGTCAGTCTGCCAGTGGCTGCTCATCCGTTTGGTGATGCCGAATTCGACGGTGCTGTAGGTGTCGCCGATCGGCTTGTTGGTCAGGTAGTAGTCGGTCGTGTCCGGCGGCACGCCGGTTTCCCAGACCGTGATGGTCCGGTCGTCGCCGCTAAAGATAATGGCGTCGCGACCCGGGTCGATGGCCTGGACCGGGGCGAACGCGGACAAGGTGCGAAGCCGGTCATATCGGCCGAACGTGTCCTTCTGCCGCTTCCGAACGGCCGTGACATGGGCGCGCACATCGCCAGCGATCTCCTGCTCCGCACCGAACGTGGATTCGTCGGTGTACGAGTCGTGCAAATTCGGATCGACGGTCGTCGGCGTCAGTTGCGCGCCGCCGAAGATCGGCTGAAGCGTCGCGACATATGCCGGCGTGATCCGCGTTGCGGCGACCGTGGGATCCGCCGTCAGGTAGTTGGTGTCCCACGCGTACTTCTTGGTGGTGACGCCGATCGGATTCACGAGCGAGGCAATCGACGCCGCCGGATTGGTCGCGAATCGTCCCCAACTGGCCTTGAGCGCCGTCTTCGAGTTGCCGAAGAGGTCGTAGATGAGCGCGACGCGCGGTACCACGGTATTGAACGTCACGACGTCGCGCGCCGGCGTGATCGTCGTGACGGCGAAGGGACCGACGTCGCAATCGGTATCGTTGACGCATGGCTGGTTTCCGTTCAGGCCGAACCGCTGCTCGGGGTAGGAATTGCGGTACTGATCGAAGCGAACGCCGTAGTTGAGCGTAAGTCTCGACGTGATCTGAAACTTGTCCTGGAAGAACAGCGCGTGGTTGTCGAGGATGTTGACGCTCCACGCCGGTCCGTTGTCGGTCCAAAAGGAAGTCGGCAGCCCGTTTGTCGTCGCAATGTAGAAGTGGCCGGCGGTGCCGGCCGGACCTGGCGCGCCATACGCGGTGAAACGCGGTGCGTAGCGCTGATACATGTAGCCGATCTTGATTTCTTGCCGGTCGGCGTAGAGAGAGAGGTTCGCGTTGTAGTGCCGGCGCCGGTCCTGCGAGACACCTGGCGTGTTGTAGGCGCCGCGTCGCGCGAACGTGACGTCGTCGATGATCGGCGTCCTATCGGTCTGGGCGGTCAGCGGAAAGTTGTTGCCATAGACGTTGATCGAAGCGTCGAACGTCGCGCGATTGCCAATCACTCGCATGTAGTCGACCTTGCCGATATGGCTCCAGGTATCCTGGAGCGCCGTCGACTCGACCAGATATTGATAGGCGCCAAAGCCGGACCCGCCGCGATACGGCTGATATTTGCGGCCCACTTGCGTCATGAACGTCAGTGTGCTTCCGCCGCTGAGTTGATGATTCAGCTTGAGGGTGTATTCGGTCGTTTGGGTGGGGAACGACTGACCTCGCGTGCCGCCTTCTTCGGGCGGCCGGTCGGACATCGCGGCGGTGAGCTCGGTGAACTGATCGCGGAACGATGTGAAGTACCAGAGCCTGTCCTTGACGAACGGGCCACCGAGCTGGCCATTGATGTCGCGATACCGCGCGTAGTTCTCGGCGCGCCGTCGAAGGGTTTGTGGCTCCCCCGTTTGTAGTCGGCGTAGAACTCACCCTGGGGTGTGTTGCTGCCGCTCTTGATCACTGTGGTCACCGCGGCGCCCGCAACGGGAACTTCCGCGGAGTTGCCCGCGGCAGCCACGTTCGCTTCAGCCAGCGCGCCGTAGTCGATATAGGCGCCGACGGCGTCGGCGCCTGAGTTGATGTTGACGCCGTCCACGGTCGTGATCGTTTGGCCAGACAATCCGTAGGCGCGGTATAACGACTGCGTGCCCGCGGTATTGCCGCCGACGTCCGGGCGCGGCACCGTGATCCGCGGGGTTTGAGATAGCAGGGCGAACACGTCGCGCTGGTTGGGGATGTCGCGCAACATCGCGCCGGCGAAGTTCGTGGCGACGGTCGCGTTCTGCACATCGACAATCGGCGCCGCCGCCGTCACCGTGATCACGTCGCCTGGAATCCGCGCTCCCGATTCGTCGCTGACGTGTCCCGACACGCCCGCCGCAGGTGGTGGTTGATCGCTGCTCGGAGGCAGGCGCGGGACGCGTGACGGCGTCGCCGGCGCCGCATCAGCGCGACGCTTCGGCGCCCGCGTAACGATCAGCAGGCCTTGCGGGCCAGGCCGCGCGTACAGACCGTGCGGCCGCAGTACCTCGTCCAGCATGTCGCGCGCTGTTCCCGATGGTTCGGACGACACGCGCAGCGTCACGGGCACGAGGCTCGTGCTGAAGACGATGCGCAGGCCGCGGCGATTCAGATCCTGCAAGACGTCGACGAGCGGCCGTCCGGCGTACAGCGGCGCATCGCGGCTCTCTTGAGCAGCCAACGGTATGGCGCAACCGCCGACGAGCAGCAAGGTCACGATCGCCGCTCTCATTTTGCCTTGCTCGTTCCGCTCGCGTCGTCGGCCGCGACAATGGTGATGACGTCGTCGTCGGTGCGACGCGCGAGCCCGCAGGACGACAGCACGACATCGAGTGCCTCGTCCACAGTGAGGCGTTCGATCGCGCCGTAGACGATCGTCGCGGCATTCGCCCGTTCGAACGCCGGATCCGCAAAGCGAATCGGCCGCCCGCCTTCGCGCTCCGCCCATGCAAGAAACTCCGGCAGCGGCCGGCCCTCGAACTCTGGCGGCCGAGTGGCTCGAACGATCCAGTCCCAGTCGGCGCCAGAAGTCGACGCCCGGCCGGAGAGGATCCCGGACGGCGTCACGCTGAGTTGGCCGCCGCGATCGGCCTCCCGTATACCGAAGGCGCCTGAAACTTCCACTCGGCCGTCGCGAACCCGGACACGCAGCTCCTGATCGGAGAGCCGAACCTCATAGCGCGTACCGACATCGCGGATCACCGATCCGCGAGCGACGATCGCCACCGTCGCCGGCGGTCCGGTTCGGTGCGACGAGTCGAGATACAGCGCGCCGCGAGCGAGAGACATCCTTTGTTCGGTATCAAGGGTCATGTCGGTATTCCAATCAAGTCGTAGCTCGACACCATTCACAAGGAGGATTGCGGCGCGACCGCCATACGTCGTGATGCGAGTGCCCGACCTCAGTCCCTCGCCAACGCGACCGGCGCGCGCCTGCCCATCATGCTGGAAGACGACCTCGCTGGTGACGAACAGCGTGGTCGCAATCGGAGCCGCCGGGGAAGACCCGCGCTCGCGCGGCCAGTTCAGGAGCACCAACGCGCTCGCAACGACGAGCACCGCCGCGGCCGCGATCGCAACACCCCGCTTCCA
>Ga0075425_100003262_pt1 | contig 16446 bp, 8 predicted proteins | sample SoiMethybrSBSTD4_FD_75300 | JGI IMG/M metagenome (GOLD analysis project Ga0075425, IMG submission 75300) | Bulk soil microbial communities from a Populus tree surrounding site in Tennessee, USA - Soil MetaG P. TD hybrid SBSTD4 | ecosystem: Environmental > Terrestrial > Soil > Tree plantation... | reverse complement strand
TTCAAGGCAATCTGATGGTCCAAGTTTTCGTGAACGGGCACCTGACCAAGGATCGGTCGCTGGCCTCCCCCGGCCAGAGCCCTCGCCGGCAGGAAAGTTGGGTACGGAGATGAGACGGAGGAGTTCGTTTCTCTACTGGATCAGGTATTTGGTCCTTCTCGTTATTCTTAGCACGAGCACGCCGACATTAGTGGCTAGGTGTTGGGCACGACCGGCGGTGAATATCAGCAAGGGCGACCCCGACGATCCGGAGGCTCCGTCTCCTGCCCCGACCAAGTCCGGGACCATGTCCAATTCCAGTCGTTTCGTTTCCGGCACGTCATCGACAAACAGTGTTTACCTGCGTCCTGAGTGGCGGCTAATGATGATTCAGATTCTCAAGATGATTAGGTTCTAGGGAACTCATTGTGGCCAGTCCGCCAGTGAACCAAGTACTCGACGAGATTCGCCAAACTGTGGAGTTCGGTCGTCACGGGGAGGCCCTGACGACTATTGAGCGCCTTCTACGGTTCCAACCTGATCCCAATGATTGGTTTCGGACACCGCACCTGACTTCATCCGATATGACAGCCATTCGGGGACTCTGCGAGGCGATACTCAAGGAGGTAAGCACGCAGAAACAAGCGACCGAGCAGAGTCGCGCACACGGAATTCTGGGTTATATCGCACTTCGACTTGGCTCTGTTCATGATGCCGAGAGACACCTCAGAGCAGCGATTCACATCCTTAGTTGGGATCTAGGTGACATTGCGGGCTCGACGAGACAGCAGAGAAGGCTCGCGGTCGTTTTCAAGAACCTTGGCAGGTATCATCAGGCGCGATTTGAGTGCGAGCGAGCCATAGAACTCGCTGATCTCCACGGTTTAGAGCGGGAATCACAAGCAAACCGCCAGAACCTCGCCATTGTTCTTGTAAAGATGGGCAAGTTGGATGAGGCATCCAAAGTATTCGATGAGCTCTCGACGAGGATAGAAGCGCCATCAGACGCACGAATTGGCCTGCGGCTCACCCTCGCCCGCGCAAACTATTTCCGAATGATTGGGCAGCTTGGCAAGGCCCTCGAGCTCCTTACATCCGCTCTTGAGACAATCCGGGAACAGCAGCTTTCACGCGAGGAAGCAATCGCCTTGGAGTACATGGGCGATTGCTACTTTGCAAGGAAGGAGATCCGGAAGGCCCACCAGTACTTCGAGAGAGCCCTCGCGATTGCCGACGATATTGCACCCGATGGCGATGTGGTCCCGGAACTCTGCCAGAGGATCGGCGAGGTAATGATTCATCTTGGTGATGCCAACGCAGCGATGGTGTCGTGTGAGCGGGGACTTCGGGTTGCTCGAAATGCTAGCGATCGCTACGAAGAGTGCGCCACGCACCGGGTGTATGCAATGGCACACGAGGCAGCGGGAAACCCGCGCAAGGCCCTCCGCATTGCCGATGAAGGAATCGAGCTCGCGCGTCGGTACGAAATCCCATACGAGCTCGCTAGGGCCCTCGCGTGGGCGGGTGAGATGCGCTCACGAAGCGTCGACCTGGAGGAGCAGTCCTTGGGACGACGGCAGCTTTGGGAAGCACGTGGAGTATTTGAGCAAATGGGTCTCACGCAAAGTGCCGGCTCTCTAGACTGCCTATTAGGGCTTGAGCCAATGCGAGACACGGCAAACGACCAAGCCCTTGCGGATGACATTTCTGGTCTGGATCGGAGCGCGCTTCGAGTTGGAATTGTCACCTCTAACGAAAAGGTCTCCGAGGCGGTCCAGATTCTTCAAAGTGTTGCCTCAAGTCAGATACCGGTCCTAATCACCGGGGAGAGTGGTGTGGGCAAGGAACTGCTTGCCCAGGCGCTCCACCAGATGAGCACCCGCCGCAAAGGGCCTTTCGTACCCGTAAACTGCGGCGCGATCTCGGTCAATCTCCTTGACAGCGAGTTTTTCGGCCACGAACGGGGAGCATTCACCGGCGCGGTCACTTCTCGGGAAGGACTGCTGGTGTCTGCGGACAAGGGAACGCTTTTCCTCGACGAGGTCGGTGATCTCCCGCTACAGGTCCAGGCGGCACTTCTTCGTGTGCTTGAAACCGGCGAGGTTCGTGCAGTTGGCCGGGACGACGTCAGGAGGGTTGACATCCGGATCGTCGCCGCCACGAATGCTGGCCTCGAGAATCTAGTCAGCCGCAGTCAGTTTAGGCAGGACCTCTTCTACCGCCTTAATGGCATACGGATTACCGTCCCGCCCCTTCGCGAGAGAGAAGAGGATATTCGAACTCTCTTCCGCTTTTTTTGGTCGCAGATTTCAGCTACAGCCAAAAAGAGACTCAAGATCGATGACACTGTGGAGAGTCTGCTCTGTGCGTACCACTGGCCGGGGAATGTCCGCGAGCTCCGTCATGAGGTCGCCCGTGTTGTTGCGCTTGCTCCGGATGGCTCGTCGATCGGCTCCGACGCATTCCTTCCTCAGCTGAAGCGGCGCGACGTGGGCTCGTTGCGGAGGGAGCACGAACGGCGGGAAGAGACTTCTGGAGAGCGCCTTCAAATCGTGATGGCTCTCCGCGCCCATCGTGGCAACAAGGCTGAAGCGGCCAGGAGCCTTGGTGGAATGAAACGGACGACTCTGATCTACAAGATTGAGAGACTCGGCATCCGACCTGACGAGTATCAGGTTAAAGACTAGTTCGAACCCTAAGTCTTCCGTTACCAGTGGCTTCCGAGTATTCGGAGCTTCGGACTCCGCCTCGGCCAATCTGCGCCAAATCTCCCTCGGTCTGGTTCCTGTCGACCAATCGACTTAAATCACTGCTAGTTCATAACTAAGCACGTCTCCCGCCTGCCGCTGACCCCACGCTTCTCTAAGGTAGAGGGTATTGCCCCAGGGCAGAGGGGCGGCCAGAAGTTGGTCGTTTTCCCTGCGTCGTAAGTGACCTTCTATCAGTGACTTAATAGCCGCCCGCTTGGAATCTTCGATCCAGAGTCATGGCACCTCCATTGCCCTAGTCCCTGGCAGGAATGACGAGCCACGGATGGTAAGCGAACGAAGGAGGGGTTATGGAACGGACCAGGAATCTCAAGCGCGGACTGAGGGCGGCGACGGTGGTGGTGTTCTTTGCCGCGGCCCTTCTTTCCACGGGTTGCAGCAACAACGCGCTGATGAACCCGCAGATGCCGAGCAATGCTCAGGGCGGAACGACCGCGCAGCCGGTTGGCGGCGATCAGTTCAATCCGGCTGGTGGCGACCAGCACAATCCCTAGAGCCCGGTTTACTAATCAGTTCGCCTGCGCATCAGAGGTCATTGTCGAAAGCGCGGAGGCAACTTGAGGACTCTGTACAAAGGTGCTTCGGTGGTCGGCGGGGAGTCTCGCCGCTATCTCCCGAATGATCCTAAGGGTGTTGCTGGAGCGTATCTGCCCAGTTCGCAGATCACCCCTAGCAATAGCGATGCGTCCGAGCTCGTAGCTCAACTTCCAAGCCGCATCGAGCGCGCCTATAGCCTCGGCCTTGCCGAGCATGCCTTCGAGAACTGGCACCAGGTCATGAATACCAGTATGCCTGGGATCTCTCCCGGATACCTCCGCCAGGATCACGGCAGCATTGATCTGGATGAGAAGATGACCTCTGGCCTCAGCTTCCCTGAGAATCCTGATGATTTCCTGCAGATTTCCACCGCCGTCAACCCTGGCACGCAATCTGTGAATTTCGATCTCGACCCCCGGCAGATCCTCCCAGTCCTTCGTCACAAGTAGTACTCGCTGCGCATTTGTCAGGAGCGTTTCAGCCCGCTTCAGATCCCCTCGAGCTAATGCCAATCTCGCGAGTAGCCAGTCCAGCCTCGGCGCGACCTCAAGAGAACCGTAATCGTCAACGAGTCTCTGGGCCTCGCCGATTACCTCTTCTGACCTGCTGTAAGAACCAATCTGGTAAAGGGCAAGCGCCTCCAACTCCATTGCCTTCGCCTGCTGACCTCTGTCTCTCAGCGCTTCCGCCGTACTTCTAGCTTCGCGTGCCTTTTCGATGGCACCGCCATAATCCGCCAGCATGATGAGATTGATTGCCTCCCCCGAGCATGCCGCGGTCACCTCGAACGCACTGCCCATTCTCACCGCCCATCGATACGACAGACTGTGCTGGTCCAGCGCCTCACGTAGTCTACCCAACGCGTATAGAGTCGCACCCTTGTTGGAAAGGATTCTCGCCTTGAAGGAATCGAACCCAGCGTTCTCCGCTATGTCCCATGCTCTGACAATCCAATTCAGGCTGGCGAGCGGTTCGCTCGAATAGAAGTACGCGGCGCTTAGGGCGTTATCGAGACGCATGTGCCAGTATTCGTTACAGTCAGTAGTGAGTCCTTCATTGAGAACTTGCTTCGCTTCACCAAGCTCGCCGATTCTCACGAGCGCAGCACCGAGCCCATAGGTCAGCGCGGCTCTTTCGTTCTCCAAGCCAGCAGTTCCTCTGTAGTCTCTAAGTAAATGGCGGATCCTTTCGATCGCACTCCCCTGCACTTCGCCGCCATGATGCTGCCATTCAATCTGCGCGAGGCCGGCGTGAGCGCGTAGTAGCAGGGATGCATCACCGATGTCTGACGCCAGACGTATTGCGGTGCTGAACTTGTTTGACGCGTTGTCGAGTTTGCCCAGTGAGGCGTAAATCGTACCCAGTTGAAACTCCCGGTTCGCCCACGATGCATCTCGGGTCGGGTCGCGCCACGAGAAGAGTTCCGTCAGGCACCATTGCGCGCGCTCGTCTTGGCCCGCCGTGTGGAGGAGTTCAGCCAACCGCAAAGAAACACTCCGTGCCACGTCCGCCTCGTCCAGCTCGGTCGCGATCCGCAGGCATCGCTCCAGTCGTGAGGCAGCGCGTCGGTAATCCTTGCGGCTGAAAGCGGCTTCCGCAGCCCACCTGCCTTCATCCAGAGCAGCTTGATCGGATTGATAGGACAGGCACAGGTCGGCCCTCTCCTCGCGAGTAAGCATTCCGTCGAGTTCGAGCAGGGCTAGGGCTGCCTTTCGTCGCTGCGCTGGGTTCGCTCCCGCCCGAATTACCGATCGGATCCCCTCCGACGCGATCCCAACGCGAGAGACGCTCCTCCTCACCCACCCCTTTGCCAACAGGACGTCCACGACGTCGTCATAGTCTAGTGGTGGTTTGCCCCGATCTAGTGGGAGTCCGGCAGGCAATAACTCGATTATCACCAGTGTCTGTTTCTCGATGTCGCTAAGATGACCCCATGCAGACGACCATGGGCCCGTCAGGGCCGGCACTTGAATGGAGGCGATCGTCTGGTTCTCGCGGAAGAACCATCGATTCTCGCGACGGGTGATCATGCCTTGCTCAATCAGCGAGAGAACCGTGGCGTTCAGGGCGTCCGCGTTCCCACCGGAGACTCTGTGAATCTGATTGAGGAGAGCCTCCTCCAGATGCACGTTTCCCAGGAGGCCGCCAACATAGTTCCGTGTGTCCTCTCGGGAAAAATGATCGAGTGTGAGCGCGTCTTCGAAACCCTCGAGCTGGGGTGGAACTCCGACCGCACTGACGACAAACAGCACCCTAGCCCTCGCGTTCTGTTCCCGGGAGAGCGCCCAGAGGAAGCGAGCAAGAGGACGCAGGCCATCACCTGGAGACTCGTCCTCGATCGTCGGGCTTGTCCAGAATACGACGGGACGTTCCGATGACTGCTTCCAGAGATTCTCGGTGACGCTCGCGAGATTGAAGTCAGAGGATTCAATTTGGAGGAACTCACCAATTTGCATTTCGGGGGAAGTCTCAAGAAGAGAGCGGAGACCATGCATCCTGGTTCCGTCTCGTATCGCTCTTTGCCCCAGTTCTTCGAGCAAGGCTGTCCTTCCGACCCCAGGCTCTCCGGTGATGTAGATCAGGGTAGGCGCCTTAGGCTCGTCGGAATGGAGGACTTCCTCGATACGAGCCATCTCCTTATCGCGGCCGACGAGCTTTCCGCCGAGAATCTGGCCGATCCGGTCATCGACACCCATTCCCTCCATGAATTCGTCTGCACTTCCCTGTCGCAGTCCTGGCTGGCGCTCCAGAGCCCGCATCACCACGCGCTCGAGGTCGGCGGGCACGCGCACATTGTGCGCGCTCGGCGAGGGAACCCAGCCCTCTAGCTGGCCCGAGATGACGTCGCGCATGGTTCGCCCTTCGAAGGGGTGCTTCCCCGTCAGAGCTTGGTATGCCATCACTCCGGCCGCGTATAGATCGCTGCGCACGTCGGGGGAGCCATCCAGAGTTTCGGGCGATGCGTAGCCGATCGTTCCAGAGAATCCCTTTCCGCGGTTCTCGCTCTGACCCATTCCAGTGTCGGTGATCTTCACAACGCCACCGGCGCCAAGGAGAATGTTCTCCGGCTTCAAGTCACCATGGACCTCCCCATGACAGTGGAGATGTGCCAGCCCACGAAGCACCCCAGTCAAGATGTGCCGCACCTCATCCGCCGGCTGCGGCTTCCCCATCCTCCGCGACCAGTCCCCGCCCTCGATCAACTCCATCGTGTAATACGCCTCACCACTCGGCAGCGTCCCCCAGTCGAAGACCTGGATCAGATTCTCGTGCCGGATCTGCCGCAACGTGTCGAACTCGCGACGCAGGAACGCGGACTCGGCGGGAGTGACCAGCTTCAGCGCCAGCTCGCGGTCGCGGATCGAGTCCTGAACCCGATACACGCGCCCCGAGCCGCCCTCACCCAAAAGGGAGCGAACCTCGTAGCGTCTGGGAACGGGCGGGATATTCATCGCGCCAGGGAACCCTGAAGCTCGGAAATATGCCGGAGGGCAGCGGCGGTATGCGGCCTTCGCAAATAGATCGCCCGATGCCCCTCGGTCAAACCGTCCGCAATCTGATTCAGAATCAGGACCGCGCGACGGAACCTCGTTTGCGTCTCCTGCGGATCACCACGCCTGGCCGCGATCGCGCCCAAACAGTACGCGAGCCACCATGCGGCCTCAGCCGCGCCCGACTCCTCGGCTTGCGCCAGCGCGGTCTCGAGGACCGCATTGGACGCAGCGTCGTCGACGCCACGGTCCAGCATCACCTGCGCGAGAACACCCGCTCCGTGAAGCTGAACGACGACGCCCCCATCCGCCTGAGCCTTCGTGGTGAGTCGGGCGATCTCCTCCAGGCCCTTCGTCGGATCCCGCCGGCATTCCAGGAACCGCAGGTCGATCTGAACGCACGGCAGGTCTTCCCAATCCCGGGTTTCGAGGAGCACCCGCTCCGCACTCCTGAGTATCGTTTCGGCGCCCTCCCAGTCGGCCGCCTTCAATAAGAGCCGCGCCTGCAGCCAATCCAATCGCTGCTGGACGCTGACATAGCCGAACCCCTGAAGAAGCTTCTGCCCCTTCGCGACCAGCTCCCCGGCCCTCGCGTAATCGCCGATAAAATAGTTCGCGAGCCCCTCCAGCTCGAATGCTTTCGCCTGCTCGCCCGCGTCGCCGAGCTGCCCCGCTCCCTCGCCCGCCTTTTGCGCCTCGTCGATCGCCGCCTCGTACAACGCCAGCATCGTGAGATTGATGGAAAGCCCCTCGCAGGCCGACATGTAGTCGTACTTGCTGCCGACCCGTCTCGCCCAGGTGGCCGCGACGCGGTGCTGCTCGACGGAATCCCGATGCCGGCCGAATCCATAGAAGAGTCCCGCCCGGTTGAACAGGATCCGGCTCTTGAACGAGTTCGCCCCCGCGCGCTCGGCGTACTTCCATGCCTCCTTGTTCCACTTCACCGAGTCCTCGAAGTGTCCCTGGTAGAAGGAGGCGGAGCTCAAGGCGTTGGTGATCCTCATGCGCCAGTAGTCGGAGCACTCCAGTTCCAGGGCCGGGAGCAGGACCTTCTCGGCAGCCGGTGAGCTGCCGCTCCGGATGAGCGCCGCCCCAAGCTGGTAGGTCAGGTTCGCTCGCTCATCGGGGCCGCCTTCCCGCCCCACTGCCGAGGCAAGGATCGTGGGGACGCGCTGGATGACGCCTTGCCGTGACGAGTCGTTGCCGTGCCGCCAGTCCAGCTCCGCGAGGGCCGCGTGGCATTGCAATACCAGCGTCGGATTCCCCGCCGCTTCCGCGGCACGCGTCGCCGCGTCGAAATGCTTTCGCGCGGTCGTCAGGTTTCCCTGGGCCGCCTCGATCGTCCCCAGCATCTTGATCCGCCGCGCGGAGCTGTCCTTGTCCGGCGGGGCGCCCGACCATGGAAATGGAGTGTCCAGACACTCCAGCGCCGAGGAATCCTCTCCAAGCTCGTGAAGGGCCTCGGCGAGAGAGAGCGCGATCCTTCGGCCGTTGTGATGGTCCCCCGCCTGCGACGCTACATGCAAACAGGCGCGCAGACGCCGCTCGACGAGTCGCTGCTCCCCGCGCTTCGTCGCCTGGTCCGCCGCCCACATTCCATCGGCCAGCACGGCGGAAGTCTTCACGTACTCGAGACCCAGATCCGCGCGCTCCTCGCGTTCCAGGGAAGTCCCGGGCGCGTCGAGCAGCGCTCGCGCGAGCACCTGACGCTCCTCGAAGCCGGTCTGGACCAGCACGACGCGGCGAATCGCGTCCGAGGCCAGGGATACCTTGGCTCCACGGGAGCTCACCCAGCCCTTGGCGTCGAGCCCCGCGACGAGCTCGAGCGAGCCCGCGCGCTCCCCCAGGCTCGCGGCGAGGTCGCGCAGGGTGAGCTGATTCGCGAGCGACAGGAGGGCGAGGATCTCTCTCTCGCGGGGATCGAGGCGGCCCCAGGCCAGCGCCCACGAATTGACTCCGATGGGAAGCTGGATGGTCTGGATCTGCTGCCGTTCCCGGAACACCCATCGGCCGGCGCGTCGTTGAATGAGTCCCTGGTCGATCAGCGAGGTCAGGCAGGAGCGCACCGCGCCCGGGTTTCCACCCGATAACGAATGGATCTTGGCGATCAGCTCGTGCTCCAGCTGGACATGCCCCAGCGCCGATTGGAAGAGACCGTTGACGTCGGTCGACGTCAGCGGCGCCAGGCGAACCGACGTCTCGAAAGCCTCGGACGAGTGGCGCGCGCCGTTTCCAGCCACCAGGAAGAGCGTCCTGCTTGGCGCGCTTCGCTCCAGCGAGATGGCCCAGACCAGGCGCGACAGGTCGGTCAGCCAGGTCTTGCCGCCGTTCGGAGCCGGACCGGCGGCGCTGAGGCAGATGAGCAGCCGGCTCTTCTCCGCGCGGGCGCCGAGGGCGTCCGCGAGAGCGATGAGGTCGGCCGGGCGCTGCGCGGTCGAGTCGACGGGCACATGGCCATGGAAGAGGTGGAGCGGCGATTCCACGGCGGTGTCGCTCTTCAGGGTCGCGATCCCCGAGACGGAGGCGCGGTAGAGGACCTCCTCGATGAGGGCGGTCTTCCCGATTCCGGGCTCCCCCGTCACGAAGAGAAGGGTCGGCGTGCCTGGCTCTTCGGAGTGAAGGTGCTTCTCGATCTCCGAGATTTCCTTCTCGCGGCCGACCAGCCTGCCTCCAAGGATGGTTCCGATTCTTTCCTCGACGCCGAAATCCTCCATGAATTCATCGGCGCTCCCGTGACGCAGACCGGGCTGGCGCTCCAGGGCGCGCATCACGGCGCGCTCCAGGTCGGGCGCGATCGTGGCGTCATGGGCACGAGGCGAGGCGACCCAGCCCTCGAGCTGGCCCGAGAGCACCTCGCGCACGGTGCGTCCGGCAAACGGATACCTTCCCGTCAGCGCTTCGTAGGCCATGACGCCGACGGAGTAGAGGTCGCTGCGCGCGTGCGCCGGCGAGCCTTCCAGCACTTCGGGCGCGACATAGCCCGGCGTCCCGGACACCGCCTGCTCGCGCACGCCCCACGATCCCATTCCCACGTCCGAGATCTTCACGACCCCGCCGGCGCCCAGGAGAATGTTGCTCGGCTTCAGGTCACGATGAACCTGGCCGTGGCAATGGAGGTGCGCGAGCCCGCGCAGGATTCCGGCGAGAATGCGCCGCACTTCCTCTTCGGGCTGTGGAGCCCCGGCGTGCCGCGACCAATCGCCCCCCTCGATCAGCTCCATCGTGTAGTACGCCTCGCCCGATGGCAGCGTCCCCCAGTCGAAGACCTGGATCAGATTCTCGTGGCGGATCTGCCGGAGCGTGTCGAACTCGCGGCGTAAGAATGCGGACTCGGCGGGGGTGACCAGCTTCAGCGCCAGCTCGCGGTCGCGGATCGAGTCCTGGACCCGATACACGCGCCCCGAGCCGCCCTCGCCGAGGAGGGAGCGGATCTCGTAGCGTCTGGGAACGGGCGGGATTGTCATGGGAAAGGCGCGCCGGGATTGGCCGGAGCGCGAACTGAAAGGCTACGCCTGAGTTAGGGAAGCGTCAATCGGGCTCGCGTTGACCTCGATCCAAGGCGCGGGGTATCGTGAACCCGATGGGCGCCCGAAACCCTCTGAACCCTCTGATCCGCGTCGGCCTGGTGTTCCTGATCCTCGCGAGCCTCTCGCGCTGGCTCTTCCATCCCAAGACCACGTCCGGACACGACCTGACCGACGCGGTGACCGGACTCCTGTATGGACTCGCGATCGGGTGCATGCTCTTCGGAATCTTGAAGCAACGGAAGGGACCCGCGGAGCCGCCGGCTCAGGCCTAGTCCCGCGCCATCATCTTCTCGAGCTTCGCCTTCACGCCCGGCCACTCGTCGTCGATGATGCTGTAATAGATCGTGTCCCTCGAGAGGCCGCGATCGCTGATCGCGTGCTTGCGCAGGATCCCCTCTTCCTTGCACCCGATCCGAAGCATCGCCTCCCGCGACTTCTTGTTCAGCACGTTGGTCTTCAGCTCCACGCGCAGGCACCCCCAGGTCTCGAACGCGTGCCGCAACATGAGGTACTTCGCCTCGGTGTTGACGTAGGACCGCTGGAAAGGCTTCCCGACCCACGTCCAGCCGATCTCCACGCGCCGATGCTTGGTCTCGATGTTCCCGAAACGCGTGCATCCGGCCACGCGCCCGCTGGCGACATCCACCGTGGCGAAGGGCAGGGCGCTCCCTTCCGACTGCTGGCGAAGCGCTTCCTCCAGATAGGCATAGAGGTCCTGCCGCGTCTCGCAGACGTTCAGGGTCCATTTCCACAACTCAGGGTCGAGTCCGATTTCCATGAGCCCGTTGAAGTGGCGCTCGAAATCCAACGGCTCCATGCGGACGCGCGTACCCAGGAGCGTGACGGGTCGTATTTCCACTAACTTGGTCCTATCGAGCCAGCCGTAAGGGTCAAGTACCCCAACGCCTTGCGGGTTCGTCACGGCGCCTCCTCGCAAATCCAAGCCTGACAATAGCACCTTGCAGGGCGTCGTGCGGCACGCGACATGCGATTTGACCGTCGCGAGTCGCTCCCTGAGGTTGGCCAAGTCAACTTCCTCGGATAGACGCAGTGGGAATCTGGCAGTCAGGCAGACGAAACGCGGAGGAGATCATGAGGACCGTACCGAGGAACGAGGCTGGCTTCACCCTGATCGAGCTTGTGATCGTCATCGTGATCCTGGGCATCCTGGCGTCGGTGGCCATTCCGAAGTACGAGGACATGCGCGAGCAGGCCCGCACGGCCACGTTGAAGGGCCAGCTGGGCGCCATACGCTCCGCGGTGTCCATCCAGTACGCCCGGAACGCGCTCAACAACAGCGCCTCCTTCCCGGTCCTGAACGGCTCGATCTTCGCGGACGGCAACGTCCCGAAGGAGCCGGTGTTGAATTCGAACGCCGTGAAGACGACGGCGGGTGTGGATAACGCGGGTGGGTGGCAGTACACGCAGGCGAGTGGAATGGTGAAGGCGAATCTGACTTCGTATTCGAGTTACTAGGTTCCTCGATTAGGCCGTCGAGGGCCAAGGGCGAGCGGCTACCCTCCCAGCCGCTCGCCCGATTTGTTTTGGGTTCACCGCAAATCTAGCTGACCTGCTCCGTGCGGTTCACGTCGAGCGGATGGTCGATCAGCCGCTCCACAGTCTCGATGAACTTGACCGTGTGCGGCAGCTCGGCGTGGAGGTCGAAGGCGGCTTCGTCCTTGAATTGGGAATGGATGAAAAAGAGCTGCGGATCGCGGATGGAACGATAGAAGTGATGGGCCAGGCAGCCGGGCTCCTTTCGCGTGGGGATCTGGACATCACGGATCGCAGCCTCCACGGCATCCTCGTTCCCGGCGCGAGCGCGGAACCGGGCGATGATGTGAAGCTCCATCACTTCTCCCCTACGGTGAGCCGCTCCTCCTTCGACCGTGCCTCCAGATCAGGAATGTACATGCTCGAGGCGTTCGCTGGGAGCGCCGTGAAGCTGCCCGCCATCTCCGGGCGATAGAGGTACTCGATCACGGTCTCCCCCTGCTCGAGATCCTCGATGAAGAAGAGATTCCGGTCGTCGCGCTGCTCCGCGTGCGTCCCCCACGGCCACTCGGCACCTTGAGGCAATAGCTCGCTCACCTCGAACCCCGCCGGCCGCGGATCCTCGATCATCAGCCACCGGAGATCGCGCGACGCCTGGAGCCTCAGCCGCACCATGACCGGATCCCCGATCCTCAGCTTCTCTCCCGCCGCGATCGGCGTCGCCAGATACCGCGGCCGCCCGCGCCGGTCCGTGGTCCTCTCCGCCCGCAGGAACTCCCGCGTCACGGTGAGCCGCTTCTCCGCCGCGGTGCTCGGGCCAGGACTCGGCACGAGCGCCCTCGCCTCCCAGGCATAGTAGACCGAGCCCTTCCCGTTCCGCGCGATCGTGAGCTTGTTGTCGCCCCCGCGAAGCTTCGACCCCGGCAACCGAACCTCGAGCCTCGGGCCGCCATAGGCGTCGGCGGGGACCACGGCATGATCGACCACCGTCTCCCCGTTCCACTGCACCTGCAGTTTATACTGGGGCGTCAGCTCCTCCGGATGCTGCGTCAGGTACGTGGCCAGCGCCGCCGCGACCGGCGCCGTGGAGCGCGTCGAGCGCCAGTACCCGCCCTGTCGACGTCCGGCCAGCCAGCGCACCGTGGCCGCCACCATCGGATCTCGAGGAGCGACCCGCAGCATCGCGGCCAGGGCGTAGCCCGTGTTCTCCACGTCCTCCCCGAACCACGCGTAAGGGTCCGGATCCCCCGGCCAGTGGGTCTCGCCCGAGCCCGAAATCGCGCGCTTCTTCAGCATCTCGTAGAGGGTCTTGGCCTCCGCCGTCCGTCCCATCTCCGCGTGCGCCCGGGTCGCCAGCGCCAGCGCCGCCATGCCGAGCCCGTCGCGCGCCGTGTACACCGACGCCGCGACCCGAAGCATCATGTCGTTCAGGCCCGGCGCCTTCTCTTCGAGATCCTGGTAGCGAATGAGGGGCGCCAGACGCGAGAGCATGTAGGCTTGGCCGTCCAGCGACCGCTCCTGCGCCAGGAGCATCGGCGCCACGCGCGCGCCCTGCCACATCGCGTTCTTCGACGCCTCGGTGCCGATGGGCAGCTGATTGAGCCGGGCCAGCGCCTCCAACGCGACCGCGGTCAGGTACGGATCGCGCGGATCCTCGGACCACCAGCCCCATCCCCCATCCGGCGACTGCAACGCGATCAGGTGCTCGATGAACGGGGCCAGCTTCTTGCCCGGCTCGCCCCAGCCTGGCGCTTGGTGCCCCGCCTGCATCCCGGCTTCGGTCAGCGCGGCGCCGACCAGGATCGCGTTGGCGGTCTGCTCGGTGCAGGCATAGGGGTAGTAGACGAGATAGTTGGCCGCGGTCACCGCCATCGCCGCCGGCGACGGCGAGAACTCGATCCACACGGAGCTACCCGGTTTCACGAGATCGGGCGGCAGCGCGACCGGCACCTGGACGTTATCGCGGCTCAGGATGCCCGCGACGCGGGTCCGCAGCGGCACCGCGCGCGGGAGCACCGGCGTCGTCAGCTCCAGCGCGTCGGCGTCGTCTTTGGCCTCGGCGCGGAAGGTGAAGCGCGCGGCGGTGGAGTCGCCGGTGAGGTCGGGGGCGATCTGGACCGGCCATTCGCTCCGCGACTCGCCGCTCGCCGGAAGATCCCGCGTCCGGGTCTTCTCTCCGACCGCGGCCGCGAACCCCTCGGCCACGATGGATTCCTTGACGCCGAGCACCGGCTTTTTGGTCCGGTTGTTCACCACCGAGAGGAGCGACGCCGCATCCCCCGCGACGAACATGCGCGGCAGCGCCATGCGCGCGACCACCGGCTTCGTGACCAGCGTCTTGGCGATCACTTGACCCACGAGGGTCGCGTCGCTCAGCCCGCGGCTCGTGATGCGCCAGGTCGTGAGGTTGTCCGGCCAGTGGAGGGTGACTTCGGCGTGCCCCGAAGCGTCCGTCCGCACCGAGGGCGCCCAGAGGGCCACGTCGCGGAAGTCCTTCCTCACCTCCCGCTCCTTCCCCTTGTCCACGCCCGCGTAGTACAGAACCGGGAAGGAGACCGCCGTCGTGACCCAGTTCGGCCGCTTGCCGTAGAAGATGTCGTGCGGGTCCGGGGTGTCGTCCGCGCGCAGGGAGTAGATGGCCTCGTCCACCACGCCCACCGAGACCTCGGCCGCCGTGGGACGGCCCGCGCCGTCCGTCGTCTCCACTCGAATGTGGGCCTCGTCCTTGGGCCTGTACTCGGGGCGATCGGTCGCGAGCCGGATCTGGAGATCGTGGCGATCTCCCGTGACCGAGAGATCGAGCGTGCGGGACCTCACCTCGGCGCCGCGGCGGACGTGCACGGCGACGTACACGTTCGGCGCGTACGACGCGAGGATGGGCACCTTCACGAGTCCGGTGCTCCCCGCGAGCGTGGTGATGATCACCGCCTCGAGGTCCTTCCCCTCGACGGTCGCGATCACCTGCGCGTTCTTCGCGTCCGTGTTCACGAGCACCCGCGCCGTGTCGCCCGGCGCGTACGTGCCACGGTCGAGGAACGCCTCGAGGTTGGGATAGCGGTAGGCGTACTGGGCGACGCGCGCGTCGTAGACCCAGACGCCGCTCTCGTCGGTGACGCGGTTTCCCTTGGAGTCGTCCGCGCGCGCGAGGATCTTGATGTAGCCCGAGCGCGCCGGCGACGGCAGGAGCGTCAGCGAGCCCTTGCCGTTCGCTCCGGTCGTCACGGTGGCGGACGCGAGCGGCCGCGTGGAGCGCACGTACCGTCGCTCGAGCATGCTCCACTCGTCCTGGTCCAGGTCCACCGTCACCGCCGCGACGACCGGCTTCCCCAGGTGGTCCAGGGTGACCACGTCGACCGCGATGGGCTGGCCCGCCATCACGACCGCGGTCCTTGGCCGGACCTGGATCGTGAAGAGACCCCGCCCGATGATCGCGCTCCCGCGCGCGCTGACCGCGCGGTTCGAGGCGTCGACGACTTCCACCTCGAGGCTCACGCGCCGGTCGTAGGCCATGCGCGGCGGGCTGAACTCCAGGGCCACGCGTCCGTCCACGTCGGTGCGCGCTTCGCCCGTCGCGAGCACGCGGCCATAGCCGACTTGCGGGCCCTCGCCCCCTTCATACCCTTCCTCGTCCACGAACGACGCGCCGTCGAGGCGCGACTCGAACAGGTTGTACCGCACGACCGCGCCGAAGACGGGAGACCCGAAGAAATAGTTCGCCGCGACCACGAAGCGGATCTCGTCTCCATTGACGTAGACCTCGCGGTCCGGTTTCACGTCCACCTTGAACTCGGGCTTCCGGTATTCCTGGACGGCGAAGGTCGCGCCCGAGGTCGCCCGTCCCACCGTGGCGGAGACTCGCCAGTCGCCCAGCGGAGCGTCGGCCGGCAGGACGAAGGAGCTGTCCGACGTGCCGGACGATGAAATGCCGGTCGACGTGACGGCGCGGCTCGAGCCGTCGGGCCCCACGAGCGCGATGCTGGCCTTGCCGGCCGCGGGCATCACGTACCCCGAGCCTCTCGAATCGCGCGCGAACAGCTTCCAGTACACGGTCTGCCCGGGTCGGTAGATGGGGCGCTCGGTGTAGATGTAGACCCGGTCGCCGCCCTGGCTCGCGGCAGGGGCGAGCGGCGACTCGGCGACCGAGACGCCGTGCTCGGCGCTCACGGCGACGATCCGATTCTGCGGCAACGCGCCGCCCGCGGTGACGACCGCGATCCCGCGCGCGTCGGTCGTGAGGTGAGGCTGCGCGATCGCGGACCGGACCGCCGAGGGCCAGTGGCGCGCGCTCCCCTTGGGACCGAAGCCGCCGCTCCCGAACCCGCCGCCGACCGTGTAGATCGAAGCACTCGGCACCGGCTGCCCGGTCGTGAGCGTCGCCGCGGAAACCAGCGCCTTCGTCGGCGACCGCATGACCAGAAGCCCCAGATCGGTGACGAAGAAGATGGTGCGCCGCTCCAGGTGATCGGCGCGGGCGCGCAGGAGATAGGCGCCCGGCGCGAGGTCGGGCGGAAGCAGGGCCTGCTCTTCGCGCCACGCATAGGGCGGCCCCTCCGCGGGCGTGTGCTGCCAGCGCTTCACCTCGGACAGCCCCGTCAGGTCGGGCAGATCCGCGAGCTGGCGGAAATCCCGCACCGGGTCCAGGAGCCGGGC
>Ga0075425_100003261_pt1 | contig 16448 bp, 14 predicted proteins | sample SoiMethybrSBSTD4_FD_75300 | JGI IMG/M metagenome (GOLD analysis project Ga0075425, IMG submission 75300) | Bulk soil microbial communities from a Populus tree surrounding site in Tennessee, USA - Soil MetaG P. TD hybrid SBSTD4 | ecosystem: Environmental > Terrestrial > Soil > Tree plantation... | reverse complement strand
GAAGACGTTGAATACATCGAGTTGGACCCGCAGGCCGGAGATGACCTCGTACCCGAGGAGCGCATTGACGGTGGTCGTGGCATCCGAGCGGACGCTGTTGTCCTCGATGAGCGGCCGCGGACCGAAGTAGCGCACGCGCAGGCTACCGAAAAAATTACCGAGATCGGTCACCGAGACGCCGGCGGCAATGACGTTCTGCACGGCGCCCGGGATCCGGTTGCCGACGGGATCTTCGTCGAGGAAGCGCGCTTTCGAGATCGACACGTCCGTATCGAGGGTCATCCGCGGGAGCACGCGAAAGTAGTTCGCCCACTCGATGCCGTAGCGTCGACTCGGGCGGGAGGGCTCGGTCGTCCCGGCATCGCCGGAGAAGACGAGCTCCGAGGCGATATCGAGGCCCCAGAGGGCGACCGTCGTTTGCCAGCCGGGCAGCGGAAGGCTCCGCACGCCGAGCTCGGCCGACTTCGCCCGGGCGAGCGGGGTCACGCGCTGCTGCGGATTCCCCGTGCTCGGATCGACCGTGAGCGTGGCGCCGCGGGCGTCGTTCGAGTGGAACCCGTACCCGGCGTTCGCGTAGATCTCGGTCTGATGGAAGGGTCCGAAGATCATCGAGAGCTTGGGGCTGAAGATGCCGCGCGTGACCGCGCCGCTGTTCTCCGGATCGCTGATCCCGGTGACGTCGAAGTGATAGAGGTCGCCGCGCACGCCCACGATCGTGCGGAACTTGCTGGTCCAGGGAGTGTCATTCTGGAAAAACATTGCGCCGCTCGCCTGCTTCACCTTGTCGTCGCGGGTTGTCGAGAGGATCACGCGGTCCTCGGTGTGGTAGATCGCGACCTTCCCGATGTCGTCGTAGCGGGCCTGGAACCCGATCTCGTTGTCCGAGTCGATGTCCCCGAACCATCGCGCGAACCAGCGCTGTGTCACCTTCGCGCCGTACACCTGGCGGCGGTCCGCCTGCTCGAACTGGTCGCCCGTGTCGGGGTGTTCGAGGAAGTACGTGAAGTCGGACCAGAGGTTGAGCTTGTAATCGATGGCGTAGGCCACGGCTCGCGTGACCGACCTCTCGCCCGAGTGCTGATACTCGCCCGAGAGGCTGTAGCGATGCGTCTCGCCCCCATCGCTCGGATCGATGTTGCCGAAGCGCGAGATCTCGCCGGCCTGGACAGCGCGTAGCGGGATCTGGTCGGTCGAGTCCCACTTGGCCTGGTAGCCCATGCCGGTCATTGCGAACCCGTTGCGCGCATCGCCGACGCTGTAGCGCAGCACGCCGTTGTACTTGCGGTAGTTGTCCGGTTTGGCCCAGGGGCCGTTGTTGTAGACACCCTCGATGGCATAAAGGAGGTTGCCCTCGCCGACTTTCGGCGATCCCATGACCAGTCCGCGCAGATAGCTGTCGGAGCCGCCCTCCACGAGCGCCGTGGGCTTGTCGAGCACGTTGACGTAGTTGATGTTGGCCGAGCCCGCCGTCGTGAAGTCGCCGTCCTCCACGAAGTAGGGCCCCTTCTTGTACTGGATGCCGCTGACGATCTCGGGGATGACGAAGTTCAAATCCGTGTATCCATGGCCGTGAGCGTGCGTCGGCATGTTGATGGGCATTCCTGCCACCGTCGTTGAGAAGTCGGTGCCGTGATCGAGGTTGAAGCCGCGCAGGTAGTACTGGTTGGCCTTGCCTTCGCCCGAGTGCTGGCTGATGACCAGGCCCGGAATCGTTTCCAACACGTCACCGGCTCGCGCGATGGGACGCGACTCGATCTGCTGCGCCGTGACGGCCCCTTGTGTCGAGGCGGACGCGATCCCGACGAGGCTCTCGCCCGGCTCGGTGACGTCGGCGAGATTGCGGAAGGTGCTCTTGCCTGTCACGAGCACGTCGGCGGAGACGGACAGCCGCATCGCCGCGTCCGCCTTTGCCGTCTGGCCGTCGAGGACGGCGAGACTTTTTCGCGCCACGCCGACGAAGTTCAGCAACCGGAACGAAACCTGGTAGGCGCCGGCGGGCAGACCTTCCAAACGGTAATTACCCGATCCGTCGGTCACTCCGACTCGCGGCGACGGAAGCGCCGGGCTCGACGCCTCGACCGTCACCCCCGGGAGGGCGCCCCCCGACTCGTCGGTCACACGCCCCGCGATCGCGCCGCCTCCCGCCGGCTGGCCGAACATCGAAGCCGCAGACAGCCCTATGGAGGCCAGGATGAGAGCGGGTCCGCGCAGCAGCACCACAACCTTTCCTCAGCCGCGTCGGGCTGGGTCCGCGTCTTATACGGAATGAGCAGCCGCGATGGATTCGAGTGACCCACGGTAAGCAAGCTCCGCCAAGCCGCAGCCGCGTTCGCCCGTTTTGGCGCGGAAGTTTACGGCTTCGCTAGACTTCCGGGCCGTGCCGCCGGCTCGGATCGTTTCGCTGTGTCCGTCGATCACCGAGACCCTCGTCGCGATCGGCGGCCTGTCCCGGCTCGTGGCGGCCACACGGTACTGCGTCCGTCCGCAGGGACTCCTCTGGGGCCTGCCGCGGATCGGTGGGACCAAGAACCCGGACGTCGCCCGGATCCGGGACCTCGCGCCGGACCTGGTCTTCGCCAACCAGGAGGAGAACCGGCGGGAGGACGTCCTCGCGCTGCAAGAGGCAGGAATCGAGGTGGATGTCTCCTTCCCGCGCAAGGCCGCCGAAGTCCCCCAGACGATCCGCGGATGGGGCCGACGGCTGGGCGAAGAGGTCTCTGCCGAGGGGCTTGCCGCGCAGATCGAGAACGAGCTCGCGGCACTCGAGTCGCAGCCGCTCCCTGGCACGTTCCGCTACGCGTACTGGATCTGGAGGAATCCCTGGATGACGGTTTCGGACGACACGTACGTCGCGGACCTGCTGTCCCTCTCCGGCGGAATCAACGTGTTCGGGCCTGAGTCGGAGCGGTATCCGGTGGCGACGCCGGAGGAGTCGCTCGCGCGCGGCGCGTCCGTACACCTCTTTCCGAGCGAGCCGTATCCCTTCCGGGAGGAGAAACACGGCGAGGAGGTCGCGAAAATCTTCGGCGAGCGAGCCCGCCGGCTCTTCGTCGCCGGCGACGACCTCTCCTGGCACGGCTTCCGGACCCTGGACGGCCTCCGCGCGGTGAAGAAGCTGCGGGTGTACGCGGAGGAGGCTCCTACCCCCGCCGGTTGAGGAGGTCCAGAAACTCTTCGCGCACCGGCCGGTTGAAGAAGATCCCGCGGATCGCCGAAGTCACCGTCAACGCGCCGGGCTTCTTGACCCCGCGCATCTCGACGCAGAGGTGGCGCGCCTCGACGACCACCATCACGCCCTGCGGCGCGAGCTTCTCCGCCATGAACCCGGCGATCTGCTCGGTCAGCCTCTCCTGGAGCTGCGGCCGGCAGGCGTAGAACTCGACGATCCTGGGCATCTTCGACAACCCGACGATCCGTTCGTTCGGAATGTACGCGACGTGCGCGTGGCCGTAGAACGGCACGAAGTGGTGCGCGCACATCGAGTAGAAGGGGATGTCCTTCTCCATGACCATCGCGGTGTAATGCTCGTCGTTGGGGAAGACGGTGACCTTCGGCTCCGCGCCTTCCGACAGCCCGTGGAACATCTCGAGGTACATCTTCGCGACCCGCGCATCGGTCTCCTTGAGGTTGGGATCCAGAGGATCGAGACCGAGGGTTTCGATGATCGCCCGCATGTGCTTCGCGATCTCGGTGAGCTTCCGTTCCTCCTCCATCGAGCGGGGAGCGACTTCGGTCTCTTCGATCGGCGGGTGAGACATGGCGGCGTCGCCTCCTTCAGTCCGCGCGGGCCTTTTCGACCGCGATTCTAGCGAACGGCGGAAAGCCGTCAGCTGATCGTCTTGCGGAAGGCACGGGTCGACCCCAGGACGAGCACGGCCGCGAGCGCGATCAGGGCCGCGACGCTCGGCCAGAGATCGAGAAAGTTCGCGCCCCGGATGATGATCCCGCGCGAGATTCGGATGAAGTGGGTGGCGGGGAGGAGTTGCGCGAATATGCGCAGCGGGGCGGGCAGTGAAGAGAGCGGAAAGATGTAGCCGGAGAGCATGATCGAGGGGAGCAGGAACATCTGAGTCCTCTGTATCGCCTCCATCTGCGTCTTCGACCACGAGGAAACGAGCAGGCCGAGGGAAAGAAGAGCGAAGAGATAAACGGTCGAGAGCGCGAACAGCAAAGGCACGCTGCCGTGGATCGGGACGCGGAAGACCGTGGTCATCAGGACCAGTATGAGAATGAGCTGGAGGAACGCGAGCACGAGGTATGGAATGAGCTTGCCGAGGACCACCGCAACCGGAGAGGCGGGCGTCACCATGAGTTGCTCGAGCGTGCCGCGCTCCTTCTCGCGGACGATCGCGAACGCGGCGAGGAGCGTCGCGGAGAACGTGAGCAGGATGCCGACGAGTCCCGGGATGAGCAGGTTCGCGCTGCGCGAGTCCGGGTTGAACAGAAGCAACGGGTGGACCCGGATCGAGAGCCGCTCGAAATTCGCGCCGGCGCCGAGCTCCTCGAGCGAGCGCGCGAGGGCGACGCCGTTCGCGGCGGCGAGCGCCTGCGAGGAGATCGAAGAGTCCGACCCGTCGATCAGCACGAGGACGTCGGCCGGCCGCCGTTCGAGTCGGCGGCGCGCGTAGTCGGGGGGGATCTCGATTCCGACGGAGGCCCGCCCGGCGATGATCTCTTCGCGCAGCGCCTCGCGGGAGTCGGCATATCTCTTCACGTCGAAGAGAGAGGTGTTGACGAACTCCGCGGCGAGCAGCCGGCTCTCCGCCGTGCGGCTCTGGTCGAAGACAACGGTGGGAACGTGGCGGACGTTCGTGTCGATCAGGCCGAAGAGGACGAGCTGCAGCGCCGGCACCATCAGCGCGAACTGAAGCGTGCCGCGGTCGCGAAGCATCTGCTTCGCTTCCTTCCGCAGGACCGCGCGGAAGCCCCGCATCAGGAGGCCGCCACTGGTTCGGCAACCGGGACCTCGCCGCGCTTTGCCCTCTCGATCTCGGTCAGGCGGACGAAGACGTCCTCCAGAGTTGCGTCGATCGGCCGGACTTTCACGGGCGCGCCGGAGGCGGCCTCCAGGTCATTCGCAATCCGGTCGTCCGGGATCTCGGCGCGCAAGAGGATATGGAGGGAGTTGCCGAAGATCGTGAGGTCCTCCACGTAGGGCAGGGCGCGGGCGTGCTGCATGACCGCGGCGACGCCCGCTTCACACTCCGCCTCCACGCGGCGCATGCCCGGGGGCGTGACCTCGGGAATGCGCGTCAGATCCTTCGGATCGCCCTCGACGAGCATCCGGGAGAGGTACAGGTACCCGACGCGCCCGCACCGCTCCGCCTCGTCCATGTAGTGGGTGCTGACGAGGAGGGTCACACCTTCCGCGGCGAGCGTAAAGAGAAGGTTCCAGAGCTCCCGCCGCGCGACCGGATCGATGCCGGCGGTGGGCTCGTCCAAGAAGAGCACGCGGGGCTCGTGCATCAGAGCCGCGGCGAGGGCGAGACGCTGCTTCCAGCCGCCGGAGAGCTGGCCGGCCAGCCGATCGACGTAAGGTCGGATGGAGGTCAGCTCGATCGCCCAGTCGCGGCGCTCCACGAGCCGCTGCCCCTCGAGACCGTAGACTTCCGCGAAGAAAGTCAGGTTTTCCATTACGGTCAGGTCCTCGTAAAGGGAAAACTTCTGCGAGACGTAACCGATCCGCCGGCGGATCTCCTCGCCCTGCGTGGCGACGTCCAGGCCGTCGACGCGGGCGGTCCCTTCCGTCGGCGCGAGCAGGCCGCAGAGGATGCGGATCATCGTGGATTTGCCGGAGCCGTTCGGGCCGAGCAGTCCGTAGATCTCGCCTCGCGGAACGGCGAGCGAGACCTTGTCGAGCGCGCGCACATGTCCGAAGTCGCGCGAGACCTCGTGGACTTCGATGCCGAAGGGGGAGCTCTCCGACATCGCCGTCAATCCGTCAGCCGGACGAGCGCGGCCATGCCGGGCTTCAACTCCGGCGCCGGGTCGATCGCGACCTTGACTCCGAAGACCAGGTCCATCCGCTGCTTCAGGGTCTGGACGTTGCGGGGCGTGTACTCTCCCTGCTCCCGGATTTCGACGACTTTCCCGGAGAACTCGCGTTTGGGAAAGCTGTCGACCGTGATCTCCGCCTTCGACCCGAGCCGCACGCGCCCGAGCGAAGGCTCCGGCACCCAGACGCGGACCCAGAGCTGGGAGGGCTCCAGAATCCGCGCGACCGGCTGGTTGGGCCCGACGAGGTCGCCCGGCCGCAGGTCGAGGGACTCGACGATGCCGTCCACGGGCGACTTCACGACAGTCTCCTGGCTCTGGCGCAGGAGGTACGCGAGCCGCTGCTCCGCCTGATCGAGCGCGGCTTGCGCGGCGCGGATGTCCTCGACCCGGCTCCCGTGCTGGAGCTCCCGATAGGTTTCGAGCGCCGTCTTCGCGGCCGTCGCGGCGTCGTCGTACTGCTGGCGCGGAATGAGTCCCTGGTCCAGCAGAGCCTTCAGGCGCCGCCGCTCCCGTTCAGCGTTCTCCGCCTGGGCCCGCGCGCGGATGACTTCCTCGCGGCGCGGGCCGGCGCGGATTCGCTCGAGGTTGGCGCGCTTCTCTCCGACGACGGCTCGCTGCTCTCGGATCTGGAGCGCCCCGAGATCGGGCTCGAACGTAACGATCGGCTGCCCGGCGCGGACCCTCGCTCCTTCGGCCACGAGCACCGCGGAAACCCGGCCGCCCACGAGCGACCCGACCTCGACGTCCCGGGCTTCGATCGAGCCGGAGAGGACGAGCGGCTTCTCCTTCCGCGACGACCGGAAGGCCCAGAACGCGCCCCCCGCCGCGACGATCAGGAGCGGGATCCACAGCAGACGGCGTCTCTTCACGATGGCTTTCTCCTCACTCCCCGGCCGGAAGGACGGATACGTTAATTGAGAATTGGCTGCGACCGAGAAGCGGCCTTCCGACTTCAGTCCGGAAGCGGGCGGCCTCGGCGCCGTTCCAGCCAGGCGGCCAGCTCCTTTGTGCTCTTCGCGTTCAGGGTCGCGGCGGGGGTCACCCAGCCCTTCCGGGCGATCCCGACGGCGTACACCGCGTTTCCGAGCTCCTGGATCGAGTGCGCGTCCGGCCCCATCGAGAAGAGCACGCCCTGCTCGACTCCCGACTTGCAGAGGCGCCAGTCGAGATCGAGACGGTGCGGCGAACCGTTGATCTCGACGGCGCAACCGGAGCGGGCTGCCGCCGCAAGCACGGCTTCGATGTCGACGTCGATGCCTTTCCGGGTCAGGAGGAGGCGGCCGGTCGGATGTCCGAGGACCGAGACACGCGGGTTCTCGACGGCGCGGATGAGCCGGCGCGTCTGCTCCTCCCGGGGGAGCCCGAAGCGCGAGTGGACGGAGGCGACCACGACGTCGAACGTCTCGAGGAATTCGTCACCGTAGTCGATCGAGCCGTCGGCGAGGATGTCCGCCTCGGTCCCGTGAAAGATTCGAAACCCGGGAAACATCGACCGCGCCTCGCGAATCGCCTCCCTCTGGCGTCGGACCCGGTCCGGCGTGAGCCCGCCGGCGTAGGCGGCTCCCTGGCTGTGGTCCGTGATCGCCGCGTACTCGTAGCCGGCCGCCCGGGCGGCGCCGACCATTTCCTCGAGCGTCGCGCGGCCGTCCGACTCCGTCGTGTGGACGTGGATCAGTCCGCGAAGGTCGGATTCGGCGACGAGCTCCGGCAGCGCGCCCCGGGCGGCCGCTTCGATCTCGCCAAGTCCTTCCCGCAGCTCCGGCTCGATGAACGGGAGCCCCAGGGCAGAGTAAACGTCCGTTTCGGTCCGAGCCGCTCGCGGCTTTGCGCCGCCGCTCCCGCGGAACACGCCACGCTCGTCCGTCCGGAGTCCCCGATCCCGCGCGAAGGACTCCAGCCCGGCGAGGTGCTCGTTCGATCCGGTCGCCTGAAGGAGCGCCGCGCCGAACTCCTCTTCCGGGACGACGGTCAGATCCGCCTGGAGCCCATCGCCCAGACGGAGGGAGACCCTCCGGTCTTCCGCGGCGACGATTTCCGCGACGCCGGCCACGTCCTGGAAGCTCCGCGCGAGCTCGGCCGGGCGGTCCGAAGCGGCGACCAGGTCGATGCCTTCGACGACTTCCGAGCGGCGCCGCAAGCCTCCCGCGATCTCGACTCGCGACGCGAGTCTGGTCGCCGAGAGCGCGGCGGCGACCTCCTCCGCCCGCCCCCGGACCGCGGAGTAGCGGTGGAGCCCGACGGTCGTCCGCAGCATCTCGATGCCCCGGAGGATCCGCTCCTCCGTCTTCGGGCCGAAGCCCTTGAGCGCTGCGACCTTTCCTTCCCGGCACGCGCTCTCGAGCGCCGCGAGGGAATCGATGCCGAGCTTCTCGTGCACGAGCTTTGCCTTGCGCGCGCCGAAGCCCGGAATTCTCAGGCAGTCCCGGAGGCCCGGCGGGAAGCTCGCGCGCAGTTCGTCGTAGTAGGGGAGCGAGCCGGTCGCGAGAAGGGTCTCGATGTTGGAAAAGAGGCCGGCTCCGATTCCCGGGACTTTCAGGAGTTCCCGGGTGCGGACCGCCTCCGCGAGGTCTCCCGAGAAACCGCGGACCGCGCGTGCGCCCGCGTCGTACGCGCGCACCTTGAACACGTTCTCGCCTTTCAACTCGAGCATCGCCGCAATCTCCTCGAGCACGCGGGCAACCTCGTTCTTGTCCACGCGGCGATTCTAAGAGCGGCCGCGTGTCTCGATGACGGCGGAACGGTTGTTGCAGAGCGACGGGCAAGGAGGAATCCATGTCCGTTGCGAAGATCATCGAGCTCATTGCCTCGTCGGACAAGAGCTGGGACGACGCCGTTCGCGCCGCCGTCGCGGAGGCCGCGAAGACCGTCCGCGGCATGCGCGGGGTCGCCGTCCAGGACTGGACCGCGCGGATCCAGGGCGACCGCATCGTCGAATACAAGGCGAACGTCAAGATCGCATTCGGAATCGAGGAGGAGCCGGGGGCGTAAGATCGTGCCGCTTGCGGGTTGACCTCCACAGCCATTCGAGCGTCTCCGACGGGCTCGACGCACCGGCCGAACTCGTCCGCCGCATGGCGGAGGGGGGGATCGACTCGTTTGCGCTCACGGACCACGACACGTTGCAGGGACTGCCGGAGGCGCGCGAGGAGGCGCGGCGGCGCGGCATCGAGCTCATCTCGGGCGCGGAGATCTCCGCGAACCTCGCAGGTGAGAACGACGTCCACATCCTGGCGCTCTTCGTGGACGAGTCGAATGAGACCTTCAACGCGATCCTCGGAGAGCGCCAGGAAGCCCGGCGCAACCGCGGGGAGCGGATGGCAGACAAGCTCGTCCAGGCGGGGTTCGCGATCGACCTCGATGCGATCCGCGCGGACGTGGGGGACGGCGTCTGGGGGAGGCCGCACATCGCACGCGCCCTGATCCGCGGCGGATACGCGGCGACGAACGACGAAGCATTCGATCGCTTTCTGGGCGAAGAGCATCCATGGTACGTGCCGTACGAGCGGTGGCCGGCCACCGAGGTTGTCGCCGCGGTGCATCGGGCGGGAGGGGTGTGCTCGCTCGCCCACTCCGTCTGGTATCACGACGCCGCGACGTTGATTGCCCGCCTCGCGGGGGAGGGTCTCGACGCCGTCGAGGTGTACCACCCTGATCACGGTCCGGAGGAGGAGGAGCGATTCGGCAGGCTCGCGCGGGAGTACGGTCTCGCGACGACCGCCGGAAGCGACTTCCACGGATCGGTCGAAGGAAAGAAGTTTCCGGGCGGCGTGTTCGGCGATGCCCGGATGCTCGAAGCCCTGCGCGCCCGGATACCGCGGGGATGACCGACGGCTCCGGCCGCCAGAGCTGGGTGGTTCTTCTCCACCGCGCCGAGGAGAGCGCGCTCACCCAGGCGGCCGCGATGACCGCGGCCGCGACTTCCCTGGGGATTTCGGTGACGCTCGTGTGGTTCGACGGCGCGCTCGACGCGCTCGTCTCCGGAGATCTCGAGGATTCGGACGGCGAATCGAGCGCCGCCGCTCTGCTCGCTGGGGCGCGCGAGACCGGCCTCCTCCGGTCGCTCGGCTGCTCCGCGTCGGCGGTGAATCGAAAGCTCGACCTGGACGCAGTGCGGGCTGCAGTCGACGAGATCGTGGGATGGCCGACGGCGGTTTCGCTCATTCGCGCCGCGGACAAGGCTTTCGTATGGTGACCGCGGTGTGAAGGGTCTCCTCGGACATCAACTGTCCCCCCGATAGCGCCATCCTCTGCGGAAAAGGGAGGCGCTGCGGAAAAGAAATTTTTTTCGCTGCGCCCGCCGTGAGGAGGCCTCCGCCGGATGGATGCGGAAATTCTTCGAGCGTTGACAGCGGCGGAAGCGGGAAGAAGAATGCGCCCCACCTCTCCGATGCTCGAAGAATTAACCGCTGAGAAGGGGCTTCCTCAGAACCTCGAAGCGGAAAGATCCGTTCTCGGCGCGATTCTGCTCGAACCCTCCGCGCTCGCTTCCGTCTTTCCGATCCTCAAAGAGGACGACTTCTTCCCCGACACGCACCGGCGGATCTACCGCTCGATGTCCGACCTCGCTCAGCGCTCGGCGGAGATCGACGTCCTGACGCTCCGGGAGGAGCTCGGCCGCACGGGCGCGGTCGAGAAGGCGGGGGGCGCCGCCTACCTCTCATCGCTGTTAGACGGCGTGCCGGACGTGGCGAACGTCGAGTACTACGCGCGCATCGTCAAGGAAAAGTCGACGATGCGGCGGCTGATCCGCGCGGGACAGCGAATGGTGCGAGAAGGACTCGCCCAGGAACAAGACGCACAAAAGCTTCTGGGCGACGTGACCGGCGAGATCTTCGACATCGCCGAAGACGCTGTGTCCGGAGGTTTCGAGCGGATCGGCGAGATCACGCGCCACAACCTCGACATCATCGACGAGGCCAAGGAGAGGAGCGGCGCCGTCTCGGGGCTCGCCACGGGGTTCATCGAGCTCGACCGGTTGACCTCGGGATTCCAGAGCACCGACCTGATCATCCTCGCGGCCCGGCCGGCCGTCGGAAAGACCTCGCTCGCCTTGAACGTCGCGCAGCACGTGTCAATCCGCGAGGGCCGCTCGGTCGGCTTCTTCTCGCTCGAGATGTCCAAGGAACAGATCGGATTCCGGGTCCTCTGCTCCGAAGCGGACGTCGACGCCAAGAAAGTGCGGGACGGCTACGCGTCGAGCGAGGCGATCACGCGTCTCGTGATCGCGCAGTCGAAGGTCGCCGGCGCGCGGTTCTTCGTCGACGACGGCTCGGCGCTCTCCGTTCCCGAGATGCGGGCGAAGGCGCAGCGGCTGAAGCGCGAGCACGGGCTGGATCTCTTGGTCGTCGACTACCTGCAGCTGATGATGGGCCACGGACGGTTCGACAACCGCACGCAGGAGGTCTCCCAAATCTCGCGCGGATTGAAGCTCCTGGCAAAGGAGCTCCACGTGCCGATCATCGCGCTCTCCCAGCTCTCCCGTCAGCCCGAGCGCCGAACGGGAGAAATGCGCCGGCCACAGCTCGCGGACCTTCGCGAATCCGGGTCGCTCGAGCAGGACGCCGACGTCGTCATCTTCCTCTACCGCGAGGAACTCTACGATCCCGCGACCGAGAAAAAAGGCATTGCCGACGTTCTCATCGCCAAGCAGCGCAACGGCCCGACCGGTGACTTCCCCCTCGTCTTTCTGGCCGACCACATGACGTTCGCGAACCTCACGAACATGACGAACATGCCTCTCGAGCCTTTCTGATCCGGCTCTGACATCCTTCACAGAGTGAAGACGGCATCGAGCCGCGCGACGGGGAGAAGACCGTGAGGCCGACTCGGGCCTCGATCGACCTGGACGCGATCGCGCGGAACTACCGGCTGCTCCAGGACCGGGTCGGCGGTCGCCGCGGAGTCTTCTGCGTGGTCAAGGGGGACGCCTACGGCCACGGAGCGGGGCCGGTCGCGCGGCGGCTGTCGCGCGAAGGCGCAACTCGCTTCGCGGTCGCGGTGGCGGAGGAAGGGATCGCGCTACGCCGCGCGGGCGTCGAAGGCGAGATCCTCCTGCTGAACTACTCCGATCCCTCCGACGCGGGCGCGCTCCGCGCCTACGGGCTCGTCCCGTCCCTCTACGACCTCCGCCAGGCGCGGGAGTTCGGCGAAGCCACGCGGGCGTTCTCGGATCCACTTCCCGTCCACCTGAAGCTCGACACCGGGATGGGCCGAATCGGATTCGCTCTCGAGAAGGTCGGCGCGATCGCCGAGCTCCTGCGTGGCTCGCCCGGGCTTCGCGTGGCCGGCACGTTCAGCAACCTCGCCTGCGCCGAGGACCCGGAATCGCCCCGAACCGCGAAGCAAGTCGACGCCTTCCGAGAGGGCGTCGCGGCGCTTACCGCCACCGGCGTCCTGCCGGGGCTCGTTCACCTGGCGAATTCCGCCGGGATTCTTCTTCACCGCGACACGTGGTTCGACGCCGTTCGGCCGGGTCTCGCGCTCTACGGAGTCGCGCCGTCGAAGGAAGCCGGGGAGGGTGCTGCGCTGACTCCGGCGCTGACGCTCGAGACGCGCGTCATGGCCGTGAACGAATTGGCGCAGGGCACTCGACTCGGCTACGGGGGGCGCTTCGTCACGGAGCGCGACTCGACGATTGCGGTGCTTCCGATCGGCTATCATGACGGCTTCCGGCGATCCTTTTCGGGGCGCGTTCGCGTCTTGTTACGCGGGAAAGAAGTGCCCGTGGTGGGCGCGGTGAGCATGGACCTGACTCTCGTGGATGCGAGCGGCGCGGGCGCGCAAAACGGAGACCGCGTGGTCTGCCTCGGAAGCGACGGCGGAAACCGCATCACCGCGTGGGACCTCGCCCGGGCCGCGGACACGATCCCATACGAAATCCTGTGCGGAATCGGCTCGCGGGTCCCCCGCGTGTACCCGCGGTGAGATTTCTCGAGGCCATCGGCCGCGCGCTCCTTCGTCTGCTCGAGGAGCTCGGCCGTTTCTTCCAGATGCTCTGGCAGGCAGCCAGCTGGCTGGTCCGGCCTCCCTACGACGTCCCCGAGCACTTCCGGCAAATGGTCCGGGTCGGCGTCGACTCGATTCCGGTCGTCTTCCTGACGACGCTCTTCACCGGGATGGTCCTGGCGCTCCAGACCTTCAACGGGTTCAAGCGATTCCACGCGGAGAGCCTGGTCGGAAGCGTCGTTGCTCTTTCGCTCACCCGCGAGCTCGCCCCCGTCCTGACGGCGCTCATGGTGACCGGGCGTGTCGGAAGCGCGATGGCCGCCGAGCTCGGCACGATGCGGGTGACCGAGCAGATCGATGCCTTGACCGCGCTCGGGACCGAGCCGGTTCAATACCTGGTGGTGCCCCGGGTCGCCGCCTCCGTCCTGATGATGCCGCTGCTCGTCATCCTGGGCGATTTCGTCGGGATGTACGGCGGATACCTGGTCGCGGTGCAGCTCCTCGGAGCGAATCCGATCACGTACATCGAGAACTCGTTTCAGTTCCTCGAAATCTCCGACGTGACGTCCGGGATCGTGAAGGCGGCTGTCTTCGGACTCATCTTCTCGCTCCTGGCATGCGTCCGCGGTTACTACACGGAAGGGGGCGCCGAGGGGGTCGGGCGCGCGACGACCCGCGCCGTGGTCTCCGGCAGCCTGTCCGTGCTGTTCGCGGACTTCTTTCTGACGAAGCTCCTCTTTTGAGCGCCGTTGCCAGGCCGGCGCCGGCTGTGACTCCCAAGATCCGGGTCGAGAACCTCCACAAGTCCTTCCAGGGCAAAGTGGTTCTGGACGGCATCGACTTCTCCCTTCCGCATGGGGAGTCTCTCGTCGTCGTCGGCCCCTCCGGCACCGGCAAGAGCGTCCTCCTGAAGCACCTGATCGGGCTCATCCGGCCCGACTCCGGGAAGGTGTTTGTGGACGGCCGGGATTTCTGGGCGCTGTCGGAGCTCGAGCGGACCGCCGTCCGGAAGAAGTTCGGGATGTCCTTCCAGGAAGGCGCGCTGTTCGACTCGATGAGCGTCTTCGACAACGTCGCGTTTCCCCTGCGGCGCTCCGGCCGCCCTCCGTCCGAAGTCCGGAAGCGCGTGCGCGAGTGCCTGTCGATCGTTCATCTGCCAAACGTCGAGGGGAAACGGCCTTCGGAGCTTTCGGGCGGAATGCGCCGCCGGGTCGGTTTCGCGCGCGCGATCGCGCACGAGCCGGAAATCCTCCTGTTCGACGAGCCGAACACGGGCCTCGACCCGATCATGACGGACATCATCGACGAGGTCATCCTCGAGATGAAGGAGAAGTTGGACGTGACGATCGTCACGATCACCCACCACATGGAGAGCGCGCGCAAAATCGGCGACCGGATCGCGCTGCTCGCCGGCGGAAAGTTTCTCTACGAAGCGCGGCCCGAGGAATTCCTGAAGTCGGACAACCCGGCAGTTCGTCAATTCGTCGAGGGGAAAGCGGAAGGGCCGCTCACGGTAGAGTTCGAGCGGGAAACGGCGACCGCGGTTTCGGAGGGGTCATGAGCACGGCAGCGAAAGTCGGGGCGTTTTTCCTGATCGTTCTCACGATCACGGCGTTGCTCATCTGGAAGATCGAGGACATCCGCGTCGGTCACGGCCGTCCGCGGAAGGTCACGGTCCAGTTCAAGGACGTCGGGGGACTGGACGAGAAGACCGCCGTTCGCGTGGCGGGCGTGAAGGTCGGCAAGGTCGGCAAGATCCGCCTCGTCGAGGGAAAGGCGTTCGTCGACATCGACCTCGACCCCAACGTTTCTCTGCGGCAGGGTGCTTCCGCATCGATCGAGAGCCTGGGACTCTTGGGCGAGAAATACGTCGAGCTGGTTCCCGGTCCGTTCGGCGCGCCGCCGCTCCCGGACAACTCCGTGATCGTCGGCGGAGTCCCGGTCTCCTTCGACGAGATCACCAAGCTCGCCCGCGACATCGAAATCGACATCAAGTCGATCACGAAGAGCCTCAAGGAATCGATCGGCGGCCCGCAGGGTGAGGAGCGGCTCTCGGACATCGTCGAGAACATGCGGTTGATCAGCGAACAGGTGCGCGCGATCGTCGAGTCGAACCGCACGGGCGTCGACGCGACCGTCGCGAACTTTCGCGAGTTCTCCTCGGCGATGAAGGAGCTGGTCGCCCGCGTCGACTCGCTGGTTGCCGCGAACGAAGGGAACGTCTCCCAGGGGCTGTCGAACATCCGGGAGATCTCGGGAAAGCTCGAGACGACCACCGACAACCTGAACCAGATCACCGGCAGGATCCGGGAAGGCGAGGGAACGGTCGGCAAGCTCGTTCAGAGCGAAGAAACCCACAAGAACCTGAACGACGCCTTAGTCGCCGTCAAGGAAGGGGTCGCGGGCCTGAACAAAGCGCTGGGCGCGGCGGAGAGAATGAAGATCGACCTCGGGATCCGCTCCGAATACCTCTCGGGCACCGGGAAGGGGAAGTCCTATTTCACGCTCGAGGTCGATCCGAAGGATTCGCCGCGGTTCTACCGCGTCGAGCTTTCGAGCCAGCCGTTCGGCAGGCGTACGAGCACCACCACGACCGTGAGGACGGTCTTTCCGGACGGTCACGTCGAGCAGACCATCACCGACACGCAGGAGTTGAAGGACGAACTCGCGATCTCTGCTCTCTTCGGCTACCGGTGGAAGGACTTCGCGATTCGAGCGGGTCTCCTCGAGTCGCGGGGCGGCGGCGGCATCGATTACGTGACCCTGAAGGACCGGCTGCGCTTCTCCGCGGATCTGTGGGATTTCAACCGGCCGGGCTACTCGGCCCACGGCAAGCTCACCAGCCGCTATTACTTTTCGCCCTCGGTCTTCGTCACCGGCGGCTGGGACGATTTTCTGAACCGCAGCCGCAAAGCCGATTCCCTCTTCTTCGGCGCCGGCCTGCGGTGGAGCGACGACGACATCAAGTATCTGCTCGGGTCGATCCCCAGGCGGTAGCCGGCGACAATTCAATTCTGATGTCGCCCAAAGCGACCACCCTCTTCGCCTGCCAGTCCTGCGGCGCATCCTCGCAGAAGTGGCTCGGTCGGTGCCCGGAGTGCGGCGAGTGGAACTCCTACGTCGAGGAGGTCCCGGCGCCGGCGGCCCCCGTTTCGGTCCGGCCGGGCGAAGCGCGCGCCCGTTCGCTCCCGGAGGTCGAGGCGCGCGCGGAAGACCGCGTGGCAACCGGCCTCCCCGGGCTCGATCGGGTGCTGGGAGGCGGCCTCGTCCCCGGTTCGGTCATTCTCGTGGGCGGAGAACCGGGCATTGGCAAGTCCACGCTGCTCCTCCAGGCGGCTCGAGGGATCGCGACGGGATCGCGGGAAGTCCTCTACGCCGCCGGCGAGGAGTCCGCGAGCCAGGTCCGCCTTCGCGCCGACCGGCTGGGCATCACCGGCGAACGCCTTCTCGTGATCGCCGAGACGGACGTGGAGCGCATCGTCGCGGAAGCCGCTGGCCGCGCTCCG
>Ga0075425_100003260_pt1 | contig 16454 bp, 15 predicted proteins | sample SoiMethybrSBSTD4_FD_75300 | JGI IMG/M metagenome (GOLD analysis project Ga0075425, IMG submission 75300) | Bulk soil microbial communities from a Populus tree surrounding site in Tennessee, USA - Soil MetaG P. TD hybrid SBSTD4 | ecosystem: Environmental > Terrestrial > Soil > Tree plantation... | reverse complement strand
ATAAAATGGCACATCATTAGATCAAATACCTGGGAAGTTAACTCAAAAGTGTGATGTGGTGTGATGGGAATACGAACTATAGAACGGCAATGAAAAGGTCAGATAGATTATACGGGTTAATATCACCCTGATATTATTCAATGGTCAATTTGATGTAAAACAACCTGACGAAGTAGAGCATGAATTCCCTAACTACTGCGTTTGTTGGAAAATGCGGCAAACTACACTCACTCCGCAGGCACTACGAATACAGTTGGAGCTTTTGCAACGCAAAATTACCTATTCCTTGCATTATTGGTGAAAAGGTAAGATACAGAAGAAATTAACTAGTCTTTTAATAATATCTATTTAAGTGGTATTCATTATAGTATAACACGCTATTACTTATTGATGAGTTTAAACAAGAGTAGGAAGTTTGACATCTTAAATATAGGAATATTAGCTCCTACAATTGTATAGACTATGAACCACGCAACCTTAGCGATAACACGCGTCGTAGGTTTGATTTTAGGAGCATGGCAGAAAAAAGGAGCCGGAAAAACATAATGCTTGCAGAAAATGCAACTAATTTTATGCCCCTTTTAACTACAGTTGGATTCGGTGGAATAGCAGGATTCTTAGTGGGCATTGCTATAAGATATATTATTAAAATAATAGCTGTAATAGCTGGCTTATTCCTTGCTGCTCTAATGTATTTACAATCACAAGCAATACTGAATGTTAATTGGGGAAAATTACAGACAATGTCTCAGCCTATTCTATCAACTCTTACAAATAACCTCAATTCGACAGGAGTAGGAACAGGAATGGGGCATAGCGCTATTCCCAATGTTATCCATAGCAGTCTCCCTTTCTTACCAGTAGATATGGGCTTCCCATTGGTTGGAAGTGCGGGTCTTGGATTCATACTTGGTCTAACTAGGAGGTGAAAATAGATCTATCTGAACGTGGACTGCCGCTGCTGACAAGATTCCCTATGGTGGATTGGCAAATATTATCTCATCCATTGGTGCATTAATCATCATCCTCTCGTGTAGTCTACACATAGTGAAGAAAGGTTTCCTGCAGGTCCTTAGGATGTGCAATCATGATATCATGGCCTGTTGCAGTGGTATGCACACTCCATTCGGGTTACTGGTTCTTGCTGTGAAGGGCTCCGTCCATGATAAAAAGGGTCCGGGGGTGCAGTGAATGAAAGTCCGAGGGAATAGAACCGCTTTCTGGAATACAGGAAGCTGGTGATACCAAGTTTTGTATATTGTTTGTATTACTTTCTTACTAAATTGAATTGGCGGTTCTACAACATCATTATGTAAGACTTTTAGGCTGTTAAATACAGCCGATGGTTTTTTATTGATAGTATAAGATGACATTCTCATCACTTGCTCTGCCACTCTGTCAGCTTCTTGTTCATATACGTCACACCGGGCTGACCACTTTTCAATTTTGCTGAATGCCAATCACTGCAAAGTCAAATACACCATTAGAACGCATGAGCCTCTGTACAGCTTGGTTGCCAATTATTTTTCATTGTACCGATCCTCTTGTCGGAGTCTTTCTGACATGTATGCAATCAACCGCAGCATCTGCTAGTGCAAGTTTATCTTTAAATATATCAAGTTCATTGAAAGGCTGAATAAGATTTCTATATCTAGAATATGTATATGTGCCCTCAACCTTTGCATTGTAGACATGTACATCTATTTTTTGTCTGCTAGCAACTCTCAGCCCTGCCGATAACGTGCTGTGCACACAATTCGCTCTTCTGTGTACTATTAGAAGAACTAATGCTTTAGCGCTAGAGAGACTTATATAAGAAAATCACTAAGTTAGCGAAGTGATCTTGTTTTGAATGAGGATAACGAAGATTTCAATAGCAAATTTCGCCAGAATGTCATAACTTTGATGGATAATTTTATAGAGCAGATACTTCAAAAAACAAAGGATACGCTGTCTATGGCTCTTTCTCTTTCTCTTTCTGCCATTGCTCTCACTCCACTTGCAATAGGTCTTTCAATCTTCTTATTGCTTCACCCTTCATTCTTTCTTATCCTCGAAAAGGAAAGCGAGTTTGGACTTTTTCTTAGCATTTTATTGGCTGGTGTTATCATAGTCTCTTTAATATGGCTTGTAACGGGCATTAGGCAATATCGCTCAATAAAATTATGGAACAAAAAGTATAGCATATTTACAGAGAGAAAAGAGGAACTAGACCGAAATATTGCAGCAGAATATGATTTAGATCAAGATTATTAGAAATGCCTGATTGTATTTCAGAATACTACTATCTGTACGAGGAAACATTATCTCATAAGGCTCTAAAATATGGCTGCAAAATTCTATGCCTTTTCGAGTTGGTTTGTATGCTGTTATTGGTTTTTTCCCAACTAACCGCAGACTCTTGCTTATCAGACCCTTTGATTCCAATTTATCAACAATAGACATATGTTTCTTAAAATTCAAACCACAAAAGCTTATCAAAGAAGTAGCGTTTAACTCACCATATTGCACTAGCTTGAGGATTATATCTTTAACTATGTAAATCCTGTCTCGATATAAACGTTGAGTACCAGACATTAGTTGATGACGATTAGAAGTTACTGAAGCCGGAATATAACCTAACTTTTGCAATAGATGTAATTGTATTATAAAGTGTATTATGTGGCAACCGCTATATATGTAGGAAGAAATTGGTTAGGTTATTTTATAACCAACCAAACTTACCAACTCAGAGGCAGCAGTACATATACATAATAAAAGAAGCAATACACAGGTAATTGATAAACTCTGTCGGTTGATTTGTGGTTCACAATACCGCAGTATAGTATAGTTGATATCACTCGGTGAGTTTGATTTGATTTGGCCGATGCTAGGGTTGTTATTGTGTTACTTTTCAAAGCGCTACACAAGGCGATTTATGATCCCAGATGGAGCCAAAGACACAGGTAAAAGTGCTGATGACTTGAGCACTGTCATACTATGCCTTCCATCCAACACAATGAAATTTTGAACAGTCAAGAAGCATTTGTTTAACATCTGCTTTCCTTACCTTTCCCCTTCTTCCTTCAGCATCGCCTGTAAAATTTTAGCAATCCAATACCTAAGAATTGTTTGCCATAACATATGCGAGGGGCTAGAGAGTGAGCCAACGATCAATCTCTTGTCACATACACTTACAGATCCATTTCTCCTTCTTTGTCTTTGGAGACACATTCCTGTCTAAAAAGGATTAACTTATCCTGGCAAGAAGTACGTCCTTTATCTTCGCACTGTCTATTAAAGTGTCCAATATCCTAGTCTGTTCCTCTTTTGAGAGTGCCTCCTCTACTTGGACTAAATCAACTGCCCTAAGTTTCCATAAGTTTTCAAGTGCAATCTCGATTGTGATTTCGATATCGTAAATCACCTTTCCAAATGCAGTTAAAGCATATCTGCCCTTATTTCTCTTTACCAGACCACTTCTCATCAATACAGACATTCTTGAATAGTATTGTTTACGTGAGAGTTGCGTTTTGGTTATGAGGATTTCACTATCAGGTTTTGTAAGAGCAATAGTTTTAAAAAGACCTAATGCTTTCTCATCAGAAATACTTTCTAGAATATCCGTTACGGTTAAGCCCACTATTCATCAATCCCAATAGATGTTATGTGATAGTAAGTATAATCCATTATGTAACACAATTACATCATATTGCAAAACTTGGGACGTACAAGTACATATTTTCTAAAACACGAGAATTGAGGCCGGAATAAACCTTAATGTATATACCACACATCTTGAATAGTGCGGGATGTACACTCAAAGAATGTTGTTAAAAATTCTAAACTCACATCCATCTCAATGTGGGACGCCGCTGGTGACAAGCTCCCATATGATGGATTGACAAATATTGTCTTATCCAATGGTGCACTAATCATCATCCTCTAGTGAAGTAATAGCGCACTAATATTTACTCGCAAAACTATGCAGCTCTTTCATGTATGAACTTTAAAATTAGTACTAGGTAATTAATACACAGGGTCGATGCTACCGTTATTGTTGTATGTTATATTGTCATTAGTCAGAGATATGCAACGATGAATAAAACCATGGTAATAGCCATTGCACATCCCCATGCTATTTTATTCCAATCAAAGATCTTTTGTCCATCTAGTACTCCAAATGGCAACAAGTTAAACATTGCAATCCATGCATTAAATGATGCACCAGCATACAAGTATTGATGGTATGGGTATAGATAAGTAGATATCAAAAATCCAAATCCCATTACCAGGTTGGTTAATGGACCTATTAGCGCAACTCTTCCAAACTTGCTTCCATCAGATAATCCAACCATGACTGCACCGGGTGCTATAAATTTGAATGGTATGAATGGAATTGCTGAAATGGCCGTAACTATCAAACCATATGTTTGTGTCCGAAACTCTGCCCAACTTCCATAATATTGTGCCAAAAACTTGTGAGCGAATTCATGAATAAGAAAAGCACTAATGAATATGGCAAGAAACTGCCATGAGATATGCCTATAAGAATTCAAGGACAGGCCTACGGCTGTAATCAGGAGCGTAGCAACGGATAGATGCAATAGTTCAGTCTTTGAAGTTTTTATCTTTATCGCTCTCAGTAATGATCCCAATGGACTGTTACTAACGCTTGCTGATGATACAGAACTGCTACTACTAGTATTGTAATTGCCTCGCATCATAAGGTCTTTTTTTTGGGTATATTTATCAAGAAACGGACATGAATGATTTATCGGAATTCTGTGAAGATAGCAAAATGATTCTCCACAGTAATTGCACCGGAATGGAATGCTCTCCTCAAGACCGCACCTATGACATTTCATTATATCCCATAATTATACAGTCACTCAGTATATACTATTCCAATTCAACTGGTTTCAAAGTAGAGTCCGACTATAGGCAACCAACCCATCTCGATTTGTTCTAACTTCCTTTCTAATCCAAAATGGCAAGAATCGCCTAAGTGACACATGTACTGTCTGGACTATTTCAAGTATTGTCTTACCCTGATTGCAAAGGATGATTCTATAGATAATTATTTTGGTTCAGCGATCGAATACTAAGTTTGATTAAGTGAAAGTGAAGGTACTAACTATGCGATTATCTCCAGGCAGTTGTAATTGATTTTCTTGGTCTAATAATGTATTTGAAAAATCCAATTATATATCTTATATTACCTTCATTTTTATGTCCAAGTCAGAGAAGAGAATATGGTTTGAAGTAATCCATTGAATGTAGATGCACATGTAAAAAAAAGCTTCATTAATAATCTTTTTTCCACTCATCACTTAACAATAGAGTAATTTCTTGATCTAATACTTCTTCAATAGTGAAGGGCTTCTGACTGCCATATTCCCCTTCGTTTAATTCTTTGGTGTATTTTTCTAGTGCATCATACGCTTTTCTGCTTATGGATATGCTAACACGATCATTATGGTTGTCGTTTACTTTATCGACTTTCTCCTTCGTTATTATTTCTTCTTGCTCAGGACTACTGCTGATACCATTGTTTTCGTCTTCTACTTTGTCTATTTTACCTATGATTCTCTCTTGTTGCAGTTCCGGACTATTACTACCGTCGATGCTTCTTAACGCACCCATATACCATAATATCATATACTATAGCCATAGATAAGCGATTTTGATAGCATTTACACATGGTTAGAAATATGTCGGAAAAAGTACAGCCGACAACAACAACTGCTTAAAGAGCGGTATGTTCTAATAACCTCATACATGCTTTGAATTTAGCGATTATGATGTCGTTTTTGTCAAGACAACTGTTATGGAATGCATCAACATTCAATATGCTATGTTCTTCTTACCATCTTCTTTTATTTTTCTTGTATCCATCGCAATCGCTATGCTGGAGCTAGCGGCTCCAACCCAACTGCGGATATTGATGATACAATTGTTATAATTCTATCTCATAACATCAGGAAATCCCTTACAATCCCTGCTCTTTAACTTCGATATAATAGAGCTCTGAAATCTGAAGAAAAAAGGAGGAAGGAGGATTCTTCAGATCTAGAACATATTTCTTAAGAAATGAATGCTAATGTCTTGTTCCAGGTGTCTGCAGTTTGTTGTGGTGCATAATTTGCTCCGGAAGGATTTGCAAAAGCATGTCCTAATCCCTTGCATATCTGGATTTGGCTTGTAATACCGTCAGCAGCATCCAACGCTGATTTGAATGAATTTATCAGCGGTAATAGATTAGCTTGAGAGGTAAAGAGAAATAAAAATGCGACTGGTAGGCTAGGATCTCATAGTAATCCCAGTTGTATACTTTTCCAATACCATATAGGAATCAGGCATTTGGTTTTTTAGTATCCTGATCCAGCTGATGCGGACGCTGAAGCTGCCGCTGAATTACCTGGGCTTGTGGAAGCTGAAGCTGAAGCTGAAGCTGAAGTAGATATTTGTCCGCGAATTTCACCTTTGGGGTTCTGTTGCGTATGGACATTAGCATATGCTTTGCCATCATTTATGAGTTTGACTAAATCAGATATTGTTTTGCCCTTTAATGGTCCTTCAAGATTAGCAGATGTAATGGTCCCTTGTGACAGTGGTCCATTCATTGGGCCAGTCGGAGCTGCCGACTTGAACAAAGTGACAACAATAGGTCCATTCTTACCTATACTACCACTATGAATATGAGCCATCGTAACTCCATTTATATGTGCAACACGAACTCTATATGTCATTGAATTTCCGTCCGAACTTGATACGAATTTAGCACTACCGGTTGCTTGTGTGTTTTTTGGAGGTACTTCCTCACTACCTGTCATTGTTGCTGTGAACGTTTGTTGACCTGTTGACGATATAGCTGTTCCTCCTCCTGTTGTTGCGGTTGCAGCCGCTGCTGGTTGAGCTCTGATTGATGCTGTGGCAGTTGCAAGCATTAATGCTGCCGCAACAATAGCAATAATTGTTAATCTATTGTTTGTTTTTATGTGCATTAAGCAGCAGATGGAAGTCTTCCTTATAAGAATTATTAACCGCAGATCAGCAAGATAAAAATAGTTGGGTAGTCTGATAGACTACACATTGCGGATTTTCTTTTTTTTCCTGCGCAGTCCAGTTTGTCTCTTTATTTATTGACTAGGTTACTTCACAACGCTACGTTATTCTCTAATTGTATTGGTTGAGTCGGCAGAACAATCACTATTTTCCCCTGCAATTTCAGCGGTTCCGCCTGCAATATGTATGACATTCTGTCTGTTGAGCAGTAATGATTGGTGCGCCAATGCCTAAGTTGAATAACTCTACTGGGAATGACATCATACTGAAGTCGTCATCCTGCGACAAGTGTGCCATTTATGTTAACATCTACTGCATAAATTTTGATATCTAATCGGGAAAAATGCGAAATTACTGGCTTATAATTGCAACCAAAAGACCAAGAGCAAAACCATATACCAAATGTCCACTAAAACTTGCGAGGGCAGGTAGATGCCCCAGAGGATGATTCCATGGTGAATAGCCGGTTATCGGTTTATGTATAGGCACAAGAGTAATTGTCCATAATATGATACCATATACTACACCGAATAGAGAAAGTGAGAGAGCGTTAACGGAATGTAAAAGAAATATACTAATGTATGGAAATGCTATTCCAGCTAAGGCACCATTCAGAAAATGAAAGAAAAATATTCCTCTAAACTGGTCTCCTGTTTTTTTTGTATTTCGTTTTGCATTTGAGAATCGAGAAAAAAATAAACGTGATGTTATGATTTCATTTTCATGCCATTCAAAAAACACCTTGAAGACCCCACTTTTTCCATGAAGGTATCTCTGTCAAGGTCATAAGGAGAGTTGATATTAGGCCTCCAATAAGGCCGGCAAAGACAGAATACAATTTTTTATTTAATTTTTTGCATATATTCTGTATATCTTGGTGGCAGATAGAATATCTTTTCTGGCTTTACTTTAAGAATGATCCTCTTTACACTAGGCGAATGAGCAGGGTACCTATCCGCATTGAGATATCTCTTTGCAAGCTTATCTATGTGTTCATCGGCTCCCGCAGTTGTCTGTTCAACTACTCTTCCCTTAATGGTTACCATACTATACGGATTATCTTCATCAACTATTGAAATTGATACTCGTGGGTCTCTTGATACGTTCTTTTGTTTTAGACGATCCATAGCAGTGTTTATTAGAATTATTTCTTCACGACCATCTTTGTTTTCTTCTTTTTCTATTATATCTATCCATGTGGGTGTTACTTGAGGTGAACCATCTTTGTTTACAGTACCCAAAAAGCCAAAATTTTTCCCTCTAAAGAACTTAACAATTGGTTCTGTTAGCATACTAGTATTATGCTTGTTCATGATTCATTATATACTAGTTAACAACTCTTAAAAATCAATGTCTGGCCTGACATTTTGTCATCATAATACAATCGTTCTTAGTCCTGTTTTTGCAGAACGGTTAAGATAGCTACTACAATTAAAGTAAATGAAAGACCAGTGCTAGTAGCATCATACAGGTCCAGAACACGAAAGTTCCAATCAGCTAGACTATAGCCTGCAGTGTAATGCATTAGTAGTCACTGCAATAGTAATTTCTGGAGGTAAAATAGGAGTTTTTCCCTGAAGCCTAACCATAAAGTCAAGGTAGCCGCTCTCAGTGAGAACCATTGTTTATGGTACATCAAAATAGCCATGCAACAAGTGATATATGAGATGACGTTACAATGGCTTTATTTTAGATAGATAGGTCAAAGTAGTAAAAGTGTTTTTTACAAAATTAGACAGATGATCATTGTATCAAATTCGTCATCTATATTATTTTGTTCTGTCCTTTCCTACTAAAGGTAATATTTTATGCAAAATTATGCTTTCATGCTCTGCGTTTAAGTCAAAAGATACAAGAAGAACATAATCACTTCTAGGATCATCAATTAACGGAATGGTTGCTCTCTTTAGTTTCTCATAGTGTGCGAATGCATAAATTGTTTTGCCAAGTTTTTTCTCTTCTAATGATTGCCTTGTAGCCATTTTTACAATCGCTTGTAAGGCTGAGAGTTCTGTTTCTTGTTTTGTCAATAATGGTATTAATCCTTCTCTATATGCCTGTGCAACTAGCTTTCCCTTCATATTAGCAACACCGGCAAATCTGATGGATCTATCTGATTGTAATATTTGTTTGCAGAGATCGTTCGGATTTACTACTGACAAGAGGTTCATACTCTTTTGTGTTAATGTATTGTCAGAGATTTATGTATATTTTAGTAGAGTAGATAGAGCCTCTATCTTGTACAATAGACAGAGTTCCATCTACGGTTTCGAGGTTTCGGGATGGTTTGGTACGAATCTACCTAGTGGTGCAAAGGTAATAGATCTTTAGATCAACTCTATTTGTATATCTGGAGAATATAATCACCATTACAATGAACAGAGAGGTACGGTACCAGAAGGCTAGAAGACATGTACTGCTTTCTGTAAATATACGTAAATAGTATGTTAATACCACAGTTGAAGGGATTGTATTTAAATCCAATAAACTTGGTGACTGGCTGTATTTGCATTTTGCAATGAAGTTTACCAGCAACCTCGGGTTATCCCGGTTATATACACAGGTTGTTTGCTTGACATTCTAGCTAAATATGCGATATATTTCGAACCAGTGGGCCTGCTTACAGTAAAAAATTCATTGATAAATATGTTTTTGGTCCTATTATCGAAGTCGATGACTACTCCCAAAAGATTGGAGGCTTGTCTATGTAGAGCATCGTAAATGTTGTCATCAATAAATAGGACCCGGACAGCACTCATAGGGAATAGGCTTTATCTAATACCGGAGTTTTTATCTAGTTTCTCCTTACTTATGATATTAAATAGAACAACTACGGAATATTGCTAATGAATCAAAAAAATTCCCTATTATTGGTGTTGTGGCTAACCCTGGCTACTGTAGCCACGTTGTTAATAGCAGCACCACTTGTAAGTGAAATGGCATATGCACGTGCAGCCGCCGGAGAAGCCGGCCGAAGAGGACTTGCAATAACCACCGTAAGATGTTCAGATACAGGTTGCACAGCATCATCAACTGCAACTGGATCTACTGGTGCGGGAGGCGGCTCCGGCGGTGGTCCTGGTGGCGGCGCTGGTGGTGCTGGCGGTATTGGAAGAAGTACTGGTATTGTAACTCCACCTGCAGTTATAACTCCACCTCCGCCACCTCCGCCACCTTGTGAGGTAAGAGCCTGTCAACCTCCACCTTGTGAGGTAAGAGCCTGTCAACCTCCACCTTGTGAGGTAAGAGCCTGTCAACCTCCTCCAGTTGTAACTCCACCTCCAGTTATACCTCCAACACGTGGTGGCGGTGATTTAGGCGGCGGGGGCTTAGCTAGGTAACCTCTCTCCCTTTTTCGAACTATTTTGTCAGCTCGAATTATTGTTCACTTCATTTCTACTATTGGTAACGCTCAAGACTTTATCACAGCATTATGTAGACCTATAGAGGTATCCTACAAATATTATGGCTTGCTACCCAGGTGAAGTCAATATTAGAAAAGGAGCTCGATTCTTTGTATGTTAATGAACGCGGACTCACAGGGGATCGTACATAGGCACTTATATGACATTATATGACGTAATTAGATTATATCCTGTTGCAATAGATTCATCCGAGAGGTTCTGTTTGTCTCTGTCAGATATTAAAGAATAAAAAAATAGGTAGTTAGAAGTTTGTATCGTATGTGTGTATATATTTTCTTTTTTCAGGTTAGTGAGCGACGCCGCCTGATACAGTAGTGCCGCTAGATGCTCTGCTCGAACATGATGAGCTGTCGATTGGAGAGGTGCTGCCACCAGTAGAACACGTCATGCCGCTCTGAAGACTTGTTAAGGATGTATTTGTGTAAGCGGGAAGTTGCGAAAAACAAAGAGCAGCCTGTCCCCCAGGCGCTTCTGGATCTCCTTGACGATAGGATAAGCCCGACCTGTATAAGGACATTCATAGTCTCCATATTCTACTAATGTTACAGGCGCATTCATAGCTCCTTTGGTGTGATCATCTTCCTTGACAAGAGAGGACAATTATACTATTCTCCTACTCTCTTTTGCTCATTGTTGTTGCTGTATATTTATCTTTACAATACTAACACACAGATCATTTTATAATGGTGTCGCTGAATAGTACTCACTTGATAGCATTACCAGTGCTACCGCCAAAGAAATTGTCGAGCAGTTTTTTTACAAAGTCTGGGCGCTCTTCTAGAATCCAATGACCCGAATTGAGAACTTGGATGCCTCTGACATTTTGAGCTAATGCATGCATACCATAAAATGCGTAATTAACAGTAACATTACCTTAAAATGATGGACTGTATCCTGCTCCTACCGCCAGTACCGGCCCATAAGATTGGTCTTAGAATAATTCACATTTTGAATTGTATCCTGTGGAAATGCCCGGAAATTATTAAATCCATCACGCATTTCACCTGAAGAAGAATAATGGCTAACAAATTCGTTGATATCTTTATGTGTGATTGCAGCTCGATTATACGCGAGATTATTGTAGAACCAGGATAAATATATAAGCCCTTTTCCTTGCACTATGGATTCAGGTATATACGGAGTCTGATGAAAAGGAAACCATCATACTTTTCCTTCAAGTTGGGGAGGAGTAAAACCGGGAAAATATTCCATAAATATTAACCGCAGTACTTCCGCAGCATGCCTAGCTGCATAAGAATAGACTGGCTGTGAGCATACATCGTGACCGACTAGGAAAATTCTGCCATGCTTCGAAGATTATTTGCAAGAGCTTTAACAACTCCACATCCAAATGTCCCTACGGAGCATCCACCTTGAAGTACCAAAACATTTTCAATTTTACCGCCAGAAGACATGACATTATCTCGATTCATTTCACAGTTTTAACACTATTACAGAGTTACCTTGACGTGTTCAACCCTTCTTTCCAGTCCCTTCCTCATGTAATTGTTTAGTTTCTTGTACTGTCCTTGAGACTTCCAATTGCCTCCTTTAAGGTCTGTGTTACAAGTGGTAGAATTCTCGGATCATTTACGTTAGGAATTACATAATCCTCCTTTAAGTGAGTTTCTTCAACCAGTGAGGCGATTGCATATGATGCAGTTACAAGCATACCTTCATCTAACAATTTTGCTCTCGTATCTAACAAAGCTCTAAGAACTGATGGAAACACAACAGCGTTGTTAACTTGATTTGGAAAGTCAGAGCGTCCAGTACAAACAATTCGTGCGCCTGCTTTAAGAGCTTCTGCTGGAAGAATTTCAGGATCTGGGTTGGTAAGGCCGAATACTATGGCATTTCGGTTCATTGATTCCACCATACCGTTACCTAAAAGTCCAGCTTTGCCTGACACGCCTATAAAAACATCTGCTTTTCTAATCACCTCTTCCAAATTTCCTACTAATTTCCTTGGATTGCTATTCCTCGCTATTTCCTGCTTGTACGAATTTTCAGAATTGACACTAGTAGTTACCAGGTCTTTCCTTGCCTCGTATATGGCTCCTTTACTGTCGGTTATCACAATATCCTCGCAGCCTGCTTCTTTTAAAATCTTGAAGATACCGTAGCCAGCAGAACCTGCTCCTGCTATAATCACCTTTATGTTATCTAATTTTTTATCTATTATCCTCAGAGAATTTATCAATGCAGCTAAGGTAATTACGGCTGTCCCATGCTGATCATCATGAAATACAGGTATTGAGAGTTCATCTCTGAGCCTCTTTATTATATCAAAAACTTTGGGTGATTCTATATCTTCGATATTTATTGCTCCAAAACCTGGTTCAATTGCTTTGACAAACCTAATTATTTCCTCCTTATCTTTTGTAGATATACACAACGGAATCGCATTAATAGTACCTAGGACTTTGAATAAAACAGATTTTCCTTCCATAACAGGTAGTGCACCCTCTGGACCAATATTTCCAAGACCAAGAACCCTTGTTCCGTCACATATTATGGCTACATTGTTCCACTTTGAGGTATAGTCATAAATTAACTCTTTATTTTTACTTATTTCTTCAGCAACATATGCGACCCCCGGAGTATAAATTAATCCAAGGGTCCCTTTTTCTTCACCGAAAGCAGCGTCAATGGAGACTCGATTATGTATTTCGATCTTTCCCCTTAGTGTTTTATGAAGATTAATTGCGTCCTCTTTTATTTTATTCAAGCACATGACCACTTTTTTTCCTTTCAACAGAATGTGAATGTATATTTTTTAAACATTATGTACTTGGTCTCAACAAAGTTGAGCCTATCCTTTTGGCACATGACTGCCCTTTTGCGAATGATTCAGCCAGTCCTTTAACAGACTCCATTTCTGCGTTTGGCTGCATCGGTGGTTCAAATGGATCTTCATATGCTTCAATGTAGTTGGTTTTCTCCTTCATGGGTTGTTGCATGTTTTCATATTCACTCATAACTAAATAATTCACCGCGATATGATATATGTGAGTTTTTTGATTATAACACAATAATGTGAAATGAAACCTGCTGGAAATAGTTCTTTTCATTTCATTTATTTATTTTTTATTTCTAATTTTTTTCTTTATGTTTCAGCAAATCATTCAAATTCACGGTGGTGTTCTGGTTTGATGTGTTCTTTAAGCAAATCTGCCAACGGTCCTTTGATTTGTTTAACCTGCTGTTTAAACAATGCCATTTCTTCTCCTTCTTTCCTGCAATAGATGTTTACATTCCATTTTTCGTCATCTAGTTTTGGAAAATCAGACCGGTAATGAGATCCTCTACTCTCCTGGCGCATCAAAGCGCTTCTTATTGTGGCCTCGCAAGCAACCAGAGACGATTTTACTTGCCAGGTTAAAACAACATTTTCAACATCATCAATTTTGAATTCTTTTAAAACACTATCTTTAGAATAAAACTCGTTCTTTAATTCCAAAATTCTTTTCAATCCATTTTGGAGCCTTCTCTCTTCTCTTATTATTCCTGCATTCTGTTTCATTAATTCTTGTATTTCATTACGAAACTTAATTGGCTCATTAACTATAAACAGTCCATCATCAAATTCTTTTTCTTGTCGGTTATTTACTTTCCTTCGTACTAGTGAGGACGGTCCAGTTTTCTCTCTTTCTCCCTGTTCCTTTGCTAATCTCGCCGCTTCGCCACCAGCGATTTTTCCGAAAACTACTGTGTCCAGTAAGCTATTTCCACCTAATCGATTAGCACCGTGAATTTGACTTATTGCTTCTCCAACAGCAAGTAAACCTCTAATCTTTGTTCTACATTTTATATCTACTACGACTCCACCCATAGAATAGTGTGCGGTCGGTCCAACCTCCATTTTCTCCTTGGATATGTCGATTCCTGCAATATTTTTGAACTGTTCGTACATTGTAGGCAGCCTGTCTAGAATTTTTTCCTTTGGCAAATGCCTTATGTCCAACCAAACTCCACCGTGTTCAGTACCTCTGCCAGCAACTATTTCGTTATAGGCAGCACGGGCTACTATGTCGCGTGGTCCCAGCTCCAATCTTTCAGGATAGTAATTTCTCATAAATCTTTCACCTTTTGTATTTAACAAAATGCCTCCTTCACCACGTATTGCTTCTGTGGCTAGAGTCCCCAATGCTTTCTCTGGCCAAACCATTCCTGTGGGATGGAACTGGACCATCTCCATATCTACCAAATCTGCACCTGCTTCATATGCTAGAGTTACTCCTTCTCCATAGTTTTCAAAAATTCTAGAACTACTGACTGCATAGACTCGCGTATATCCACCAGCCGCAAGAATTAACGAGCTGCACTCAAATATCACCATTTCTTTTTTTTCGATATCTATGCCAAGTGCTCCTTTGACCTCTTCTCTTTCTTCTAGTGGTTCTTCGCCTCCTCCATTTACATCAACTGATTTTAACAATTTTGTGACATAAACATTGTCTACGATTTCGATTTCTCGCTGACTTACCTGTTCCATCAATACACGAATCATTTCATCACCAGTCCAATCTTCGTAAAATACAGTCCTTCTATAAGTGTGGGCGCCGAAAAATCTCTGTGTTAACCTACCGTCTTTCTCTCTATGAAACCTTGCACCCCAATTAACAAGGTCATTTATAGATTGAGGAGCACTCTTGCAAAGTACCTCGACTCTTTCATAATCAGCAAGAAATCCTCCTTCTCTTAGAGTATCGGCTGCGTGTATCATCCAATTATCTTGTGGATCCATAGTACCAAGTGCTGCATTGATTCCGCCTCTTGCAAGTACTGTGTGCGGGTCTCCTTTCTTGCTTTTGCTTATTACAAGTACCTGTGCACCGGCATCATGGGCCTCTATAGCAGCTCGAAGACCGGCGGAGCCACCGCCTATAATTAGGACATCGCATGAGCGGTTAGACTTCTTCATATTCTTAGCCATTTAGCTGTTTTAGACAAGTAATATTTAACATATTAGCACAACAACCTATTTCTGTACTATTGCCTAGCATTATGATATCTTTTCCTTGTTTTTTAATGCAGTCCCTTAATACGGTACGAGTGCCCATCGTTATGAAATTCTTATCTGGACATATGATCATTTCTATTGTGTCTGCTTTGTTTGTCATAGTATTCAATCGTAATGCTATGACAAGCTGATCACCTTACTAACAATTATCTGAGAAGTGTTTTAATTTCATGATCTGCAAGACATTACTTTGACCCACCGATTTCAAAGTTTAGGGCTGCTGTCGATAATGCATTTAGATTGGCATGGTGATAGTCTGTGATTCTATATCCCTTCCATCCTGTGCGATTGCCGCTAAACCCTGCCACATCTGTCTACCTGCTCTCCCTATAAAATTACAGACTTTAAAGAAGGTCGCCTTAAGCCCGTATTTGTCTAGGACTGGTTGGAGTAGAAAGATTGACTTACGAAGGAGTCGTCAAAGTTTATAGTTGTCATCTTATTGTTGTTACTACTAGTACTATTACCGACGCTTTTACTACTATCAAGGTTGTTTGTGTTTTGAATGGTAGTTGGTTGGGGAGTAGACGAAGCATAGTGGAGTTGATGATGCCATGATGATTTTTTATAGACTTAGGCTAAGGTCATAGTATTGTAATAACCAGCTGGAACAATTAATAACGAGGACAAAATTGTTAAGACTGATAAGGCTGTTGGGATCAAAGTTACTCGAGGAACATCAGGACTGCTGCTCCCATCACCACTTCTGCAACATTTCATCCGAAATCACCAAATTCTGTAATGGACTTCTTGCGATTTGAGTATGAGTTAACCTAGTTAACGTGCTATTAAACAATTCTTTAACAGTCATTTGAGATATGCGAGCAACTTACATGATATGCTACAATAATTTGATAATTTATGTGTGTCCTTAGCCTCGAAATGTTCCCAACAATATGCTTGCCTTCTCTTGGACCTTTCACATCACATGAGTTGGATAATACCAATAATCAAAT
>Ga0075425_100003259_pt1 | contig 16455 bp, 14 predicted proteins | sample SoiMethybrSBSTD4_FD_75300 | JGI IMG/M metagenome (GOLD analysis project Ga0075425, IMG submission 75300) | Bulk soil microbial communities from a Populus tree surrounding site in Tennessee, USA - Soil MetaG P. TD hybrid SBSTD4 | ecosystem: Environmental > Terrestrial > Soil > Tree plantation... | reverse complement strand
CCCGGCCGTGGGCTCATCGCAACATCGGGTGGCTCCGCATGCGCCGCGCCGATACACCGCGATCACGTCACCGCCGCAACGCGAAACTCCACGCCCTGCATACCGGCAACAGTGATAGCACGCCGTCCCACGGTCATCACGGTGATCTCTCGATCGGCGCGGCGGGCTCACACGTCAGGGCGGCGACCGTCGTTACCACCGCCGCCGCGCACTCGAGCATCGTCAGTAGCGGACGGCGAATCCGGTTCCGGCCAGGAAGTCGTTGGCCTGCCGGTTCAGGCCAACGCCGACTCGCGCGTCGATCGCGGCGTTCTTGCCGAGGAAATAGACGACCCCGCCGACGGCATAGTCGCGCGGCGCCCCTGCCGGAGAGTAGAAAGCGTCCCACTCGATGAACAGCTCGAGGTCCCGCCTGACGTTGACGGCAGCGGTGAGGCCCGTGGCCACCTCGAGATGCGAGCGCTGCGCGTCGTCGAGGACGCGGTTGGTCGCGACGAGCAACTCGATGTTGAAGAGCCCCTTGACGACATCCCAGCTGCAATCCACGTTCAGCCCCGGCAGAACGGGTCCGGCGTTGCCGGTCCGGGTGTCGATCGGGACCGTCATCTGGGGAATCACCGCGATGCGGGGCACGTAGAGCCACTGCTCGCTGACCGCCAGCTTGACGCCGAGGTAGACGTCGTCCACCCCGCGTCCGCTGCTCCGGCCTCGCCCGACCGGTTGGGCTTCGCGGACGAAGTTGTCGCCGACACGCAGCTCGAACCAGTCGGCGAACAGACCGATGCGCAGGACAGCCTCCGGAACCGAGTGGGACCGGGTGGAGGTGCCCTTGTAGCTGAAGGTATAACCGGATTCCAACATCATTCGACCCTTGCCCACCGTCGTGCTCGCCTCTGGGAAGTGCGGCCGGTCGGGATCGAGGCGCTCTTCCTCATCGGGCTCGTCGGCGCGATTCGTCACTCCGAAGATGGCTCCCACCAGTGTCTTGGCGCCGGCCGTCTCAGCGTGCGCCGAGGCCGCGGAAATGGGCTGGGCCCGACTGAAAGCGACGAGGAATACCAGGATCACGAGCGCGATCGAGGGACGTGGAATCCTCACGGGTCTGTTGTGGCCGCGGCGGCGTCAGTCTCGGCTGGCCCTGTTCCACCCCTGTGTGAGGTACTCACCCACACAGGCTTCCTTTTGCGACCACGGATTCAGTCCCATCAAGCTCTCCCGGCAGATCGCCGCTTCTCCAGTCCGGGGGTTCACCATCACCACGTCGGCCGCGCAGCCGGCGAGCATGCCCACGGCGAGCATCAACACGAGGTAGCGCACCAACGATTTGCTCATCGTTCGGGAGCGCCCTCGCTCGTTTGCGCCGCCGGCGCCGGGCGGTTCCACCAGCCGCCGCCGAGCGCGTGGAAGAGCACCGCCGTGTCGGCCAGCCGGCTTGCCTGCGCCTGCACCCGGGCGAGCAACGCCTGTTGGTAAGCCTGCTGCGCGCTGAGCAGGGCCAGGTAGTTGACGGCGCCGAGCTGCTGCGCCCTCACCGTGATGTCGAGGCTCGCCTTGGTGGCGCGTTCGGCCGCCACCGCGGCCTTGAGGCTCTCGGCATCGGCCTGCACCGCGTACAAGGCGTCCGCGACACCCTGAAAGGCGGCAAGGACCGTGCTGCGGTACTGCGCCGCCGCCTGCTCGAACGCCGCCTCCGCGGCGCGCTGGCGATGCCACAGGGTGCCGGCGTCGAAGATCGACTGCGCGACGCTGCCGATGATGGTCCAGAACGGGTTTCCGTTGGCGAACATCTGCGACACGCTGGTCGACATCCCGCCATACGTGCCGGTGATCGTGAACTGCGGCAGGCGGCTGGCGACGGCGACGCCGACCTGGGCGCTGGCCGCGCGCAGCGTTTCCTCGGCGACACGGACGTCCAGACGTTGCTCCACGAGCCTGGACGGCACGCCGACGGGAAGCTCCCGGGGCAGGCGCAGTGAGGCGAGCTCGAACGTCTCCCTGGGATCGTCGCTGGGCAGCCGACCCACCAGTGTCGTCAGCAGATTGCGGTTCTGCTCGAGCTGTTTGCGCAGCGGCGGCAATGTCTGTTGCGCTTGCGCGAGCGCGGCTTCCTGCGCCGCCACGTCGAGCCCGGCCACAGCCCCGAGCTCGAACTGGCGCCGCACCAGCCCGAGCGATCGATCGACGATCGCAATGATTTCCTCGGCGGCGGCGATCTGCCCCCGGAGAGACGCTTCCTGCACGGCGGCCGCTACCACGCTCGATGTCAAGGCCAGGTACGCGGCGCCCAGCTGGAAGCGCTGGACGCCGGCCTGTCCGAGCAGGGCCTCCACCTGGCGTCGGTTGCCGCCGAAGACATCCGGCGTGTAGGCAAGGCTGAGCTGGGCGGTAAAGAGGCTGTACGTGAACTGAGGCGAGCTCAACGGCGGCGACAGCGTGGACGATACTCGTTGATAGCTCGGCGAGAAGCTGCCCTGGACCGTCGGAAAGAACAGTCCTCGCTGGGCGGCGACGAGCTCCGTGGCTTGACGTAGCGCCCGCTCCGCCGCCACCAGGGTGGGACTGGCGCGGAGGGCCTCCTCGACCAGCGCGTTCAGCTCGGGCGACTCGAACAGGGTCCACCAGTCGTGCGCGATGTCGCTTCCCTGGGCGAAACGTTGCGCTTCCCCGCCGGGGACGTCCGTCGACACCGTCGTCGGCGCGAGCGACGGCCGGGCGTAGCTGTCGACGGCCGGGGCGGCGGGGCGGCGGAAATTCGGGCCGACGGCGCAGCCGGACACGAGAGCGATGGTCGTCACGGCTGTCACCACGCCGGTGAACGATCGTGGGCACGGGATGCGTCGGTCGAGCGGCGTCATGGGTCGTGCGCGTGGGTCGGCAGGCCGTCGTGCGCGTGCGCGCCGATGCGGTGATGCCGTTCCCCACCCTGCCCCACGGGATCGACGTGAACCAACACGCTGCCGAGGTGGGGGACGTCGTGGAGCAGCTGATGCCGCACCTCTCGGGCGACGTCGTGGCCGGCGACCACGGACAGACTGTCGGGCACGGTGACGCTGACGTCGGCGTGCAGACGATGGCCGATCCACCGCGCCCGCACGTCGGTGACTTCCTCGACGCGTGGGACGTGAGCGGCGGAGTGAGCCACCGAGTCGAGCGTCCTGGACTCGACGCCATCGAGCACGCGAAGGAGGACCGAACGCGCCGAATGCCACAGGAGAACGAGAATCGCTCCGGCGATCAGCAGCCCGGCGAGGGGGTCCGCGAGTGGGTATCCAGCCCACGTGCCGGCGGCCCCGACGACCACGGCCAGGCTGGTCCATCCATCGACGCGCGCGTGCTGGCCATCGGCGACCAGCGCTGCACTGCCGATCTTGCGACCGACCTTGATTCGAAAGACGGCGACGGCCTCGTTTCCGATGAAGCCGACGACACCGGCGAGCACGACCGCCCACAGCATCGCGATCGGTTCCGGGTGGAGCAGTCGACGGATGGCTTCGTAGGCCGCCACCACCGCGGTGACCAGAATGGTCACGATGATCGCGAGCCCCGCCAGGTCTTCCACGCGTCCATAGCCGTAGGTGAAGCGTCGACTCGCCGTCCGGCGAGCCAGCCAGAACGCGATCCCGAGCGGGATCGCCGTGGAGGCATCGGCGAAGTTGTGGATGGTGTCCGCGAGTAGACCGATACTGCCGGAGCGGACGAAGACGAGAACCTGAACGAGCGCGGTTACGCCGAGACCCACCAACGACCACTTCAGCGCCCATAATCCCTCGGCGCTCGTTGCCATCGATGGATCGACCACGCCGTGGGAGTGCCCGTGGTGGCTCCGACGATCTTCGTCATCGCGGTCCACGGAGTTCATCGCTGGTCCTCCAAGACCCCCCGTTCCGCCGACGGTGTCAGCTCGCCAGCGGCAGGCGGATGCTGAACGTCGCGCCCTCGCCCGGGGTGCTGTCGACCGAGATCCAGCCGCCCTGCCGCTCGACGAGCGCCCGTGAGATCGCCAGGCCGAGGCCGGTTCCAGGCGTCTCTCCCGAGCGCGCCGCACTGCCACGATGAAACCGTTCGAACAGCCGCGGGACCTCGTCCGGCAGGACGCCCGGGCCGGTATCGGCGACGGTCACGACGGCTTCGCCGGCCTCGGCGAACACGCTGATCGTTACCCGTCCGCCGGCAGGCGAAAACTTCACCGCGTTATCGAGGACGTTCGCGACGGCCAGGCCCGCGGCGCCGGGGGCGGCCTTCACGGACAGCGCCGGGCCGGGCACCGCGACGAGGGTAATGGCCCGGCGCTCGGCCTCGGGCGCGAGCCGGCGGACCGTCTCCTCGATGATCGGCGCGAGCGGCACCGCGCCCGTCGCCGGCGGTTGGCCCTCTCCCGCGTCGAGCCGCGCGAGCCCCAGCAGCTCTTCCGTGAGCGAGGATAGCCGCTCGACCTCGTCGAGGCACGAGCGGAGCGCTTCCTCGTACTCGGTGCGCTCACGCGGACGCCGCAACGTGACCTCCAGCTCCGCACGCAGGCGCGACAGCGGGGATCGGAGCTCGTGCGACGCATCCGCCGTGAACCGGCGCTGCGCCTCGAAGCCGTGCTCGATCCGTTGCAGCATGTCGTTGAGGGTCGCAACGAGGCGACCGATCTCGTCCTGACTGCCGGGATGAGGCAGACGCTCGGCCAGGCTCGACTCGCCGATCCGGCGCGCCTGGCTCACGATCCGGTCGATGGGTCGAAGCGCGCGTCGCGCGAGGAGCGCGCCGGTCGCCACGACGGCGCCGAGAATCGCCACGGCGACGACGACGAAGAGCCACCGTGCCCCGCGCACGACCGCGCGTGCGTCGTCGAGGGACGTCGCGACCTGGACGACGTAGGTGTCGGCGCCGATGGTGATCGGCAGCGACACCATGCGAATCGGCTCCTCGCCGAAGTCCTCGACGGTCTGAAAGACCGTCTCACCGGCGCCGGCGCGGGCCAGTAACGGGGAGCGTGCAGGCAGTCGCGCCGTGCCCAGCGTGCTGCTCCGCGCGATGACCTTTCCGTCGAGCGTGACGATCTGGATGAACTTGTCGAGACGGGCGAACGAAGGCGCCGCCGTGCCCGGTGGAGCCTCGTGAATGCGGATCGGCGACTGGCCGTCGGTGGACAGTGCGGCAGCCTCGGCGCGCGCCAGCTCGACCAGCGCCCCGTCGACCTGACCTCGCACGAGGCGGGCGAGGGCCCAGTGGGAGCCCAGCGCGGCCACGGCCAGGATGGCCGCGACGATCACCATGTGCCAGAGCGAGAGCCGCGCTTTGAAGCCGAGATGCATCACGGCTCGAGTAGCCCGATCCGGTAGCCCCGGCCTCGCACGGTCTGAATGAGCGGGGGCGCGCCCTCGCGGTCGATCTTCCGGCGCAGGTGGCTCACGTGGACGTCGACCAGGTTCGTCAGCGAGTCGTGCTCGTCTTCCCAGACGGCCTCGGCCAGATGGGCGCGAGTCACGAGGTCGCCGGGATGGCGCATGAGCGTCTCGAGGATCGCGTACTCCTTCGGCGTCAGGCTGATCGCCGACCCGGCCCTCGTCACGCGATGGCTCGCGGGGTCGAGCATGAGATCGGCGACGGTGAGGACGACGGGTCGTGTGAGGTCGGAACGCCGAAGCAGGGCGTGCAGACGCGCCAGCAGCTCGGCGAACGCGAACGGCTTGGTCAGATAGTCGTCGGCGCCGGTGTTGAGGCCCTTCACGCGATCGTCGAGCGCATCGCGCGCGGTGAGCATGAGGATGGGTGTCGACACGCCGCGGCCGCGGAGATCGTGGCAGACGGTGATGCCGTCTTTGCCGGGCAGGAGCCAGTCCAGCACGATGGCGTCGTAGTCCTTGACATCCGCCGTCTCGTCGGCCTCCTCGCCGGAGTGCGTGACGTCGACGATGAACCCCTCCTCCCGCAGCCCCTTGGCCAGCAGCCGCGCCGCCTTTCGATCGTCCTCGACGAGCAGGATCCTCATCGTCTCTCGACCATTGTCACGCGTTTTGCGCGCGGAGACGCCGAGGAAATGCCGACGCGATCTTCAGGATTTCTTCAGGCGCACCTCGCTACGCTGAATGCGGATTCGCCATGCACGCACGCTTCGTGACCGATCTGCTGCTCGGAGGCACGCTCGCGCTCCTCGCCGGCTGTGGGCGAGGCGATCCGCCTGCTCCGTCGGCCGCGGCGCGCCCACCGGACGCCACGAGCCGCACCGACGTCGTGACCATTCCTCCGGACTCGCCGCAGGCCAAGCAGATGCGCGTCGAGGCCGTGCGCGCGATGGACGTGCCCGCGGACGAGGTGGTGGCGCCGGGGAAGGTCATCATCAACCCCAATCGGTCCTCGAGGCTGCTGCTGCCGATCGCCGGTCGGATCGTCGGCGTGATGGCCCAGCTGGGGGATTCGGTCAGCCAGGGTCAGCCACTCGTCGCCGTGGAAAGCCCGGACGCGGACGCCGCCGTCGCCGCGTACCAGCAGGCCGAGGCGGCCGAGCGTCAGGCCCAAGCCACCCTCACCAAGGCCCAGACCGAGGCCGGTCGGGCGAGGGACCTCTACGACGCGAAGGCGATGTCCCAGAAGGATCTGGTCGCCGCCCAGAACGATCTCGCTCAGGCCAAGGCGGCGCTCGAGACGGCACGCGCCGGAGTCGAGCAGGCTCGGCGCAAGCTCGAAGTCCTCGGCCTCAATGCGAAGGACTTCCAGCAGCGCACCTTCGCCCGGGCGCCGATCGGCGGCAAGGTGCTCGACATCAGCGTCGCGCCCGGCGAGTATCGCAACGACACCTCCGCGCCGCTCATGACGATCGCCGACCTCGGCACGGTGTGGATGTCCTCGGATGTGCCCGAGTCGGCCATCCGTCTGATCCACGTGGGCGAGCGGGTGACGATCACCCTGGTGGCCTACCCCGGCGAAACGTTCTCCGGGCGCGTCACGCGCATCGCCGACGTCGTCGATCCCCAGACGCGGACGATCAAGGTGTACGTGGAGATGCCGAATCCCCAGGGCCGGTTGCGACCGGAGATGTTCGGCAACATCCGCCACACGGAGGGGATTCGGGCCATGCCCGTCGTGCCTCTCTCCGCGCTCGTCCAGGAGTACGGCAAATCGGTCGTGTTCCTCGAGCGCGGGCCCGGTCAGTTCGAGCGACGCGAGGTGACGATCGGCACGCGCTCGGGCGACGTGGCGCCGGTGCTGAGTGGCGTGCAGGCCGGTGACCGGATCATCGTCGACGGTGCCGTGCTCCTCAAGGGCCGGTAGCTCGCCCGGTCCATGCTCGACCGGCTGCTCCGCCTCGCCCTCGCCCACCGTGTGGTCGTCGTGATTCTCACGATGGCCATCGCGGCCGCCGGGGTGTGGGCGTTCCGCGAGCTCAGGCTCGAGGCGTATCCGGACCTCTCCGACCCCGGAGTCGTCGTCATCACGCTCTATCCGGGGTTCGCCGCCGAGGAGGTCGAGCAACAGGTCACCGTGCCGATCGAGCGCGCGCTCAACAACACCCCCAACGTCATCGCGCGCCGATCGCGCACGATCTTCGGACTGTCGGTGGTCGAGCTGACGTTCGCCGACGGCACCAGCGACTATTTCGCCCGCCAGGTCGTCCTCGAGCGGCTGCGGGACGCCGCGCTGCCCGATGGCGTCACGCCGACGCTGGGCCCGCTCATCGGCGGCATCAGCGAGTTCTACCGCTACACGCTCGAGGGCCCCCTGGACGCCATGCAGCTGCGGGAGGTCCAGGACTGGGTCGTGGCGCCGCGCCTGCTGCAGGTGCCGGGCGTGGCGGACGTTGCGCCCTTCGGCGGTCGCGTGCGGCAGTACGAGATCGAGCTCGAGCCCCGCGCGCTCGATAAGTACAAGCTCAGCGTCCGGCAGATCGCCGACGCCGTGAAGAACAACAACCGGAACGCCGGCGGCGCGCTCATGGAGATGGGCCAGCAGGCCCTCGCCATCCGGGGCTCGGGGCTGATCCGGTCGAGCGACGACATCGAGCACATCGTCCTCGACGCGCAGAAGGGCGTGCCCATCTTCGTCCGCGACGTCGGGGGCGTGAAGGTCGGCGCGCTCCCCCAGACCGGGATCTTCGGGGTGAACCGCGGGCGCGAGCGCTACGGAGCCGTCGAGGGCATCGTGCTCATGCGACGGGGCGAGAACGCCAGCCACGTGCTGCGCGCCATCCACGAGGCGGTCGACGAGCTGAACCGCACACGCCTGCCCCAGAACGTCCGCATCGTGCCGATCCACGACAAGACGGAGCTCGTGCAGAGCACCCTGCGGACCATTTCCCGCGTGCTGCTCGAAGGATTCGTCGTCGTCATCACCGTGCTCTTGCTCTTCCTCCTCAGCATCCGCGCCGCCCTGGTGACGGCCCTCGTCATCCCGCTCTCGCTCCTGTTCGCGTTCGTGTGCATGCGGTTCACGGGGCTGTCGCTGAGTCTGCTGAGCATCGGGGCGCTCGACTTCGGCATCATCGTCGACGCGACGATCGTCATGGTGGAGCGCATCATCCACCGCCTCTCCGAGCGCCGCGACGACGGCACGACCCGCGACAGTGTGTTCCAGACGATCCGCCGGGCGGCCCGCGACGTCCAGCGGCCGATCCTCTTCTCGCTGACCATCATCATCTCCGCCTACATCCCGCTGTTGACGCTGGAGCGCGTCGAACGCCGTCTGTTCACCCCGATGGCCATGACGGTGTGCTTCGCGCTCCTCGGCTCGCTCCTCTTCAGCCTCACGCTCATCCCCGTGCTCGCCACGTATGCCTGGGGCCCGCGGACGCGGATCCGCCGACACGTCGTCCTCGACTGGATCAACGAACGCTACGAGCACCTCGTCCGCCGCATCGTGCGCCGTGCCGGCTGGACGGTCGCCATCGCCGGCGTCGTCCTCGGGCTGGCGCTCTACGTCGGCTCCCGCCTCGGCAGCGAGTTCCTGCCCCAGCTCGACGAGGGCGTGATCTGGATCCGCGCCAACCTGCCGCCCGGCATCTCCCTGGAGAAATCGGCGGACGTCGCCGCGACGATCAGGGAAGCGATCCTGCGCTCCCCGGAGGTGGAGCTGGTCGCGTCGCAGACCGGGCGCAACGATTCGGGCACCGATCCCTTCGGCCCCAACCGCAACGAGTTCCTGGTCGACCTGCGTCCCTACGCGGAGTGGAAGCGCGGCCGGACCAAGGCCGCGCTCGTCGACGAGCTGTCGCGGCGGCTCGGCGCGGAGATCCCGGGCGCGACGTTCAACTTCACGCAGCCGATCATCGACACTTCCACGGAGATCGCCACCGGCTCATCGGCGGACCTGGCCGTCATCCTGATCGGCCCGGACCTGCGGCAGCTGCGCGGCCTCGCCCGGCAGACCCTCCAGGTGCTCCACGGCGTGCCCGGCGCCGCGGACACGTCGATCGAGCAGGAAGCGGAGCAGGCGCAGCTCCGCATCGCCATCGACCGACCCGCGACCGCGCGTTACGGGATCAACGTCGCGGACGTGCAGGACGTCATCGATCTGGCCATGGGCGGGAGCCCGATCACGTCGGTCTTCGAGGGTGACCGGCGGTTCGACGTCGTCGCGCGCTTCGTCCCCCAGGCCCGCGCCGATCCCGCGGCGATCGGCAACGTCCTCGTGCCGACGCGCGACGGCGGCCGCGTCCCGCTCTCGATGCTCGCGGACATCCGCGTCGTGGACGGGGCCACGATCATCGCCCGGCGCGAGAACGAGCGGCAGATCACCGTGCGCACGAACATCCGCGGTCGGGACCAGGGCAGCTTCGTGGCCGAGGCTCAGGAACGGTTCGAAGACGCGGTGAAGCTGCCCGCGGGCTATCGCGTGGTATGGGGCGGACAGTTCGAGAACCTGGAGCGCGCACGTCAGCGGCTCGGCGTCATCGTTCCCGTCACGATCGCGATCATCTTCGCGTTGCTCTTCGTGACCTTCGGGTCCGCGCTCGACGCGTTCTTGGTCTTGCTGAACGTGCCGTTCTCGCTCGCGGGGGGGCTCATCGCGCTCTGGCTGAGGAACATCCACCTCAGCGTGTCAGCGGCGGTCGGCTTCATCTCGCTCTTCGGCGTCGCCGTCATGAGCGGCGTCCTCTACATCTCGGAGATCAACCGCCGGCGGCACGAGCCGGGCGCCTCGCTCGAGGACGCTGTGGTCGCGGGCGCGCGGGTGCAGTTCCGGCCACGGCTGATCGTCATCGTCGTCGCCGCCCTCGGGATGATGCCGGCCGCGCTCGCCCGCGGCATCGGGTCGGACATCCAGCGCCCGCTCGCCACGGTGGTCGTGGGAGGCCTCGCGTCGACCCTCGTGCTGACCTTGCTGGCGCTGCCCGCGGTCTATCGCCTCGCCGAACGGTTCCGGAGGCCCAGCGGCTCCGCGCCGGCCGCGGGCGGCACGGAGGCCACGCCGTCCCGGAACGCCTGACGCTCAGCGTCCGCCGAGCGGCAGCGTGAGCACCGGCCCTGGCCCGGCCTTGCCCGTCAGCTCCAGGCGGGAGAGCTCCATAAGGAGCGAGAAGGTGGCCTTCGTGTCCTGGTCGGTCTCGTCGACGTAGAACCAGTACCCCTTGTAGGGGACGGCGACGTGGGCGCTCGGCGGTCGCCCGTCGCTCTTGATGGCGCGCACCTGGAACAGGCCGTCGATCACGAGCCGCCAGTCAAAGGGCTGGCCGGACGTGTCGCGAGTGACCGTCACCACCCCGGCGCTCATATGCTCGACGGGAACATCGATGCCGTGGCTGACATAGTAGAGGGCCTGCAGGAGGGAGCGGGTCTCCAGATCGATCGCGGTCACCCCGTCCGCCGGATACGTCGACGGAAAGGGCTTCAGCGTCTCCTGGGTGATGGGAAACCTGGTCAGCCCCAGCTTCAGCTTGAAGGCGCGGGCGACCTCCCGCATCTCGGCCGACTCCGCGGCCTGCGGATCGACGAGCAGCACCGGCTGGGGGATCTTCTTGAGCAGCGTCCACTGAGTGCCGCGCTCGTCCAGCCGGTACTCGTAGCCGCTCTTGGCGGCCTCGATCACGTCGCGGGGCGTGACGCTGCCCGCCGGCAACGGGCTGCCCTGCGCCTCGGTCCGCTCTTCGACGCCGAAGACGACCTGGCCGCGGTCCTGGAGCGTCTGCAGGGCGCGGACGCCGCGCTGGAAGTCCTGGAAGACCGGCGGAGCCTTCGGCGTGGGGCCACTGGCCGTCTCGGCATTCGAGACCCAGTTGAGGTTCTCCAGATACAGGCGGAAAACGGTGGAGATCGGCCACGTGGTCTTGGCGAGATAGATCAGGCCGTCCAGCGGGACCGGCGTGAACAGCTTGCGCGTGAACTCCTGATCGTCGAGCGGCGTGAGGCTGAAGGTCGGACGGTCGGCCCCGCCGATGCCGAGCTGCGGCAAGACGGCCGAGTAGCTCTTGGCGATCTCGGCGCCGGAGGCGACGAAGAACGGCGTCAGCTGGAAGCTCTTGTTCAGCTCGTACTGCGCCGCGATGCCGGAGACGGCGAGACTGCTCGGCGTGTCGGTGTACCGCAGCCGCACGATGTTGAGCAGCAGCTGCTCTTCCGTCGTCCGCTTCACGACCTCGTTGTACTGGAGCCGGCTCGTCTGGAGCGCATCCGGCCCGAAGCTGGCGCACCCGGTCACGAGCAGGTTCACGACGACGGCGCGGAGCAGGGACGACAGGGACGTGAGCGAGGCGGGACGCACCAGCCGGTGAGCGCGCAGCCCGGCGGAGTCGGTCACGGCTCCGAGTCTAGCGTAGCGGACGCGAAGGACCGGCGAATTACCTGCGAGGGGCTCAGCGGATGGGACGCGGCGGCAGATAGCCGAGGAGCAGGACGCTCAGGTTGACGAGCAGGAGCTTGTTCCAGGCCGCGCACGCCGCAACCGCCTCGTCGTGGCCGAGCTCGCCGGCGAAGACGCCGGCCAGCGCGGTCTGGGCCAGGCTCATCGCGCCGACCATGAGGTGCGGCGGAATCGTCCCGCCGGGGCCGCGCGGCCGGTTGCTGTGCGAGAGGCCGACGGCCAGCAGGTAGTACGAGAACTCCGAGCCCGTCGCCACCTCCGCCGTCTCGCGGAGCCATCGGGCGAGACTGTGCTTGCGGCGCTCCACCCGCTCGGTGTCGACGGAACCGTCGTCCCGGAGGAAGAACTCCGCGGAGCGCGGAAACTTCAGGAAATGGTCGTAGAGTGCCGTCGTCAGCTCCTCCGCGTGGCGCAGAACAAACGGGGCAGACCGGCGGATCGCCGCGACATCGCCCTCGTCGAGTCCGACGAATTCCATCATGTCGCGGATGAAGCGCGACATGTCGGTCCCCGGCAGATAGCGCTCGGCGCCCGGCACCGTCCCGTCGTCCATGCGCGCCAGCATCGTCGCCTGCTCCGACGGCGTCAAGTCACCCGTCCCCTTGCAGGGAGGAGCAGGGCGGGGGGTATGTGTTCGTGCACTCTTGCGCGGAGCCGCCAGGAGCGTATATCCGGCGCATGACCGACCCTCGCCGCTCGCTGGGACAGGCCGCCGAGGCGGCGGCCGCCCGGTGGCTCACCCGCGCGGGCCTCGCCGTGCTCGAGCGTAACGTGCGGTTCCGCGAGGGAGAGATCGATCTGGTGTGTCGCGACGGCGACGTGATCGTCTTCGTCGAGGTCAAATGCCGGCGCGCGTACTGGGGCGAGGGCCCGGGCGACGCGGTGGCCTGGGACAAGCGCCGACGGCTGGTTCGCCTCGCCCGGCACTACCTCCGCGCGCGGCGGCTCGATCACGCGCGGTGCCGCTTCGACGTGGTGGCGGTGACGATGGAGGAGGACGGCGCCCGCACGATCCGCCACCTGCCCGCGGCCTTCGACGCGTCGTGAGGGAGGTCAGCGAGAGGTGAACGCGATGGCGCCGATCAGCGCGGCGGCCGTCGAGTGCGTGTCGTTCGTGTCGATCGAGATCGCCACCGCCTTCGGATTCTCAGGCCGCTCGCCGTAGATCTTCCGGTAGTCGGCGGCGACATCGCGCCGCTCGGTGAGCCAGCGGCCGAGCCCCTCCGCGCCCGATCGCAGGATCACGAACGTGACGGTGCCGGATTTCCGGCTACGCAGCACGCTGCCGGCCGGCTCGCTGGTTCCCCACGCGTAGCCGATCAACCGCGATCGGAGCGCTTCGGGGAAGCGCGGCCAGACGACGAAGAGATGGCCGGTGAGGTCGGAGGTCGCGCGGTTACGGATGTCCGCGCCGGCGGGAAGCTCGAGGACCTTCCAGCTCCACTCGAGGATCGGCGTCGCCTCAAGATCGACGTCGATCTGCTTGGCGATGGTGGAGTGTTCGTCGTGGCTCACGAGCCGCAGGGCGCGTCGCCCCTCGTCTTCCACGATCGTGAAGTCATAGGCGGGGCGGCCGCCCGGCGTCGCGTACTTCGTCCAGCCGGCGGGAATTCCGCACGCGCCGAGGGGCTGGCTCGCCCATTCCTCGACGACGACCCGCGCCGCGAACGCCACGGATATCCACGACGTCAACACGACGATCGCGGCCGCCGTCACACGACGTCTCATCGGCGGATCTTCTCCCACGGGTCGTAGTCCGGGTCGGGCGGCTCCGCGGGCGGGCGGTGGTCCTCGGGAACGCGGCGAAGATTCACACGGACGCGTGTCCACGTCGTGGAGCGACCGCGCATGGCATCGACGAGAACGTCGCCCTCTTCCACGTACGACGCGGCGTGCGGATGCCGGGCCCGCCATCGCTCCAGCCCGGCGAGCGCGTCCTCCTTCCTGGCCGCCCGCGCCACCGTGATGAGCGCGGCTTTCCGCTTGGAGGGCTGCACCCGCGGCGGCTCGCCCCGCCGCTTGCGGAAATGGGGCGGCCAGGGCGCGTCGCCGAGCCCTTCGGCGTCGTGACGCGTCGCCAGCTCGAGCAGCGGCTCCAGCGAGCCGGGCGCCGCGTCCATTCCGGCGGCGAGATCGCCGAGCCGAGCGTAGCGCGCCGGCATCGTCCGCACCGTGAAGTCGGCGGGGTCGCAGGATGGCACTTCGTCCCAGTCGAGCGGCGCGGAAACGCGCGCGTCGGGCGTGGGCCGGACGGAGTAGGCGGAGGCGACGGTCCGATCCTTGGCGTTCTGGTTGTAGTCGACGAAGACGCCGTGCCGTTCTTCCTTCCACCACTTGCTGGTCACGAGGCCGGGCGCGCGGCGCTCGACGTCGCGGGCCAGGGCCAGCGCGGCCCGCCGCACGTCGTCGAATCCCCATCGCCGCTCGATCCGGACGTAGACGTGGAGACCCCGCGAGCCCGACGTCTTCGGCCACCCCACCAGGCCGACATCGGCGAGCGCCGCGCGCACGACGCCCGCCGCCTCCCGGATCTGATCGAAGCCCACCCCGGGCCCCGGATCGAGGTCCACCCGCAGCTCGTCCGGGCGATCGAGGTCGTCGGCGCGCACGGGGTGCGGGTTGAGGTCGATGCAGCCGAGGTTCACGAGCCAGACGAGCTGCGCCAGATCGGTCACCACGAGCTCGTCCGCCGTCCGTCCCGAGGGAAAGGCGAGCGTCACCGTGTCGATCCACGAGGGACGGCTCGTGGGCGCGCGTTTCTGGAAGAAGAAGTCGCCCTCGGCTCCGTTCGGATAACGCTTCAGGACGATCGGACGGTTGGAGACCGCGCGGAGCGCGCCGTCGCCCACGGCCAGGTAGTAGCGGACGAGCTCGATCTTGGTGATCCCGGCGCGAGGAAAGTAGATCTTCGTGGGGTTCGAGACCTTGACCTCGCGTCCGGCGATCTGGAGGACCTCGGCCGACGTCGGCGCCGCCACGTCGATCACGACTCCCGGCGCTCGGGATCACGGGCGCCGAACACGCGCTCCAGCTCGTACGCCGGCGTGACGTCGAGCTGATCGTAGCGGCAGTCTTGCGGCCGCTTGTCGGGACGCCAGCGCACGAACTGCGCGGCGTGCCGGAAGCGCGAGCCCTGCATGTGGTCATACGCGACCTCGCAGACGCGCTCGGGCCGTAGCGGCTCCCAGCTCAGGTCCTTCCCACGGTTCCACCGGCTGGTCGCTCCGGGCATCCGCTGCCCGTTGGCGGTCGCCTGCTCTTCCGCCTCGGCCCAGTCGCGCCAGGGATGTCCGGCCAGCGCGTTCTCGCGCAGCGGCGCGAGCTCGGCGACCAGCTGCTTGCGCACGGCGTTGGTGAACGCCGCGGTGACGCCGACGTGGTGGAGCGTCCCCGCGTCGTCGTAGAGTCCGAGCAGGAGCGAGCCCACCATCGTGCCGGGGCCCTTGGCGTGCCAGCGGAAGCCGGCCACGACGCAGTCGGCAGTGCGCCGGTGCTTGACCTTGATCATCGTCCGCTCGCCGGCCAGATACGGCGCGTCGAGGCGCTTGGCCATGACGCCGTCGAGCCCGGCGCCCTCGAAGCGACGGAACCAGTCCTCGGCCAGCGCGCGGTCGCGCGTGGCCGGCGAGAGGTGCACCGGCCGCACCGCGCCCGCCAGCACGCGCTCCAGCCGCTCGCGCCGCACGGCGAGCGGCGTCTCGCGCAGATCCTCCTCGTCGAGCGCGAGGAGATCCCACGCGACGAACGAGGCCGGCGACTGCTCCGCCAGCAGCTTCACCCGGGAGGCGGCGGGATGGATCCGCAGCAGGAGCGCCTCGAAGTCCAGGCCGTTGTCGCCGACGATCACGATCTCGCCGTCGACGACGCACCGTTCGGGGAGTGCCCTGGCCAGCGGCGCGACCAGCTCGGGAAAGTACCGGTTCATCGGTTTCTCGTCGCGGCTCTGCAGGAGCACCTCGTCCCCGTCGCGGAAGACGAGCGTGCGGAAGCCGTCCCACTTCGGCTCGAACTGCCAGCCGTCGCCGCGGGGCAAGGCGTCAGCCGCGCTCGAGAGCATGGGCGCGAGCGGCGGCGCGAACGGCAGGCGCATGAGTCCATTGGAACCTCACCGGCCGGGCTCGGCAACTCATGGGGGCGGCCATCGCCGTCAGCGTCAGGTCGGGTAGAATCGGGCGTCATGCCGATTGCCTGGGATGCCTACCGGACCGCGTTGCCGTCGATCGCAGACGCCGTGGGGCGCACGCCGCTCGTGAAGCTCAATCGCGTCACCGCGGACGTCCGGCCGCCGATCTACCTCAAGATCGAGTGGTTCGGGCCGAGCGGGAGCCTGAAGGACCGGATCTACCTGCACATGTTCGAGCGCGCCGAGGCCCGCGGTGAGCTCGAGGCCGGCATGCACGTGCTCGAATGCTCGACGGGCAATGCCGGCATCGCCTGCGCGTTCGTCGCCGCGGTCAAGGGCTATCCGTGCACGATCGTGATGCCGGAGGGCATGAGTGACGAGCGCAAGAAGATCATGCGCGCCTACGGCGCCCGGCTCGTGTTCACGCCGGGGGGCGAGAGCGACGTCGATCTCTCGCTGGCCAGGCTCGAGGAGATGCGGGCGGCCGATCCGCGACGCTACTGGGTGCCGGGACAGTTCTCGAATGCCGACAACGTCGAGGCGCACTACCGCAC
>Ga0075425_100003258_pt1 | contig 16456 bp, 12 predicted proteins | sample SoiMethybrSBSTD4_FD_75300 | JGI IMG/M metagenome (GOLD analysis project Ga0075425, IMG submission 75300) | Bulk soil microbial communities from a Populus tree surrounding site in Tennessee, USA - Soil MetaG P. TD hybrid SBSTD4 | ecosystem: Environmental > Terrestrial > Soil > Tree plantation... | reverse complement strand
ATGCTCCCCGGAGCGGCCTGGGAAGGGGTAAAGCCCTGTATTCACTACTAGGTACACGAATTAGCCGGTAGCCAGACGGTCGATCTTAGCCGCCATGATGAAGTCGCTTTCGGTTAGCCCATCGATTTTGTGGGTCCACAGGGTAACCTCGGCCTTGCCCCAGGAAAGCAGGATGTCAGGGTGATGTCCCTGCTCTTCGGCAAGCGACCCCACCCGATTTACAAAAGCCAGCGCTTGCTTGAAATCCGGGAAGGTAAAGGCGCGAACGATGTGATGCTCGTTGATCACCTTCCAGTGCGCCCAATCGGTAAGCTGCTGGTGGATGTCAGCGAGTTCCTTGCCCTTCAAAGGAGGAACTCCGCCGCGGCAGGGGACACAGGTCTTCGATTCGAGAGATGGCATACGTCCTACTGACATTGGAAGCTGAGCTCCCTGCCTACTCAGATGCTCTAATTTAACCACGCAGAACGACCTTGGCGTAATCAGAGGGTCATATAATATTCCGGCAACGGTCCGTGCGCCATGTCAGTATTGTTGACGCTGCGCAATAGTGGTCGCGCGGTTATTTCTGGAGCATCCGAATGAGTACTGCTTCTTCAATGCCAGCCTCGGCCGGCGAGACGTTCAGCGCTAGCCGCTGGACGCGTAGCAACCGAATCTTTCCCACGCGCATTGTGGTCACGCCGTTGCACGTCAACCGGGTGAAGCCCCGCCTGTTCGGCAGCACCGAGGAGAGCATTGCGATCAATCAGGTGGCGTCGGTGCAGATCAAGACAGGCGTGATCTGGTCGGAGATTCGCATTGATTCGACGGGAGGGGCCGATCCCATCACCAGCCACGGCCACCGGAAAGCGGACGCGGTCCGTATTCGCGAGCTTATCGAGAGTTACCAGGCGGCAGCGCAGCGAGCACCAGCGCGCACCGCAAATTGACCGCGGGACACTACTGGGCGCTAAAGGTGATGCGCACGGTTTCGCGGGTTTCCTTTTCCCCTGGCTGATAGCGCCATTTCATCACAGCGTGTTCTGCGGCGGCGGCGAGCATGGGATGGCCGCCGACCACAAGCACCTCTCTTACCGTGCCGTCGGCCCGCACGATCGCCTGCAATTGCACTGTGCCTTGCAGGCTGAGGTTTTTTGCGATGTCAGGGTAGATAGGCGATACTTCGTTCTTGACGGGACGAAACCCTGCACTCTCGATGGTCGAGCCTGCGACCTTTGCCGGAGGAGCGGGAATGTTTTGCCCGTAATGGACTCCGGCGTGTTCGATCGATTCTGGATTGACTTCGAAGGTGACACGGCCGTCTTTGAGCGCAAGATTGATCATTCCGCCCTGCGCCAAAAAGTTCGGATCTTCACCGACCAGCAACACGCCGGAAGAATTCAATGCGGCGATCATCACAGGGGTGTCTTTCTGCGACGCGCGAAAGAAGACTATCTGGCAGGATTTCAAATCTGCCAGCGAACGGGAGTGCCGGATTTCGATAGGGTGCCCGGTGACGGTTCGTCCAGCCAGGGTGTGGTGAAGCACTTTGACGAAATCCTCGTCGCCGCCAAAGACGGCGATCACCAGCGAAGAGTCGGGAGCGGGAAGGGCTTCCTCGGGCCACTGGGTGGCTTTCGCGAAGTTGTACAAGTACGCGGCTTTGATCTGGTACTCGCTGGCGGTCTCGGCGGATGAGCTTGGGGCGAGTAAGAGCACAGTCACCAGCGCAAACGCGAGAATCCAGTGGCAAGGCGTCGGTTTTACTGGGCCGAATAATTTCGATTCTTCGCTCGAATCGGGCATGGTCTACTTTGTTCCGCTCTTCTCCGGTTTCGACTGCCACATCAGCTTGAATACGACCGAGCGCGGTACCAGACCGGAGCCGTCGCGGAAGAGCGTGTTCCGGGTTTCCACGTGGCGTGGCGATTGCAGGTTTTGTCCCCACACTCCAAGCGTCCATTCGGGGCGCAGGTGCCAGTCGCCACCGACATCGAGACGGTCGAACTCGGGGACGGACTGGAACGGCACCACAACATAGCTGGCGATGCGTCCGAGTGGAACTTCGCTGTAGTGGTAAAGCGAAGTGTGGAAGTCGATCTGCTTAGTCAGGTTGAGCTGCGACTGCAGGTTGAACAAGTGTTTGGGAGTGGCCTGCAGGGCATTGGGACTGCCGCGGGTTTCGGTCACTCCGCCCGCAAGCGTCCAGCGACGGATGGGATGCCACTGTGCACTGATCTCAGCGCCGTGGGTTTGCGCTCCGCCCTGATTGACGTACAGATAGCTGGTCAGCAGTTCGCCGGGGATGAAACTGATGGTTTGCTGGGTGTTAATCAGACGGTCGTACTGATTGTAGTAGGTGGCGACATCCACGGAAAAGGATTTCTGCTGAAAGCGGTATCCCGTCTCGTAAGCGATAAGTGTTTCAGTGCGCAGGGTGTCGCTGCCGTCGATATCGATGACCACAGACGCTCCTCCCGGTCCAATGCCGGGGAAACCCTGGTCGATGGTCACATCGCGTTCGCCGCGCGAGGGGACGCGCACTGCCCGAGAGACAGATGTCCAAAAGGCGTGCGATTTTGAAGGCGTCCAAACGGCGCGCGCCTGCGGCTGATAATCGAATCCGGTGTAACCGTTATGCTCAAACTTTGATCCGGCGATGATCCGCAGTCGGTCGGGGACGATGACGAAGCCGTATTGCGCAAACACGCTGGCCACACTGTTACGTCGGCTGACGGGAGAGATGAAGAAGCTGTCTTGCGGCAAGTCGTCTTTGGTGGTGTTAAAGGCCGCGCCCCAGATCAAAGAGTTGCGGGCGTTGATTTCGAAATCGTGCTGGGTCTCAACGTCACAGGTGGTACGCCCATCGGCCGGGAACTGCTCGCGGTTATACCAATCGCAATAGGCGAGAGTGTCGAGGCTGGAGCGATCGGAGAATGTGCGCTTCCAGCGGACCTGGGCATTGTAGTCATCGGTGACGAATTGCATGGGGGTGGTCGAAAGATAAGGGGCGCTGAGGATGCGGCCGTCGTAGCCGCCGCCTTCGACAGTCAGCGTGTCTTTCGCGGTTGCTGCCCAGTCCACGCGCAATCCTGCCTGCGGCAGAGTGAGGCTGTTTGGCAGGTAACCGTTGGTTCGCGAGGCAAAGGGTTCGAGATATGACGCGCGGCCATAAACGTAATAATTGAGCTTGGAGCTGATTGCGCCGCCTTGGCGCACGGTGGTGGTGTAACCGGTGTCTTTATCGAGCGTGGCGGAAACCATGCTGCCCTGGACCTGGTCGGCGCTCTTGGTCACAATGTTGATCACGCCGTTCATCGCGTCCGCGCCCCATAAGGTCCCACCGGGACCGCGGATCACTTCCACGCGGTCGATGTTTTCGAGCGGAATGTCGAGCGCGTCCCAATAGACGCCGCCGTAGAGAGGCGTATACACACTGCGGCCATCGACCAGCACCAGCATTTTGTCGTTGTAAAGATCGCTGAAGCCGCGCGCGCTGATCTGCCAGATGTGGTCGTCGGTCTGGGTGACATAAAGACCGGGCACCATGCGCAAGGCTTCGGGCAGGGTGGTGAAGCCGCTGTCGCGAATGGCGTCGCTGGTCAGGACGTAGATGGCTGCTGGCGCGGTAGAAAGGCTTTCGGCTTTGCGCGATGCAGAGGTGACCTGCACTTTGGCGAGGTCGTCGAGGCTAAGATCGGTGAGGTCGGCGGATTGGGCCCAGCAGCCGCCTGCCAGAAAAAGGCACACGAATGCGTGCCAATAGGGATAGGAAGACATAGCTAGCTCCTTACTCACGGTTTCATCGGCTAGACTTGGGCGTGGCATTAATTGGGCGTGGCATTTAAGGAGATGGCGGGCTTGAACAACCCAAAGGACGACAACGGTTGGGGCCAAATGGCCAACTATGCGCAGTTGGCGATGATGCTTCCGGCGGCGACAATCGTGGGGTGGCTCATCGGCGCAGCCCTCGACCACTGGCTGCATACAACCTGGCTTTATATCGTCGGGTTGCTGGTCGGGATTATTGCAGGCTTTGTGGAACTGATCCGTGCAGTGATGAAGGACAGCAAGAACATCTGATGCGGCTTATGGGCCGCTTGGCGAATTCTGCAGTTAGAATCTCTTCGTGAATCCTGCACGCGCGATGTCGGATGACGATTTCTACTCCCGCACTCTCTGGCGCATTCAGCGTCTCATAATCATACTGGGGACAGCTGGTCTGATTACTTCGTTCCCGTACTTCGGATGGCGCGTTGCCGCCGGCTTTGGCCTGGGGTGCACAATCGCGCTCCTGAATTTTCACTCGCTGCAAAAAGTGGTCGCGGGCATCGGAGAGTTGGCCGTGCGTTCCGGTGCGCCGGTCTCCTCTCGAGGCATTGTGACCCGTTTCCTGTTCCGTTACTTCCTGATGGCGATCGTCGCCTTTGTTATACTTGTTGTTTCCCGCGAGAGCCTTTATGGATTGTTTGCGGGCTTGCTTCTGCCCGTTTCGGCAATGTTGTGCGAGGCGGCATATGAGGGTTACAGGGTCGTATTTCGCGGGATGTGAAACGAGTCCGTTCTTATTTTTGCTCCAGCCAGAGGCAGTGAACCTGGCTGAGGAGCAGATGGTAAAACCGATTTTCCTATGCCTGAACAACTCTGGGTTACAAGGATTTTGAACCAGGCCTTCGCGGGTCCGGTAGATTGGCTTCTTGCTTTTGTTCACCGCACATTGCATCTTCCGGTTGAGCCGCGATTCCCGCGGGCGCCGATCACAAACGGCGTCGCGATGGAGCTGGTCGTATTCGGGCTTCTTCTCCTGATGTTCGTTTTGGTGCGTTCCCGGCTTTCAGTCGAAAGCCCGGACGGTCTGCAGCACGTTTTTGAACTCTTCAATGAATTCATTGAAGGGCAAGCACGCGACGTTATTGGGCGCCACAGCGAGAGATATATCCCGTTCCTCGTGACTTTGGGATATTTCATTCTGATCTCGAACCTGCTGGGCATCATTCCGGGCATGGAGTCGCCGACGGCCGACAAGGTGGTTCCGCTCGGGTGCGCGCTTTGTGTATTTATTTACTACCATGCGCACGGATTCAGGCACGCCGGTATTGGTTATCTGAAGCATTTTCTCGGGCCGTTTGACTCAAGCACACCGACGTACATTCGTGTTCCGGTTGGTCTTCTAATGCTCGTAATCGAACCGATCAGTCATTTGGCCCGCGTGATATCACTGACAGTCCGACTTTATGGGAACATTTTCGCTGGAGACATGGTCACCCTTGTCTTCCTGTCCCTTATTCCCATCGCCGTGCCGGTGGTTTTCATCGGGCTGCATATTGGCGTGGCTCTCATTCAAACGTATGTGTTCGTTTTGCTCGCGATTGTGTATCTGGGAGGAGCGGTCGTTGAGCAGCACTAAATCTCGCCGTTCAGCGTGAGGGCGCTTGCACGGTAGCGTCAACCACCCACTGGCGGCAATTCATAAGGAGAAACAAGAATGCGCACTATGAAGTCTCTGTTGATGGGCTTGTCGACTCTTTGCTTCGCCGTTCCTGCATTCGCGCAGGGCGGAGAAGCGTCGGGCGGGACGAATTGGGTTGCAGCTGCGGCAGGTATTGCCATGGCAATTGCCGCTGCCGGCTGCGGAGTTGGCCAGGGCCGCGCCTCTGCGGCGGCGAATGAGGGAATCGCGCGAAACCCTTCGGCTCGCGCATCTATTCAAACCGCGTTGATCATCGGCTTGGCATTCATTGAGTCGCTCGCGATCTATGTGTTGCTGGTGGTGTTCGTGAAAATGAAGTAGTGAGGTTTCGTTCCTGGTGGCCCCACTTCTCGTAGAGTCAGCGGGAAGTGGGATCACTGCGATGAATCTGATTTTCTGTCGTATTCCCATCTCCCAGTACGGCCATCGGGAGCGTGCGCCAGCGAGCCCATCAGCAGATGGCGCAGGCGGTGCCGGCTTTCGAGATCGATATTCACGAACTCAAATCCGACTTCGTTGACGCGGGCGCGGCGCAGCAAGACTTGTGCGCGGATGTGCCGCATCCCAACTTGAATATCCAGGTCGGCGTCCGAGCCGACGCGAAGTGAATCCTCTTTGGTCCCCATTCCTCCGCCCAGGCTAAGCTCGCGCACTGCCAGACTTGATTTGCCCCATGAACTGCTGATAGTCGCTGGGACAGCCTTCTTCAGCACAATTCGTTCATAACGGCGCTGCCTTACCCACGGACAAGCAGGAGCCGAATCCAGCGGACCGATCGCGAGTTCGCCGGGCTCAAGGCCGCTCTGGGACATGATCTGGGTTGAGTAGCGCGGATCGATTCTGGCCAGCGCCTGCGCCGCTGCAATTCGCAGTTCGCGATGCTGTTGCCACTTGAACATCCTTTTCGCTTCGTACAGGCCGCGCAGCACTGGCACGGCATCAGGGTCGCGCAATCTTCCCAGAGCTTCAATCGCTTTCAACTGAAGCAGCGGAGAACGACTTTCAGTCTCTCCGACTTCAGCCATAACGATCAATGGAGGCGCGGCGCTGCGGTCTCCGCTCATGCCAATCTCGTCCAGTGCCTGCGGCACCACCGATGAGTCAAGAATTTCCAGGATCTCGAGCAGTGTGCGTCCGCGATCGCCTGCCGCACCATACGCGATCTGGCGCACGATCACATCGTGATAAAACCGGTTCCACTCGGGCAGCCGCTGAGGCAGGAATTCCAGTAGTCCAGGAACATCCAGCCGGCTCAGCAGGCCCACCGACGAAACTGCCTGTCGTTGGGCGCCGCTGCGCAGCATTTCGCGCAAAGACTGGTTGGCCTCCTCGCCCAGGTCGTGCACCACGTCCACGATCCGGTCGCACTCTTCACGGCGCATGGAGCGGAAGAACCGTTCCGCAAGATGTTCGGCGGCAGCCTGCGCATTCCGGTGCAGCACCGACAGCAGATCGGCAGGAATGTTCTGCTGCCGCAAGGCATCCTCAATGAACTCAGGCAAGCGGCTATCAACGCCGATGCGCGGCCGCAATTCCTTCTCCAGCACCGGCCGCCGGCTCGCCAAATAATCCATGGTCTCGCAACAGTGGGCCAGAGCGCGATATTGCTTCCGCTGGCTGGCTTCAGTTCCCAGGCGCACAAAAGCCGCGCTCAACAGGGACTCCACCTCGGGATCCGATTCTTTCACCAGCGCATCGCCGACCTTGTGGGCGGTTTCGCCCAGCAGGTTGCCACCGACTGCGGCCAGAAGATCTGCGAGCTGCGTCAGTCCGTTAGCAACTCGTGCGCGATAGTCGTGATCGCGTGAGCTTACCTGTGCAGCGTAGCTTTCAAGTACGGCCGCCGCAGTCTCGCGGTCACCGCGCTGCAACAGCAGTTCTATGTATTGCCGCACATTTCGTGCGGGGACGCAGGGGGCGTCCTCCGACATCAAAGCTTTTTTCTTGCTATGCTCCGGCAATTCCGCCCAAAACATTCGGTCGAGCAGATCGGCATGGGACTCGACCATCAGCCCAGCCTTGTTCATCTTCTCTTCGTGCTGCGACAAAATTTTTCTGAGACTATCCATCTGCCGGCCCATGCCTTCGAGCATTTCATGGACAGCATTCACCTGCAGGTCACCGGACTCAAAGCGCTCCAGAGCGTAGCGGATCGCCAACTGCTCGGCCGCCCGCATCAGGACGGGCTTGTCACTCTTGTGGTCCGCTGAATTGGAAATCTCGTCGAGTAGAGCAAGCACGGTCTGGCGGATCTTTTCTTCCGAGCGGTGCAACTCAAGCCCAATCAACTCCGGTCTGGGAGTTGCTTGCGCGCCTATTTCGCCGAAGCGCGTCAGCAATCGCAGGGCCTCTATCGTTTCTTTATCGGTTAATGGAAACGGATTGTCGCGAGCGGTATTTCTGGCTTCCAGGGCTTCTGTCAGCGCAAACGACATTTGGTCTGCAGCGCTGCCGGGTGACCCTCCAGAATCTTTGGCGCCCTCAGCGGCTGCGATCAGTTGCACAAGTTTGGCGGGCTGGCTGAGCCACTCTCTAACTTCCGGCGACAGGGCTTGTGCCGCAAGCTGCGCCGCTGCGCTCACACCGGGGTTCGAGGAGTCAGTCGCGATGAATTTCACCGTGTTAATTCGGATATTGCCTTTGCCATCCAGAAACGCGTTCTTGATCAGCGACGCGAAATCCTGTGCCTTGGATCCACCCACAGAAATAACGCGCACCAGTTTTTCAAATTCCTTCAGAGTCACCTCGCTCGAGAACTGAATGCTCGCGACTCCAGCAGCATTAAGCAGTTGGGCGAATCCCCGCTCGGCCTGACCGGTTTCAACCGGCATGCCATCGAGCAGCAGATGCTCCTCAAAAACGCCTAAGACTACAGAACCTTTCAGCAGCGGTACTGCTTCTTTCAGTTCCCGCCAGGCAACTTCAAACTGTGCCCGGGTCCGCCTGTGCTCGAATCCGTACAGACGCACATGCTTCACCAGGATGTTCAGGCTGTGAAGAAACGGGCGCGCGGACGCCTGCGCCACTTTGCTTGTGCCGGTGCTCGGAATAGACGGCTCCCTTGCGAAATACCTTCAGCTAGCGTAAGACGAAAGACACCGGGGTGCATGTTACGGAGGTCATTGGACGCGCGAGCAGAAGATCGTAAGCCGTTGAATTCAGATAATCTGCGGCGAATGATTCGGGAACTAGTAGTAACCGAATGGAATTTGCCACGGTGGCGCTGGTTCAGCACAACTGGCCAGAGGGGCGTCGCCGAACCGCTTGCTAGTCGGCTTGGCTGCCAGTCAGCGATATCTTCCACAACGGCCGCCGCCTGCGGGCAAACCACCAGCGCAGCCGATCCATATACAGGTAAACCACGGGAGTGGTGAACAGGGTTAAGGCTTGGCTCAGGATCAGTCCGCCCACAATGGTTATGCCGAGCGGCTGCCGCAATTCGGACCCAGTTCCGGTTCCCAGTGCCAGCGGCAGCCCCCCGAGCAGCGCCGCCATGGTGGTCATCATGATGGGACGGAATCGTAACATGCAGGCCTCGAAGATCGCGTCCTGAGGCGATTTGCCTTCCCGGCGTTCGGCATCGAGAGCGAAGTCGATCATCATGATGGCGTTTTTCTTCACTATGCCGATCAGCAGAATGATTCCGATGAAACCCATGACGTTAAGTTCATTGTGCGTAAGCAAGAGCGCAAGCAGCGCGCCGACACCGGCGGACGGCAGCGTCGAAAGGATGGTGATCGGGTGGATGTAGCTCTCATACAAAATCCCGAGCACGATGTAAACCGTAAGCACTGCAATCACAATCAGAATCGGCTGGTTGGCCAGCGCCTGCTGGTACGCCGCGGCCGTGCCTTGAAAGCTGGCATGGATAGTCGCCGGAAACTGGATCGCGCGTTCGGCCGCATCAATCGCCTGCGTGGCATCTCCAAGAGAAACTTTTGGAGCGAGATTGAATGAAATGGTGATGGAAGGGAACTGGCCCTGGTGATTGACCGCCAGCGAGGTATTCGCGGGGCCGAAGTGAGCTATTGCCGCGAGCGGAACCATGTGCCCGGTTGAAGAATGCACATAAACGGACTGCAGCGCCGCCGGACTGGTTTGATATCGCGGATCAACTTCCATGACCACGTGATACTGATTCAGCTGCCGGTAAATGGTTGACACCTGGCGCTGGCCAAAGCCATCGTAAAGCGCATTGTCTACGTCCTGCGGCGAAATCCCCAGCCGTGAGGCGGTATCGCGATCGATGATCACCTCGGCGTCCAGGCCCCGGTCCTGCTGGTCGGTATTCACGTCCCGCAGTTCTGGCAGGGTGCGCAGTTTGTCCTGCAATTTCGGCGTCCAGGAACTCAGTTCCTTGAGATCCTCCCCTTGGAGCGTGTACTGATATTGGGCCTGGCTCTGGCGTCCGCCGACAGTCAGGTCCTGCGCCGATTGCATAAAGAGGGTTGCGCCCGGGACTGCAGCCAGCTTGCGGCGCATTTCGCCGATGAACTGGTCGGCGGTTATTTTTCGCTCCTTACCCTTGGGCTTGAGGGTAATGAACATTCGACCCTGATTTTTGGCAGTGTTTCCTCCTGCGAATCCGACAATGGTCTGGACGTTGCTGTCCCGCATTACGATGCTCACGAACTGCTGCATCTTTTCTTTCATGGCAGCGAAAGAAATATCCTGGTCGGCTTGAACTGAGCCGGTAATGCGCGCCGTGTCTTGTTGCGGGAAAAAACCTTTGGGGACTTGCGCGTACAAAAACACCGTCAGGCATGCGGTTGCAACGGTGATGGCGAGCGTGAGCGGCTGATGACGCAATACCCAACTGAGCCCGACGCGATAAACCTTGAGCATGCCATCGAACACCGTCTGCGAGACTCGGTAAGCCCAGTTGTGCTTCTCTTCATGCGCCGGCTTCAGAATCTGCGCGCACATCATGGGCGTGGTGGAGAGCGAGACCAGCAGCGACACTGCAATCGCGGCGCTCAGAGTAACTGCGAACTCGCGGAAAATTCTTCCTACGATGCCGCCCATCATCAGAATCGGAATGAAAACTGCAATGAGAGACGTGCTCATCGAGAGCACAGTAAAGCCAATCTCGCGCGCGCCGCGAAATGCTGCCGCAATCGGGGGCATTCCTTGTTCGAGATAACGAGTGATGTTCTCCAGCACGACGATGGCATCGTCCACAACAAACCCCGTAGAAATGGCCAGCGCCATCAGCGAAAGATTGTCGAGGCTGTATCCACAGGCGTACATGATGGCAAAGGTGCCGATCAATGACAGCGGCACCGCGATGCTGGGAATGATGGTGGCGCGCACGGTGCGTAGAAACGCGAACACCACCAGGATCACCAAAAAGACCGAAATCAACAGGGTTATCTCGATATCGTGGACCGAGGCGCGGATGGTGGTGGTGCGGTCCATCACCACGTCAATATTGATGGCTGGAGATATCGACCCCTTCAACTGCGGCAGCAGCGCGTAAACGTTATCTACGGTATCAATGATGTTTGCGCCCGGCTGGCGGAAAATAATGATCAATACCGCGGGCTTGCCCTGCGCCGACGGGTCAGTAGAATTGTGCGCAGCCAAGCCAATTACACGCGTGTCTTCGACGGAATCCTGAACGTCGGCCACATCGCCCAGTCGAACCGGCGCGCCGTTCTGGTAGGAAACGATTAACGGACGATACTTATCCGCCAGCTTGATCTGGTCGTTGTCAGTAATCGCCCAAGCGTTGATGGCGTTCGCGAGGGCGCCCTTGGGACGGTTCGCGTTTGCCGAACCCAGCGCAGTGCGGACTGTGTCCAGCCCGATGCCGAGCTTGTTCAGTACATTGGGATTAACTTCCGCGCGCACCGCTGGACGCGCCGCGCCGCCTACGAAGGCCTGGCCCACGCCGCTGACTTGCGCCAGTTTCTGCGACAGCACTGAATCTGCCGCATCGTACATTTGCGGCAGGGTGATGGTGTCGGACGTCAAAGCAAGAATCAGAATTGGAGCGTCAGCCGGGTTAACCTTCCGGTAATAAGGATTTCCGGGCAGATACGACGGCAACTGGCTGCGCGCGGCGTTGATGGCCGCTTGCACATCGCGGCCTGCGGCATCGATGTTGCGGTCGAGATCGAACTGTAACGCAATACTGGTTGAACCGATCTGGCTGGTTGACGTCATTTGATTGACGCCGGCGATTCGCCCGAACTGGCGCTCGAGTGGCGTGGCCACGGCCGAAGCCATGGTTTCCGGACTGGCTCCGGGAAGGGAAGCTCCCACCTGGATGACGGGAAATTCGACTTGAGGAAGTGGCGCGACCGGCAAAAATTGAAACGCAAGAATTCCCGCGAGCAGCACTCCAAGCGTCAGCAGCGAAGTGCCGACCGGCCTCTTGATGAATGGAGACGAAGCGCTCAACTAATCTCCTGTGGCTTCTCCCGGTACCGACTGATTGGGAACGGGACGAAACCCGATGTTCGCGAAGCGACTCGATAAACGATCGAACCACAGATAGACAACCGGCGTGGTGTACAGCGTGAGCAGCTGACTAAGCAACAGTCCACCGACGATGGTGATGCCGAGCGGATGGCGCAACTCTGATCCCGTGCCGCGCCCGAGCGCCAGCGGCAAGCCCGCCAGGAGTGCCGCCATCGTCGTCATCATGATCGGCCTGAAGCGCAGCAGGCAAGCCTGATAAATCGCGTCCTCAGGCGATTTGTGCTGGTCACGCTCCGCTTCCAGTGCGAAGTCGATCATCATGATTGCGTTCTTTTTTACGATTCCGATCAGCAGGATGATTCCAATCAAGCTGACCACGCCGAGATCGTTGCCGGTAATCAGCAGTGCCACCAGCGCTCCCACACCGGCGGACGGCAGCGTCGACAGAATTGTGATCGGGTGAATGTAGCTTTCGTACAGCACGCCCAGCACGATGTACACGGTGATGATCGCGGCCAGAATCAGCAACGGCTCGCTGGATAGCGAATTTCGGAATGCCGCCGCTGTCCCTTGAAAGCTAGTGTGAATGCTTTCGGGCAGGTGGATGTCGGTCTCCGCGGCATCGATGGCTTTGGTTGCGTCTCCCAAGGAAGAGCCGGGAGCCAGGTTGAACGACAGTGTTACCACCGGGAACTGCCCCTGATGGTTGATGGCGAGGGTTGTGTTGGTTCGCTCAACGTGGCTGAATGCCGAGAGCGGCACCTGCATTCCAGTACTTGATTTCACATAAAGATTGTTCAAGTCGGCAGGGTCCTGCTGAAACTGCGGGTTTACTTCCATCACCACGTGGTACTGATTCAGTTGCGTGTAGATAGTTGAAACCTGCCGCTGACCGAAGGCGTCGTAAAGCGTGTTGTCGATGGCTGCGGGAAGAATGCCGAGTCGCGAGGCGGTATCGCGGTCAATCACCAGGTCGGCCTGCAATCCGCCATTTTGCTGGTCGCTCGCGACATCGAGGAGTTCCGGCGACGTGCGTAGTTTCTCTAGCAGCTTCTGCGACCAATCCGAGAGCTCCTGGGCGTCCGTGTCTTCCATCGAGTACTGAAACTGTGTGCGGCTGACGCGATCTTCCACGGTCAAATCCTGCACCGGCTGCATGAATAACGTGATTCCCTGAACGTCTTTAAGCTGCCCTTGAAGACGGCGAATGATGTCGAGAGCGCTCGCGCGGCGTTGATCTCGCGGCTTGAGATTTATTTGTATGCGTCCGGTATTGATCGTTGGATTGGTCCCATCGACGCCGATGAATGACGAGAGGCTGGCCACATCGGGATCTTTAAGGATGACGTGCGCCAGTTGTTGTTGCCGCTGCGACATCGCCTGGAAAGAAATGTTCTGGGGCCCATCGGAGATGCCCTGAATCACACCGGTGTCCTGCACGGGGAAGAAGCCCTTCGGCACCACGATATAAAGAAAGATTGTCAACACCAGCGTCAACGCAGTCACGATCAGGGTCGAAGGCTGATGTTGCAAAACCCATTTCAGGGTCCGGCCATAATACTGAATGACCTTTTCGTAAATGCGCTCCGAACGTTCATAGAACCGGCTGTGCTTCGAGAGTTCCTTCGACTTCAACAGCCGCGCGCTCATCATGGGCGTGAGCGTCAAAGAAACAAAAGCCGACACCAGAATCGTGACCGCCAGGGTCACGGCGAATTCGCGGAACAGCCGTCCCACGATATCGCCCATGAACAGCAGCGGAATCAACACTGCAATAAGCGAGACGGTCAAAGACACAATTGTGAAGCCAATCTGGCCGGCGCCTTTCAAAGCCGCATCCAGCGGCGAGTCTCCGGCTTCGAGAAAGCGGTCGATGTTCTCGATCATCACGATGGCGTCATCTACTACAAAGCCGGTCGAAATGGTTAGCGCCATCAGCGTGAGATTGTTCAGGCTGTACCCCAGCAGATACATGATCCCAAAGGTTCCAACCAGGGAAAGCGGAACCGCAAAGCTGGGAATCACGGTTGCGCGCAGATTTCGAAGGAAGAGAAAGATGACCAGCACGACCAGGGCGATAGTCAACGTCAGTTCGAATTCCACGTCTGCGACCGAGGCGCGAATTGTTTCTGTACGGTCGGTCAGCGGTGTGACGGTGACCGCGGCCGGGAGCGACTTCTGCAGGACGCTGAGTAGTTTCTTTATTCGGTCTACAACCGCAATTATGTTCGCCCCGGGTTGCCGCTGGATATTGACGATCACCGCCGGCGACAACACATTTCCCTGGCCCATCCAAGCCGCCTGGTCCACGTTCTCGACGCTGTCGGTCACAGTCGCCACGTCGGCTACGCGCACCGGCGCGCCGTTCCGGTAAGCGATCACGATGGGGTTGTATTGCGGCCCGGCGAGCAGTTGATCGTTCGCATCAATCGTGAACGACTGGCGGGGGCCGTCGAGAGTCCCTTTTGCTTGATCAACATTGGCTGCGGCCAATGCCGTGCGCATGTCCTCAAGGCTCAGCCCATAGGAGGCCAACTGCGTAGGATTCGCCTGGATCCGCACCGCCGGCTTCTGTCCGCCGCTGATTGATACCAAGCCCACACCGCTGACCTGCGAAATTTTTTGCGCGAGTTGGGTGTCGGCGAGATCCTCGACTTTGGGCAGCGGCAAAGTATTCGAGCTCAGCGCCAGCGTCAGGATCGGTGAATCAGCGGGATTCACCTTGCTGTATATCGGGGGATTCGGCAGGTCCACTGGAAGGTAAGTGCCGGAAGAATTGATCGCCGCCTGCACCTCTTGCTCCGCGATGTCAATGTTCTGCTCGAGAGTGAACTGTAAAGTAATGATCGAGCTGCCCAGCGAACTGCTCGAAGTCATTTGGCTCAGGCCGGGGACTTGTCCGAACTGGCGCTCAAGAGGTGCGGTCACAGAAGACGCCATCACCGTGGGGTCGGCCCCAGGGTAGAAGGTCATGACTTGAATGGTCGGATAATCAACCTCAGGCAGGGCGGAAACCGGTAGCTGCCGATAGGCAACAATTCCTACCAGCAGAACGCCAAACATCAGCAGCGATGTCGCAACCGGGCGAAGAATAAATAGGCGAGACGGATTCATTGCGAAGTGGTTCCCGAATTCGACTTGCCGGCATCGGGCGGGCCAGTCTGGCGGTTTCGTGACGAGCGCTTGCCCGGGTTTGAGGCTGGGGGATTTCCGTTGGGGTTCGAGGAATTGGGAGTGCCAGGATTGCCGGCGTTCTGATTGCTGCTATCAGCACTCGCACCAAGCAAGTGTGGCTGGACTTCGCTGCCCGGCTGCAACTTGTCTTGCCCATCAGTTACGACCCGTTCATCCAGTGAAACGCCGCTCGTAATCTGTGCCAGGTTGCCTTCGGTGATTGCGATACTTACTTGGCGGACCTCTGCCTTATTCTGGGGATTTACCACGTAGACGTAGTTGCCCTGCGGTCCGCGCTGCACCGCTGCCGTTGGAATCACCGTGGCATTCTTGCGAGTTTCAAGCAGCAAATGCACATTGACGAACTGGTTGGGCCAAAGCTCGTTGCCCTTGTTCTCGAAGACTGCTTTAAGCCGCGCTGTGCCGGTTGTCTGATCAATCTGGTTGTCAATAGTGAGGAGTTTGCCGCTAGAGATCTTCGTCAAATCATCGCGGCTGTAGGCGTCGGCTTGGAGTGGCCCGGCGCGCATGTGCTGCGCCACCGTTTGCACCTGGTCCTCGGGCAAGGTGAACACCGCAGTGATCGGCTGCAATTGAGTGATCACGAGCATAGGATTCGCATCCGACGCGTGCACGATGTTGCCGGGATCCACCAGGCGCAGGCCGATCCGGCCGCTTTCCGGAGCAGTAATGTGGCAGTACACAAGGTTCAGCTTCGCATTGTCCACAGTCGCCTGATCGTTGCGCACCGCGCCTTCCAGTTGGTCTGCGGTCGCTTTCTGCGTGTCAACCTGCTGCTGCGACATCGCGCCCGAGTTCTGCAAGAGATCTTTGTAGCGCTGGTAATTCAGCTGTGCGTCTCGCAGGGAGGCTTGATCTTTGAACAGTTGAGCCTGTGCCTGCTCGAGTTGCACCTCATAAGGGCGCGGATCGATTATCGCCAGCAGGTCACCTTTTTTCACGAACTCGCCCTCGCGAAATTTGACCTGCACGAGTTGTCCATCAACTCGGCTCTTCAAGCTGACCGTGTAATACGCTTCAATCGAACCCAGTCCGCTGAGATAGACGGGCAGGTCCTGCTTCTGAACGGGAGCTACCGTTACGGGAATGGTCTGTGGCGCGCTGGCGCGGGCTCGCGAGGGCCCGGAAGCTGAGCCGGAGCATGCGACACCAATGCTTGCCAGCAACACCGCCACGGTGAACAGACCAGACGAAATAGTTCGATTCATTCATTGACCTCGCGTGATGCCGCTCCAGACGATCTTATAAAACATTCTTCGTCAGCTTGAGCGGCGTCAGCAAAATACCGTCGGATACAAAAATTTGTCGTTGAACAGAATACTCCGTCTGATGTGATCGACGTTGTTTGGATGAGGTCGCAAGGCGTTTTTCCTCAACTATTTA
>Ga0075425_100003257_pt1 | contig 16457 bp, 10 predicted proteins | sample SoiMethybrSBSTD4_FD_75300 | JGI IMG/M metagenome (GOLD analysis project Ga0075425, IMG submission 75300) | Bulk soil microbial communities from a Populus tree surrounding site in Tennessee, USA - Soil MetaG P. TD hybrid SBSTD4 | ecosystem: Environmental > Terrestrial > Soil > Tree plantation... | reverse complement strand
TTAATGATGTGCTCTAAAACTTCTTCCCGAATTTGCGAGTTGGAAGCTTCCGGCGAGTGCTGGGTTGAGATCACGACCGTGTCGATCCGAACCGGCTTGTCACCGTCATATTCGACACTAACCTGCGATTTTCCATCCGGACGCAGGAAGTTCGGCACCCCGGCTCTGCGGGCATCCGCCAGTTTCTTCGTCAGCTTGTGCGCAAGCAGGATCGGCAGCGGCATGAGTTCCGGACTTTCGTTGGTGGCGTACCCAAACATCAGTCCCTGATCTCCGGCACCACCCGTGTCCACACCCATCGCGATATCCGGCGACTGCGTGTCGACAGAAGACATCACGGCACAGGTTTTGAAATCAAACCCGAAGTTCGCATCCGTATAGCCGATGCTCTCGACCGTCTTGCGAACGATGGACGCGTAATCAATCACGCACTTCGTGGTGATCTCGCCGGCAACCAAAGCCAAGCCAGTCGTTACAAGCGTTTCGCACGCGACGCGGCCCATCGGATCCTGAGACATGACGTAATCGAGAATCGAATCGGAAATCTGGTCGGCAACCTTGTCCGGATGGCCTTCAGTTACAGACTCAGAGGTAAATAAATGGGGGCCCTTAATCACTACGCTTCCTCCTCACGTTCTTTCCCTGCACCGCAGGGCAGTCCGTGATAATACCGCAAGTTACGCGCGCGGATGATAACTTTTGTAGATCTCCTTCAGGCGCTCGCGCATGACGTGCGTGTAAATCTCGGTAGTCGAAATATTGGAGTGTCCCAACATGGTCTGGACGGCCCGCAGGTCGGCTCCGCGCTCAAGAAGATGGGTCGCAAATGAGTGCCGTAACACGTGTGGGGTCAACTTCTTCTTGATACCTGCGCGGATTCCGTATTCTCTCAAAAGCTTCCAGAAGCCCATCCGCGAAAGCTTCTCGCCCCGGTTGTTCAAAAACAGGTAATTCGTGGACTTGCGTACGCGACGAACTTGCAAATAAGCCTCGACCGCCGACGCAGCGGAGGCTCCCAGCGGAACAATCCGCTCCTTGCTTCCCTTCCCCATACAGCGCACAAACCCAATGTCCGTATCGACGCCGTCCAGCCGCAGCCCGATCAATTCCGAAACCCGGAGGCCCGTCGCGTAAAGGACCTCTAACATCGCCTTGTCCCGCAGACCTTTAGAGGTGGCGGTATCAGGAACCGACAAGAGCTTGTCCACCTCCTCGAATGCGAGAACGTTTGGTAATGGCTTCCACCAACGTGGCTGGTCCACATTTGCCGTCGGGTTCTCTGTGGTTGCGCGCTCAAGAATCAAAAATTTGTGAAGACCGCGAACGGCCGCGAATGCTCGCGTGGCGGATCGAGGTTTCAACTGACGGGCATACAGGAATTTCAAGAACTTCGATACGTCTGCCCGCTGCGCTTCCAAAAGACCCAGAGTGCCGAGGTGTTCACGATACATGGCCAGGTCGTGTTTGTAAGACTGGACCGTATTGTCGGCAACACCCTTTTCGATTCTGAGGTATTGAAGGAACCGATCGATCCATTCCTGGTTAGTCATAACTTCGTTAGAGTGAGGCCGGGAACAAATTTGAAATTGGACAAATCCTGCATCTCAAATTAGAAATCCGAAACTGGAAATTGGACTCGAGGAATTGCCCGGTCCAATCTGAAATTTCGGTTTTCGAATTTCAAATGCAGGAATTGTCCAATTTCAAATTTCAAATTTCCCGGTCCGGGTTCAGCCGATACCCATCCCCATGCGCAGTGTGGATGTACTTGGGATGCCTCGGATCGGGCTCAATCTTAATACGCAGGCGCGCGATCAAATGGTCGACACACCGGGTCAAGGGAGCATGCTGGTAGCCCCAAACCTTCCGCAAGAGTTCCTCTCTGGTGATCACCATGCCGGGACGTTCACTCATATAGTGCAGCACTTCCATTTCGCGCTGAGTGAACGATGCCGCCTGTTTCCCGCGCGTTGCGGAATAGTGTTTGAAATCAAAGCTGAACTGGCCAAGCACCAGCATGTCTGCCGCAGGATGGACACGCCGAAGCACTGCGTGAATCCGCGCGAATAGCTCCTCGACGGTGAAGGGTTTAGTCACGTAATCGTCAGCGCCTAACTGAAATCCCAGGAGCTTGTCATCCTTCTGCGACCGCGCGGTAATAATAATCACCGCCGTACGGCGCGACTGCTGCGACAGATGGCGACAAATGTCGAATCCGTTCAGTCCAGGCAACATGATGTCGAGGAGAATCAGATCCGGCTTATACGATTCGATTTTTTTTAAAGCCGCTTGCCCCTCGCTAGCCAATGCGACCTCAAATCCTTCATAGCTCAGGTTGTCGCAGAGTGCTCGTGCCAGCAGCACGTCGTCTTCAACGACTAAAATTCGCCGCTTCATTATCGGACTCCTCATTTTCCAGGCTCCGCAACCGCACTTCTACCGTCGTTCCGACGCCATTTTCGCTGAGAACGCGAATCTGCCCGTGGTGATCTTTAACTACCCGCTGTGCGATCGCCAGCCCCAAGCCGGATCCGGCAGATGCCGCGTCGTGCCCGCGAAAAAACTTCTCGAAGACATGAGGCAGTTCTTCCGCGGGTATACCTGAGCCACGATCTGTGATGTGCACAACTACGGCTTTAGAAGATGCATTAGCTGCGATTTTCAAATACCGCGTTCCGTTCGAATAGCGGATTGCATTATCGAGAAGGTTATCGAATACCTGAAGGATTGCGGTTCGGTCTGCGCGAACTGCCGGCAGAAAAGCAGGAACATCCATTTCGACCTCAAAACCTCGTTCTTTCAGCCGAGGTTGAAACCGGTCCAGCACCTGCTCCAACACCGTTACCAGGTCGAGCGTCTCAAAATTATAAAAAGCTCGAACATCGTGAACGCGCGCCGTGGATAGCAGATTGTCCACCGTTCGATTCAACCGCGAGACAGCGCTGAGGAGCAGCGGAGCGTATTCGGTCGTAGCGTCTTGTGAACGCACTCGTCCCTTGACGAGGGTTTCACAAGCCAATTGGATGCTCGAGAGGGGTGTCTTCAATTCGTGCGTGACCGCAGAGACAAATTCGGATTTCATCGTAGCCAGAAGAGCTGCCGCGCGCAAAGCTCGGATGGTCAATACGAGAGCAATACCCGCAACCACCGTCGCAACAGCGATCAACAAAAACATCCGACGAGCTCCGCCGAAAGCCGGCAGCATTGAATCGTCGACGATTGCCTCTGCGCGGGCTGTCCAATATCGTTCGGGAAGGGCTCCGTCCGGGGCGGTTGCCTTGAATGAAGGCTCAAAGAATAGTAGAGGGAACCTCTCTTCATGCACAGCATGTTGTGAGGCGGACCGAATTATTCCCGGAGGACCGGTTGCACTCACCACCCCGCCGTTTTCATCGAGTACAGTAAGGGAAGTATTCGTCTGGCTCGCAAGTATGCGAGAAAGCTGCGACGTCAGTTCAGAGAAGTAATGGGTGCGCACCCACTCGATGTTCACTGTAAAGCCGATCATGCTCTGCAGGGATGTGTCGGACGGTCCGCCATAGCGCAGTCGCGCCACCACTTGGTAATTCTTGTCACCGATCGCTGTTTCGAAGACCGCGAAGGGGGTCAATTGCGAAGATCTACTGCGAATGACATGAATCAACGGGCGGATCTCACGAGGGTTCTTCAGAATGGTCACAGGAAATCTCGCTCCCTCGACATCCCTTTCATACCATGGCGGTACTCGATCGGTACGATTGAAGACGTATGAAATCCCGTCGGCCGTTCCGTCCGCCGTCCAACTGAAAAATGATTCCGGATACGGAAAGCGTGAGAACGCCATTGCGATCTCATTCGCCAGCGCATTTCTGGCAGAATGGATGTCAAAGGACTCCAACTGAGGCAATATCTGGCTCTGTACGCCGCGCATGTCGCGGCTGAAAGCCATAATCATCAGAGTCATCGCCTCCGAAGCACGCTGTTCCATCAGCAGGCTCATGCTTCGTTCCCAGCCGTTAGTAACCCGATACGCAAACCATAGGAGAAGAACGCACGTGGCAATTAAAACGGAGGCAACCGTGGGCAGATAATATTGGCGGAGAGACCGATCGCCCGATGAAATCCATCCCATCAATGAAACAATTCCCTTTCGCGGTAATACCTTGCTGCGCCGGGGTGCAACGGAATAGGCGTAGCGTGTACTCGTTCGGGATCAACATGCGTTGAACGGGCTACGGACGGACGCAATTCAACCAGCGTGCGGGTTATCCAATACACCAACTCTTCAGGGAGATCATCCCTGCAAACCATCAGGCTATCCACGCCGATCGTTTCAACTTCACTGTGATGGCCGTACATGCCCGCAGGGACCGAGATGGGCCGCAGGAATGGATGCGTGGATCGGATGTCTTCTGTTTCACTCCTCAAAATAGGAATGAACCGGACTCCTTTCACGCGCAGTAGCTTTTGCATCACCTCTTCAACCGCAAATTCCTGGTCATTGCCCCGGTTGAACACAGCATCCAACTTTCCCGAGCGCAACTCCTCTATGGCGACGTCACCCGAAACCCACTCGGCATGCACATCCTCAGGTGTCAAATGAAGACTCTCGAGAATCATTTCTGCTGTTACAGCTGTCGTCGAACCCTTGCGTCCCATCGCCACACGTTTCCCGCGGATGTCGGCGAGTTTCGAAATATTGCTGTTCTCCCTCGCGATCAAATGCAACGCGATCGTGTCGAGCACCGCCACTCCACGCAGCTTCTTGTGCGCCTGGTGTAGGTCATCCCACCCTTGTGTGTACGCCAAATACGCGACGTTAGCAGGGATTACCGCTAATTCCACCTCACGATCTTCAATTGAGCGCGCATTGTTCGTGAGGGACCGTGGAGTCACCGTAACGACCTCCGCCGGATAATGCTCCCGAAGCGTCTTCTTTATCTCCTCGGTCAGGGGGTTCAGTAAACGATCCTGGGTTTGCGCAATACGAATGACCGGAGGTTTCGCCTGTTGACCGAGTTCCTTTTGACATCCGGAACCAATAGTCATGAACGCAATGCTGACGAGAATGGCAGAACCGCAACGACCGATCATGGAGTCTCCGAAGCTTTCTACGTGAAGTGTGTGAATCAAGCGAATAATCCCCTCCTCCGTGAGGAGGGGATTATCGCTTATCCCAACTATTCGTTCACACCCTCATAGACGGCGCCTAAAATAGGACGAATAATACAGCTAATTTGCTGAATGTGCTGTCTCGGGATTTGGACCAATTTGTCTCAGCCTGTTGACAAGGCCCAAGTCGTGCAATAGGTTCCGGCCGTCATTCACCTCGGGAGGAAGACTTGAGAGGTTCACTGATAGCAGCGATGCTGTGCGTTCTCGCTGTGTCGACCGGTTTTGCTCATCATCCAATTTCCGCAAAATTCGACACAAACCGCAGCGTTACGTTACGTGGAGTTGTCACAAGTGTTGATTGGGCCAACCCTCACGCACACGTATTCATAAACGTAAAGGACAGAGGCACCACGGTAACAAGTTGGGCTGTGGAGTTGGAAAGCCCAGTCGATCTTCGCCGGGGAGGTTGGAGTTCTCATACTGTTAAACCCGGCGATGAAATCACCGTGGAAGGCAATCCTGCCCGAGACGGAAGCAAGCAGGCATGGGCGAATTCGGTCGTGCTTGGAACTACCGGAAAGAAGCTATTCACCCCTCCGGCGGAAACGCAACCGACGCAAAATACGAAACAGGCGGAAACGCCGCGATGGCCGGATGGACATCCAAGACTGAGTGCCCTCCCCGGACAGCCGGGCTATTGGTCGAGTCCGTCGGCGTCGAGCCTTTCTGAAGCCGGCAACAACATTCAGTTCGACGCCTACGGCCTTCTCAAAAACATAGCAGATGCCCCAAAGGTCGCACCGTTTCAAACCTGGGCGCGCGATTTGTACCTCTATAGGCAACGCACAAATCTAAAAGACGATCCAATGTACGTGTCTTGCCTGCCACCGGGCGGCCCACGCCTGTACCAGACTCGTTACGGTCTTCAGTTCATGGAAGACCAACGGCGCGATCGGATTTTTGTGTTGATGGGTGGGGCGAACCGCAATTGGCATCTGATCTACACAGATGGACGAGTGCAACGAGGTCAGCGGGGGGGAGACGACGATAACCCTCTTTATTATGGGCGATCCGTGGCCAAGTGGGAAGGCGACACTCTGGTCGTCGACACGAAGGGTTTCAACGAAAAGTTCTGGTTGTCCAACGGAGGCCTCCCGCACACAGAGCAACTGCATTTGACAGAGCGAATCACGCGCTCGGACTTCAACACCTTGAAATACGAAGTGACTGTGGACGATCCAGGCGCATACACCAGGCCATGGGCCAGCACGTGGACGCTCCGGTGGATCGCCGGCCAGGACCCGCCCGAGTACTACTGTCAGGACAACCGACCTTAGACATGCGGAGACAAATGACTGCAATGCGTTTCAAGTCGATATTTGCAAAATTGTTTTTGGCCCAGGCTTTGTTTTCGCTATTTCTGACTCCCATATCCTGGAGCCAGAACGCACGACAGAGACAACCCGCAGGGCCGACCCCACGCTGGCCGGACGGTAAGGTAAATCTCGGGCCCATTCCCGGTGAGAAGGGTCATTGGATACGGCAGGGTCGCGGTCAACTGGCGTCGAACCCAAACAGCATAATCGCCGCCGGTCCCGGAGGGCTGCCGACAAATCTGAAACTGCCGGACGTGCCGTTCCAACCTTGGGCGAGAGCTCTGTATGAGGAGCGTCAAGCGAACAACGAACGGGACGCACCACACGCACGCTGCAAACCATCGCCGGGCCCGAGACAAATCGGAACCGCCTACGGTTTTGAGTTTGTCGATATGCCCGAAATTCAACGAATGATGATCTTCGATATCGGCGGTCCTCAGAGCTATCGCACGATTTACATGGATGGGCGACCTCACCCCACAGGGGACGATCTTATTCCGGGCTATTACGGACACTCCGTAGGTCACTGGGAGGGAGACACACTCGTCGTCGATACTGTCGGCTTTAACGAAAGATCATGGATCGAGGCTGAAGGCATGCCGCATACCGACCGCTTGCATCTCATCGAGCAGTTCACTCGCACGGATTCCAACACGTTGAAGTACGAAGTCACTGTCGACGACCCCGGCGCATACACAGCCAGGTGGTCCGGCGGATTCTTTCTGCGCTGGAATGCCGGCGCCGAAATGTTCGAATACGTTTGCCAAGACAATAACAGAAATCAAGAAACGGTGGTCGGTGCTGACGGCGCCCCGCCTCGCACGAGCAGGATTGTTCCGTAGTGGCGCGTCAGCCTGGAGGAGGAGATGATGAAACGCTTTGCAATTGTTTACACAGCTCTGTTGATGCTGTTTGTGGGTATTTCGACCAATGTTTTTGCTCAAGTCAACGCGACAGTCGGTGGAACCGTTTCTGATGCCAGCGGTGCATTGATCCCGGGAGTCGAAGTCACAGCTAAAAATATCAACACCGGTATTGCGGCAACGAGGCTTTCTAACGAAGCCGGGAATTACGAATTTCCCAGCTTACAACCTGGCGTCTACACAGTCTCCGCTGCCCTATCCGGATTTCAAACCTCTACGTATAACAACGTCCAACTCAGTCAAGGTCAGCAAGTCCGCTTAAATTTTTCCCTGCAAGTCGGCTCCGTCACGCAAGCCGTAGAAGTGGTGGCGGAGGCGAACACCGCGCTCGCGACAACATCTAATTCCGTTGGTGATGTACTGCCTGATGTTCAGGTGCGGAGCCTGCCACTGGCGAGTAGGAATGTGCTCGACCTGGTTAGAACAGCGGCTTCCAGCGCGGTCGGCGATAACTTCGCCGGCGCCCGCATGAGTCAAATGAACACCACACGCGACGGCTTGCCGACAATGGACGGCCGGTACAACGACTGGAATGGCGCGTACTCGGCCGTGTTTACGAGCCCAGACCTGGTGGAAGAAGTTCAAGTCATTGTGAACAGCATCGATGCGGCAGCCGGACGTGGTTCCGGCCAGGTCAAGATGCAAACACGTTCCGGAGGGAACGATTTTCATGGCGCGCTGTTTTATTCCAACAGGAACTCTGCACTGGCATCGCAAGGCTGGTTTCAAAATCTCGTTGGCGCCGACAAAACGTTTAGTAACAGAAATCAGTTTGGCGGCCGCCTCGGGGGACCGATCGTAAAGAATAAAGCCTTCTTTTTCGTCCTCATCGACGAACAGCGCTATGTCGAGAAACTAAGCGTCGTTTCCAACGTCCTCACAGAGCCGGCGCGGCAAGGAATCTTCCGATATCTGACAGAAGGTGCAACAGGAGCGAACGGTGGAACAAGCCGGCGGAATGGCAATGCATTTTCTACGACGCCTTCGGTTGATCTAAACGGCAACATTCTGACTAACGCAGCCAGCGGTGCGCCGCTCTTCTTGAATTCCTTTAACCTCTTCAGTGATGTCAAAGACCCCAATCGGACGCGCATTGATCCGACATGGGTCGGCCCTGAGTACCTCGCTCGTATGCCCTTGCCGAACGACTACACGGTCGGCGACGGGTTAAACACCGCTGGCTTCCGGTGGCGCAGGCGACACCCCGGAACCGACACTTCCACCGGTAATGACCCGAATACGAATAGAGACCACCTCAGTACCCGCTTCGATTATCAAGTGAACACCAAAAACAAACTCACCTATACGATGAGTCGAGAAGAGGATTGGGGCGTTACAGGTCAAACCGGACTGCCGGATTTTCCGAATGGATATTTTGGCGAAATTCGACGGTACCCGGATATCTACACGGCTGCGTGGACATCGACGCTTTCGGCAACGTTGTTGAACGAAGCCCGGTGGGGACTGAAGCGCGACAGCTGGTTCGGCTGGTCTCCCTTTGATGTTGGTTGCTGTGTACGCGGTGCGCAGGAAACGGATATCGCCGCATCATCGCAGGAAGCATTGGGTACGTTTCCGGAACTCAAGGGAAAGCTGTTCTACACACAACCCGGTACCGTCGGCGGAACTACGTTGGGAAATTATGCGCCGTTCGATCGAGCTGGAGCGGCTCCCCGCTTCAATCCGAGTCCGCTTTGGCAGTTCGCGGACACACTCAGTTGGATCAAAGGTGCGCATTCGTTCCAAACCGGTTTCGAATGGACGCACAGTGGCTCCGGCCAAAATAACTCAGGAGGAATTGCGACCGCATACGCACATTCTATTCTGGGCGTGGGCAACACTCCCGTTCCGAACATCACCGCTACAAATTTCCGTGGCCTGAATAATAACGACATTTCCCCCGCTCAGGATCTTCTTGCCAACCTGGCGGGAACGATACGCGATATCAGCGAAAAGTTTTGGACCAACGATCCCTCGGCTACGGACTGGCTCGACTACACGGGCGATACGGTATTCGTGATCCGCACTTACAGACAGAACGACTGGGCAGGGTTCTTTAAGGACAATTGGAAGATCAAACCGAATTTCACCCTCAATCTGGGCGTCAGGTACGACAAATATGGTGTGCCCTACGACCTGACCGGAATGGCGACGCGTGTAAAAGGCGGTGAGGCGGGCTTCTTCGGGATTTCAGGAACGAACTTCGGTGCCTTGTGGAATCCCTACGCAACAGGCGGTTCGCTTACGAATGTCGAGCCGGCGGGAAAGAAGTCGCCCAATCCAGACGTATTGCCGTACAAGAATGACTGGAACAATGTCGCTCCCTCGGTTGGCTTCAGCTGGTCGCTGCCATGGTTCAAACGAAGTACCGTGGTGCGGGGTGGATACGGCATCAACTACGCCGGTGCCCCGGCATATCAGCAGTATGGCCGCGAGATTGGCGCGCAGCCCGGATCCCAGATACAGGTCATATACACACCGACGTACCTCGACATTGCGGGAGCAGCTGCGAATCCTAGCCTCGTGCCACTCTCTACAGGCGGCACGCGTCCCAACGATCCTGTACCGTTGACGAATAGGACCACCACTCTTAGCGGCTTCACCGATAACCGTGTAATTCAGTACAGTCAGAACTTCAATTTCTCAGTTCAACGGGAACTAACGAAGGATCTAACGCTCCAATTGAGTTATCTGGGCAACAAGGGTTCGAAGCTCTGGAATCCCATCGAACTGAACGAGCTCAACATTTTCGAGAACGGCATCCTTGATGCATTCAACGTCACACGCGCAGGAGGAAATGCGCCGCTCTTTGATCGCATTTTGAATGGCCTGAACGTCACTGGTGTCGGCGTAGTCGGAAGCTCGCTAACCGGATCGCAAGCGTTGCGAAGATTCACAACGACCAACCAATGGATTGCCAACGGCGATGTGCTCAACCTCGCCAACTGGTTAAACAGCAGCTCGGCGTTGACTGGTGTGAACGGCGGATTGCTCCGCAACGGATCGCTGCCGGAAAACTTCATTGTTGTAAACCCGCAGTTCGGCAGCGTGGCCTTGCATGGAAACAACGACAACTCCACTTATCATGCTTTTCAAACCGAAGTCCGAAAGCGTCTTGCGAAAGGTTTTACAGGCCAATTCGGCTATACCTGGTCTAAGACTCTTGGCAACACAGCGGCCGCGAACGGCAGCGGCAGCAGCAGTACGGCAACGGTCCGCGATCCTCGAAATCGAAGTTTGCAGAAAGGCCTCGTTACCTTCGACCGCACCCATATATTCAAGGGAAATGGTACTTGGGCTCTGCCATTCGGGTCGAACCGCGCTTTTATGAACAACTCTCCAGGTTGGGTCCAGCGGGTCGTCGAAGGCTGGGAGCTGTCCGGTATCTTCTCGTGGCTCTCAGGCGAGCCGCTCGAATTTCTATCGCCGATCAAAACGCTGGCGATTCGAGCCAACACCAATGCCAACACGGCAGATCTCGTCGGCAAATTCCCTGACAATTTAGGGAAGGTGCAAGTCGGTAATGGCTTCGTCCAGTACTTCTCGGATCTGAAAACGCAGACCGCACCATTGCCGAACTATGGCGGGGATACATCCCTTCCCGGCCGTTTCACAAATCAGGTCGTCGTTGATGGTGCCAACAATATCGTTCTTCGGAATCCGCAGCCGGGCACTACGGGCAACACGGCATTGAATTTGCCCGGCGTGAAAGGTCCCGGAACTCTCGGCCTGGACATGGCATTAAGCAAGAAAGTAAGGATTCGCGAAAATACGACTTTCACATTGCGTGCCGATGCGATCAATATTCTGAATAAGCCCCAGTGGGGGCTTCCCGATACGAATATCAATTCGACAACCTTCGGGAGAATAACGACCGCAACAGGGTCGCGAACGATTCTGATTAATGCCCGTGTAGACTTCTAGCAATATACGCACGAAGCGAATGTAGGGGTTTATAAGGTGTGAACGAATTGGTTGGAATAGGCGACATTCCCCTCCTCACAGAGGAGAGGATTATTCGCGTGATTCACATGGCGTACGGCTTTACATAATCTGACGAGAGGTCTTATGGAGAAGTCAAAAAAGCATCCGGTCAATCGGCGTCGCTTTTTGAAAGGCGCCGCAGCCGGCGCTGCGGCTCTGGCCACGACGACGATCGAAACAAAAGCTCAGGAGACCCAGGCCGCTCGGGCCGCCGCACCGCTGCCGTCGGCTAGAAGCTTGGCGGCAGAGACCGAACCGGTATCCACCGACGTAGAAGTGCTCACGACGGATCATCCTGGATCGGATTTCATGCTGCAAGTCATTAAGTCCTTGGGCTTCGAGTATGTCGCGGCAAATCCAGGGTCCAGTTTCCGCTCTCTGCATGAATCGATCGTCAATTACGGCGGCAACAAGAACCCGGAACTGCTTACATGCTGCCACGAAGAGTCATCCGTCGCCATGGCAGACGGTTACGCCAAGGTGGAAGGCAAGCCGATGGCGGTCATGGCGCATAGCACCGTCGGTTTGCAGCACGCCGCGATGGCTGTTTACAACATGTATGCGGCTCGGCAGCCCGTCTTGATCATTCTGGGAAATACGATTGACGTTGCGGCGCGGCGTCCTGGAATCGAGTGGTACCACAGTGCGCAAGATGCTGCTGCCATGGTTCGCGATTACACGAAATGGGATGACTTGCCAATCTCGCTCACACACTTCGCGGAGTCTGCTGTGCGGGGATACAAGATTGCGATGACCCCACCCCGGGGACCCATAGTCCTGGTAGCGGATAGCGATCTGCAAGAAGCCCCCGTTGAAGATCTGTCTCGCTTACATATTCCGAAACTCACGCCCACTTCACCGCCGGCGGGAGATCCGGCCGCCGTCGCAGCGCTCGCGAAACTTCTGGTTGACGCAGAAAACCCCGTGATCCTCAGCGGCCAGTCGATCCGGTCGGAACAGGGCATGAAGTTGTTGGTGGAATTGGCAGAGTTGCTTCAGGTCCCGGTGTCCGGCGGCAAGTTTCCGACGCGTCATTCCCTGAGCCAGCCCGCCGGCGGGCAGATACGCAATGCGGATTTGGTGGTTGGTCTTGAGGTTCCCGATTTCTGGGGAGCCGTGAACAATTATCGTGATCAACTGATCCGCTCTTCGCGCCCGATTACGAAGCAAAACGCAAAGTTGGTCAGCATCTCGGCGATCGACCTTTATATGAAGAGCAACTATCAAGACTTCCAGCGATATACCGAGTTGGATATGGCCATCGCAGCGGACGCGGAGGCGACATTGCCATCGCTAATTGAAGCCTGCAAACGTTTGATCACCGCCGATCGCAAGCGAGTCTACGAGGAACGCGGAAAGAAATTGGCCGCGTCGGCCGCACAATCGTTGGAACAGAGTCGCGTCGCGGCAACGTACGCCTGGGACGCCTCGCCCATCAGCACGGCGCGTTTATCCGCGGAATTGTGGAACGTCATTAAGGACAAAGACTGGGCGAGCGTGGGTGGCAACGTCTCCCGTATGTGGAACGTGGATAAGTATCACCAGACTCTTGCTTCCGGTGGCGCTGGCGGTCTGGGTTCCGCCTTGCCTTCTTCCGTAGGGGCCGCATTGGCCCATCGAAAACATGGCCGCCTCTGCGTCAGCATACAGACGGATGGAGACTTCATGTATGCGCCCGGCGTGTTGTGGACGGCAGCACATCACCGGATTCCGCTATTGAGCGTCATGCACAACAACCGCGCATATCATCAAGAGGTCATGCACATTCAACGCATGGCTAATCGGCATCAACGTGGCATTACGAACGCAGGAATCGGCACCAAAATCGAAGACCCCAATATCGACTACGCAACGGTAGCCCGTGGATTGGGTGTCCACGGCGAAGGACCAATTACTGAAGCCAAAGACCTCGGCCCTGCTCTGCGGCGTGCGCTTGACGTGGTCCAGCGTGGAGAACCGGCAGTGGTAGATGTCGTAACTCAACCACGGTAGATTTGCAGGGAGAAAACGATGCGAAATTTCATTGGGGGGTTGGTCTGGTTAGTGCTTGTTTCCTCCGTACTGGCGCAGAATCCGCCGCCGGCGACGGGCGATGCGCCAGCTGGCAACGTTCAGAACGGTAAAAAGATCTATTCAAGCTATGGTTGCTACCAGTGTCACGGCTATGAAGGCCAGGGAGGAGTTGGCCCGAGGTTAGCTCCCCGTCCAACAGCGTTCGCAGCATTCTCGAAATATATCCGGCAGCCAACCGGGGAAATGCCGCCGTACACTGTCAAGGTCGTCTCCGACAAAGAGGTTGCCGATATCTATGCATTTCTGCAATCCATCGCTCCACCTCCGGCCGCCAACAGCATTCCTTTGCTGAACACGCGGTAGTCTATAGCTCCAGCGTCGCTGGATGAAACACCTCTTCGAGTTTCAACATCCGAGGTGTTAGACCTTGCTCAAATGAAAACTGCGTGATCGCTTCGAGCACCTTTCGGTTCGCCTTTACACCATAGGCGAATGGATCGACATCGAGTGCTTTACGCTGTTCGGAACTGATTAGGCCTAAATCGAAATACACGGCCGCGGCGTTGCGGCCCTGCTCACGAAGTTGGTTTTTCGCCTCGTCAAACGCCTTAAACACATTCAGCACCGCCCACGGATATTTCTCGGCGACGTCTCGCTTGAATACAACGCAGTGATTGATGGGATAAAAACCGGTTTTCTTGTAGTACCGAACGCCTTCGGCCAGGGGATCTGCAAACAGGGTTCGGACATCGGAACGATTCTTGAGGTCCACTCGGCTTCGATCGACCAGATTTACCTCGTTGAGGTACAGTAGCGAGGCGTCGATCTTTCCCGCTATTAACATCGAACCAATGTTTTCCTGTTCCGGAATGCGTTGAAACTTTAAACCTTTCGGTGGTTGGAAACCCGTCGCGCTCGCGTGACTGAGTTCTTCGGTACGCTCCATGTACCAATCGATATCGAGCGGTGTCACCCCGAATTCGTGCTGCAAGGCCCCGCGGCACCAGAGTGCAGCCGTTTGTTGATATTCGGGCACAGCAACCTTCTTGCCCTTCAGATCCGCCGGCTTTTCGATACCCCGATCCGTTCGAATAAGAATACCGGTGTGAAAGATGCTTCGTGACGTAAACACGGGAATTGCGACAAATCGATTATCTCCGTGGGCGATCGCCATCAATAGCGACGAGCAGGACATTTCCGAGATGTCGAACTCTGAGAAATGCAGCTCGCGCCAGAACATTTCCGACGGATGTGCCGTACTGACGATTGGGTCGACACCATCGATCTTTACATGTCCTTCTCGCAAAGCGCGTGTGCGATCGTTGTCCGAAAGACACATGCTCAGCTGAATCTTGCTGGATTCGGCGCGCGGCGAAGCCCCGGCGATCCTGCTTAGGCTGGGAGCTGCTGTGAATACTCCGGCGGCCGCCGTACGGTGAAGCCATTCACGTCTGGACAATTTGAGCGGTTGCTGATTTTCGTCACGGATTTCCGTCTTCATACTTGCAGTTTCCTCGCTACCCTGAGAGAGTTCGGTAAATGCAGTGCAGTATATCCGGTTGTAAGTGCCCGATTTGGACCAATTTGTCTCAGTATGTTGACACACCCTATCATCGACAAATACCGTGTCGAAATCTGATGTCGAGCGGAATATTGATGATGATCAAGCGCCTGTTCGTCTTCCATACAGCCATTCTATTGCTATGCAGCTCGACATTTGGTTTTACCGCTGATCGAAGCCCGGTGGCGGATGCCGTAATGAATGGCGACAGAATCGCTCTTCGGACGTTGATTCAGCAAAAAGCGGATGTCAATGCCGCACAGCCAGGTGGGGCCACGGCTCTGCATTGGGCTGTGTACCGGAATGATCCCGAAGCGCTTGGTGTACTTATCACTGCAGGTGCGAAAATCGATCTTAAAACTCAAGACGGCGTCACACCGTTTTATTTAGCCTGCCTCTATGGGAATCCTGCAATTGTGACGAGTTTGTTAAAGGCCGGCGCAGACACAAAACAGCGGGGACCCGCCGGCGAAACCATGCTGATGTTGGCTTCCCGCAACGGTAATCCCGACATTACGAAGTTACTCATTGAAGCCGGAGTGGACCTCAATGCGAAAGATCCGCTTCGCGGGACCACCGCACTCATGTGGGCTGTTGAACAACGGCACCCGGCCGTGGTGAAAACGTTGCTTCAGGCGGGCGCGGATTTGAACGCGAAATCGGCCTCCGCCGGCTTGCCAAGGAATTACATGGCGTCGCGCGTGGATACGGAGGCTGTCAAGGCCCATGCAGAACGGCAGGCCCAGGCTGCGGCTGCCGGAAGAACCTATGAACAGCAACTCGCGTGGGAAGCACAAAACGGAATTAGCCCCCGAATCGCCTCACGCAGGCAACAACGTCAACCTACGACAGATGCAGACGATGTCGAAACTGTCATTGCCGGACTGGTAGGTTCCGAAAGCGGAGGACTGGCTGCAATAACCTTTGCAGCGCGCGAAGGCGACATCGAATCCGCAAAGATATTGCTCGATGCGGGTGCCGATGTAAACCAACTCACGAACTATGGCTGGACCCCTCTCTTAGTCGCAACGAACAACCGGCATTACAAGCTGGGCGCGTATTTGATTGAACGCGGAGCAGACGTGAACCTGGCGAACAAAGGGGACTGGACACCACTCTACCTGGCGACCGATAACCGAAACATTGAAGGCGGCGATTTTCCAGTACCAAAACCGGACATGGACAATCTCGAATTCATCCGGATACTGCTTGATCACGGCGCAAATCCGAACGCCCGGGTGAAAGAGAACACCCTGAGCAGAACAATCTTTACCATGCAATGGTTCTTCGAAGCCGGCGCCACGCCTTTCGTCCGCGCAGCTCAATCCGGCGACACCGCGCTGATGAAACTCCTTCTCTCACACGGCGCCGATCCGATGGCCGAAACCGATCACGGCGATACCGCTTTGACTGCCGCTGCGGGAATAGGCTGGGTGGAAGGAGTCACCTACGAGCAATCTGCCAAAGACAATCTGGAAGCGATCAAAATGCTATTGGATCTGGGTC